>Ga0075987_108_pt1 | contig 33179 bp, 36 predicted proteins | sample RifGroA2_FD_68035 | JGI IMG/M metagenome (GOLD analysis project Ga0075987, IMG submission 68035) | Parcubacteria bacterium GW2011_GWA2_48_9
TACAGCATCCGGTGGGTCACGTGCAATCGTTTGGCGGGAAGCGATTCTTGATTTATACTATGAGTAACTATGGATATCTTCGCAATGATCCTTACTGTTGCCGGTTTGGTGCTTTTTGAAACCATCAGCAGCATAGATAATGCTATTATCAACGCCGAAGTACTCTCCACGATGAAGGAGAAAGCCCGCCGGTGGTTCTTGCTTTGGGGGATGATTTTTGCCGTGTTTGTCATTCGCGGCATACTTCCCCTCTTGATCGTGTGGTTTACCACGCCGACACTTGGGTTCTTCGGGGCGTTTACCGCCACATTCAGCAATGATCCTTCGGTCCACGAAGCCATCGAGTCTTCTGCACCAATATTATTGATCGGCGGCGGCACGTTTCTCGTATTTCTTTTCTTCCACTGGCTGTTTCTCGAGCCAAAGAACTACGGCCTCCGCGGGGAACGCTTCTTCCATTCGCAGGGCGTATGGTTTTACGCAGTAGTATCAATCCTGCTTGCCGTGATCGTCTGGTACGCGCTTCAGGAGAGCCCGATGCTTGCTTTCGGGGCCGTGGTTGGCTCGACGGCGTTCTTCATCACACATGGATTCAAGCAAAACGCCGAACAACAGGAGCAGAAGCTCATGCAGGGAGACTTATCAGATATCTCGAAGATTTTGTATCTCGAAGTGATTGACATGACGTTTTCTATCGACGGCGTTCTCGGGGCTTTTGCCTTTACACTGTCTGTTCCTTTGATCCTCATCGGCAACGGTGTCGGCGCGTTTATCGTTCGCGAATTTACCATACGCAATATTGAACGCATTAAGAAGTACACGTATCTCAAAAATGGTGCGATGTATTCCATCCTGTTTTTAGGTTCTATCATGCTTCTCGATAGTTTCGGCTTTCACATCCCGCAGTGGCTGTCGCCTGTCGTCACCTTCCTGGTGATTGGTTACTTTTTTAACAAGTCGCGTCGGGTGCTTTCGCAACAGAACGCACTAACTGCACACTAATATGGCCACATTCATAGGTACGTCGTCAACTGAAGAAATCAAATCCAAGGTCGATATCATTGACCTTATTCAAGAGTACGTCCAACTCCGCCAGGCAGGGACGAATTGGAAGGCGAACTGCCCGTTTCATTCGGAGAAGACACCGTCTTTCATGGCATCGCGTGAAAAACAGATTTGGCACTGCTTCGGCTGCGGCGAAGGGGGAGATATTTTTTCCTTCGTACAAAAAATAGAGGGACTGGAATTTCCCGAAGCATTGCGACTATTGGCTCAGAAGGCTGGAGTGCAACTGCCGACTTTCAATCCCGAATTGCAAACAAAGAAAACACAGATGCTTGATGTCATAAAAGCAGCATCGCAGTTTTTCGCCACAAAATTACGTGAACCGTCGCAAGGAAAGATTGCCCGTGAGTATTTACAGACTCGCGGTGTGAGCGATGAAACGATTGACGATTTTGGGATTGGATATGCGCCTGACGCATGGGATCAGCTGAACACGTATTTGATTCAGAATAAAATTTCCGTACAAGATATTTTTCAAGCAGGCCTCACTATCAAGCGTGAGCGCGGTGACGGGTACTATGACCGTTTCCGGAACCGTCTGATATTTCCACTTCGTGACGTGCACGGAACTGTCATCGGATTCGGGGGACGCGTGCTCGCCGCTGACGACCAGGGAGCGAAATACATCAATTCACCCCAGACCCTTGTCTATGATAAGAGCGGCTATCTCTTCGGGCTCGACTCTGCCAAACATGAGATACGAAATACCAAGCTGGCCGTCATTGTAGAAGGGTATATGGACGTGGTTGCTTCACACCAGGCGGGTGTGACCAATGTGGTCGCCTCATCAGGCACTGCATTGACTGATAGGCAGGTACGACTTCTGAAACGGTTTACCGACATTGTCGCGCTGGCTTTTGATGCCGACTTGGCCGGTGAGGACGCTTCGCGGCGAGGGATAGACGTCGCACTTCGCGGTGGGTTGGAAGTCCGCATTATCACCCTTTCCCATGGAAAGGACCCCGATGAATGTATTAAAGAAGACCTTGAGGCTTGGAAAAAAGCCATCGCGAGTGCGCAGGGAATTATGGAATACACATTTGCCCGAGCAGTTCGGGGAAAGGATATGAGTACCCTAGCGCATAAAAAAGAAGTGACGAGAACAGTTCTCCAGGCGCTCACGAGGATTCCCGACCCGATCGAGCAGACGCACTATCTTCAAAAACTCGCCGCGCTTGTCAGGGTTGAAGAATCAATTCTTCGAGACAAACTCGCATCACTCCAAAAGACCCAAAGCCCCTCAATCCGACCGGCTCAGCAACAGCCAATGAGCGAGCGTCCCCAAAAGGATAGGTACCAGTCACTCATTGAACGGCTCATGGCATTCTTCGTCTTTAGACCGGATCTTGCCGTAGAAGTGACTGGTTCCGCCGCCGAGGAGATGATACCAGAGGGACGTATGCGGGATCTTTACAAACAACTGCTAATTTCGTATACTTCAGAGCACAACGATACGGCTGAAACCGTCGTATCCCTGCTGAGCAGCAAGTACCCCGGCTTAAAGGAATTTGTTGCGGTACTTCTCATGAAGGCTGAACACGAATTTAGCTCACTCGGCGAGGATGATTTCATCCGCGATCTCCAACAAACAATCGCCGAAGTTCGGCTTCTGTATTACACTCGCGAACTCACAAAAATTGCAGAACAGATGAGCGAGGCCGAAAGCAAAGGTGATGAGAGTGCGATGACGCGTCTCAGTACACGGCATAGCGAGCTTTCTGAAAAGCTTGCTCATCTCCAAGAATAAGTATTTTCTTTACCCCCCCGATTACTTTTTCATACCACATGAAGAAGCGAAAGCACGTAGCAAAGAAAGCTCGTCCAGAAAAGAAAAAGATTGCAAGAAAAACCAAGAAGCGCATCATAGAGCCCCCGCGAATCCACGAGGAAACGGTTCTCAGGTTGATTCAAAAAGGACGCTCGCGTGGTTTTATTACCGAGACCGAAATTCTCTACGCACTTCCCGAAGTTGAAGAACAACTTGATCAGTATGAAGGGATTTTGGATCGGTTGGACAGCATGGGTGTCCAGGTTATTGAACACACACCACCGCTCATCGGAGACCTGACACCTCTCGAGCCGACTAAAGAGAAAAAGAAAACCAGGGAATCAAAAGCTTCTCTGGATCTTTCTGATATTTCAAATGATTCCATACAAATGTACCTGCGTGAAATAGGAAAGGTGTCGCTCTTGAAAGGGGAAGAGGAGGTTTCACTCGCGAAGAGAAAGGATAAGGGTGATACTGAAGCGAAGAAAAAGCTCGTCGAGGCGAACCTTCGGCTCGTCGTCAGCATTGCGAAGAAGTTTACTGGACGCTCACTTTCACTCCTCGATTTGATTCAAGAAGGGAACATCGGCCTATTTCGTGCGGTTGAAAAATTCGATTACCGAAAAGGGTACAAGTTTTCCACGTATGCGACATGGTGGATCCGCCAGGCGATTACCCGTTCGCTTGCCGACCAGTCACGGACAATTCGCATTCCCGTCCACATGGTGGAAACCATCAATAAATTCCAGCAGGTTGAACGCCAGCTGATACAGGACTTGGGGCGGGAGCCGCTGCCTGAGGAGATTGCTGCAGAAATGGGCGAAGAAGTTGACAAAATCCACCATATCATTAAAATCTCACAAGACACCGTTTCATTGGAAACATCCGTGGGTGACAGTGACGACGAAGATTCAGTGCTCGGTGACTTCATTGAAGACGTGAAGACGGTAACACCTGACAGAGTAGCTGCGATGAGACTACTGCGAGACCACGTGATAGGCATCATTCAGGAACTGTCGCCTCGCGAACAAAAGATTCTGGAAATGCGGTTTGGATTGAAGGACGGCGTCGCCCATACACTCGAGGAAGTCGGCCAGGAATTCGGCGTCACCCGCGAACGTATCAGACAGATTGAAGCTAAAGCCCTGGAAAAAATCGAAGTGCATGAGGGCATGAAGCGGCTGAAGGATTATTAGAAAGGCCCGCTTAGCTCCGCGGTAGCTCAATGGTAGAGCAACCGGCTGTTAACCGGTGGGTTCCCAGTTCGAGTCTGGGCCGCGGAGCTAAGCGGGTGTTTTTGTCTACATTATAGTAGCGAAATGGGTCGCGGCAACAAGTCCCGCACGCGGGACGCAGGCCGCGACGGGCATGACGATGTCGCCGAAGGCGACCGGCATGCCCAGGGAGAGCAACCGGCTGTGAAGTAACGCAGCCTCTCGAGGAGACTCAAGAGTGAAAACGAGGTGAAATTCTGGAAGCCCCGCAGCCGCGGGGTAATCAGAAGCCAAGTCCAGCTCAGCTGGAAAGGTTCAGAGACTAGGGAGGAATCCCGTACTCTCCGCGTTGAGCGTTGGGGAAGCGCCTCGGTCGCCTTCGGCGACATGATATAGTCCACGCCCTTTGGTAACAAGGGGATCAGTGTAACCGGTGGGTTCCCAGTTCGAGTCTGGGCCGCGGAGTTTAGGGTTCGATCACGTAGACATATTATTACGCTAGTTCATGTCCTGGACCCCTATTTGGGAATCTCGCCTCCGAAGCTGAGAGGGGTGTTTTCGTATCCACGAGCATATTAGCTTGTCCGATAGTAAGCATGATATAATTCAAACATGATATCCGACGAGAAAAAAGAAAAGTCAGACCAAGGTTTATTTTTTTCTGCCGGACAGTCTCATCTCCAAATGAAATTACGGCGAAAGCCGCTCTTATTTTTTTCCATAATCACGGCCCTTTTTTTGGTATCTGTGGCGGCTTTTGGTCAAGAAGGAGGATACTATGTCCCAACCAACCTGGCGGAAATTACGGATGTTTCAGAAGTAACGGATGTAGTTCAAGACCCAAGCGTAAATTTCTACAAAACGATCAGGGCCAGATGCCAGGAATCCGTCGCGGAAAACTCAGAAGCTACGGAAAAACAGTTCCAGCAATTGTGCTGCCAGCCGCCGGACTACTGGTTAAACCCGCAGTGCCCCCTACAGCAGGTTGGCCAAGACCTTCCATATGCTCCATCCAGGGAATTTGGTACTCAAGAAGAGCAAGACGCGTACCAATCTGTTATCAGTTGCCTACAAAACGATGGTTCTGATGAAAGCTGCATTCGTAACGATACCCTCAACGGCATCGGGCAGGCTATCGAACAAGAAAAAGATGCATGTGTAAAACCCTGTGAAGGTGTTTTACAAAGTTGTAATGAGGGGTGTGTAGATCCAGGCTGGACTACCCCAGAACGCTACCAAGCTTACCTTGGTTGGATCGACTGCGAACTCCAACAATTAAATGGATGGTTTGATGAGTGTCAAGAAGCGCAGGTAAGGTATACAGAGATTATGGGGGGTTACAATTCGGCGCTCCGTCAGCAGGCCTACAAAGATTTTTTTAACTATAATTCCTCTGGAGGCACTTCTCTCCAACCAGCTCCAGTTGCAACCACTGATACCGCCTGTCAAAATGATTGTCTCCGTGAACAGTCAGTGTGCGAAGACCCATGCAATACCGTGAATAATCAGCGAGGCAGTCAAGCAGACGTCGCGGCACACCAAGCGCTGGATGATTGGAAGAATAGAAACAATACCATCAGTAACACAGCACCGACCAACGTAGCCAACGCGGAGACCGGCCCCCTGGCTAGAAAATTGGCTGCTTTTAAGAAAGCGGCAACTCCCGTTGCACCCACATCGACTGTCGACGCCAGCGGTACAACAATAGCTCCGGAAAAGTTGGCGCAAGGACTGGGAGATGCACAACCGTCGGTCCGACTCGGATTCGGTCTGAACAACATCAAAACAGATGAATTAGTCAGCTTGGAGATCCAGCCAGGCCTTCCAATCGCAGCCATGGTTTTGACTCCTGCACAACCGATCGATGACGGAGTCATAGCCGTGACCATGATTGACGGGGCAAAACTGCAGTTTCAGGGAGTGCCGCCGCCCGAGCCGACTCGTTATGAGCTGAAAGATTATTTCCAAGTGGGTACCACGGTTGGCCAGGCAGAAGCTCACCCCTGGAAAGAAGCCTTGTTTGAATTTTTATTGCCCTTGGTTCCTAACCAAAACTATGAAAACGCGGAAATGCTTCGCTGGAATCAGGATCAGAACGAATGGGATACCTTACCCGTTGAACAGATTGGATGCGGATCAGCCACCTGCAGGTTTATCGCGTCCTCGTCAGGGACAAGTTATTTTGCCATTGTTGTAAAAAAAGACACATCATCATACGCAGTAGCGGGAGTACTATTCTGGGGCGGGTTGGTATTCCTCGGTATATGGCTTATTCGGAGAAGGAAGAAGCGGAAAGCTATAATAAAGGCCTTGCAAGGTAAAGATCTGCACAATTAACCTACCCATAGGTTTGAAACGCGCCGGTCCAGCGAGCATGGTCCGCCACTCTTCGGTGACGGGTCTTTTCTTTTTGGGTTTTATCGTTGACAGGGCGAGTGAGCCACATTACACTTGGATAAATACTCAAAAAGATTCAAACGCAGTTTCCACGCATAACGGCGGAGGATCGATGTATCGAGAACAGCTCATTGAATTAGTGGATCTCATGTTCGCCAGTGTCGACCAAGCGCTCGCGGCACTCGAGAGAATACCCGGCAGTTTCTGGCGCACACAGCCGGATACGTTCTTCGGCCCCGGCGAACAGCTCGTACACGTCTGCCAGTCGGCAGGCTTCGCAGCACGGTTTATTTCTACGCAGGCGGCCGGCCAGGAATTCCCCCTCATGGAGCCGTTTGCTTCGGCGGCCATGAACCGTTCGCGTCTCGCCAAACTGAATCTGGAAGGAGCTCGCGGCCAGTTCAACGAGATATGCGTCGATATTGACACCTTCAGGGTATGGGTTCATGCGAGCCTGCAAAGAACCCGTGAAAAGATCGCGGCTATACCCGAAGAGCAGTACGGCGTACAAGTTTCACACCCGCTCGTGGTCATGAAAGGGATCGCGCACAGCGTTCTGATCAGATTGATCCTGATCAACGGCGGCCATCATATTGGCCAGTTTAACCAGCTGGTCAAAGCGGCCGGCTACGTGCATGAAGCCGTCTTCCCCGTGATCTTTGGGGAGTTTCTCGAGGAAGAGTAGTCTCTCAATAACGTACACATGTTCGAAGCCGGTATGCTGCAAAGCATCCCGGCGTTTTCCCCCACACCAATCGGATTGATGTGGGGGTGTTCTTATTGTTTTGTGTAGAGTCCTATTAATTCAGCCGAGTCGAGCGAATGCTCTTTTACCTTTTCTACGAAGTCTTCCTTCGTCACTCCTTCGAGCCGCTCGACACTCAATGCGTAGATTGTGAAGACGTATCGATGCGTTCCCGAGGGCGGGCACGGGCCGCCGTAGTTGGTTTGCCCGAAATCGTTTTCTATTTCTTCGCCGGCCGTTTGCCCCTGCGGGATTTCAGTAACCGAACGGGGAATGTTCACGATCAACCAGTGGTCCCAGTTGCCACCCGGCGCGTCAGGGTCTTTGCACGACAGTGCGTAGCTTAAAGTTTTCTCCGGCGCCTCGTACCAGGTAAGATGTGGAGAGGAATTTTTCCCGTCGCAGGTGAAGCGGGCGGGGATGAGGTCGTTGTGAGAAAAGTCGAGACTCTTAGCCACCATAGTTAGTTCGTAGCGAGCAGTTTCTGATCGTGCTTGCGCCAATTCTTCACTGTTTCCACGTCGAGGCGGCCATCTTGGATGAGCGACGCCAAGTGCTTGCCTCCCAAGAAGTGCGGCAAGACGACGTAGTCAGCACCGGCTTCGTAGAGTTTTCTCGCCTCCCAATTCGTGTAGGCAGTCACGATAGTTTTCGGCGCGTTACCCGTTTGGCGTTTCATCTCGAGGATTTTTTCTATCAGAAGAAGATTGTCCTCGAGGTCAGGGATGGTTGAAATGACGATATAGGCGGTGTCGAGATGCACGTGATTTTGGATATCTGGGTCCGTGATATCACCAAAGACGACTTTGTACCCTTCCGCTTGCAGGCCTTTTACTATTTCCGGGTCGAAATCAACGACTACTAGTTTTTCTTTCCCTACCGTATGGAGAAGCTGGCTGCCGAGGCGGTGAGCGCCTGCCAGCACGATCGGCCCTTTTGTGATTTGGGGAAGCGGGATGTCTTCATTCGCGTCGCGCCGTTCGAATATCTTCAAGTGCCGCTCGAATCTGTGGTAGAGCGTGTGCTGGTGTTTGATAAAGTACGTTGAAACAAGAAAGGTGATGATACCGACGGCCGTGACTATTGAAACCTCCCGCGTACCGACATGTCCGAGCGTCAAACCCATCGCCATCAGGATGAGGCTGAATTCGGATATCTGCGCTACGGTGACGCTCGCGAAGAAGCTGGTTTTCCGCTTGAAGCCCAGCCATCCCATAATTGCCAGTACGATGATTGGGTCGGCAATGATAACAAAGAGCGCCAGGATAAGTGCGGGAACAATGATCCCGACGATATTCTCGACAACAAGAGAAGCGCCTAACATGACGAAGAAGATTACAATAAAAAAGTCCCGCAACGGACGGAGCTGGGCCTCGATTTGGAACTGTTCCAGAGATCTTGCCAGTGCGACACCGGCGAGGAAGCCGCCGATCTCTATCGAGAGCCCGATAAAATCGCTCGAGACAAACAGGCTCATGCCAAATGCCCACGCCACGCTCGTCAAAAAAAGCAGTTCAGGCGACCGGGCAAGCCGTTCAAAAATCCAGGGAAACGCTTTTTGCGAAAGCCAAATAATCAGAGCGAAAAGGATAATACTCTTCGTGATCGTGAGCAGGAAGTTTACGATGCTCACCGACTCGGGGTTTTCCTGGAATCCCACGAGGAAAATGAGCATAAAGATGGCCACGACATCCTGCACGAGCAAGAAGCCCACGACTATCCGTCCATAGAGCGACTGAAGATCGTGTTTCTCTGAAAGGAGTTTTACGACGACGATGGTACTGGAGAACGTGAGTGCTATGGCTATATAGAGCGCGGGGAGCGATGCGAATCCAAGTATTTTTGCCAGCCCGAATCCCAAGATTGTCGTTATGACAATTTGTCCGATACCGGTGAGCAGGGCTGTCTTTCCTATAGACTTCAGAGTGTCGAAACGCATCTGCAATCCGACGAGGAACAGTAGGAGGGTGATCCCGAATTTCGCCATGACATCCAGCAATTCACCTGACGCGCCGTCGTGTAGGCCTATTGCCCCGATAATAATGCCGGTTAGCAGGTAGGCGACGATTGTCGGCTGTTTGAGTATGCGCGCAAGAATTCCAAGAGCGGCGGCAATGACCACTATCAGGGTGATGTCGACGAAAGGGGTTGTCATGGAGGAAGTATAGCAAAAAGGAGGCTGAGAGCCGAGAGCTCAGAGCTCAAGAGCCAGAAAGTTACAACGTGTAGCGGTAGAGCTTGCTCTGCTGGTTATTTGCGGGTTAACGAATTACGAATTGCGGATTGGTTTGTTCGTAAAATCAAACCAATGTTATCCGATTCTTTCTCACTTCCACTATCCCGTCTTTCTTCAAGGTTGTGGTGGCTTTTACGGTGTCCTGTCTAGTCCGCTTTAAAGCCTTCATGACCTGCCCGATATCCACAAATGGTTTTGTCGTCAGTTGCCGGACAATTTCACCCCTGATTTGTCGCAGTGAACCCTCGAACTTCGATTGTTTCGAGAGAGCCGGGATATGCTTAATCTGCGCTGGCAGAACGAGCCGGCTATAGTCCATGAGCGCGTTGTGCCAATCACGGGAACGTTTTTTTGGCAGTAGTCTCCATGCAAGTTTTTCGACTTCTTTCAGCGATGTCGTTGCGGGCAGGTTGAGCTCATATAAAATAACCCGTCTGATGTTGGTATCAATCGTTATGAACGGTTTGTTAAAAGCGAAAATAAGTATTGCCCGCGAGGTATACGGGCCGATGCCAGGGAGCTTTTCCAATGCTTCAGGATTGTCGGGAATTTTTCTGCCAAACTCGTCGACGACCGCCTTTGCCAGTTTCCCGAGATTAAGCGCGCGGCGGTTGTACCCGAGGCCTGACCAGAGTTTTAGAAGTTGGAGGTTAGAAGCCCGAGAAAGGCGTTGCCAATTTGGCCATTTTTTCACCCATGCGATGTATTTCGGCACGACGCGGTCCACCTGAGTTTGCTGCAACATGATTTCAGCTACGGTGATTTTGTACGGATCTGTGGTGTTACGAAACGGCAAATCTCGACGGTGGAGTCTGTAGAAGCGGAGGATTTTTTTGCGAAAGGATTGTACTTTTGTTAGTGGGGATCTTTGCATCATTGCAGTATACCATGGCGGGTTCCTTACGGTTGTTTTCACATACATACATTTGACAACGTGTCAGAAGAAAGGTAACGTCTTATACGTCAAAACTGATCATTTTATCGCAATCAAAGGAGCTACGGATGAGCAGGTCAAAACGAATTGTCACTGCCGTTGTGTTCGCAGTTGTCGTAGTAGTACTGGCGCTTTTTCTTCCCATCCAGCCCGAGTCGACGCGGTGGACGTCGTACGATGGGAAAGTTTCTGTCGACATTGATTCACTATACCGAACAAACTCGGTTACCTTCACCTCGCCGCGAGAGGGTGAAAGAACCTATCGGATGCCGCTGCCAGTGGACCAGGACGGGAACGGTTCACTGGGGTTCGATGACACCGCATTGATCGAACTTCTGCGACGCTATTGGAACCAGCGGGAAACAGCGAAAGGAGACGACGGTTTTGAGATCGTTGACTGGGCTGTGGACCTCCAAGGTCCCGAAGGCAGCGGTAGAATCGTTGGTGTCTACTTTTACGGATGGTCGCGATACACGAGCATTGTCACAGGAAACTGATAATCTCGGAAATCGGAACTTAAGCCCGACGCAGTCAGCATTGACGTCGGGCTTTTTCTTTCTTAGAAGTAAATAACGCACCGTTTGAGAATTGATAAGCCATTCAAATCGCGGGCGTGCAGGGAATAGAAACGTGGGTTTTTCTACTGGATGTACTTGCTACGATTATAGTGTACTGTTGTGGTAGGAGATTAATTTATTTGCCTTCGGCGAGTTACTTTTTTCCTTGATAAAAAAAGTATTGTTCACCTTTCAGGTTCACGAAGGGATGCAAAAAAATCAAGTCGCGCCAAACTCGCCCACACACCGTAAAACGGTGTGGGGGTCAAACAGTGGCGCGACAGATTATTTAATAATATTATGTGTTGACATTCTTAGATAGGCATTCTATGCTCTAACAGGTATGAAGCGTTTCAATAATAATTCAAGCATTTTTTCAAAACCGCCGCCGGCGTGACGTTTTTCATAGTTTAGAAAGACTTCGTCCCGCTCACTGGCGGGATGTTTTGTATACTGTTCCCCTGTAGTTTAATCGGCAAAACGCTGCACTGTTAATGCAGTCATGGTGGTTCGACTCCACCTGGGGGAGTTGGTAAGTTGATTTTTCTCACGACAAAACGTACCATACTGGCGTATGAACGAACTGAAGTTTTTGACTGACATGATCGTCGCGTTCCGCAATGCGCGTGACTGGGAACGGTACCACCAGCCAAAAGAGCTGGCTATTTCGGTTGCCATTGAAGCAGCGGAGCTTATGGAAAAGTTCCAATGGGCACGGAAGGCCCAGGCAGAATATATTGAAGCCCATAAGGAAGAGATAGCCGATGAGCTTGCCGATGTTGTTATATATCTGTTGTTGCTTGCCTACTCGCTCGATATTGATGTAAAAAGCGCCGTTGAAGAAAAACTTGAAAAGATGCGAAAGAAGTATCCAGTGGAAAAAGCGCGGGGGCGCGATATTAAGTACACCGAGCTATGAGCGATATACAGCAACTGACAAAGAAAATCATGGATTTTTTCGAGGAGTATGATTGGGTGAAGTTCCACCATCCGAAGGAGCTCGCCGTAGATATTCTGACCGAGTCCGGTGAGCTTTTGGAGTTATTCAAGTGGCAAACCAACAATACTCCCGAACGGATTGAGAAGAACAAAGGACATATCGCGGATGAAATAGCAGACGTTGCCGTAAGCGCACTAGAATTAGCGCATGTATTGAAGCTCGATATGCGGGAGATTATTGAGAGAAAAATGGAAAAGAATGGGGAAAAATATCCAATTGAGAAAGTTCATGGAAAAGATGTGAAGTACACCGAGATTTAAGAGATGGTCATTTTTTCGCAAGGGCGAGTTACTTTTTATAACTAAAAAGTAACCAAAAAGTTCTGGGGTTTTTGATTCGCGTGATGTATTCTTTCTGTACTTGTTGTCGGCAGGGCTCAGCAAAAACCCCAGACCCCGTCACGGTACAGGGTTTGGGTATTTTCAGAGAAGAAACTATACATACCGATTACTATGGAACGAGAACAATTCGAACACTACATAGAGGAAGCAATTCACGAAGTACCGGAGAGACTTCGAGAAAAAATTACGAATGTCGCGTTTGTCATTGAGGACGATGTGCGCGCGGCACGAACTACTGAGCGCGAAGTGAAAACTCGCGGCATGCTGCTCGGGTTATATCAGGGAATTCCCTTGAGTCGGCGTGGAGTTAATTATGGCAGTGTACTTCCCGACAAGATTACATTGTTCAAAAACGCCATTGAACGCGTCGCAGGCGCAGACGAGCAACGTATCAGAAAACTCATCCGTGATGTTGTTCATCACGAAATCGGCCACTACTTCGGCATTGACGAGCACGGCGTGAGGAAGCTTGAACGAAAACGTCGAAAGAAGAATTGAACGCAGGGACTAGTATCTGCGTCTCCCTGATCTGCGGTTCCAACTCTCACGGCCTTTTCGCCCGTAACGGTTGTATGCCGCGTTTTGGTTTTGCGGATTGGAAGAATCTGAGTGCACTCCGCGTGGCGACGACATACGCGGCGCCGGAAGGTTTGCAGGAAGTTGCCGTACCGGCAATGTTTTCCGTAGCAGGCGTTCGATGTTACGGACGTCACTTCGCTGGTCGAATGTAGCAAACGATATTGCCAGACCCTCACTGCCTGCGCGTCCTGTACGTCCTATGCGGTGCACGTAGTCCTCTGGTTGTGACGGCAAATCGAAGTTAATAACTACCTCGATACCTGTTACATGGATGCCGCGAGCGGCAATGTCCGTCGCTACAAGTACACGGTATTTGCCTGACTTGAATCCTTCCAATGCGTCACGCCGTTGGGCGAGCGTCCGGTTCGAATGAATATCCGCTGCCGCATGTCCCATCGTGTGTACGTGACGGGCGAGCTTGCTGGCCGTGTATTTCGTCCGGGTAAACACTAAGATCGGGCCTGGATACTGTTTCAGAAGGACTTCGAGTAAATGCGATTTGGATTCTTTTTGGACAAAAAATACTTCCTGGATCACTTTTTCTATCGTGGTTCCAGAAGGAGCTATTTCTACATGTATCGGAAGCGCCATATGCCGGTGCGCGATTTCAAGTATTCCCTTTGGCATGGTGGCGGAAAAAAGCATCGTTTGCCGCTGCCGGGGGACGGCAGCCAGGATACGTTTTATCTGGGGAGCGAAGCCCATATCCAGCATACGATCCGCTTCGTCTAACACGAGGATACGGACATCGGAAAGAGTCAGAGTACGCTGTTCCATGTGATCGAGCATTCTGCCGGGAGTCGCGATCACTACATGGGGTTTGCGCTGAAGCGCGTTCCGTTGGGTTACCATCGAGGCTCCGCCAATAAGCAGTGCTGTGCGAAGGCCGAGCGACTTGCCTATAGCGTGAAGTGATTCCTCCACCTGTACTGCTAATTCACGCGTGGGAAGGAGGATAAGTCCGCGGCCTTTTATTTGCGCTAAACGTTGCAGCATAGGGATGCCGAACGCGAGCGTCTTACCTGTACCGGTCTGCGCGATGGCGATCAGATCTTTCCCCTCGATGCCGATGGGAATCGAACGAAGCTGCACAGGAGTTGGTTCGGTGTAGCGGAGGCGATGAATCGCGTCGAGCAAACTCGGGGCGATGCCCAGGCCTGCGAAACCGTTGGAAGATGGTGTAATCACACACGTACTGTAGCATACGGTCACAGCGCTGTCGCATCGGACGAAGCCGGTTAACGAGTTGGCGAATTGACGGATTGCGGATTGGTTTGGTTTTTACAACGTTGCACTCTGCCCCAAAAGACCGTATTATATTTCACATGACTCCAACTGTTCTCAACCTTCTCTCAATTCTCACAATTATTGGTGATGTCATGATCGTTGGCATACTGGGCTTGTCGGTGTATGTCTGGGTTTCGAAAAAACAGGATAGCCGTCTGTTTGCGTTGGTCGGTGACCGTGGCGTTCTTTTCGCGTTCATCGTCGCCATTATGGCTACTGCAGGAAGTTTGTATTTTTCTGAGATCGCGCACTTTGCTCCGTGCAAACTGTGTTGGTTTCAGCGCATCTTTATGTACCCGCAGGTAATTGTTTTAGGAATTGCATTGTGGAAGAAGGAGCGAACCGTCGCTGTCATGCAAAGCCTGATTCTTTCAATTATTGGCGTCTTGTTCGCGGCGTACCACTATTACCTCCAAATGTTTGCGACGACAGTGAAACCCTGCTCGCCGGATGACCCGGTTTCCTGTGCGGAAAAAGTTGTCGTCCGCTACGGCTACATCACGATTCCGATGATGGCGCTAACAGCGTTTCTGATGATTATCCTATTTCTCGTCATGGTGCAAATGCGGGACAGGAGAAATGCGGAAAATCAGCCGGCTCACTAGTGCATTCACCGTTTATTGCGGGTAGGTTCATGAGTATGTCCTTGACGCAAGGACTTCTTTTCATGTAAAGTCTTGAAATAACAAACAACGAACTTGTAGAAACTGTACGTTTCCAGGGGAGGGGTTATGCAATTCTTGAAGGGTTCCGGGGTCGGGCTTGCCGGCGGCTTTCTCGGTTTTTTCGTTGTACTACTGCTCATCATGGTCAGTTCCGTGTTTACCGATTTGCTGACGGTGCAAGCATGGGTAGCCGTCGTCACGATGGTTGTGACGGCGATCATGATTTGGGACAAGGGATGCAGCAGGTACATCAACTCTCCGTGGGAACTGTTCTTCGTGAGCATTTTCAGCTTGGGTATCTGGCTGATCGTCTGGTGCCCTCTCGCCAACGTAGTCATGGACTTTCTGGAACTCTCCGTTCCCGTCAGTGGGATGGCCCAATCAGTCGGGCAAATCACTCTCGCATGGCTCATCAATGGAGTCGTCGCCGGCATCATCGCACATTGCAACTACATCTTCGACACTCGGAAGTAGTTTACCGGGCACTACACGCCCATCTATACGCATATATCTCGCACCCCCTCTCTCTGTGGGTGCGAGTTTTCTTCTTGAAACGCATGTCCCTACAATACCGGTGCCAAGAATGCCATCAACCCGATCCATAGTCCCACATATATCAGTTTACGGGGTACATGGTCGATCTCTGGAGTAAGGCGGTTCGGCAGACGCAGTACGGCCATCATAAACGCCGCCGAAGCAATAGCATAGAGAATTATGAAAGGCACTGTTCGTGAAGGAAAAATGAACCCGATAGAAATAGCCCCTGTGATGCAGAAAGCCACGGTTATCCTGATGTGTGACATCGGCATGAGGTGTGGCAACGTAATGCGAAATCCTCTGTCTACTTCAATATCTTCCACGTCCTTGACTATTTCCATCGCCATAATGGCGAAAAAGATTACGAGGGTTGTGAGAAGATTGAAAATGTTCACCGAACTGCCTACTGTCGCGCCAAAGAGAATAAGAAATGCCGACAAAAGTGCGGCAAGAACATTTTTTAGTACAGGGATTTTTACACAAACCCGCGAGTAGAGGACTGCTGCGAGAACGAAAAACAGAAATAACAGCACAATTTTCACTGATGCCATACGTGAAAGTGCCGTACCGATACTGAAGGAGATGATGGCAACAAATAATGCAACCTTTGGATGGAGTTTCGCGAATGGTTCCCCTTTACGGGCATCAATATCTCGATCCTCGTAACCATTATATGCCAGCGTGCCCGCGGACAAGAAAAATATCGCAACGATGCTGATAAGTTCATCAGGTGAGGAGGGCCATCTCTTTTGACTTTGGATTATACCGACAACGAATGCCCCAACGGGTGCGAATGTCATAGGGAAGCGAATGAGGCGGAGATACTGCCAGATGAGTTGCATATGATAAGTATATACTAGGGAACTGCCATACAACTAATAATAACCTAAATACGCAGCGTTTAGTTGCCTTATAATTATTTGGGCGGTACGCTATCAGCAGTCACCGGTGTTCGTGAGAATGCCTGCCGCTCGGGGGATGTAACGCTTTTACCTATCATACGATGTATATACCAATGGGAGACGAAAACAGCATAGAATACATCAATGAACTTGTGCGCGGAGCCCAGGGCGGCGATGAAAATAGCCTTGGCCGTCTCTATGAACTTTTAAGCGTCAGAGTGTACCGATACCTCATTACGCGGGTTAGCCACAGGGAAACGGCCGAAGATCTCATGCAGACAGCTTTCCTTGAAATGATTCGCTCACTGTCACGATATAAGATACGGGCGGGAGCGAAATTTACTACCTGGCTTTTCCAGATAGTGCGGCACCGGTTAATAGACCACTATCGGCGCCAGAAGATCGTTCTCCCCTTGGATGAGACCGTCGAATCTCATCCCGATCTGCAGACCGATCCCGCCCCACCAGATGTAGGAGAATCCAGTAAACAAGTACTTTCCGCTCTGGGAACACTGCCGGAGCGCCAACAGACCATCTTGCATCTTTTTTACCAGGAAGAGATGTCACCGAGTGAAATTGCTGAAGTCATGAACATGTCAGCCATCAGTGTACGAGTAGAAAAGCATCGTGCGATTAATAAAATCCGATATCTCTTCGTTGAAGGGGGAACAACCATATGATACGCAAGGAACTATCACAACATGAGGCAGAGGAGCTGATCAGAAAGGTATCATACCCCGTTCTGAATCCCACTTCACAACAACGTATCAAACAGACCCTGCTTTCGGAATTCACGAACGTAACAAACGCGCGTGATGAACGATATACTATGCAGGAGGAGAAAACATTTTATCACTTATCAACACAACCCATGATACCTATTATCATCGCAATTGTGATGGCTATCGTCGGGGCCGGAACCGCCATCGCGTCAAATTCTGCCAAGCCGGGCGACGCGCTGCACGGAGTCGACCAAGCTCTCGAGGACGCACGTCTTAATTTCACTCTAGGTGATACCGCGAAGGCGGAGTTCATGCTTGAAATCGCCCAAGAGCGTGAGAAAGAGCGCTTCGAACTCGAGTCAGAAGGTAGATCTGAAAATGTCAGCGAGGCGGAGGAGCATATTGATCGCTCGCTCGATAACGCGCTCGAAACTATTAATCGTGTGCGCGCCGAGCAGGAAGAGCGCGGTAACGACAACGCCGCAGATACTCTCTCGGACGTCCAAGAGAAACTTACCGAACTCCAAAGACGCCACCAGGAGCGCACCCAGGGCCAAGACAATGGCGGTAACAACCAGCAAGGTGGACAAGGAAACGACAATTCGGATGATGAGGGAGACGACAGCTCGAATGGGAATGACAATGCAAACGACAATTCAAATTCATCGGACGACGTAAACGATGATCGTGACTCAAATGTGAATGGGACTAACGATGAAAACAGCAATGCAAACGACAATTCAAATTCATCGGACGATCAGAATGACGATTCCGACAGCAATGCGAACGATGATGTGGAAGATGATAATTCTAATATTAATGAAGACGACTCTGATGTGAATGGCAGCGCAGGTAGTAGTTTACCTGTCCAAGCAGCCGCCCCGAGAGTTACCCGATAGAATTATTCAAATTAGTATTACGCTCTGGCAGCACTATCGTGCCAGGATGCTAATGGCCATCCGCCCCGCCGGCGGGTGGTTTTGGATTATACAACAGTCATACGTTCTTATTGACTTACGCTTCGTTAACCAGTATATTTGCTTAAAATATGAACATGGTTCAAAGAGAAGGATAAACCTCTACGGAGGGGAAAGGAGGATCGATGCCGAGCATGACCATCCCTGAGTCCGCAAAGGGTGGGGACCAGTGTCCGGCGCCGGATTGCACGGGCGTGCTCCGTTATGCCAGTGGATGAGGTGGCTATTACCTGGAGTGCAGTCTGCACCCCCTCGACCATTTCCGTGGTGCAACACGGGCGGAAGTGGAGGCAAGCCAAAGCGCAACACCAGCCGCATGCGGATGCAAGAGTTCCTCGTAACACGCAGTAGATCTGGTACGCCCCGTGCATTCCTCGGGGCGTTTTTCCTATTTTTGTGTCATACATAGGTTGTTTGTGACGCGATGAAACATTTATTCCACTTACGGTGTATTATTATTACCTATGCACGACCCGGGGGACTTAAGCGATGAACAGCTTGTAGAAAAGGTACGGGACGAAAACCACGGGCTGTATCGCCACATTGTCGAACGGTATGAACAAAAACTTCGCAGGTACGCGATGACGTTTGTTCATGACACGGAAGTAGCCGATGACGTCCTGCAGAATGCGTTCATGAAAGCGTACATCAACCTCTGGGGGTTTAACACGAAGAAGAAATTTTCCAGCTGGATATACCGGATAGTCCACAATGAGGCTATTAATGAAATTAAAAAGCGAAAAAAAGAGCTGTATCTCGAAGACACGCCCGAAGCGGAGATGGTAGAAAGCACTGAAGACGGTGCAGATGTTACGACGGACGGAAATCGAACAAAAGAAATGCTCGAACAAAGCCTCGAACGGCTGCCGCTCATGTACCGAGAACCGCTCGTACTCTACTATCTCGAAGAGCGCAGTTATCAGGAGATAGTAGACATTCTCCATATGCCGGTTGGTACCGTGGGCACAAGAATCCGCCGCGGGTTGGCGCTTTTAAAAAAAATCGTAGAAGATCATCATTCACCACTATGAACGACAGACGGTCCCTCGCGGACAAGATTACGCAGTCAATAAACGAGCATAAAGTAAAAATGCATCCGAAAGTATATTTCACGCTCGGATCTGGCATGCTGGGAATTGGACTCGCAGCTTCCATGCTCGCTGCGGCGTTTTTTTGCGGCGTGACGCTGTTCCGGCTGCGCATGCACCAACCTTTTGACTTTCTCGGTGCACCGAAAGGTTTCGAGGCGTTCATCGGCAACATGCCGTGGATTCCTATTATACTTGCTCTTGCCGGCATCATTGCTGGTACGTGGATCATGCGTAAGTATGATTTTAGCTATCGGCACGCGTTTATCGGGATCGCCGGGGGATTTGTTTCTTCCCTGTTGGTATTTGGCATCGTGATCGATGCGGTAGGTCTGCCTGAACGCGCAGGGGAGTCCACCCTCATGCGGCCATTTGTTGAGCAGAGATTTTCGAACGATACGTGGTTGATTGGCGTGGCAAATGACGTCAGCGACGACAGGTTTAATCTCGCTGTGCCGCGTGGGGACGTCATCCATGTTTATTTTCGCAATAATACAGTTATCGAGCCGCCGATACCCCTCCAGGAGTTCGAATGGGTACGGGTCATAGGAGAGTGGAATGATGAAACTTTTGATGCGGATGTCCTATTTCACGAACTTCCACCGCGCGGCGTCGGCCATATCATGCGATTCCAAATTCCTATCGAAAGATAATCTCCGCCTCCTTTGTAGTACTTGGTGGAAAGGAGGTGATACCTATCGAATGAAGAACAAACTATTAGTTGCCCTTATCGCCGTCGTCGGCATCATCGGCGCGACAGCCCTCGTCTCGAATATAGTGTCAGCACATGGCTTGGGTTTCGGAGCGAACCTCGATACTGAGGCCCAGCTACTCGGCATGACGGCCGATGAGCTCGGGACTGCTCTCGAAGAAAAGACCATGCCCGAAATTCTTGACCAACAGGGCGTGACACACGTCAAACTTGAAGCTTGGAGGAATGAGCAAGAGCTTGGACGGCAAGCACAGCTCCTCGATATGAGCGTCGATGAGCTTAAAACTGAGCTCGAGGGCAAGACCTTCGCCCAATTGCTCGACGAAAAAGGAATCACGCATACCCAGCTGATGGAAAAGCGCCATAAATTCATGAAGGAGCGCATGATAGAACGTCTCCAGGAGGAAGCGGACGCCGGTACCATCACGCAAGATGAGATGCAGGAGCACCTTGACCGGATGGAACAGCATCAGGCAGAGGGCGGATTCCGCCTCGGACACGGCATGGGGCACGGACCATTCTAAGAAGTCATACCCCCCGAAGACTCCACGAAAGCCATGCAGATTCTAGACATGCATCGGCTTTTTTGGTGTTGATGCGCAATAAGAAAATTTTCGCATGTAGTGTACTTGAGAAAAAGAAAAAGCCCGTCGCAGATGCGGCGGGCCGTACTATCATGGGGGAATGAGCGATTGTGACACTCACGATGTCGGGTCGGACGACGTGGCCGGTGCTGTGTCGTCAGATTCGACAAGGGGCGATAAGGTGGCATGGAGTTTTGCCCACTCACCACAGTAGGTCATTGCCTCTATCCAGTCGGCATACCCGGACATCTCCAGATGTACGATGTGCCTTCCTTCGGACACGACGAATGTTGCCGGCGTTATCAGTCCGGTTGCATATCCGTCCAGAACGACATGCGCTCCTTCAGGTTCGGAAACCACGTACAATGTTCCTGACTCAGGAAGAATTGAGGTAGATCCCGAATCGTTGGGACTGTTTCCGCAACCGCTGAAGAACATACCAAGTCCGACGAGAGTGATGATGCGCGTAAATTGCATGGAGCGACCCCTTTCGCTGATTTCGATGGGCTGTATTTGTATGTTTTCATACGGTAGCGGATAAACAGCTAGGAGTCAATGTCCACCGGGTCTTTGCTATGCCGCGCAGCCTGCAGTTGCTTTTCTTGCTGAAGGCACATAGACTAAATGCATTATTGGCTAATTCCGCCGACCATGAGATTCCGTTTTAGTCTTCTTGTAGGTATTTCGTTGGCTATAGCATTGGCACTTGTTTACATACCGTCGACTTCGGCCGACCGGGATGATTGCGGAACAGGATATGAATTCCGGCCTTCGAGCGGCGTCGGCTGTGTTCAAATCAACTGCGGCACTATCAAAGATGCCCACTATTCGTATACCGAGCGCTGTATCTGCGGCTCGGCGGGCAGTGAATTTGAAAACCCCGCTGACCCGAACAAATCATGTAATTACCCGGCAGACTACGCGAGCTGTCCGGGGTGTCTCTTTGCATGCGTACATGCGGATGAGGACTGTCCTGATGCGCCAGGATTGGCAACAAACAAAAATACGAATTCAACCACTAATTCGTCATCAAACGCTAACACGAATAAGAATGTTAATACCGCCGCGAACACGAACCAGCCCACCAACAAAAATATTAATTCGAGCAACGCCAATGCTACTCCGCCCATAACCACCCAGGGTTCGATCAGCCCGACATGTGCCGACGAATGCCATAAATATTTGCGCGGCAAAAAGAACGCCGAAGTACTGTCTGCCGAGGGAGAATACCCCGATTGCAGCTGTCAGATCGACATTCGGGACAACGGCGGCAATGTGACTCAAACTGTGTCAGTAGACGGCTCTATTGAAACGACGTATACGTTTGATCCCTCATCGGGCGTGTTGATATCAAAGACAATATTCAACCGTAAAGACGAAATAGAGAAAATACGCAAGCGGCTCGGATACCGCTACACGGAAAAAGAAATTGACGAACTCCTAGCGCCGGATAAAGTTGATCAGTGGTTTCAAGGCCAGATCAAGAATATTAAAACCGAGACCGGCCTGCTGCACCCCCAATTCTGGTGGCAGCATGTCGTAGCGATGCTCGACCACGGGTCAAACGGCAACAGCGCTGATTTTGTCGACGTCCACGAATTTGGCCGGTGCGGCGACTCGATGATGTGGCTGGAACGCAATCTCACCACTGATCTTAATTTAGGCGACGATGCAGACGAGCCGGGCCAGAAACACGAAGCTATGTTGTCGATTACCGGTGAAAAGTACGGCAACATGCTCAACCATACATCGTTGATGGTCAGGCCACCCGGCATTACGAACGCCGAGTGGGAAGACATAGTGAAGGAGTTGAAAAATCTCTCCGGAGGCGAGGAAAGCAACCCCGGCATGCTTCCAGGCAGCCTGTCGAATATCGATCCGCGGCTTTTAGATGCTAAGGTACTGGATCCCTATAAGAAACAGACCACCACTGTCAGGGAGTTTATCAAAGGATGGTCGTATATCCGTATTAGCTAGTCGGCCGTATGAAGAAAAAAATTATCATTATTGCAGTCATGGTTTTACTGGTTGCTATACTCGGCGGCGGGTATCTCTTCTTACGCCATGTCCCGGCAGTTACCTACGCCGTCAATGAGATAGACAGCGAATCGCACTGGGGGTCTATCAGCGGCTGGTTAAGTTATCCGAGTGAAGTGATCCCGCCCATGGGCATATGCGCGGAAACGGTGGAGGGGGAAGATCTCTACTGTACCTATCAGATGATTCAAGATGAGGAGTTTCAATACGGGTACGGTTTCGAATTATCAGTGCCTCCAGATACCTATTATGTTTACGCACACCTGCTGACAGACGGCACTGAAAAGATCGGATACACTGATGAATACAAGGCCTACTACTCGAAGTTCGTGACGTGCGGGCTGGACATTAGTTGCACCTCGCACGCGCCCATCCCCGTCAAAGTCGGCCGCAACGAATACATCCAGGATATTTTGCCGGTTGATTGGTTCGATTTTTAAATACGAATGTACGAATTTTTGTACGAATATACGAATCAGAGATATCAAGAACAACTAACTAAATTGAACACCGACAATCAGTTTATTCGTATATTCGTAGCGATTTGTAATTCGTAATAATTAAGAAAAAGGCCCGCCGCGAAGTGCGAGGGGCCGTTTGATGTTCGAGGAAAGAGCTGTTAGTAGGTGACACTCACCGTACCGGGACCGAGCGATTGGCCGGGTATGATCCGGTAATCCTGGCCGGTAAGTGTGACGATGTGTACGCCATCATCCATGCGTACGGCGAGCGCCGAGTTGTCCGGTGTCCACGCGTATCCCCAGATGAATAGTGACTGTACAAGCTGGCTATGTGTCCATGTACCAACTATTCCGGTCCGTAACGAACGCATATTTCTTCTGTATGCGAAGCGCTGGCGGTCGGGAGAAATCTGCAGGTAGGTGACGGTGTCGTTGATGACTTGCGCGATCGTCACGGCAGTGTCGGAGGCATAGGTCACCGGGGCGGTAAAAACGCCCTTACCATATCGCCTAAACACTACCTCCACCTCATTGATCCAGGCGAGCTGAAGGTGTTCATCATACTCACTGCCGAATACTCGACTGACGATTTTCCGCTGGGTGCCGTCCGGACGCATCAATGCGAGATACGGATTGTATCCCCACGTGTGGTGGATATACGCGACTACTGAGTCACCGAGCGAGAAGACCGGATTGTGCTGGTAAGTTCCTCCGGAGCTCTGAAAGAGCCTGGTGAATGTAGATGTGAGGTTATCGAATCGGTACACGCCGTTGTAGTAGTATCCGTGGATCTGATACCTTCCGTCATGGGACCAGGAGAAGTCGATGCCTCGTCCACCATCGGTCGCCGGAGAATTGGCGATGAACTGTCCATTCCGGTCGAGGACGGTGACGCCCGTTCTCGAGAGGTATGTCAGGCGCTGGCCGTCAGGCGACCACAGCAATCCGTATTGGTCGGCACGAAAGTCGCTTGCGACTTTCTTTGGTGTCCCACCCTCGCTTCCGATGATGAAGATAGAATCCCGAATCGTGTAGGCGATGAGCAGGTTAAATGCATGTGACAGCGTGGCTGATACTGTGCCGATTTCTCCGGGCAGGACGCGGATCGTGTGTTCTGACGGGTAATAGCCAGCCAAATTCAACAGGATCGTATGCGTCCCAGAGTCGGGAAGCGGAACAGTCGCTGGAGTAACGTATGACGTGAGTGTGCCGTTGACCGAAATACTCGCACCCGACGGATCTGATGATACAGCTACCGAACTCGATAAAAGTGTTAAACTCGCATTGACCACGGTAGCCGGCCCCGATGAAACCAGTATCGAGTCTGACCACACGACGTAGTACATGCGTTTCAATTCCACGAAGCGCATGCCAGTAGGAACATTTGAGATCGTGCTCGGCGTTGCCTTCAGGGTATTTGCTCCGTCGATCCAGATCGACGCGCCCGAGGGCGTTGAGTTTACACTCACGCTGCCGGTGAGCCGGATAAGATTCGCTTCGATAACACGGGCAATGTCATTCTGCGCCCACTGGGTTGTCGTCCAGTCGACGTAGCCGGTTTTTTTCAGCAATACTGTGTGTTGGCCTTGGGGGAGGTTAGGTATCGTTGCCGGAGTCACGAGACCTGTCGAATCACCATCCAGGAAAATGTTCGCTCCCGACGGGGTCGAAGCGATGTAGAATGATCCGGGGATCGAGAGAACGAGTGCTGCGTGATACGGCAGGGTCTTCGACACTTCGATGGTGACGCTGTCCCTGTAGGTGACATATCCCGATGCTGAGAGCTGGAGCTCGTACGTTCCCGCAGTCAGTTCGAGCGTGTCGGGTGTGGTGGATCCCGCCTTTGCTCCGTTGAGATAAATGTTGAGTCCCGAAGGCTCCGAGGTGATTGCAAGGGATCCGGTGGTCGGATCCGGCTTGTTCGGCTTCTTCGTACACCCGGTAACTGCGAATACGATGCCTAAAACGATGGTCATGATGATCCGTGTGAGGCGCATACAACGACTCCTTTCGTGAGATTTCGATGGACGGTTTTACGTCTTGTGTTTTCAAATTACCTTACCGCAGGGGGAGGGCGGCGTCAAATGTGTGAATACAGTACGATGCTTGGTTGATTTTGTGCTCAAGAAAGGATAAAATTCTTATATAGAAGTATGCAAATACCAAAGAGAAAACAACTCATGTATCTCGGTATCACTTTAGCAATCATAGTTATTGGGTACATACTTTTTGGACAAAAATCTTCCAGTTCACAATTACTAAATAATCAACAGAATGCCATGCAAAAAGAATACGACTTCCCCGGAGTATTACCCGCCGAGAGGATTCAGGGTAAGAGGGTGACTATTCAGACCAATAAAGGCACCATAGAGATCGAACTCTATCCAGATGATGCACCCAAGACGGTGAGCAACTTCGTGTACCTCGCCGAAGAGGAATTCTACGACGGCCTCACGTTTCATCGCGTTGTTCCCGGTTTCGTCATCCAGGGTGGTGACCCGAAAGGAACAGGCGTTGGGGGGCCGGGGTACCAATTCGAAGACGAACGGGTCACGAAAAATTACGACCAAGGCATTATCGCTATGGCGAACGCCGGTCCGGATACGAACGGCTCGCAGTTTTTCATCATGCTGGAGGACAACCCGTCCTTACCAAAGAGCTATACTATTTTCGGCAAAGTGACGCAGGGGATGGATGTGGTGAAGAAAATTGTTGTAGGTGATAGGATGGAGAAGGTGGGGATTCACTAATGTATCTTGTTTAGAGGAGCACTGTTACTATGACCTATAACACTGGAGAAAAACGGGCATTCTTCTACATCATCGCTGCGGTTGTGGCGTACCTGTCATTCCTGGTACTGCGTCCTTACTTTTCAGCTATCGTGCTCGCACTGCTCACTGTCGTGATCTGCAAACCGGTGTATGGTTTTTTCACGCGGTTCTCTTTTAAAAAAGAAAAACTCGCCGTGACCATGTCCGTCGTGTTTGTCTTTCTGGTAGTCTTCATCCCGATCGTCATCGTGGGCGGTTTGACCGTTAACCAGATCGGCCAGTTCAAAGACGATTTGGCGCTTACGGACAGTAATACCACTCTCGAACGTGTGGTTGATCGGGTGAACGATATCTCAGCATCGTTACCCGGTGATCGTGCACCTCTCACCGTTGCCGGCGCACACGATAAGATTAGTGAATGGGCGCAGGCTGTTGGATCGTTTTTCCTCGAACGCCTGCCGAGCATCGGGACCGGAGCATTCCAGACCGTGACTTGGATCATCATGTTCCTGATTTTGTTGTATACCTTATTCCCGATCCAGCACAAACTGTTTGCATTTTTCCAGGACGCCAGCCCGCTCAATGACCGCATGGACGTGATTTATGCCACGCGGGTGGTGGAGATGTCCACCTCCATGATCAAGGGCACGTTGCTTGTGGCGTTAGTGCAGGGCGCTGTCTCAGGCATTTTCCTCGCTATTGCCGGAGTGCCGTACGTACTCTTTTGGACGATGCTCATGATTTTTCTCGGAGTCATTCCGATGGTCGGCTACGGCTTCGTATTGATCCCAATTGCGGTAGTACTGCTGGTTACCGGAGATATTTGGCAGGGGATTATGCTTATAGTGGCGAGCGTGGCCATTATTGGAAATATCGATAACTATCTGCGTCCGAAGCTGGTGTCAAAAAAGGCGGAGCTTCACCCGGCGCTTGTGATTCTCGGCGTTATCGGCGGACTTCAGGTATTCGGGGTGCTCGGCTTTATCTACGGTCCGGTGATCATGATCCTTTTCGTCACGACCTTCGAGATGTACCAGAAGTACTTCCGTACGTCGGGAGGGGGTAAAGGCGATTTTTTTGTGAATTGATTTTGCGTAAAAAAATAATATATACCGCACCCTTATTCGCCAGCACACCGTGTTGAACAGTGTTTTTATGCGTCAGCCCTCCCTTCATGCGAGTGTTTGCCATCTTTCTCTATGTATGCGAAAATGGTGAGGCTGTAAAAAATAACCTCAATCATACATATGAGTACCGAAGAGCACCATCACGACGTTATCACTCAGGTGACCGAGCAGTTCGCTGAAGTGTACAGCGGCTCGAGCCAGGGAATATACATCTTCCTTGACGACCATCATTATTCGCTGAATAACCGCTTACTCGGCTTGCTTGGCTATGCGTCTACCGATGAGATACTGGCTGACGGCAAGTCATTCCTGGAAAAACTGATCGAACCCCAGAGCCAGGCAAAATTGGTCGAAGCATACCAAGCTGCCATGCAGCAGATGACAGGTTCCACGCTGTCCGTGAGTTGGCTGAAAAAATCGGCCACCGAAAGTGGTGGTGGAGTCTCGGGTTTGGCCGCGCAAGTTCGTAATTGGGAAGCCATTAAGGTGGTGCGAAAGTGTTTCCCCACGCTCTCGCAAATCATTCCAGATATTTGGGTGTGGACCGATGTCGCTCGGGCGCGCCAGTTGGGTGGTCCGACGAGCGCGAATAGTTGGGGGTCGCTCTACATGATTCATTCCACTTGGCCGTATCGCTTTGTGGCGCTCTCGGTCTATGGCCTGGACCTTTCCGAGAAACTTCTCGATATAGCGAAAAAAGACAATCCGACGGTAGAGTTTACTCAAGGCGACATGCGGCAGCTCCCATATGCTGATGGACAGTTCGACGGCGTGTTTGCGAAAGCGTCGCTTCTTCATATTAAGAAGGACGATATTGACCAGGTATTGAGTGAGATACGCCGGGTGCTCAGACCCAAAGGTATCTTTCATGCGGCGGTGAAACAGGGTGAAGGGGAAAAAGAAGAGACAGAGGATGATTACGGGTACTCATACAAGCGATTTTTTTCATACTGGCAGCCGGAAGAGTTTAAACGTCTGCTCACTGAGAGGGGATTCAACATCACTAACTCCGATATTCTCAAGCGTTCATTCACCTGGATCAGGATTATTGCGGTGAAGGGGGAATAGTTTTTCAGTAAAGAGTAGTCTTGCCTTCGGCGAGTCACGTTTTTTTTGATAAAAAAGTAACGAAAAAAATCAAGTCGCGCCAAACTCCCCCGCACACCGTAAAATGGTGTGGGGGTCAAACAGTGGCGCGACAGGCTGCTTTTGACGTTGGTAGTTCGAAGCCGAGGTCACCCTTTATTTAAAAGAAAAAACGGTTCCCACATCGGTGAGAGCCGTCAGGTAGAACCGTTTTTTTTGGTTTACCCTTCCAGGTCGTGGAGGGCGTTGATTCGTTTGGGCATCGCTGGGTGAGTCGAGAACATGTCGTTCGGGTACGGATCCTCCGTACAGAGTCCGCCGAAGGCGGTACCCGCGATGGGTCCGGCGATCTGAGCCCGGCCGCTGATTTTTTGCAGGGCCGTGATGAGGGGTCGACTGGTTCCCATCCGGCGCGCAGATCTCGCGTCGGCCGCGTATTCCCGTTGCCGTGAGACGAACATTTGGAGAATGACTCCGAGGATCCGCCCAAGCAAATAGAGTGTGCCGCCGACGAGGAGGATGACGAGTAACGCGGCGCCGCCGCTTCCTTTCGAGTTGGACGACGATCGGCGACTGTTGCCTGCTTTCCACGGTCCGAATCGCCAGATCATCCAGCCGGTAAAGGACATTGTCATGACGGCGTACATCATCATCATCGAAACGAGAATATCCTTGTTCAGGATGTGTCCCACTTCGTGGGCCATCACCGCCGTGAGTTCCTGATCGGACAGCCGCTCGACGATGCCTTCGGTCGCGCCGACTGCCGACATGAATCTGATGCCCCACCCGAACGCGATTGCGTTCATCTCGCCACTCGGGATCATGTAGATCCTTGGGCGCGGCCTGAAATGTGCGGGACAGGCCCGAACGACAGCATCCCATAGTTTGGGACATTGCTCACGATACCGAATTCGGTACGCCTTCATGCTCCACTTCACGATGAGCTCGTTGAAAATGAGCATGATAGCGCCAATCACACCGGCACCGATAGCTCCCCACCGGAAGTACTCGGTGGCCGATGGCGCCCATTTCTGAATCGCCGCCCAGCACAGGACATAGACCAAGACAAGTGCCAAGAATGCGACGATGAAGCTGACCCAACTCCGCAGCCAGGTCCCGAAAACGCGATACCCTTTTACCCTGTTCACTGTTTCCCTCCCGGAATGAGTGATATTTCTCTCAAGTTTTCAAAGGCCAGTTAGCGCCGCATGGTAGCAAAAAGCATGCTGCTAGTCAAGGTGCGGGAGTGAGCAATAGTAACCATGTCTTCGGCGGGCAGCTTTCCTTGACTCTTTGTGATGTTGTGCTAAGGTAGCGCCCTGAAAACAAACCGTTGTTACGCAGTCAAACGCTCTACAGATGGAGGGCTCAAAAAATGTTCAAAGTAATCCACACCGATAAGGCGTCCGCTGCACTCGGGCACTACACCCAGGCCATCGTCGTCCCGCCGGGACACGCATTCATCTTTGTATCGGGGCAGATCGGATTGATTCCGGGCGCCTCGGACATATGTGACGGGCACAGTGCAGTGGTCCAGACAGAGCTTGCCATGAGAAATGCGCAGGCGATTCTCCGGGAAGCGGGTGCCGACCTGAAGAACGTGGTATTCGCCACGGTTCTGCTGGCCGACATGGCCGATATGGCAGCCGTGAACGCGGAATACGCGTCGCTGTTCGGTGACCACAAACCGGCACGTGCGTCATTCCAACCGGCCAGCCTCCCCAGAGGCGCGAAGGTCGAGATCGTTCTCACCGCGGCCGTATGGGTGCCGACCGGCGCAGGCGACAGCGCGCCTGCATGAGGTTCCATCGCAACCAGACATTGTTCGTAAGGGTCCCGCACAGCGCGACCCTTTTTCCTTTAGGTTGATTTTTCGTAAAAATCACTGTATACTTCATATATATTTATCCGATCCACGCACTTGCGCGGAGTTTTTTCGTGTATGACACAACGACGAATGTACCTCGATGAATATCCGTATTTTGTGACCTTCCGAACAAGGGTTGATTTACGGTTGTTTGAGGATGAGGAGTATGCGGAATTGTTGGCAAAAATTATGTTCAACGCGGGCCGGTTAAAACAGTACGACATATTGGCATACCAAATCATGCCGACCCATGTTCATTTGTTGGTTTTTCATAATAACAATTCGACCGCGCCCACGGAGAGGCGCGTTCCGGGGATTTATAAACCAAACCCAACGCGGGACTCCGCGCCCGCGGTGGGGAATGAAAATTATACCATTTCCCAATTCATGTACACGGTTAAATCGTATTTTGCAAAAGTGTTACGTGTGAAATATGGTATTCCTTATTCCATCCTCTAACCCCGTTTCTATACCCGCATCGTTGATACTCCCAAATACCTCCGCACCGTCGTCGAATACATCCGGTTCAATCCCGATAAAACAAATTTGTCAGAAAAATACAGCCGCGTCCCGTACCAGTTTATTGATGGTGAGAAAATTAACCAGCTATTGTAAAAAACCACCTGCCACCGCGATCATTTCACGGAGTGAAGTTTTTATCGCAAAAAGAAAACGCGCAGCCGAGTATTCAGCTGCGCGAAGTATCAGTGTGCATGTGGCAAGGTGAGCGTCGAGGCGCGGACGCCGTCCATCAACTCAGTAACGAGCTCGTGGACGGACATGATCCTGGTAACTCGCGGAGCGTTGGCACCGCAGAAGATCAGGCCGTTGGCGACGTCGCCTTTGTACGAATTGTCGAGCCGTTCTGCTATGCAGAATCCTGCTGCATCACGTTCACACGAGGTAATGCAGTGAAAAGGACAGCTCGGCGCGGGGATGTCACCGCCTTGCAGTTGCCGTAAGAACTCGTTGGCGATCACTCTGCCGGGCATACCTACGGGGGATTTGATGATCCGCACATCTTCCGGACGGGCATTCAGGTACTCCCGCTTGAATTCCATTGCCACGGGGCATTCGTGAGTTGCCACGAACCGCGTACCCATCTGCACGCCAGAAGCTCCGAGTGAGAGCATCCTGGCTATATCATCGCCGGTGAAGATGCCGCCCGCGGTGATCAGGGGAATCTTTCGACCGCATGCATCTTCATACGGTTTTATGACCTCGAGCGTTTGCTGGAGAATACTCTCAAGAGTAAAATCCTCCAGATGCTCCAGCTGATCCAACGAGAATCCCAGGTGACCCCCGGCGAGCGGACCTTCAATAATGAAGGCGTCGGGTATGCGACGGTAGTGCTCCCACCTTTTGAGGATGATACCGGCGAGTCTCGCCGAACTAATGATGGGCACCAGTGCCACGTCCGGGTCTTCGACCACAGCCGGCAGAGCACGGGGAATACCTGCGCCATAGACGATGATATTTGCACCGCCCTGTACTGCCGTGGCGATGAGGTCATCTACATTCGATAATGCCCCCATGACGTTGACAGCGAATGGCCTGTCTGTCCGCGCCCTCAGCTGTGAGAGCTCATACTGCAGTGCGGCTCGCGATGTCGTGACGAAATGCGTACCGCTCATGCCGTGTGAGAGATCACCCAGACCCATGGAGGTGAGGGTACCCAGGCACGATTCCTCGAGCACAGCCAGCACCAGTTGCCAGCCAGAAATCTTCACTCCCATACCTCCGGAAACCAGAGGTAGTGGAAATTCCCATCGACCGATCTGCAGTCTCGGGATATTCATGTTCTCCTCCAGTTCTCGTTCGGTTTAGAAGTCTTGGTAACGAACTAAAAAACACGTTTTGTATTTGTGTGATGTACAGCATGAATGGTGTGGGTTATAGGGGGAGTTGTCAATACCGTGCTATCTAGACTCTAATGAATTTATTTTTAGGGGTCCGCTGAACCCTGAACCTGTCTGTCGTAGCTTCAGCGACGGCAGCGGACTTGCCAACCGAAGCACAACCTGCGGAGGTTGGTTGATTTTCGGCGAAAATGAGGGTACGCTCAAAAAAATGACCGACCTCTACGAAAAAGTAAAAAAGTTGCTGGAGCAGAACACCAAGCCATTTCTCTCCATGTTTGCCCATGAGTCGGACAAGTATACTATCGTCCTGAATCGCACGGATGACTATCGCCAATACATGAAAGAAGAACAAGATCCCTGTCACATCGGTACGCCGGAGATAGAGACAGACCGCATCGTGACCATGCCAAATAACCATCGGCAGGTGGTCGACTACATTTCCAAGTACATCCAGGAGAGAAAGTAGCTGTAGGCAGGTTGTCCTTCGCGCGAGGTTGACAATCACTTGACAATTGTATAGTGGTTGGTTTACAATTACTTTACAATGCTGACTAAAGAGAAAATACTTCAGGCTGCTAAGGAAAAGAGGCAAATACGCACTGCCCAGTTTACTCGCGGTTTCGGGGTATCCCGCCAGTATGTGAGCGGGCTTATCCGGTTGCTAGTCGCCTCCGAGCAGCTGATCAAAATTGGTTCCACCCGTCGTGCGTTTTACGTGCTCCCTACGTACGCCCGTAGGCATCCGGAAATTCTCCCGTCACGCTTTTTGAAAACGTACACGAATAAAGGACTGGAAGAACACCAGGTCTTGGCTGAAGTTGAAAAGAAATTCACCGTCGTTAGCCAGCTCAAGGAAACACTCAGGGATATATTCACGTACGCGTTTTCTGAGATGTGTAACAATGCCATTGAGCATTCGAGGTCAAAAAGTATTTCTGTTGAAGTTTTCCTCAAAGCCAAAGAGCTATGTTTCATAATTGATGACGCGGGCATAGGGGTGTTTAGAAACGTTATGAAAAAGAGAAACCTGCGATCGCCGCTCGAAGCCATCCAAGACCTTCTGAAAGGCAAGACCACCACCATGCCGAAAGCCCACTCCGGAGAAGGCATCTTCTTTACCTCAAAAGCTGCAGATGAGTTTACGTTAGATAGCTATGGCTACCAGATGATCACAAATAATACGATTCCCGACGTGTTTATTCGCCAGGTTCCACGGAGCAAGCGCGGGACGAGAGTAACGTTCAAAATTCGTACGGATTCGAGCCGTCACCTGAGTGAAGTATTTAAAAGATACGCCGATCTCAAGTCGGAAAGTGGCTATGGATTCGACAAGACGGAAATTCGGGTGAAACTTTTTACTCTCGGAGGCATACATATCTCGCGGTCGCAAGCGCGCCGCGTTCTTCATGGACTCGAAAAATTTAAGATTATCCTGTTCGATTTTGATAAAGTTACCATGGTAGGGCAGGCATTTGCTGATGAAATCTACCGGGTTTTTCACTCAAAGTATCCAGATATAGAATTGAACGCAACGAACATGAATGAAGCGGTGCGGTTCATGGTTATGCACGCTAAGACGGAAGCAGAGAGAAAAAAGTAAATTCCACTCAAATGTTCGCTAGCTTAGATGAAGAATCATAACTCTATGCACAAACCCG
>Ga0075987_122_pt1 | contig 33159 bp, 32 predicted proteins | sample RifGroA2_FD_68035 | JGI IMG/M metagenome (GOLD analysis project Ga0075987, IMG submission 68035) | Parcubacteria bacterium GW2011_GWA2_48_9
AACTAAGGCAGTAAATCAGTAAGAGGGATACTTTATCATCAAGTGACTTAGTAACGCCGTGGGACTCGAAGGGCGCGAATACATGGAGCGCCCCGGCCCCGCAGCCGGCGGGGAAGTCCCACCGAGAGCACCAGCAACTCAGGCAGTAAACAAGCAATATCCTTGCTGTGCTAGTAAAGCTAATTAACAACCTGTGGGACGAGAACGGCGCGAGTATGCGCAGCGCCCGGAACTCGAGTCCCACCAACTCTGACAGCAAGCCGACCGTGTGGGCCTTTAGCTCAGTTGGGTTCGAGCGGCACCCCGCTGAGCGGGGTAGCCCCGCCGATGGCGGGGCGGCCGTGAGAACGAGCAGTCGATGTGAGTCGAGCTCAGCTCGACGAACCGACTGCCCAGGGTAGAGCGTCATTATTCTGGGCAATTAGCTCAGTTGGTTAGAGCGTGCGGTTTACATCCGCAAGGTCGGAGGTTCGACCCCTCCATTGCCCACCATTCAGCTTATAACAACCTTAGAAGATTGCAGAAGCAACAAGCGGCATATGACGTAGGGTCGAAGGGCGCAAGCGTGCGTAGCGCCCCGGACTCGACCCCTCCATTGCCCACCATCAAACTTCAAATGACCGTCTAATTCTATGCGTTACTTTCTCGGCATCATTATTATCGGTATTGGCTATGTCTTTGTCTGGAAGTCAGACTGGTTCGTCGAGAATTTTGGCCGGATTGATTTTGCCGAACGGCATTTAGCCTCCGGTTTAGGCGGTACGAGACTGTTTTATAAGTTACTCGGCATCGTCATCATTATCGGTGCGTTCCTGTATATGAGTGGAGCTGTTGAGTCGATGCTTGGATCAATCTTCGGCGCAAGTCGGGAAGTATTTAGTAACTAAGGGCCGTTAGCTCAGCGGTAGAGCACTGCATTTGTCCCGATTCCTAGAAATGTTTTACTGTTATATATTACAATCTCATAAAACTGGATCTTACTACGTCGGGTCATGCGATCAGTTAACTGCTCGTCTACAAAGGCATAACAACGGAGAAGTAAGGTCAACTAAACTTGGGGTTCCTTGGAAGCTTATATATCATGAAACTTTCGTAACGCGGGGTGAAGCTCGAAAGCGTGAAAAACAGATAAAGTCCTGGAAGAAGCGATTAGCTGTTAAACGACTCTTTAAAAAAACATTTCTAGGAATCGAGGATCCTCGATAGCATTTCTTGGGCCCATAGCTCAGCTGGCTAGAGCGCCTCATTTGCAATGAGGAGGTCAGCGGTTCGAATCCGCTTGGGTCCACTGAGCCCAAGAAATGCTATCGGGACAATGAGGAGGTCAGGGGTTCGAGTCCCCTCTGGTCCACCAAATTTGATTTGCCGAAGAAGTTGCCTCGGGGCTTCGCCGCTTGGCAGGGGCGCGCCCAGTAAGGCGAGACGTAGCAAAATCCCACGACTCGCCCAGACGCTTGATGTTTCCGTTGATGAGCCTTTTAAAATAAATTTAAGCGATTATACGCTTAACACATCTATTCAACAGTGATAGCAAAAAAGTATGAACAACATTAATAACAACAAAAAGAAGTTGCCACCAGAACAACGTGAAGAACTACTCAGAGCATTGAAGGCCCGTTTTGAGAAAAACATGAACCGCCATAAAGGTCTTGAATGGGCTAAAGTACGAGCAAAGTTGGAAACTAATCCTGAAAAACTGCTGTCACTCGATGAAATGGAAAGAACTGGTGGTGAGCCGGATGTTGTCGGTCATGACAAAAAGACGGGCGAATACATTTTTTATGACTGTTCAGCGGAAAGTCCTAAAGGCCGCAGAAGTGTTTGTTACGACCGTGAAGGGCAGGAGGCAAGGAAGGCATTTAAACCAGAAGATAACGCTATTGATATGGCAGCTGCCATGGGCATTGAGCTTTTAACGGAAGAACAATATCGAGAGTTGCAGAAACTTGGAAATTTCGATATGAAAACGTCGAGCTGGGTGAAAACACCTTCTGATATTAGAAAACTCGGCGGCGCCCTCTTTGCTGATCGCCGCTACGGCAATGTCTTCGTGTATCACAACAGTGCACCCTCTTACTATGGCGCTAGGGCGTTTCGTGGCTCGCTGAGAGTCTAAATTTTGTGCAAAGTTTGGGATTTACCACCAAAAAAACAGGCTATGCCGGCCTGCTTTTTGTTTTATTAATTAATCTACGCGAGTAACTGCGTTAAACGTCCCACCTTTAATCGGGCGGCCATCTTTGAATACGCGCATAATATTGAGATAGAGGCCAGGATTTTGTGGCGGATATAATCTTAAGGTAAACGTCCCAAATTCCCCTGGATTGACCTGGGCCTCATTTAAATGAGTAGCAATACGGATGTCATCCCAATTCGAGTTCGCAAATTGGCTATCAGTATCACCTAAGTCGACAACCTGCAGTCCCACGCTCCGGTCCCATGGCATGACGCCGGTATTTTTAAATGTTAACGTAACCGCTGGACGCCATATATTCAACATAGCGGCTGGTACTGTGTGGCTAATGAACTTCGCTTCATAGGGAGAATCAACCCGTGTTACCGAACGGTCTTCTTTTTGTGCGAGTCCATCGGGTCCGCTTACACGGTATACATTTAAGTAAAGTCCGGGTTCGTCAGGACTTAGCAAAACGAAACGAAATGTCGCAGTACCGCCCGACACAACCTCCAACTCTTCAAAATCAAACATGCCATTATCGTCTGGCCAACTTGCATCTTGGTAACGACTTCCACGATTACCAAGATCGTAGATGCCCAGTTTGACCTCACCGCGCTTCCACGCCTGTGTGCCGAGGTTTGTAAACCTTACCACTGTAGTATTTCTCGCGCGTGAAAATGTTGCAGGTAATATCTCAATATCACGGGCCGCTGCAGCGTAGGATAGGCCGGTAACTTGCACAGTCACATTAAAAGAGGCGATTGCTACGGTCGCGCTGCCCGCTTTCAATACAAATGTATCGTTAGCTTCAACGGTATCATTAGGCGCTTTGAGTGTGTAGAAAAATCGCCCGACTTCTCCCGGGGCTACATTAGGTGTATCTAGGACCGCCGTATTCCCCGATGCAGCTCCACCAGCCATGAGATTGGAGGACACATTTGCAGATACTATCTTAAAGGCTGGCTGTGCATAGCTACGCCATGTCACAGTACCGGTGTTTTTAAACTCAACCCAAAGCTGTTTCTGGCTTCCTGAAGGAATCTTTACCGGTTGTACGCTCTGGCGCACAAATGATGCTTTTAACGTGTTCGTGCTCTGTGCATACCCTCCTGCCGCCTCGAAAAGTTTTTGTGCTTCAGATCGGATAGTGTCCACATTGCTCCCAAGGTTCTCTCCCGGACATAATGTATTGTCTACCTCTTTATGGCCGAATACGTTGGGCAGCGTCTCGTCAACGAAAAACCCGTTACCGTCTGGCTCCAAGCCAAACCGTACGCCAAGGGAAGCGCTCAGGCGAGTTAAAGCATCAATAGCTGCGGCGGTTGGAACACCGCTTTCATATTGCCCAAGAACAGCGATACCGATTGATCCGCGGTTATACCCGATATCCTTCGCTTCATTATAGGCATGGCCGCCAACCACCCCGTCACCACCCTCTCGCCCCTCGTAAATGACCCCGTTTTTATCAATCAAATAATTATAGCCGATGTCACCCCATCCGAGAGACACGGTATGCCAATAATAAATACCCCGTACAATGCTTTTCGGGTCGTTGCCACCATCTGACCCAGCTGTGTGATGGATGATTATCTTGGCTGGCTGAGCGTATTCGGGTTCCCAGATAGGACCACCACTTGATGTTTGACCCAAACTTTCATTCGCGCCCCATTCTGCACGTGACACAACATCAACTCCTATTGGTGTGACAGCTGATGCCCCCGAGATCAATGAACGCAACCAATCGCCAATGTTCGCTTTTGTGGTACGTTCTTCGCGCGAGTCAAAGTACCGGAAGGTAATATCTTCTATTCTTGGCAAGTGTTCGTCCTCGAGTGTCCAGAGTGAATACTGCCATGCATCACTTTCCGGGAAAAAGATTGGCTGAGCGTAATTTTTCCCATCAGCTGCAGTCCATCCATCTGGAAAATCTATTTGGGGAGACACATCCATCCACTCGCCCCATCCACCGTCTTTGGCGCGCGCCCGAATTGACACCTTATACGATTCCGGCAGCTCACCGTCCCATGACATACCGATTCCGATAAAGGGAAACTCTGCATATAAAACGGAAGACCGAACATATTGCGGTTGAACTACTTCTGTGTTCGACAGGGAAGACGATATTGTCATAGTTTTTGCTATGACTTCTTCCCCGGAGGAGGCACGTCCCACCGGTTCTAAGACAAAAATACCTGCGGCCATGGCGACCCCAAGGATGATAAAAATCACCGATTTTTTTACCGCCTGTCTTTTCATGTTTGATTTTATTTTCACCTTACAGTATACCTCATTTTGACCTTTTTGTCCAGTATGCGGTATGCATACAGTTAGTATTAAGTGGTAACAGTTTAACCCTACTTTCACTATTTAATGATAAATCGCTGATTCACCACCTGCTCTTTGACTCCGCAGTCCGCGCCCGGTGCCGTGTGCAGTTCAACAATATCCCGGCGCGTTTTCAGAAGAGCAATGATAGGGTACATATTTCTTCTGAGAAGTAGGCAAGGGGCTTCACCGAATCCGCATGACAGAAGTACGAGGAACTCTTCATGCAGAACTCGACCTTCAAAACATAGAGATGACCCCTGAAAACATCGCGGCATCACTCCGAAACAGGCATATCTTCCCCAGTATGCTTTTGTGTTATCTCGCCGCGTCGCTTCAGCGTCATGACGATACGGAACTGGGAGAACGTAAGCTCGGTCTTTGCGTTCAGTGTATCGGCCAGCCAATCGGCAATGGCGGCAAATTCTTTATTCTTTCAAATTACAAAAAGAAGAAGCCCACCAGAGGTCCGAAGACATGGTGGGCTATTGAGCTAGCGAGGACAGGCTGGTTTTTCTCTATAGGCCAATTGTTCCTCGCTGGTTGCATCATGTTGCTCGATGGGCACCTCAGCTTTATCAGGCGGTTGCACTGTGTAGAAGTCTCCCACCGAGGTTTTCTCGTAGGTCTCACGAGGTACATATAGTGCTCTTGTTTTTTCCTTTTTTTTCCCATTCCTATCCTCGACTGAACCATGGATGGTCATCACCCAGCATTCTGGTTTCCTATGAAACACAGGGACTGCCATGAAGCTAGTCACTGTCGACTTTCCCACTGTGTAGATGCGGGGAACCATAAGGATCTGAATCCACTTCTCTTCCGGCTCATACTTCTTACTTACCACTATTCCAGAATTGAGCCGCGGCCCACACCCAGCGAGAAGCAGACAGCCGACAACAGCAAGTGTAACTTTCATCCAACGGCAACTGACATTGATCTTACTCATGGCTCTCCATCACCTCCTGAAAACAACGGTTACATTCAGTTTTTCATTATTTGCCTAATATATCGCTCAGTGTTTCGTTATTTTTCTAATGATTTGAAAGAACAACGAAATATGATAGCATGCACATAAAATAATGTCAAGGTCATGCTAAAAAGCGAAATTGTCAGCTCGCGATGGTTCAGACTTTTTAGAAAATCCTTGTCGCTTAACGTCCGTAGTCGATATGACTTTCTTTTTTTAGAATGACCATCAATGCAACAAGCGTCCAGAAAATCACCGCAAGATCATTTTTGAAATACGGCGTATCGAAGAAACCGTGGACAACTAGTACAACCATCGCCGCCATCAGACCGACAATCACCCCTTGATGCCCCTTGATGCCCCCCTCGGAGGGACCGAGCTTGCCGAGGTCTGATGCCCCCTGATGCAGCATCTTTATTCCTTCTCTAAAAAACCTCACCACTATCCATCCAAACACAATCAGTCCTGCCAACCCCATCTCAACCCACAATGTAAGGATGAGATGATCCGGATTTGGAAAAAATTCCGTATGCGATGGTTCTTTGTAATCGGCATAGATGATTGGAAACCCTGCGAGCCCAGCACCAAAGATCGGACGGTCCTGAATCATCCGCATGGTTCCTTTCCACATGACCAATCGGACGTCTGTTGAAACATCACTTCCGGATACGACGGAGGTAAGCTCGGATCGAAGTTGGGGAACAACGAGGAGTATCAGCGCGCTAGCAATAAAGAAAGTCCAGAGCCACTTTTTCCACCTGCTGAAACAACTGATAAACACCAGTGCCGCAAAAACACCTATGAGTGCTCCGCGTGAAACTGACAGTATTATGCCAATCAACCCGAAGGCGACTACCCCAAGAATAAACCACTGGCCGTTGGCTATTTGCCATATGCCTCTTTCTTGCTTTTTGCTGTTTGGACTAAACTTTTCACCCTCTATAACCTCCCCCTGATACCCCTTAGTACCCCCTGACACCCCTTGAACGAGCAGTATGCCTAGAAACAGCCCCATCAGGGGGCCCACATACTTCCCGATCGCTGTTGGAAATGAAAAGATTGACGTCGCACGGGATGGCATCTCACTGATATACGGCTCGACACCCGGAACCAGCCCCGATGACTGCAGAAGCGCACCAAATCCAATAAGCACCACCGACATCCCCAAACCAAATAGCGCGATCCGGCGACGAGCCGGCGTGCTCATTTCATTAACAAACACGTAGAAAAACAAAATAGGCTCAAGTATGTACGCTTTCCAGAGACCGAGCCCACCTCTGAGGTCAGGCGAAACTACAACAGCGAGTGCACCAGCGAGGACGAAAGCAATAGTGAGCCACTTCCAGGGAAACCATGCTTTCTGAAGTGTTCGATTGAGCAAAGTTTTGACGACCCATACACTAATCACCGCTATTAACATAATTTCGAGAAATGTCATCGGGAGGAAGCCAATCGAAAATCGCAATTGATATGCGGGAAGAAGAAAAAGTGTCAGCCCGATTGTCCATGACAAACGATACCATGCGAGAAAGAAAAATAAGGCGCTAAAAAGAATAATGACAAACCATTCGCTCATATAGTATCCGCTGACCGTGATTTAGAAAAGATAATATTTTGCGTAGCTATCATTAAGCCCACTAGAAACCATATGTGCATAATATAGAGCGTGGAAAACGTCAGATATTGCGCCAGAATCCCGATCCAGGCAGCTAGAAGGCCAACCATGAGTGCGCGCAATGTTCCGTCGTTTGATAGGCGTATTGCGTGGAATGAACGGACAATGAGGGCGATGGCAAAAGCGATAAAAAGCGCTAGACCGATGATACCTGTTTCCGCAAGTAATTCGATAAATTCATTATTGACAATTTTCCATCCGTCGTCAGGCACTACATACGGGTGTGTTGCAATAACGGGCCCGAAACCTCCGACGCCAGTACCAAAAAATGGATGTCCACGCCATACAGTGAACGCTTGCTCAAACGTATAGACACGTTCGTCGTATGAAGCACCTAGGAATACTCCAGTAACATGCTCTTCATATTTCTCCAGATTGAACACCTCGCCCCCATACCCCAATACTTCAACCACGGCAAACCAAATAACTACAGCGGTAATTGATATGATAATGATGTTACGTAGGGTAAAAACCCGCCTTAAATAATATATGGCCACAATCGCCACTGCGCATGCCAGCCCGAGATAGGCGCCTCGCGACACGGTCAGTATGAAGCTTACCCCTCCCGTAAGCAGCAGAAGAATGAGCGATGCGTGCTTCATAACCTGGGACGATGCAAGAAAAAGTGTCAAAGCAAGCGACAAGGGGATAAGTAAGTAATTAGCAAAATAGAGCGGTTCATACGCTGTAGACTGTACACGTGGAAATCCTAATACATCCTTCGTATACAGCTCGCGCAATCCGGTAACGGAAGGAGGCAACCCCACCATATCACCGAGAAACTGAAATATGCCGAAACCACTGACAATAAACGCACTAATAAGTACTACAAGTATGATAGTCCGAACCTGTCGCTCCGTACGAATGAGTGAGGGCACAAGCCAAGTCAGTAACATGGTGAAAACGGTAAATCCCAGAATTGTTACCGAGCGCTCCATATTCTGAGCGTTCAATAACGAAATAGTTGTTACGGCGACAAACGCCCCAAGCTGTACAAGCATCTGATGAGACTGACGGTTCGCTCGCCTACTGCCCAGTGCTTGTACGAAACATATAAGGGATGTGATGAGAAGTAGTAGTTGGCTTGCACGAATAGTAAAACCTTGAAACTCATAAGCGCCTATGCGTTCAAAAGGTAATGAAAAAGCAATCAAAATAATTCCTAACATCGGATACCGCCAAATTGCGATAATGATGAGTATGCTTATAACAAGAGCAAGCGCAATGAGTGGTGAAAACATCACGCTCACTACGCCAATACCTGCGCCTGCGACGATTCCGCAGATAATGATAATGAAGCGGATATATCGCTGATTTGTAAGGGGGGAAACTTCACTCATCATGGATTAATGTCCTCAAACAATCTGATAAAGTAACGTATCATCGTGTCGTGCCGGAAACGCAGCTCAACCTCTTTCCGCGCCTCATTCGCTAGCGCCTTCGCGTGCTCCCGGTGATGGTAGAGATATCCGATTTTTTCCGCAAGCGCCTCCGAGTTTCCAGGTGGAACCAATAGGCCTGTCCGACCGTCAGCCACTACTTCAGGAACGCCACCGATATTGGTAGCGACGACGGGCACTCCTGCCGCCATTGCTTCTATAAGCACGATGCCGAAGGATTCCCCTTTGATGGATGGTAGGGCTAAAACGTCAAAATACGCATACCACTTGTACGCTTCGCGCTGAAACCCTACCCACTGCACTGACTCACGAAGTCCAAGCTGTTGGGCTAACCACATGAGTTGCTGACGTTCTGGTCCACTGCCTACCACGAGTCCGCGAAGAAACGGTATCTCATTTTTCAAGAGTGCTAATGCTTTCAATAGATATGCAACCCCTTTCCCACGTTCTAAGCCTGCAACCGCTCCGACGATAAATGCTTGTGATTGGCCGGTCGGGCTTTCGAAACAGTTATAACCTCGGAAAACCAGGATTGGAATACGAAAAGCGGTCGGAGTGGGTTACGGATAAGCCACTGATCAAGCATCCGGTGTTCCATGAAGAACACCTTCATGCCAAACAATCGGGCTACAAAAGGCAAGAGAAGTTTCTCTGTCAATGACAGGCAATAGAGCATTCGTATCCCGCGTAATCTCTGGGTCAATAAGAGACACGTGAGTCCCACAAAGACAAACAAAGCGGTAAATGGGAATAGCGCAACCGTAAATGGTGTAACGGGTTCCCTCCCTGCCCAAAAACGTACGACGGAAAACTGGCGTTTGCGAAATTCCTGTTTCAATATGGGGCATGACCCTGCGAAGACTACGCGATACCCTTTTGATCGAAGTGAGTCGGCAAGATCGAGTGTATGTTTCTCACCTCCACCATACCGCGATGCGTAGGGGAATTTCAGTATAAGAAGTGAGTGCTTGCCGCTATAGTTACTCATGCATGTATAATCATAGCATTTAAATTCTTTGGGATACCATGTGAGAGTATGAGAGATCTTCCAGGGCGAATTTCAACCATATCTTCTATACGAATGCCTCCCCAACCCCGCAGATACACACCCGGCTCAATCGTCACGACCATGCCAGTTGACAGTCGCGCGCTACTCCGAGCATTAATCCGTGGAAACTGATGTATGCGGAATCCTACACCATGCCCGGTTCCGTGACGGAACGCCCTGCCAAGTTTAACAGTTCGAAAGTAGCTCCGCGCTGCCATATCAACCTCAGAACATTGAACCTCTGGCGCAATCGCGTCAAGAGCGCGCTTTTGGGCTTCGAGTACGATTCGGTATCGATGTCGGAACATCGTAGTGGGAGGTCCCATAAAAAAGGTTCGAGTAATGTCCGTACATGTGTTCGCTGTTCTCACGCCAAAATCAATTACTACCATATCCCCTCTGCATATACGCCGAGGTCGAGGCTGGTGGTGAAAATCATATGCATTCGGACCAACCGCAACTATTGTGGGAAATGCCATCCGACGATACCCTTGCGATCGCATAAACTCCTCTACAAGCCTGCGTATTTCATATTCCGACATTCCTGGTTGAATCGTCTGATGAAGTTTGTGGTATGCTGCGCCGCATACAGAGAGCGCTTTTCGAATAGCACGTAGCTGGAGTTGGGTCATGTACTGCGTAATTTCACGATATCAAGGATCGTTTCTTTCGAAACAGTGCGGAAAGCAAACAGGAGGAGTGCATATTCCACGAAGCCGACTACGATAACCGCTGCTAAGGGGAGTCCGCGAAGTACCCAGAGTGTTGCAGTCATGAGAGCCGTCGCGCAAACGATTTTTCCCGTGGTAAAAAGCGACAACCGGGTACCGGTACTCCGCAGGACGAGCGTTAATGCCGCAACCGTGATCATCACCTCTGATGCGACACGTATCCATGCCGCTCCAAAGTATGAAAATATGGGTATGACAATAAGATACCCGGCTAGCGAAATCACTGCCACCAACACATATAGCCACATCATAGCCCGTTGACGATTAATAGCGACTACCGCATTGCCAAAAAGGTTGCCAATGAAGATCGTGCCCGTTGCGATAGTAACAATCCGAAGTAGCTCACCTGCATCCGCGTACCCTTCACCCGTCACTATCCTCATGACCGGCTCGGCGATGACCAGGGTAGCCCCAATGAGCGGCAACGCCAACATGAGAAGAAAGTCATACGCCTTCTGTAAAACGGCCCTGAAACGCTCCTTGTCCATCTGCGACCAGGCTGCTGCGAGGAGCGGGAGCACTAGTCCTGCAAACATGGCGGGAAATGAAACTATTACCTCTAATACTCTGTTGCTGGCACCGTAGACACCAACCTCCGCGTCAGAGCGCGTCAGTGAAAGAATGATGGTGTCTGATTTGAAATAGACCATATTAAAGAATATGGAAATGGCTATCGGCCATGTTTCGGAAAAAATTTGGCGCCAAAAGGAGAAATCCCATGCCAGGCGTATGTTGATAAGCCGCCTGGCAAATATAAATGTCATGAATGCAGTGGCAAGACTTCCTGCGACAACCGTTCCCATGACAGATAAGAGCGTGCCAGCGGAAGCGACTACCCACCACGTAAGAATGAGGAGAATTAGTTTTCCGACCACGTCGGCAATTGCGACACGATTCATTTTCAAGTGTTTCTGAAAAAGTCCAGTGAGTACTTGTGTCATTGTGATGCCAAAAAAAGCCAGTGTTGTGATTGCGATGCCCATACGGACTTCGGACGGATAAGGAAGCGCCAGTGCTATCAATGGCGCTGCGCCAAGTATGATAACCGCTGAAACAAGTCGGAGAGTGAAAATGTTACTCGCAACGAATGCCGTATCGGCGTTCGGCTCGGAGATTTTTTTAACTAATATGATGTATAAACCTAAATCAACCACTACACCAAAAATCTGCAGGTAAACCATAATGGTGTAATATCTGCCAAATGCAGCCTCACCGAGGTACCGTGTTAGCATTGCTATCACGACCAAGCCGATAGCCGTGGAAAGCACCTTCCCGACCACCTGAACAATTGTATTGTGCGCTATGGCGCGAGTGAGTGACATAGTCAGTGATACTAGTTTATCATTAGCGCGGGTTTATTGACAAAGGCAAAAAAACGTGATACAATACATGTAGAAAATAAAAAACACCTCCAGAAAACCCTGTTCCGTTACTTCCGTATAGCGGACTTTTTCATCTCCTGAAAAACAAAAAGAAAAGACACTCCTATGCACGAGCGGCGCTTCTCATCACTCTTCGCTCTCATCATGGTCATGCTGATTCTTCTAGTGTACCCGGTTCTTGGAAGACTTGAAACGCATGATCAACTCGATACTTCGCTTGACAGTATATCTCTTACTGCCGATGTTTCAGCATCTGCGCTCATGAATAGCGGGTATGCGGCTGCGACTCTGTGGCCTTCTCTCCCGACAGAACCAGCCACTCCTGATGAACAACCTGTTGCAGAAATACATGCAGACATCCAGATCCCAAACGACCTTTCTCGTGAAATCAGGAAAGTCCACGAAACATCGTACGCTGTATCAGCCGCTGGAAGCGAAAATACGGGCACAGCCACGTGGTATAACACGGGGAATCATTTTGTTGCCCTCAACGTCACAAATCCATCGGGCCGAACGAGTAAATTTGAACATCCTTGGTGGCGTGCATCATATCGCCCGACAATCATGCAGACGCCAATTGTGCGTCCGGGAGATGTGGGGCGGTTTGTCTTTGCCCTAAAAACGCCGAAAGATATCGGGATCTACCACGAATCATTTCACCTGGTCGCAGAAAATTTGACCTGGATTAAGGGTGGACAAGTAACAGTCCCCATCGGCGTGGGAAAACGGGTCTCAGCAGCTCCACATTGGAAGGCGCGGGAAGTCGACAGAAGCAACGCTGGGACGATCACCATGGAGCCCGGCAAAGCAATAACCATCTGGGTCGATATCCAAAATAAGGGGTCAGTACCCTGGTTTCGGGATGATGAGCACTTCGTGGCTGCAAATGTAACAAATCCCGCAGGACGTGAAAGTACGTTCTGGCACCCGTATTGGCGTGAAATATACAGGCCAGCCAAGCTTTTCCAACGCGTGGTGCGCCCTGGAGAAACGGGAAGGTTTTACATCGCACTTCAAGCGCCAACAATGGAAGGATTGTATTCTGAATCATTCCAGCTTGTCGCAGAGGGCCTTACGTGGATTCCAGGAGGACACTTCACAATACCTATTCAAGTTGGAAACCCGGTCAACACACAGTCGAAGCTCCCCGGTGAACCAGTCATTCGTGTCGGACTTTTTTCAACATCCGATCCCGTCGTGGTTACATCGAATCAAAACTACGAAATATGGCAAGGAGCAAACAAGCGTCTAGCTTCAAAACAATCTTACGCGACATCAACAACGACATCCGCGAATGGTACATATAATGTTAATGGAACCTCCGTCTTAAGTGGGCCAATCCGTTTCGTGCCAACATCAACGTCGGGAATCATGGAAATCGCGTCGTTTAAAAACCACCCAGCATGGAACACGGCACTGAATGATAATACGTTCCGCGGAATTATAGAAATCAACTACGTGGCTGCGACAAGCCAAACGTGGGTGATTAATGAACTCCCGCTTGAAGCATATTTACGCGGGGTAGCTGAAAGTTCAAACGGATCACCAGCGGAGTACTTGCAGGCCCTCGCGGTAGCTGAGCGTTCTTATACACTCTGGCATTATCTGAATGGGGGTAAATATAAAATCGAAGGTTTCACAGTGAACGCGACAACTGATCAGGTCTACCGCGGCTACGGATTCGAAGCGCGTTCAGTGGACCCGGAGGCGGCAGTCAAATCGACAACAGGTGTCGTGGTTACTGTTAAAAGTGCGGCAAGCGCCAAAAATCCGCGTGGTGTCGTGTTTACGCCATATTCATCGGGAACGGATGGAAGAACACGAAGTTGGTCTGAAGTATGGTCTGGCAGCTACAGCTGGCTGATATCTGTCAACGACCCCTACGGTATCATCGGTAATGCACGCACGTTGTCTGGCAATCATATGGTGGGTATGTCGGCGAAAGGTGCGCTCGGGTATGCGGCAAATGAACAGAGAACGTTCCACTGGATTCTCGAGCATTACTATACTGGAATTACCATAGAAAAGGTGTACTAGTGTGCTGGCTGATAATGACAAGCATGTACGCGTGAATGCGCAGTTTTTGGTATACTACGTAACATCTATCTATGCCAACAGTTGATGTAACGCCAGAAGACTGGCAGCACATGGTAATCGAACTGGCCAATTATTCAAGCGCCCGTGTATGGCGCGATTTTACGTGGCATGCGGCACGCATGGCCGTCATAGATCCTGAAAAGTTTCGTTCACTCCAGCTTACGCAGGGCGACTGGGACGGGATGTTCCGCGAACTGAAGAAGTACCAGGAGCGAAAGGAATGGGATTCGTTTGCCGCACGGGCAAGCCGCATGGCGCGCATTGACCCCGGCCGCTTTACCGATATCAGCATCAACGACGAGGCGTGGCAGGGTATCGTCGAAGTGATAAAAAAAATCAGATCACAAAACGATTGGGTAAATTTCGCCAGCATGGCGCATCACATCAAAACAATAGATCCAGACCGCTTCGTATCTATTCATTTATCGGAAAAAGACTGGCAAGGAATAAAAGGTGCATTACATAATTACCAACGGCAGGAAATTTGGGGTAAGTACGCAAAACTGGCCGCCTATATGAAAGTGCTTGATCCTGAACGATTCAAACATGAGATCAAACTCTCCGCCGCTGCGTGGCAGCGCATGAACGAAGAGCTTGATTTGAAACGCCAAAAAAACTACTGGGCTGCGTTTGCTGCGCAAGCGAGTAGGATTAAGGTATTACTGTCTTAAAATGAATCTTCACTCACCTACGTTTGAATGTACTAAGCAGTCCCGCCGAAGTTCTTACGGAGGCGGGGCCACCCAAGCGAGCCGAATCAAAGTGTCACTGTCCTAACGAATGAATACAACAAGTCGTCCATTGCGACTAAGTCTCAGTAATGTTGGGGAATACCTTGTCCAACAGAAACAGAAGCTTCCTTTTTACATGAATTCTATCCGCACCATTAAAGAGGTAGCTGAATACAGTAATAACAACTACTTGTTTGAGATTACTGTCTCCCGATCGGGAATTCAAAAACGCTACTTTCTCAAGCAGTCGCAGCAGTACAACAAACGGAGCGCGCAGCTCAGAAAACCAATAACAATACCACCAGCGCGGATACTCGGAGAAATTCACTTGATTAACAGGTTAGAACAACTTTGGGGTCGCACAACGGTCCCTCATATATTTTTTTACGATACGAAAAACTTTGTTTTCCTCATGTCTGACATAAAGGCAAAAGGAAAGTATCTCATTGATGAATTCGCAAAACATCGTGTACACCCAGAAATCGGTAAAACGCTTGGAAGGTATTTAGGACGGCTTCATGCAACAAGCTATCGTCCGCACGGAACGTGCGGGATAAATCCGGACTACCAACGGTTCATGCTTCGTTTTTTTTATAACAAACACTGGGGCTATGGCGCACGCAAGTTCTTTCCGTCACGCATGGTGGGCTCTTTTTACCGGGAAGTGAACAAAGTCCCCGCAACAATCATTTGGGGCGACCCGGTCTACCGCAACATATTCATTCGCGGCAAAGAAAGAATCGGTTGCATCGATTTTGACCACGCGGTGCTCTACGACCCCATGCACGACCTCGGTGTCCTCACGGCACACTGGGTATGGATGTGGATAAAAGGGAATACAAAGCTGAAATACGACTCTGAAAAGTTCTTAACATCGTGTACCGCCTCATATTGGCGTCAATGGAACAAACAGCCCAAATTGACTGCAAAAGAACAAACGGCCATGCGAGAACGTCTCCTTCAATGGATTGGTATCTACTTGCTGTCACGCACCGATGGAAGGTCCGGGTCATATTTCAAACCATGGCCGGCTTGGGAGAAGCGGATCAGACAGTTGGGTATCCAACTTTTCAAAGGGGGGGAAAATACCTTGACCGCCCGACTTAAGAAGCTACTATCTGTAGTATGAACATACAGAATCCGGAGCTCATTAAACGGCTGGGGACATTCCCGAATCTTTACACGCTGGTGCCAGTACTGACCAGTTATGGGCTGATTCCGGCTGATTTCTCCCGCGGCGTAGTGGGAGAACCCGCCATCCTGCGGTTGATAGCGGAGGAGTTTACACGACTCATCGATTTTTCGGAAGTTGACGTGGTCGCCGGCATCGATTTATCGGGGGATCCCGAGTGCTCCTCGTAGATGATTCAATGGCCGCGGCAAAAACGAAGCACGACAGGGCTTTGAAACTTGAGGAATTGGGGGCAAAAGTGACTGGCGTGGCAGTACTCATTTACGGCGAATACCATGTTGATAGGTTTAAGGAAAAATACCAGGATGTTTTTGACAGCCAGGCGTGGTTTGATAAGAGCGGCATAGATCTTTCTTACCTTGTCACATGGAAAGAGCTTGCCGATCTTCAGCTGAAGCACGGAACGATTGAAAAAGACTTCAACGAGATAGTGAGAGAAGCTCTTCACTGGGACGCCTGGGAAGATGACGGCGAAGGATATCTGACTAAAATGGTGCGCTGCTTTAATAATCATAATGTACCAATGCCGGACTACGTTACCGACTACTATATATCCAAGGGTATTGATCTTGGTAAACTCTGAAGAAAGCCAAATGGACTATTTCGTCGCTGACAAGAAAGGGAAAGAACGGATCTGCCAGGCGTTAATTGACGAAAAGGCGCTCATGTTCGGGAAGATTATCCCGTCAATCAACGCGTCGCCTTTTTACATTGAAACGCGCTGGCTTTTCTCATCTCCCAAACACCTGAAGCTTGTAGCACAAGAAATGACTACAATCATCAAAAAGCTCGACGTAGACCTCATAGCAGGATGTGAATTTGCCGGTGTGCCACTGGCATCCGTCGTTTCCCTCGAAACTGGACTGCCCGCAGTTTACATCAGAAAAAAGCCGAAAGAGTACGGAAGCAAGTCCGCCATTGTAGGACAAGTAAACGGGACTAAAGCCATTTTAGTTGACGATGCGTCAGGCAGAGGAGCAAACAAAGAACTGTTCGCAAAGTACCTAGAAGCTGAGGGAGTGCGGGTAACCGACATGATCGTCATTTACTGGACCAACCATCCGCTAGTCCCGTGGTATGAAGAGCATGGGGTGCGGCATCACCAGCTGTTTCTCTTTGAAGACTTCGCGCACTACGCGCGAGATGTGGGATATATTTCTGAAACGCTCCACGATATGATCTGGGACTGGTGGAAAGATTATAACATGGAAAGGCGCTCCCTTGATTTCAAGCGCTGGGATAGAGTTTTCGAACAGGCGAAAAAAGAGGGCTTCACAATATTCAACGTTTCGAATGAGCGTGTTGAGATCCGATCACTCGGTCTCGAGCAGGAAATCCACTGCTGACTTCACATGGTCGGCCGGAAAGTAGTAGAACCAGTCCCGGCCATCTGCGTTGAAGTCGAACAGCGCGCTGATCGCAGTGATCTGACTGACAGGCCAGCCGAGCAGCACGAATTGCTTGAGGTTGCCGGCCTGCGCATCACGGAGCGCGAATGTGATGGTGGCAAACAAATGTGCCATGGTTCCTTCCTGACCGGGAAAGAACACGTAGGCGTCGGCGTTCGCCGCCCAGTCGACGAGGCGAAGCGCCCAGCCGATGCGGCTGACTTTGGTAGGACTGTGCCAGCGCTGGTACTCCGGATCATCGTTGACCGTCAAGGCCAACGAGCCGTAGCAGCGAACCCGATCTCCCGAAACATCGTTCGGAAACTCGGAAGCCGCGTGCCACACGCACGGCACACCCACTTCCTCCAGAATCCTGGGAATCTTCCCCTGTGAACCAACGAGGCAGGTGCAGCCCCGTTCCAGCATCAGAGTCCCAAACTGACGGATCAATGCCTCCGTCTTCGGATCGGGATTTCGGCTACCCTGAATGTAAATCCGCTTTGGCATTGCGGACACTCCTCTCTATTGGAATACTGCGTTCTTTGTTTCTATGTTAAAAACAGTATACTATACAGTAAGAAAGTGGGTTTGTCAATCCACTATGGAAACGGCGGCTTTGAACATTTGCATTATAGTTGACAACAGAAATCATGACACCTAAAGAACGCCTCATCCATGTTATTGCGACAACACCGGGGGTGATGAAAATCGGGCCAGTATACACCACGAGCGGTTTAGTGGTGCCAGTAATTCCGGATCTGCGAAAACTCTACTCACTCCCAAAAGCCTTGAAACTCATCACGTCATTGCTTGTTAAAGATGCGAAGAAGTTCAACATCAAACTGCTTGCTGGGATAGAAACTGCGGGTATCCCGCTCGTAGGAGCCATGTCAGTAGTTTCTGGAATTCCAATGGTGTACGTAAGAAAGAAGCCTCACACCGGGTGGAACCAGTCAATCATTGAAGGACTCTTCGCACCAAAGGCGCGCACCGCGCTCGTCGATGATGCATTAACCATTAGCAAGCAGAAAACGTACTTCATTCAGAAACTAAAAAATGTACTTCGTATCAAAGCAATCCTCGTCATCTGGGATTCGAGCTATCCGGCCAGGTTCCGCGTACCAATTGCCAAATACCGCGTCACCGTGAAAGCCCTCGTCTCTAAATACGAAGTGATGAACTACATGAAAGAGAAAAAACTTATGCGCGATGACACGTACCAGGTAATGAGAGCGCAAACTGAAAACCCGATGCACTGGCACCGCGAGGCAAAAAACTGGAAACTGCTTTTGAAAATACGGCGACGGGGAACACTCTGAATTGAAACGACCTACGCCTTACTTTGAGTACCGAGGGCCGTGCCAGCTTGAGGAGTAGGTGCGGCTGTTTGCGGAGTCTGGGACTTCACATACTGGGCATGCAACTCCATGACACTGCGTGCCGTCTCATATGGATGCGGCACCTGTTCGAATACGAACTGGCTCTGTTCACCTGCCGTTTGGATCCTGATATTTCCGTACCGCATCATGGTGGCGATAAATCCATGGACGTCACTCGTGACATCCTGCACCCGGTCTAGTGAGAGTTCGGCAACGGTCCGTGAAAACAGCCCTTTTTGCTCTATAGCAATGATGCGGTCCTTCGTCACTACCCACACGTCAAGGTAATAATCAATCCAGGAAATAAAAAGAAATAACACTATACACAGCGCATAAATGCTGATAGCCATAACGACTAATACATACCCGAGACTTGTGCGATCATGCAGTATCTCCGTGTACCGTGACAACAATAGGTAAACCACCAATGGAACGATCGCGGCTATGCACAGAAAGAAAATCTGCCGTACGAGTACGAGCCAATGCCGCCTGATAAGCATGATAACTTGCTCGCCTTCTTTTTGTCCGGGGAAATACATACGTTATGAAAATGTTGGAAATACGATGTCGATAGTCTGGCTCCAATTGACCCCCTGCAAGGCAACCCACGTCCACACAAGGATGGCAAGTGTAAGTGCCGTGTATACATATACGCTCACCTGCGCGACGCGGTTCTTCGGGGCAAACCGAAAAACGTGGTAGAAGCTGAATATAGACGCAAACAGTACTATAACCACGATGACCACGTAGAGGAGCGGAATAATCCAATAGGGAATACTCATATATGCATCTTACATCAGCCTCCGCTGGAGGTCAGCAGGCGGTGTTTGGCCGAGGTGCTCGTAGGCGGCCTTTGTGGCTGCTCGACCACGAGAGGTGCGCTTCAGGAAACCTAACTGCAATAAGAAGGGCTCATAGAGATCTTCGATCGTGTCCATGTCCTCACCGATGGATGCGGCGATGGTATTAAGGCCTACCGGTCCGCCTCCGTGCTTATCCATCAGGAACGTTTCAACAATCGATTGGCAATGCGGGGAGTCCACCGCGCTCGACGGGCAATGTACTCGTGAGCGGGAGGCTTGAGGTCTACATTGAGAATCCGCGCTGAACGGAGAAGAATTTTTTCAATATCTTGCTCGGTGTAGAAATCGAGATGGTATGAGACGCCGAACCGATCGCGAAGGGGGGCTGAAAGAAGATGGGGCTTCGTCGTTGCTCCGATGAGGGTAAAATGCGGCAGTTCAATTCTCATCGTCCGGGCGGAGGGTCCTTTGCCAACAATGAGGTCTAAAGCAAATTCTTCGAGGGCAGGATACAGCATTTCTTCGACAGTCCGGCGCAAACGGTGTACTTCATCGATAAATAAAATATCACCTTCTTCGAGGTTGGTTAAAATAGCGGCAATATCCCCACCGTGCTCAACCGCGGGACCGCTCGTGATGCGGATATTTGCCCCTATCTCTCGGGCAATAATATGCGCGAGAGTCGTTTTGCCTAAACCCGGACCACCATGTAGAAGGACATGCTCTAACGGCTGTTTCCTTCGCCGCGCGGCTTCCAGAAAAATTTGCACGTTTTCTTTCACGCGCTCCTGGCCCACATACTCATCGAGTTTCTCGGGCCGCAGCTGCATATCCAATGTGGCGTCCTCCCGACCTTCGTTGGGGGATACGAGACGGCTATTCGTCATATCCTTGTGGTATAGCTAACGCTTTTTTGCGGTCTTCTTGGCATTCCGTGACACGCGGAGCAGCCCTGAACAGGGGATGATGGCGATTCCGCGTTTTTCGAGCCGATCAAGAAAAAGGTTCATGCCGATGGAGTCAGATGACATGTGCCCGGCTATAATAACATTGATATGGTGCTTTTCGGCTTCTCGTTTGTGTTCCTCTTTCATGTGCATCCCTACAATAGTGCCAACTCCCGCTTGTGCCAGCCGTTCATACATGTCGCGCGAACCTTCGGTGCCCCCGGTAACCTCCGTGACGGCTATCTTTCCGGCAAACCTGCTTTCCATGCCCGCATAGAGCACAGGACCCGAACGCTGCTTTATGGCAACCTGATATTCGGGAACTGTTTTGAGAATAGTCATAACGTAACCCACAGTTTCAATCTTGCTACTATGCTGTTTAAGCAAATTTTTCAGATACGTCGCAACAAGATTATCAGTAGCTGTATGAAGACACATCAAGGGAAAGTCGAGTAGTTGCGCGGCATCCACGACGCGATTATGGTTGTAAGGATCGAGGGACCTCGAGACCTCGCTCATACGGACGTGCATCAATGATTCGGCAATATTGATGGGGACACCGTACGTTGCCATCACTTCGGCCTGCAGGTGCATCACTTCATGGAGCGAAGCGAGTGCTGATCCCACCGGATGGTGCGACATGATCAAATCGATCTTTCTCCCCTTTTTGTTCAACTCGTGCGCGAGCAAGACTTCTTCGGTATCGAGGTCGATACCGACTATGATGGTGCGTATCGGCATATTGGGGTTATCGGCGAAAAACCGCGAATCACTGTACGGATTCCGCAGGCGCTCCATGTCAAAATACCTTTTCTGGTCCTTGGGCAGCGAGTCGTATTCTTCCTTTGCGCGCGCCAAAACGCGTCTCGCTCTTGCTGGTCCGCGCAAGTCGTTTTTGATGGCGAGCTCGATGGCTAAATCGTAAATTTGTTGGATGGTCATCATATCCTGTTGGTTTAAAAGTACCACGCGCTATGAGCCTTGACAAGGGCGAAACCCTGTGCTACTATTGCCTGTTCGCTAAAAAATCCCTTCAAAAAACAGCGCGTAAAACGCTTTACAGCTGCTCCAAATAAGAACCAGAGACCTGTGGACACGACAAGCATGGAGGTTATTCGTATGGGTGTTTCAAGAGGGACCTTGTGTCCTTCTTCTTCCCTGCGAGTAATCTTCTTGTCCACAGTTCCCTGGTTTGTTATTTTGCAGTAAGCTTGTATCAAAGTCAATAAACAGGAGGGATCTCTTTAACAAGTGAGCTCTCTATTGCAGTAAACCCCTCTTCCAAAGGAGGCTGTATGGGGTTAGTAGACTGGGCATTTGTTGCCCTTGTGTTCTGGCTTCTCTCGCGCTATTGGATACGTGCCAAAAGCGCCGGAGCGACCGCCATCACCATCGGCTGTCTCGTGATTCTCGGCGCCTATTCCCTCGCAATCGGCGAGACATGGTACCTGAATTACGAAACAGTGTCTTTCCCGTTGAACCTCTTCGGGGACGGCATCTACACGCGTGATGACTGGAACCCAGTTGCCGCTTTGATACTGATCGCGCTTGTTGTTGGATTCTTCGCCCGATGGCCGCTGGGTTACGCGCTGAAGAAATACAGCGACAAGCCGGAATTGCCAGGCACGACAGGACCTGCCGCACCTGCCTTCATCTGCGTACTCATTGCCCTGTTGTGCACCGCATCTGCGGGATCGTACATCAAGATGTGGAAAAATCAGGAACCGGGACACTATACCGTCTCGTTCCTTACCACGGCGACGGCTGGAATACTCGGTGCAGGATCAGAGATGGCATCACAGGCAGGGGTGCCCAAACCCAAGCCTGACGCTAAGTCCGGTAAGTAGTACCCCACGCACAAATTCCGTGTACCCACCGTATTACCTCAATTGGAGAAGCTCATGTTACCCGCCCTTTAGACCCGGGACCGCAATCGGATTGCGCCCCGGGTTCCTCTTTTTATAGGCAACGACAAATAAACTACAGCTCACGATGCTGCAGTCAAATAACAATTATCCGATTTACTAATCAGCCAACTCCGCTTTCACGTTCTCCAGCTCCGTATCTTGCGTGTCTGGACTTTTTTCGGTCACACCAACAAGACATACTTCAGGCCATGCTTTATAATGGCTTTTAAATACCTCATTCTTTACCGTGCCATCTGGGTAAGTAACGCTGTACGTAAAGTCGGCATCAGACCCATTATGCGCTTTTTCGATGCACTTGCGCGTGCCCGGCGCCAAGTCAGTCGTCTCAATAATTTTCGTCGGGCCTGGACGGACAACATTGTATATTTTTGGAACGGATGACGTTGCCGTTCGGCCGTCTTCTGTCCCGTAAAATTCGAATATCAAGTTATCTCCGTCAATGTTTGTCTGCAGGAGCAGATTCGTCGTGAAGTCATTGGTAAACCGGAAATCCGGCTTTGGGTCGTATATGGTCGCGTCCATGCCGACGGGCGGCTCATAATATGATACGCGGTACGAGTGGTTCTTGCGTTCGACTATGGGCAACCCTGAATCCAGCACGAGCCGGAAAAAGGTCGTACCGATCTGGCATAAGCCACCGCCGACCTCGGGAATTGTTCGGTTTCCTTTAATAACGAGTTCGGGCAGGTATCCGTTTGCTTTATCAATAGGCGATAGTGCTTTTACCAGCGAAAACGTTTCACCTGGAGCGATTAAAATGCCATTTAACTTTTGGGCGGCCAAACCGATATTGAAGCGGCGGTTCTTTGGGCTGCCTGCAAAATTCGTCTTTCCCATTCCCACGAGTTCCGTAATGCCCAGGGTATTTACCTCGTCAGTTTTGATCTCCGGCGCAGTCTCGTCAACGGCAATTTCAACAGTCGCGCTTCCTTCGGCGAGCGCCGCGTTTAGTGCTGCCAGGGTTTTTTCGACATTGAGGGCTACCCCATTTTTGCTCGGCTGGAATACGGTGACACGGCCGTTCTGCATCTCAAACTTCGCTTCCTGCGCGGGACGGGATATTTCGACAGCAATGCCGTCGAGCCACGTTTCGATCGGTTCACCCGCTACGCCAACGGCCACTTCCTGCTGGGTCCCGAGCACCGTACCGTCACCGTTCGTAGCTTGGTCACCCTCGCCTTCGCGACGGTAAAACGCGAGCGCGAGGCGCACCATGTCACCTTCAAGCTTCCATTCAGTACCCTCAAATGACAGAGCGTAGGGACCACCCTCAGCGATTGTCTGTACTGACGGCAAAAGATCTTCTACGTCCGCCATACGGATATCCGGCTCATCCTGTACGAGTGAAACTTCGCGAGTAGGAGGAATTAATAAAGCGAATTGGGCAACGACGTCGTCAGTGATACTGGCATAGTCAAATGCCATGCCGGACTGCTCTGTTTTCAGTGATGGCGTCTCGCCCGAGAAGACGATGCCGGCATTCTGCGCGGGTGTTTCATACGGACTCAGTTCTTTTTCGAGCACTTTCAAAAGTGTCTCGTTATCAATTGTGACAACGGGCGCCATGATGTCTGAGAAGAGCAGTCGGAGCCCGCGATCAAGCGGGGAAAGCGCTGTTTGTTCTGATAGTAATGCATCCATCGTCGTATCCACATCATACGTGACGAGCGGATACGCGATTTCGGGATTTGCCTCGTCGGTGAGTGTCGTTTCTATGGTAAACTGTTCGCCCTGGAATGTTAACGCGATGCCGGTCACCGCTATTTCATCGACTTTCGTCTGCAGCGACTCCCGTGCTTGATCAAATGTCTTACCACTCACGTTAAAAGCGCCAATGTAGGTATGGGGAAGCAACTTGCCGGATGAGAGTTGGCCAGCGGCGAACACGGCCCCCAAGAACAGATAGCCCGGTATCCCAATGGCGATGCCAACAAGAAGAAGCCTGCCTGCAATATTCGCGGCAAAACGCGGGGGAGGAGCTTGAGTCTCTTTTTTCTTTGGCTGTTTTGATACCATACCGATGGCTCACGATAGCAGAAAAAACTCTCTTTGTAAAGGGAGCAGGGTGGGAAGCGCAGCCGGTACTAGCTTTCTTCGTTTACCTTGATCACCTTTACCTTGTTGGCTCGAGGGACTTTAGGCAATGTAATGGTTAAAACACCGTTTTTTAAGCTTGCCTGTGCCTTATCTACTTTTATTTCCGTCGGCAAAATGATCGAACGTGAAAATCCTCCCCAGAAACATTCTTTAAACAAATACTCCGCGTTCTCCGCAGTGAAATCCTTTTCCCGTTTTCCACGGATAGTCACCATGTCGTTATTGATGGAAATATCCAAATCTTCCGGGCGTACGCCAGCAATGGTTGATTTCACCACTATTTCCTTTTCGGTTTGATATACGTCGACGGCGAGCTGACCGGAAAAGTCTTCCGTGAGCCACCCGGCACTGGCAAAATTATCTCTGTCCTCATCACTTACCGGAAGCTGCTGAGGATCACTCACGTTAGGGATCACTTTTTTCACCGTTGTGCCGACATTGTTTACTGGTTGCGGATTTGGCATATGGATAGTATATCATTTGATCTACGAATGTACGAATCCCTACGAATATACGAATGATTAGCATCAAACCTCCCCTGTTACCCCCTGATTTCCCTTGTTACCCTTTCTTTCTTGAAAAAACAGAACCCCCACACCAATCTGATTGGTGTGGGGACCCCTAAAAAGTCTGTGTAAGTTGGCTGGTTTGCTACATGCCCCCGTCCATCGGTTCTTCGTCGCTGCCCATGCCGTCGTCCCCGCCCTCGTCCTTGTCCTTGTCCTCGTCCGGCATGTCACCTTCGTCGTCGAAGTACATACGCTTTTGCGCGTTAATACTTAGGTTGCGGTAAGTCTACCAGATATATTAATTGAGGCAATGGAGAAATCCACAGGGTATCGGCGTCACATGAAGCCAGTATTCATTGACGAAAAATAGGGTATACTATACCATAGTCCCACGTTCCTGAAGGAATTTAGTATTTGTGCCGCCATCGTCTAGAGGCCTAGGACTCCACGCTTTCAATGTGGCAACACGGGTTCGAATCCCGTTGGCGGTACCACCAAAGTAGTTTCAAAATCCCTAACGCCAACTCGCTAGCACTTCGGGAAGTTAACACGCAGGATTCGAAGGGCGCGAGCGTGCGTAGCGCCCCGGGCCCTATGGGCGAATCCCGTTGGCGGTACCAATCTGGATCATGCGCAACCTCAAGGATCGTATTGAAGGGACTTTTCAGCGTATACTCGAGCTTTCTACCATTGAGCAAGCAGTTTTGAAGTAGGAAGCTCAACAATTGCCTTTTTTCCTCGGGTTCAGAACTTTCAAATATCTCGGAGGCGCGATTAGCTAAAGAAAATACCATAGACGCCGTAATATGATAGCTTTCGTCAGCTTCGGTATACTGCTGTACTTGCTGGTTTAAGCCGTACTCTTCGTGAGTAATTCTTTTTCAGCCGTTTTATCCCGGTCGTCCGGCATCTCATTTCCATCCCGGCGGGCATTGGCCGCATGAGCCAAAAAAATTCATCCTCTACACAACTATCGGCGCGGCACTATAGAATAGCCTACTCGCCTACCTTGGTTATCTACTGGGCAGCAGTTGGGGGGATTCGCAAATATACTGAAATTTTAGATACTATTATTGTGGCCGGTCTTATAGTTCTGATAATTTGTTTCTTCTATAATATAAGAAAGACAAAAAAGCCAGTCAGCAAAAAAATGAGGGAGCTGAGTAATCGCTGGTGGCAACTCTTTTTTATACGGCCAAAAATGCTTTATAGGTTTAGAATTACCACTATTAAGGCTGCCACCTGAAACAGGACGTAGGCTTTTTGAACTGGCGCATGCCAGGGCCTGGCCATTTTTTCATTATTTTTATAGACCCTTGAACTGACTGCCCAGACCAAAAAATAAATTACAAAAACAGCCAAAGCAACCCAGAGATACCAGTTCTGTAACTTCGTATTAACCAGCAGAATACAGATATTAGTGCTAATGTTGCCGGTCATCACTAAAGCGCCATGGGTCACCGAATAGGCTCGCTGGTACTTTTTATAGGGCACCAGCACTGAACAAGCGATAGAAATACCGCCAAAAAAACCAAAAAACTTAAATAACAGGGCCGATTCAGCCGAAGTCATAGCAACTTGCCACCAGATCAGGATTAATGTACAGCCTAATATGACAAAAGCGATCAGGTTCAATAAGCGGGAAAGAGCCCAATTATTTTCATAGGACAGGTCGCTAAAATAATTCCAAAAATAGCGAAAAGGCTTATAGTGGGTCAGCATAGCGGTGTGAGTCCCGACAAAAAATATGAAAATTCCGATTAAACTTATTATTTTTATAGCCATAAAGATACTTTAGCATGAACTGTCGTAATGGAAACCCGACTATAGTATAATTAATCTATGAATCAAACACCAGAACAGGGACAATATATTGATAAGACCAAGGTAAGCACGCACCCATTATGGCCGTTGGAACAGTGTTGGATCGGCTTCATCTTGCCTCGGGTCCCAAAATATCTCAACACAGTCAACCTTACCCTGGCCACCATCCTCTGGTCGGGCCTGCTTATCCTGTTTGGCCGGTTTGGACACCAGCATACGTATTGGTTGTGGGCGGTAAGCGGCTTGATAATAGCTCAATATTTCACCGATTCCCTGGACGGAGCGATCGGCCGTTACCGTAGAAACGGCCTGGTAAAATGGGGGCATTATATGGATCATCTGCTGGATTTTGTCTTCCTCTGTGCCATTATAATCAGCTACCAGTACCTGCTCCCCCAGTATTCACAGTGGTTCATAGTTCTTTTTGGCTTGCTAGGATCCCTGATGATAAGCTCGTATCTGATGTTTGGCATGACCAATAAATTTCAGATGTCGTATGGGCAAATCGGCATGATTGAGTTCCGCATCGGCGTGATAATAATAAATGCATTGATAATCTTCATCGGGCCGGGCTTCCTGAGATGGCTGTTGCCATTTATGTCACTAGTGATTTTTTTCTTGCTGATCTGGGGGGTTTACCGGGCACAGGGCGTGGCCAGGCAGATGGATCTGGAAAATAAACGAATTTCTACCGACCGCCAGCTTCAGGATCAATAATTCTCTTTAAAATAGGTTCGTACTTCGTTGTAAAGCCATACCATATAGAAATGAGAATTCTCTCCATCGAAACCTCCTGCGATGAAACTGCCATCAGTGTCGTAGACGCACTCCGCGGCAAGTTTGTCGTGCGTTCGCATATCATCTCATCCCAAATCCCTAAACATGTGAAATACGGCGGGGTGGTGCCTGAAGTAGCAGCAAGAGAACACGTCAAAAACATCATTCCGACGCTTTATTACGCGCTCAAAAAATCGAAGACTAAACCTAAGCAGATCGACCTCATCGCCGTGACCCGCGGGCCCGGGCTGATGACTTCGCTTGCCGTCGGCATACAAACGGCTGTCGGGTTGGCTTTTGGGTGGAAGAAACCTCTGGTGGGCGTCAACCATATGGAAGGGCACATATACTCGAACTGGGTAGAACATCCCACTACCAAATTCCCCGCTCTGCACCTCGTCGTCTCGGGCGGACACACAGAACTTGTTCTGATGACCGGGCACGGGAAATACCGCCTGCTCGGCAAGACGCGCGATGATGCGGCAGGAGAAGCATTTGATAAGGTGGCAAAAATATTGAACCTGCCGTACCCAGGCGGACCGTCAATACAACGCGCGGCGGAAAAAGGAAATCCGCAAGCGGTGGACTTTCCTCGACCCATGATGAACGCGCAGGGGTTCGAATTCAGCTTCGCCGGGTTAAAAACGTCAGTCCTCTACCATGTACAAAAAATGAAACGGGTAACACCTCGGCAGAGAGCAGACATCGCCGCGTCATTCCAACAGGCCGTCGTAGATGTGCTTGTTGCTAAAACCGTTCGTGCAGCAACACAATACCGCGTTAAATCGGTATTCCTTGCCGGCGGCGTCGCGGCAAACAAGCCTCTTCGCGAGCAACTCGCAAAAGCCATAAAGAAAGAACTTCCCCGCGCCCTATTCACCATTCCGCCTTTTAAACTTTGTACAGATAACGCTACCATGATCGCCGTGGCGGGGTACTTCCGTTATAGACGAAATGGCGCTGATAACTGGCAAACACTCGACGCGGATCCGAATTGGGAATTGGTGTAGTGATTTTTACAACCTATCGCATGCTTGAGAGCGTGCTCTTGGTTATATACTAGGGCGTACCCTCTCAAGGATGCGTCCGGTTACGCTTTCTTTTCGACCTCGCGGGTGGTAAAATGACGTTTACTATGAAGCTTTCGAAAGCCTACGAGCCACAATCGATTGAAGCGAACATCTACAAGCGCTGGGAGCGCTCGGGTTTTTTTAATCCTGACAAGCTTCCTGGTAAACGAATGAAGCCATTTGCTATCTCCATGCCGCCGCCCAACGTCACCGGCGAACTTCATCTCGGGCACGCGACTGGAATGACGCTCGAGGACATCATGATTCGCCATAAACGGATGCAAGGGTACAAGACACTATGGCTCCCTGGGACTGACCACGCCGGCATTTCCACGCAAATCATGGTGGAGCGTTTGATTGCCTCCGAAGGGGTGAATCGGCATGCTTTAGGCCGTGACAAGTTCCTTAAACGCGTATGGCAGTGGAAAAAGCAGTACGGCACCCATATTACCCAGCAGATCAGGCAGATAGGCGCCTCGTGTGACTGGTCGAGAGAACATTTCACGATGGACCCGAAGCTTACCGCGGCAGTCCAGCACGCGTTTGTCACCATGTACAATGACGGGCTGATCTACCGTGGCAAACGGATCATCAACTGGTGCCCACGGTGCTTATCAGCAATCTCCGATCTCGAAGTAAAACACGAGCCGCGGAAGCATAAGCTCTACTTTCTCCGTTACAAACTCGCAGGTGGAGCTGCACCCATCACCGTGGCGACCACGCGACCGGAAACAATGCTCGGCGATACCGCAGTGGCAGTAAACCCGAAAGATGAACGATACAAATCGTTTGTCGGCAAAAAAGTCACGGTGCCGATAGTTGAACGGGAAGTGCCCGTGATCGCTGATCGGGGAGTGGAGCAGGAGTTCGGAACCGGCGCAGTAAAAGTCACCCCCGCGCATGACGCCCTGGATTACGAAATCGGTTTGCGGAATGAACTTCCTATCATCTCTGTCATCGACGAACACGCCCACATGACAAAAGAAGCTGGGATATTTGTTGGAAAAAGTACTGTCGAAGCGAGACGGCTTATCCTTGAAGAGCTCCAAGAAGGCGGTCACATAGAAAAAATAGAGGACTACGAACACAATGTGGCCACCTGCGACAGATGCCATACTGAAATTGAACCGTTGATTTCTCTGCAGTGGTTCGTGAAGACGGCGCCACTGGCGAAAAAAGCGATTGCCGCTGTAAAAACGGGAAAAATCCACATCGTGCCCGCGCGTTTCGAAAAAGTATACTTCCACTGGATGAACAACATCAGGGACTGGTGCATTTCGCGCCAGTTGTGGTGGGGACATCAGATTCCCATCTGGTACAACGGCGACAAAGTAAAGGCGTCAGTTGCGAAGCCGGCGGGAAAAGGGTGGAAACAGGATCCCGACACGCTCGATACGTGGTTTTCATCAGGGCTTTGGACATTTGCCACGCTTGGGTGGCCGAAAAAGACGAAAGGCTTAACACTCTATCACCCGACGTCCGTCATGGAGACCGGTTGGGATATTTTGTTCTTCTGGGTGGCGCGGATGATTATGATGAGCATGTACTTCATGAAAGAAGTGCCGTTCAAAACCGTATACCTGCACGGGCTCGTACTCGATAAGGATGGCAAGAAAATGTCAAAGTCAAAAGGCACCGGCATCGACCCGATTCCCATGACGCAGAAATACGGCACCGACGCAATTAGATTATCACTGGTGCTCGGCACAGCCGCAGGACAAGACGTCCGTCTCTATGAAGAAAAAATATCCAGCTACCGAAATTTCATTAACAAGCTATGGAACATCGCCCGATTCACGCTTACCCAACCGAAAGAAACGGGTGTAAAGCCAAAAACACTTGCTGACGCATGGATACTTTCACGGCTGCAAACCGTTACTAAGGAAACGACAGGGTATCTTGAATCGTTTCGCTTTTCCGAAGCGGGTGCGCTTCTCTACGACTTCCTCTGGCATGAACTGGCCGACTGGTACATAGAAATTACTAAGGTAGCTCCCAACGCGGGCGTCCTCCGTCATGTACTGCTGGAGAGCATAAAGCTCCTGCATCCATTCACGCCGTTTGTGACCGAAGAGCTCTGGTCGCACCTCACGGCAGCCAAAGGTACTAAGGACATGCTGATGGTAACTTCGTGGCCCGAAACGCAACAGGGGTTTGTAAATGCAAAAGCGGAATCTGACTTCTCAATCATCCGTGAATTTATCGTAGCGGTTCGAAATGCCCGTTCGAATGCAAAAGTGCCACCGCACGTGTTCAGTGACGTATGCGCGTGGGGCAAGCACCAGAAACTTCTCCAAGAACATCAAGCGATCATAGAACGCCTGACCCGCATTAAGCTGACCTGCGGCGAATCAGATGCCAAGCCAACAGGCGTCGCACGCGGCATGGCATTTGCGCTCGCCGTGACGGAGGAAACGGGCAAACGGCAAGAATCTGAACGCGCACAGCTCACCGAATATATCAAACGTCTGGAGCATCAGCTGGCTAACGAGCAGTTCGTGAAAAACGCTCCACAACAGGTAGTGGAAGGACAGCGAAGTAAGCTGAAAGAAACTCGGAATCGCCTCGACCAACTCAAATGAAAAGAGGCTGACTGCGTGAGCCTGCCTCTAGAAAGAACGTGTACCGACAAGGTGGCCGGCTAATAGAATGGCACCGGCTTAAGAAGCGGCTGGAGTATTTCGCCGTCGAATGATTCAATCAGCTCTGGCCGCTGCTGCAGAACCAACCGGAACGACTGACCACCGGGACTGGCTTCGTACGTCCACCCAGGAACGTTTTTGGCCATGTGCTGGCATCCGGGAAACCCAACAAACGTGAGTGATGGTATATTCCCGTTGTCATGAACGTCTTCGTGGACACCGTTGTCGTACACAACAATACCAGTACCAATTAGGACGACAGGCACGATACCAGATCCGTTGGTCGGGGTCGTGGCAATCACCAACTGCTCGATGATGTCCACCGCTTCAGACGTGAGCGGGAATCGTATCCCCCTCGCAAATGCCTCCAGCGTCCGACAGACTTCAGTGGCCACCTTACCAGGCCACCAAACAATTCCGGGAAACTGAATGATATGTGTATCCAATGAACAGACTCCTTTGCTAGACGGTGAGTACAGAATGCGGAGTTTCAAGAGAACCTACCACACATAAACACGCCTGTCAACCCCGTTAGAAAATTTCCTAAAACCTGTACGTACCGACCCGGTATATCAAGGCGGGGGGACCCTAAACCACAACCAAATGCCTCAGTAAATTAGCTACTAAGAGATAAGGAAAACAACAGCAAAAAAAGAGGTTACCCTCTTGTATCTACCGTAGTAAGTTACGTTACTTTTTCGCGCGAGCGGCTGTCCTCAGATCTCCTTTGGTCATGTCGCGAAACTGACCAAACTCACGCTGCACACCACGAACTTCTTGCTCATCTTGATTGGCGTGCATTAATGCATCCCTCTGTTCTCGCTTCTCCCGAGCAATACGTTCGGCCTCCTTCTGCATATGCGCAATTTCACGCGCACTTTTTCCGAAACCTGCAAATTGTTCTCCGCGTTCTCCCATAGTGTTTCTAATACACTCATCCTAGCAAAAAAACTGCATTTTGTCAATATTACTCCGCGTGCGCAAATACTTCTTCGAGCGACGTCATGCCCTCGAGTGCCTTAATAAGACCGTCCTGTACCATCGTAACCATGCCGTCACGAACAGCTATATCATGCATCGCGTGCTCGGACGCTTTGCCTGAAAGTATTATTTGCTCAATATCCGAATTCATCTTCATCACTTCATAGATGCCGGTACGCCCTCGATAACCTATATGACCACATTTAGGGCATCCTTTTGCCCGATATACTTTTATGGTAGAAAGATCGACATGTACGTCAGCCTTCTCCGGGATAGCGGAGATGATTTTTTTCACGCGTTCAGCGTCTTCGGGAGACGGCGTATAGAGTACTTTACAATCCTGGCAAAGTCTGCGAACAAGGCGCTGGCCAATAATGACATTCAGAGCGGGTGCTAATAGATAGGGGATGACATTGAGCGATAAAAGACGCGGGATCGCACCGGCGGCATTGTTCGTATGCATCGTCGATAACATGAGATGCCCGGTAAGTGCCGCTTGGATGGCAATATCTGCCGTCTGCGAATCGCGAACCTCACCGACCATGACTACATCCGGATCCTGTCGGAGAACTGATTTCAGTCCATTGGCAAAAGTGTATTCCTCATCTAGATTTACCTCGCTCTGGTTGATGCCGGGTATTTTATATTCGACAGGATGTTCCAATGTAATAATCTTCCGTTCGGGGGTGTTCAGGAGAGTGAGAAATGCATACAACGTCGTCGTTTTCCCGGAACCGGTGGGCCCAACAGTGAGTATCATGCCGTTTGGACGCTTCACCTCATGCATGAGTATTTTATATTCGTGTTCGCGAAGCCCAAGGTGCCTCAACTCCAGGCCCACAGCAGATGAATCTAACAGACGCATCACGACGCTTTCTCCATATGACGTTGGTACGCATGAGACGCGTACATCAATGTACCCCTTCGAGAGATGAATGGTAAACCTGCCGTCTTGCGGCACATTCGAAACATTGATCTTCAGCTCTGCTAGAAGCTTAATGCGACTGATAACTTTCGGCCAAATAACTTTTGGCAACATGGCAACATCGTGGAGCACCCCGTCAATACGATAGCGTATTTTGATATCCTG
>Ga0075987_116_pt1 | contig 32600 bp, 29 predicted proteins | sample RifGroA2_FD_68035 | JGI IMG/M metagenome (GOLD analysis project Ga0075987, IMG submission 68035) | Parcubacteria bacterium GW2011_GWA2_48_9
ATGAGCCTCTGGCTCAAAAGGCGCACCTCCGCCAGAGGCGTCATGCCAGAGGCAGATCCGCCTTTGGCATGAGGCGCAGAACCGTATGCCTTGGTGGACCGTGTGGGAGTTGAACCCACGACCTCCACATTGCAAATGTGGCGCTCTAGCCAACTGAGCTAACGGCCCGGGTTTGCGACGAGAATAAACGCTGATTGCAGCTTGCAGCTACTTAACGCCGGGAATAAACAGTTTAACAAAGGAGAGCAGCACGCCCTCGATCAAGTTGGTCATAATAAGGAAGCCGACGATACTCATCACGATGCCGATCAGCTTGTAGGCGAGCCGCGCGCCGCCGGCGCCGAGATAACGCTCGGCATCGGCAAAACCGCCAAAGTTTTGGTAGAGCCACTCGCTCTTAATGGTGATGGTCGCGCCGGCCGCGACGAGGAATAATCCGAGAATGATTTTTCCCATAGAGCTCAAGTACACATGGACGGTGCAGGGCTCGAACCTGCAACCCCTTGGATGTAAACCAAGTGCTCTACCATTGAGCTAACCGTCCTTATCAACATTAACCATTAACCGTTGACCATTAACTTTTTTGTTGATCAGTTACCGGTTAATGGTTAATAAAGTGCCCAGGGCGGGACTTGAACCCGCACGCTCTTGCGAGCCTAGGCCCTCAACCTAGTGTGTATACCAATTCCACCACGAGAGCAAGAAACTTTATATAGTATGTCTTAGTATACTGGACACATTCTCTGCATTCAAGGTAGCTGACGCAAAGATTCCCGTATACTTGATACGGGCCCAATAATGCTATTGAGTCCTAGGTTACTTTGCTGCTACCTCTTTCAAGCGTTTTCCGTAATCACGCAGGTAGTAGAGTTTTGCGCGGCGTACTTTTATCTGCTTGAGTATCTCAACCTTTTTAATGATCGGGGAATGCAGTGGGAAAATGCGTTCGACGCCTATTCCGTTGGAAATCTTCCGAACTGTAAATGTAGCACCCTGTGAGGTTCCACCGGATAAGGCAATGACCGTACCCTCGTATATTTGTATGCGCATTTTATCACCAGCTGGGACCAACTGATGTACACGCACAACCATTCCTGCGCGAAGCGCTGGTATCGGTTCACGAGCTATTGCTTGCGCATCAGGCTTTTGGGAGGCCTCTTTTGATGCATCACCTACGGCTTTTTTCTTGGATTTTTCTGCCATACCTATTGTTTATAGTAAGATAAGTATATCGAAGTATAACGAAATACAGCGCGGTGTCAACCCCGTTAGAAAATTTACCGAAGCTCTCGATTACGATTAAACGCTTCTCTACCTAGATACATTAGGGAGTATGATAGACTAGAGAAAATTTTCTAGCGGGGTTGACCCATACGGATTTTCCGTAGAGAACCTAGAATTCGCGAAAACTCATCTGGAAGCGGGGCAGAATATGACCTTAGCTTGCCGGTGATGTCCTGGAAAGAGATAGACGTGGCAGTGAGGAGGGGATGAGCGGCTCCCAGTTCATTTCGTCGCTTGCGAGCGTGATAGAGCGGATCGCCGACGATTGGCAGCCCAAAGGCATGTAAGTGGACCCGTATTTGGTGCATGCGGCCAGTCTTGGGCTTGATAAGGAGCAGTGTGTTTTGAGGGAAAGTTTCGATAACCTCGTATGATGTTACTGCAGCTTTTCCAGTGGCATCTGGCAGGGCGGCCATGCGTCTGGGGCGACGCTTGGATCGACTTATTGAAAATGTAATGTCACCTTCTTCGCTGTTTGGGTGCCCATGAACGAGTGCTGTGTACTTTTTCTCAATGTTACGCGTTTTAAAGAGATCTTTAAGGTGTTCATACATTTCCCACGTACGTGGCACCAAAATGATCCCGCCTACATCTCTATCGAGTCGGTGCACGATTGCTGGTCGCGCCGGGTCTTCACCGAGTGATGCCAGCTCCGAATACTTAACAATAAGCTGATCGACTAGTGTTTCTTCTTCTGATGTCTCGGTTGGATGCACGAGGAGTCCTGCGGGCTTGTTGACTACGACCAAGTCCCGCTCTTCCGATATGATACTGGCTTGCGGTACTGTGTTCTGCTGCCGCTTCTTTGCCGGCGGCTTCTTTGCAATAAACGAAATAGTATCCCCTGCCCGCACTGGCTGGTGAGCTATAGCCGGCCGGTTATTCAGAATAATAAGCCCATTTTTAATGTCCTTTTGTATAGAAGCACGAGATCGATCGGCAAAATACTCTGAAAGAAAAACATCGAGACGTTTTTTCCCCTGGTCAACCGTAATCCAATAGTAGGTCCTGGCGGCATGTGTAGTGTATGCATGACATCATTCCCATCCAGTAATGGTGGAACAGCAGCTTTTTTCCCTGTCTTTTTGATTTTACCTACACGCTTCAGTATTTTACGGAAACTCGTAAAATCAGCCTTACCGTTTTGATGTATAGTCGCTGCGGTATCAGCATATTGCACTTTTATGAGACTTTCTGACGGGAAGAGCGGGTTTACAAAATACTTTTCGACGGTAGTTTCCCGCATAACGTCAATATCGTTTCGATATCCTACGAGATGGTATCGTATAATCCAGGCAATTCTTTCCGGATCAATGTGTAGAAAATCATTTGTTTTCGGGAAAACTGAAAATGACAAACGCTTCATAATTGTTAGTGCCAGTTCTGCGCCCACCGTATCATGGTTATTAAACCTAATGCGATCAGTTCCATCCTTTTTAGGAGTTTGAATAGTATAGGGTTTGCCAAGGTCGTGAAATAGAGTGCCGAATACTATTTCAGCGTTTACTCCTCCCATTCCAAATTGCCGCCGGTAGACAGGCGAAGAAAGAATACTGAGTGCCAAGCGCGTATGTACCCAGACGTCGCCTTCCCGGTGAAAATTAGCAGGCTGTGGACACTTCTTCATTTTTTCAAGTTCGGGCATGAGTTGATGCACTATGCCCATATCAGCTACGAGGTCGAACGCCCGAACGGGATCAGCGACAAACGCTTTAATAATCTCATGAGCGATCATCTCCCGCGGTACGATAAATTTTCCGTCCCGTCGCTCTTTGAGGTGGTGTACCAGTTTCGGGATTGCTTTTAAAGTTTTTGGGTCTATGGCGAAATTAAGTTGGCAGGCAAAACGAATACAGCGGAGTATGCGGGTAAAATCCTCATGAAAGCGCTCGATTGGGTCGCCGACGGTTTTCAGCGTTTTCTTTGCGAGGTCAATAAGTCCGCCAGAAGGGTCAATAAGCTTTCCCGTTCCCAGATTGAGTGCAAGTGCGTTGACTGTGAAATCGCGACGGAGCAAATCATCTTCAATGGGCAACTGAGGGTTCGACTGCGTTTTCACGTCCCGATAACCACCTGTCCCGAAAGAATGGTCAGTACGCGGGAGGGCAATATCAATCGGCTCATTGAGTAATGATCTTTTAGGTAAAAACTTAAGTACCCCAAAGGTTCGACCGACAAGATTTACCGTTCCCAGAGACTTCAATACTCGCTGCAAAGCCCGAAGTGGTATGTTCCTTACAACAAAATCGTAATCTTTTGAGTTACGCTTTAAGAGTGTATCGCGGATAATTCCACCCACGAGATACATCTCCGCAGATGGGTATTTCTGCCGTAAAGCAGAGATAAATGCAAAATCCTTTTTCCGCCTGAGAGAAGCAGAGAGTGCGTCGATTCTTTTTGCCTTCATATACTGTAGACTATCCTAAAAACGGCCGGTTGTCATCCAATCTAGGTGGTGGGGAGTGGTAGACGATATTCGAACCTATGTCCGATCACAGTACCAACCCACCATGCCATAGGGGAGGGTACATCGGGGAGAATTGCTTCGTCAATGGCCGGAGGCGGGTACGCAGCGACCCCCGACACCTTGACAGTATGGCTGATCCGTGATAAAGTCCTGGGTCAAATAAAAAACATGATCTTGAAATAGTGCAATTCTAGCCAAAGGAGGCGAGTCAATGGATGCTATGGTGCAAGAGGCAATGAAGTGCGAAATCGCATTTCAAGCCCTGACGGAAGCAGCTGACCGCAAAAACGCGGAGATGCTGAAAGACGCCAGAACATGGCTGGAGTTGGAGGGTGTGGACGGTGAGACTCTGAATATCATCCTCGGCTACATTGAGGTTCAGTTTCAGGGACTCTCGAAGGCCCGTCAACAGATTCTCGGTTATATGAGGGAAAGACGCCAACGTGCAACAGCTTGAAACACAGCAAAGACATGGGAGCCATCCAACGGGTGGCTCTGCTTTTTTGCATCAAAAAAACATAGGTGTTGACTTTGCTCCGATGGAACACACATTACCGCGGGCGGGTATGGTGGTGGGCGGTAGAGGACTCGAACCTCTGACCTTCACAATGTCAATGTGACGCTCTAACCAACTGAGCTAACCGCCCAAAAAATTTCTTTGGTGGGCATGGATGGGATCGAACCATCGACCCCCACTTTATAAGAGTGGTGCTCTAACCGCTGAGCTACATGCCCCTTATGCAAGGGAGACGCCCATTAGCGCTTTTTAGTGATACAGCCCCACATTATGCCTGTCAACAGTAAGAGCTACGCAGGCTTTTTGCCGAGGTACTCCGCTGCTTGCCCAATGATTCGTAGTATTTTACTCGAACCCTTGTTCTCTACCAGCCTATGGAAGAAAATAGTCCAAGCTGCGTAACGGAACGTAGAGAACATAGCTCCAAAGAGAATGATGGCGGCGGCGATTACGGAAACACCTGCGACAATAACGAGTGTAAGGCCTACGGGAGTGTAAAAGAGTAGTGTAAGGAATCCAAGGAGGATGAAAGGAACACTCGCAAACGCCAACACCACAAATAATCCTAGTGATCCGACGATGCCTATCAAGAAAATTATAAACGCCATTTCTACTGTACTCAGCATGTTGGCGGTGAAAAGGCGCCAACCTGCTCGCACTGCCTGGGAGAGTTCGTAGTCGTTCACGACGATATAGAGGGATGCGTATTTGCTCACAAACGCAATAATGAGTGCGAGAGGCACGAGGATCAAAAAGGAAAAAAGCACATACAAGAGAATACCCGTTTCAGTGCTTTTTAAAAGGAGTATCAGTACGATAGGTGCGCTGACAATCACCAGAAGCCCGTATGTCACAATTCCAGAAATAACCGAAATGCTGAGGATTCTTCCGAAGTACTTCGCCCCAGAGCGATATCCCTGCGCCATATCAGTTTTTTTCTGTTTCAGAATACGCGTAATTCCATCATACAGGGCCCCCTGGGAAGTAATAATGAGCCACAGCGCGACTACGCCGACAGTGACGAAAATGAGGAAAAAAAGTATGGCTTCAATGGCCGATCGATCGAGAAAGTCTCGAAAGTTGACAAAAAGTACCCCAAGCAATCCGGTTGAGTACAAATTTTTCAGGCTCAGAAGTGTCGCAGGAGAATCCCCAACTGATGTCAGATTATTTAGTAATACTTGTAATTCGCCCCCATTGCCCAACAGTGCGGCGAAAAAACCAAAGAGCCAGAGAAACTTATACTTCCACATGATCTGCCATGACTGACGGATGATATCCCGGAAAAGTGTTGGTTCCATACGCGGTTCCTCCTTATGTAAGCGTATAATAATTATGAAGATGCCGGAGTAAAGATCGCCTCGAACTCGGCCTGTTCGAGTGTTTCTTTCTCCAAAAGTTTATTGACTATGTCTTCAAGCCTTGGACGTACCTTTGTAATGACGTCTTTAGCTACTATATATGCGTTGTGAATGATTTCCGAGACTTCTGCATCAATAAGTTTCGCTACGTGCTCGCTGTAATCACGTCGCTCGTGGATTTCTTTGCCCAGGAAGATCATTTCTTCCCGTTGCCCATATGTCCGAGGACCAAGTTTTTCACTCATCCCAAACTCTGTAACGATTTGCCGAGCAAGTTTTGTGGCCTCTTTTAGGTCATTGGATGCCCCCGTGGTGATATCATCGAAAACGATTTTCTCGGCAGCATGGCCTGCGAGCATTACGGAAAGATCATCGAGGAATTCAAGTCGCGAATGCAAGTGTCGGTCCTCCGAGGGGAGTTTCAGCGTAAAGCCGCCAGCGCGCCCACGCGACACAATAGATACTTTTCGAACCGGATCGGCATGCGGAAGTTCATGAGCGACCAGAGCATGTCCCGCTTCATGATAGGCGGTGATGCGTTTTTCTTTTTTTGATAACATATGGCTCTTCCGCTCGGGCCCCAAGAGTACCTTTTCGACGCCTTCGAAGCATTCATCAATCGTAATTTGTTTCTTATTCCTACGAGCAGTAAGGATCGCCGCCTCATTAAGCAGGTTGGCGAGGTCAGCGCCTGTGAACCCAGGTGTACGTTGGGCGACGGCTCGGAGATCAACATCTTTAGCAAGCGGTTTATTAGCCGCATGGACCTTCAGAATCGCCTCCCGATCACCAATATCCGGCATATCAATAAAGATTCTTCTGTCGAAGCGGCCAGGACGTAAAAGTGCTGGATCCAATACATCGGGCCGGTTCGTAGCAGCCAGGATGATAACATTCGTATGCGTGTCAAAACCGTCCATTTCTACGAGGATTTGATTCAATGTTTGCTCGCGCTCATCGTGTGATCCACCTAAGCCAGCGCCGCGTTGGCGGCCAACGGCATCAATTTCATCTATAAACACAATACAGGGGGCTGAACGCTTTGCGCGTTTAAAGAGATCCCGGACTCGAGCTGCACCGACACCGACGAACATCTCTACAAATTCAGACCCGGAAATATTGAAGAACGGCACATTCGCTTCCCCGGCTACTGCTCGCGCCAGTAGCGTTTTGCCTGTGCCAGGAGCACCGACGAGAAGGGCTCCCTTTGGTATGCGCGCACCGAGAGCAAGAAATTTGTCAGGTGAACGAAGAAATTCCACAACTTCCATGAGCTCCTCCTTTGCCTCTTTCGCTCCAGCGACATCTTTGAAGGTGGTGCGTTTCTTCTTGTCTTCAGCGCGCACCTCCCTCGCCTGGCTTTGGCCGAAAGATAGCGCTCGAGTGTTGGCTCCCTGGGCCTGTCGCATCATAAACCAAAGGAACAACCCGATAAGTATGAAAGGAATTAAGAAAGGCAGTATCGAACCCAGCCAGAAAGCTGTTCCAGAAACATCTTTGACGTTAATCGCAACGTCCTTATAAATGGCAGGGTCTACACCGTAGTTTTTTAGCAGTGCACTCAATGAATCGGTAGGTTCTTTGCGGGATTCCAATTGATTGCCTTCCTTAAGAGTGACGGTCAGTTTATCCCCTTGCACGTCGATAGTTTGTACTTCCTTCTGGGTGATTTTTTCAACAATAGTCGCAATGCCGACTATTTCAGGCTTATTCAATGATGAATTGAACAAACTTAAAACGCCCATGATGACAACGATCACCAGGAAGAATATGAGAAAGTTACGGGCGAGTGAGCGCATGATAATAGGGGCGGCTTAAAAAAGCGTTTATGACGATTTGCACGATGACTCTAGTATCCCGAAAAATGGGGAAAAATGCAAGTCGCGCTTTTTTTACTCCTTAATAGCCGTTGGCTCGTCGACAACAGGGGGGACGGGTTGATTTTGATCGGGCGCAGTTTCAGGTTTTTCGAGTGCTTTAAGCGACAGGCCAAGCCGGTGGTATTCAGGTTCGATCGATATGATTTTGAATTTTTTCGTATCACCGATCTTTGCAATATCCGATGGTGATAAAATGTGCTTATTTGCAAGTTCAGAGATATGCGCTAACCCATGAATATCGTCATCGAGCTCAACGAAAAGGCCGTATGGATTTACTTTTAAAATCTTCCCGGAGACTACCTGCCCTACTGTATAGCGCTTCACCGCATCTTTCCAGGGGTCTTCTTTCAACGATTTCATAGATAGAGAGATTTTTGAACCTTCTATCGCAATAATTTTTGCCTTTACCTCATCTCCCACTTTAACTATATCGCGGGGGTTGTCGATGCGTTGCCAGGCAAGCTCCGAGATGTGAACTAGTCCCTCGAGGTGTGGGCCAAATTCTACAAATGCCCCGAAGTCAACGACACCGGTAATTTTTCCTTCAACAGCATCCCCAACCTTGTATTGTGATAGGACGCCCTGTTGCTCTTCTTCCCATGCGGCTTTTTCTGAAACGATGAGCTTACTATCGTTTTCATTGATGTCAATTACTTTGACCCGCATAGTATTTCCAGTGAACTTCATCAGTAGTTCGAGAATTCTATTCTTGTCCCCACCCTCTACACGGGGGTAATGTTCGACAGTTAACTGTGACACTGGTAAAAACCCTTCGATCCGGCCTACACGAACCATTAATCCGCCTTTATTTGCGTCAGTTACAGGCACATCAATAATAGTTCCGTCATGCATCAAGTGTTCGAGCCCGCCCCAAGCTTTTTGATGGCCAGCTTGGCGGAATGAAAGTTCCAGCATGCCTTTTTCATTTTCGAGATCAAGTACGGTAGCTTGCGCCACATTACCCACTTGCAGTTCTCCGGTACCTTCTGATTCGTCAAAAATTTCCTTGCCACGTACTATCCCCATGAGTACGCCTTGAATATCAATAAAGACTTCATTTTTTGATACGCTAATGACCTTCCCCTCGACCGTATCGCCCACCTTAGGTAACTGGGGCTGGTCGGGCGTAGCGAGGAGCGTATCCATTATGGTATCTTTTTGTTTTCCTAAAACCTGTGTATGCATATGTTTGTTTCTTAATAATTATGCGTCAAAGAGTTTCCCCTTGGGAGGTTTCCCCACGGGCAAACCTTTTTCTAGCGTGTTCTACAGCCTACATCAGTAAGTATTTTTTTGCAAGACTGCCAGGAGCCTGTGTAAAAAAATTGACAATTACACCGAAATTTGGTATATTATAGCAACAAAGATATGGCAAATGTATTTCGTCCGAAGATAAAAATCGATACTGTCCGCGATACGGCACGAAAAATGGCCGCAACTCAAACTGGAAAGCAAATCAGCCAAACGAAATTCAAGCAGTTCCTTAAAACGGACAAAAGTACGCGCGGCATGGTTTTACGCTCCGGCTCCATGCATATTACGAAGACCCAAGCGCAGAAGTTTATGGGGACTGTGGTGAAAAAAATTGACGAAACGAAAGGTATGAAGCTCAGTATGTATGCGCGGAAGATGGGGATAAAACAGGGCAATGTTACGCCAATCGGACTGAAGAAAGCCTATGAAGCTGGAGCACGCGCGGAGATAAAGGCAGAAGCGCCCACAGGACCTTCGAAGGAAGAGCTTGCACGGCAGCAGCGCATAGAACGTGGACGGCAAATTCTAAGCCGCCGTGACCGTGCGGAAGAAATCAGGAAAGAATATCAGGCGAGGACATCGCCACGTCCCACCTCTCCCACATATCAGCCAACACAGCTTATGCATGGGAGCGGCGCTGCCAGAGCTGGGCAGAGTAATGTCAGCTTATCACGCGCATCTACACTCACTGGCCGTCAGCGACCGGGAACTTCTTTGCGTGCAGGAGGAGAGGATGACGCTAATGCCGTTGTCCTTTCTTTCCATAGCAAAGCCCGGATGCAGGAATTGTCCCTTTTGGGTGAAAAATTGGAAGAAACACTCAGGCGCGCTTTGGCTTCTGTGCCAATCATTCACCTACTGTCGAAGGTGAAGTCCATGAAGGCTCTCAGAACATTAGGATGGGAGTCCGGCAATATAGTGACTTCAGAATTTGCGAAAAAAATTGGAACGCGGTTCAATATCGAATATATTTTCTTTGGGACTATCCAGCATCAGCCCATCGGCGCACATGTGGAACTTTTTCTTTTTCTCATTTCGGAAAATAGTCTTCTGAAAGTCGCTGATATTGTTGAAGACTACCAGCATACCTTTGAAATTGAGAAACGTCTCACATGGCAAGTACAGAAGTTTTTCGAGGAAAAAAGCGATGAAACTTCAACCGGTTCGGACGTATCAATACCTTCGCCAACCGAAGCGGAAGATCTTCCGATATAGCTTCTTTACAAGTTTTTCTCTGTCTGTTGTACCCTAGTGTGAGAAGCCTTCAAAAACACCCAATATAGGCCCATTTTTAGGGCTTTTTCTGTGAATGGAGGGGGTTTACGAGTACCCCGTTTTTTGCTACCATATACGTACACTCATGATGTCGCTCACTAACGCACTAATGCATGGCATATGATCATCACGTGGCTTGGACAAGCCTGTTTTAAAATCCAAGCAAAAGACGTTACTATAGTCATAGACCCCTATGAAAATATTGGTTTGAAGCTGCCCAGGGTGACGGCAGACCTTTTATTAATTACTCACGGACACGATGACCATGCGAATCGAAAAGGAGTTACCGGCACTCCATTCGTTATTGATGGGCCAGGGGAGTATGAGATAAAGAAGGTATTTGTATACGGGGTAAGTGGATATCACGACGAAGACCAGGGAAAAAGCAGGGGCTTAGTCACTATGTACCGGATAGAGTGTGAGGGTTTAACAGTCGCGCATCTTGGTGACATTGGGACAAGCGATCTTACCCAGGAGCAGCTCGAGAAGCTGGAAGATGTGGATATTCTCATGATTCCCGTCGGCGGCGTATACACGGTTGACGCCAAAGGGGCTGCCAAAATAGTGAACCATCTCGAACCGCGAATAGTCATTCCGATGCATTATCAGATTCCAGGCCTTACGCTCCAAAAAAAGTTGGACACAATTGACGGTTTTAGAAAAGAAATGGGTGGTAAAGGAGAAATACTAGATAAATTTCGCGTAATGAAACGTGACGTACCGCAGGAGGACATGCAGGTGGTGTATCTCAAACCGTTACCCTAGACATCTGTGTCTGCTCGTACGCCAGCACAAGTTCGTGTCCCCTCCTCACCTTCCTCTAGCCAACATCTTGAAGTGAAGAAACGCCGCCTGTTTTTCTATGTAAGTGGGACGCTCATCGTGATCATCTTGATTTGGCTACTCACGAATCCGTTCGCAACTAACGATTCTTCCGAGAACGGATTTAAGAAACTCTTCGGAGGTTTTAAAGATTTTTTTTCGACAATTGAGGAGTCATTCTCAAACCGTCCCGGGACTGATACGGATACCAATACAATACAAAACGATGAATACATCAACAAAGTAGAGAATGATCTTTTTCCACAGTTTGAAGAGTAATGCCTATGTTGGATAAGAAAAAAATTGAAGTGAATACTTTCGCGAAGGCTATTACCCAGCGTCCGATTGTGCTGGAGATGGAAGAGTCTTATCTCGATTATGCAATGTCTGTCATTGTGTCACGCGCATTGCCCGATGTTCGAGACGGCTTAAAACCGGTACATCGGCGTATCCTGTATGCAATGTGGAATATTGGTTTACGCAATAGTGCAAAATTCAGGAAGTCTGCTACCGTTGTCGGCGAAGTACTGGGTAAATATCATCCGCATGGCGATTCGTCAGTCTACGACGCGTTAGTTCGTCTCGCACAGGATTTTTCTATGCGGTATCCATTGGTTCATGGTCAAGGGAACTTTGGTTCAATGGATGGTGACGCAGCCGCCGCTATGCGATACACTGAGGCGAAACTGACGCGAATCGCTGAAGAAATGCTGTATGACATCGAGAAAGACACCGTTAATTTCATGCCGAATTATGACGGCAACCAGAGGGAACCCCGTATTCTTCCCTCGAAGCTTCCAAACTTGCTCTTGAGCGGTACGGTTGGCATCGCTGTCGGTATGGCGACTAATGTTCCTCCCCACAACTTATCCGAACTCATCGATGGCGTGATACACATTATCGATAACCCTGACGCATCCATTGAGGATCTCATGCAGTTCGTGAAGGGACCCGATTTTCCGACTGGCGGAATTATTTTTAACATTCACGATATACGCACTGCCTATGCGACAGGAAAGGGATCGATAGTCATGCGGGCAAAAACCGATATCCAGGAGATGCCAAACGGTTTTACTATTGTTGTTAACGAGATCCCCTATCAGGTCAATAAGGCTGACCTGCTGGCCAATATCGCCGAGTTAGTCAAAGACAAGAAAATAGATGGCATCAAAGATCTCCGCGACGAATCGGACCGGGACGGTGTGCGCGTTGTCATTGAGCTAAAAAGGGAGGCCTATCCGCGAAAAGTGCTCAACCGTTTGTTTCAGCTGACGAATCTTCAGACCTCATTCCATGTCAACATGCTTGCCCTCGTTGACGGGATCCAACCGCGAGTACTGACCTTAAAGATGGCTCTTGAAGAACACTTGAAGCATCGCAAGGAAGTGATTAGGCGGAGGACGACCTATGATCTTGAGCGCGCGAAGGAGCGTGCGCATATTCTAGAAGGCTTGCGTATTGCGCTCGTTAAGATCGATGCTGTCATCAAGACTATCAAACAATCCCGTGATCGCGATGAGGCGAAAACGAACCTCATAAAGCAATTCAAGCTTTCTGAGCGGCAGGCGATTGCGATCCTTGAAATGAAACTCCAGCAGTTGGCAAATCTCGAGCGGTTGAAAGTGGAACAAGAGTACAAGGAAAAACAGAAACTCATTCAAGATCTCCAGGCAATACTGAAAAGTGATAAACGAGTTCTGGGTCTCATTAAAGATGAGCTGCTTCAGCTGAAAGAACGCTTTGGTGACAGTCGCCGCACTGAAGTTCAAGCGAATCCGGTCGGCGAATTCTCACAGGAGGACTTAATACCCAATGAAGCGACTGTGGTTGTAGTCACCCACGACGGATATGTTAAACGTTTAGCACCTGAGACGTTTAAACGCCAAGGCAGAGGCGGAAAAGGGGTTATCGGTCTGACGACGAAAGAACATGATGCCGTCGAGCAGCTCGTGGCTACCATGACGCATGCCGACCTATTGTTTTTCACCAGTAGAGGTCGCGTTTTCCAATTAAAAGCATATGATGTGCCTGTTGCTTCTAGGACGGCAAAAGGGCAGGCGCTGGTGAATTTCCTCCAGCTAGGTCCTGATGAGCGCGTAACATCCGTAGACTCACTTAAAGAGTTGAAAGAATACAAACATCTTGCCATGGTGACGCTGAAAGGCGTCATTAAACGCGTCCATATTGAAGATTTCACTAATGTTCGCCGGTCAGGGTTAATTGCTATTCGTTTGCGGAAAGATGATACGCTCCAGTGGGTGCTTCCCACTACTGGAAATGATGATATTGCCATCACGAGCGCAAACGGGCAGGCAATTAGATTTAGAGAGCGACAGGTGCGTGTCATGGGACGAAATGCCAGCGGTGTCCGTGGCATTCGACTCCGGAAAGGCGACATGGTAGCTGGACTCGCGATCATAGAGGGCGGCAAGGTAAGCCAGGGTGAACAGCTTCTCGTAGTTATGAAAAACGGCTTTGGCAAACGCACGAATCTATCAAGCTATAAAGTCCAGGGCCGCGGCGGCTCAGGCGTTAAGACTGCAAAAACTACCCCGAAAACGGGTGCTATCATTGCGGCATTTACTGTGAATGCAAAACAAGAACAGGAAGACATCGTCATCATGTCAGATAAAGGGCAGGTGATCCGCTTACCACTGAAATCAGTTTCAGTATTAGGCCGTGCAACGCAGGGTGTGCGTCTCATGCGCTTTTCTGAGCCGGGGGACGGTGTTGCCACAGTGACATTTGTATAGTAGGATCAACCGACCTACCTCTTACCAAGCGCTTATCAAACCATCTATAACCTTTTATACTGCAAAGTGATATGGGATTACCAGCGAAACGCCGAACAAACCAGTCTAAACGCGAACGAGCTTCACATTTTGCGCTAAAACCTTTAACGCTCACGTCCTGTCCGAAATGCAAGAAACGCATCAAACCGCATCACGTTTGTCCGTACTGTGGGTATTATCGTGGGCATGACGTATTGAAGTTGGATACCAAAGCAGAGCGGAAACGAGCGAAGGAAAAGAAACGCGAGGACAAAGCAAAAAATCAGTAATTACAGTCATTCCACATATGTCCAACCGCCATCTTGCTCGAACGATAGCTATGCAGTCGCTCTACGAGTGGGACTTTAACCACTCTGCAGCGGAAGCGGCGGGTGAACTGGTAAAGCGAAACATTGTCGACTTTGCCGCTGATTTCGATGATAATGGTTTTGCTGAACGTCTCGTCAAAGGTGTCGTGAAGCACCTCGAAGAGATTAACAGTCTTATCATCGAGTACGCACCTGAATGGCCACTTGATCAGATTACGACGGTTGACCGTAATGTATTACGGATCGGCATTTTTGAACTCAAATTTTCGGGCGGAGAGATACCTCCTAAGGTAGCTATCAATGAAGCCATCGAACTTGCTAAGACGTTTGGCGGTGAATCGTCAGGAAAGTTTGTGAATGGCGTACTCGGCACCATATATAAAAAGATGTTGGAAAAGGGCGAGGCAATCATTACCGAAGAAAAACATGGACAGCGCAACGAACAGCCGCCCACGGTGTCCATGCCGGAGTAATTAGAGTGATTTGACGATGTTGGAGAAAGATTTTTCCCACTTAGAGCAAAAGCTCGGCGTAACATTCTCAAACAAGGACCTGCTGAATCAAGCGATGGTCCATCGTTCGTATTTGAATGAACATCCACGATTTGCATTGAATAATAACGAACGACTGGAATTTCTCGGCGACGCGGTGCTTGAGCTGGTGGTCACGGAGTATCTCTATCAGACATACCCAAACCCCGAAGGTGAACTCACCAATTGGCGGGCAAGTTTGGTAAATGCAAAAATGCTTGCGGAGCTCGCGCGGACATTTGACCTCGACCACTATCTCTACTTAAGCCGGGGTGAACAAAAGGACAAAAAAAGCAAAGCGCGGACATTTATTCTCGCCGACGCATTTGAAGCGCTCATTGGCTCGATGTACCTTGACCAAGGGTGGCAGGTGACGCAGGAATTTATCGTCAAGCATTTAATTCCGCATCTGCGCGTCATTCTCGAAAACCATCTCTACGAGGATCCGAAGAGCCATTTCCAGGAGTTCGCACAGGAAAAAACGGGCATCACGCCTTCATATAGAGTGTTGCACGAATCTGGCCCCGATCATGCACGGAAATTCCGTATTGGCATTTATATCGGCGAAGAATTGATTGCTGAAGGCGAGGGCACGTCGAAGCAGGAAGCGCAGGTGCGGGCAGCGGAAAACGCGCTGGAAGTGAAAGGCTGGTAAGTCACCAGAAGCAAAAGAGCATAAGAACCGAATAGATATCACCTATTGTGGCCCCGTTTGTTTTACCCCGGACCGCTTTGTTCAGGGGGTTTGACGTACTGCTTATCAAGAGATATTCTCCAACATAGAAAAAGCGAAACACAAAGGTGGTATTTGTCCCACCACAAGGGAGGGGTCGATGTCAGAACGCAGTGGTATGGAAACTCTTGACGGCAAGGTTGTCGCTATGTTTCCACAGAAGGGATGCATTGCCGTGAAGTTGTTTGTAGGAACGCTCGTGCCGGGCGCAAAGCTGGACTTTTCGAAGCCGCGCACCTCCGGATCAGAGGGAGACTTCGAACTTCAGGCGTCCGTTGTCTCGATCGAAGTTGACCGCCGCCCGGTCAATGCAATTTGCGTCGTCCGGAACAAAGACGGCAGCAAACATGCAGAAGTGATTTTCCAAGGTTCGTGTGAGCCCACTCAACACAAGGATCGCAGATGCGGCATTCGCTTGAGTCGAGGGCCGTTACCACCCAACAATGCCAGTGTCTTACAGGCAAACTGAACATTTCCCGAACATATCGATAGCGCGTCGACAGATCACGGCGCGCTTTTTCTTATTTGACATCAGCTACTTCCGTGATACAGTGAGGTTCTCAAAATCGAAATAACATTGTTGCTTTGCCAATACTGTTAGCCAACCGAAAGTGAGGTAAGCATGACAATCCTTGAAGTAGGGTCCGACGCGAGAACCCACATGTTAACTCGCAAACTTCGAAGTGAGGGACACAGCGTAATCTGCGCCCCGGGAAATGATGGGATCTTCTATGAACCCGGTGTGGTAACCGCGGACGTGAAGCCGGAGGACCACGCTCGCTTGATCTCTCTGGCCGACATGACCAAGGCTGTCACCATCGTACTGCCTGAGGGGCCACTCGTGGCGGGCATCGGCGACGAATTCCGGGCAGTCAATCGTCTTTTTTTCGGTCCATCAAGGGCAGGTGCCATGCTCGAAGGGAGTAAGGCGTATTGCTGTGAGACACTGGCGAAGGCCGGTGTTCCCATGGGGAAGTTCTGGATATTCGATGATCCGGAGGACGCGATTCATTTCCTCGAGAAGATCACATTTCCGATCGTGATTAAAGCCGATGGCCTATGTGCGGGCAAAGGAGTCCGTATATTGTGGTCATTGGAGGAAGGAATCCAGGCCGTCACTGCGTTCATGGTCGACAAGATCTTCAAAGAGTCGGGTGCACGGATTATTTTCCAGGAGTTCCTGAACGGCTACGAGCTCAGCATGTTCGCAATTCGCGACAAGAACGGGTTCGTCCTGTACACAATTTTCTCACAGGACCACAAGCCCGTGAACGATGGCAACAAAGGTCCGATGACTGGCGGTATGGGTGCCTTCGCTCCCGTGTCTTTGGCCAGTACGGAGCTCTGGCAGCTTGTCATCGACAGGATCTTCACTCCGACGTTCGAGGCAGTTGAGGACTATGAGGGCATCCTCTATGCCGGGCTCATGGTTACCGATTCGGGTCCGAAAGTGCTCGAGTACAACTGCCGATTCGGTGATCCTGAGACTGAGGTGGTTCTGCCGTTGTTGAAGACCAACCTTGGTGAAACGATCCAGGCGGCCGCAGAAGGAGAGCTGGAACGAATTGGCAAACTCGAATGGCACGATGGTGCCTGCTACTACGTCGGGATGACAGTTGAGGGGTATCCTGATGCTCCCGTTACTGGAGATGTGATCAGCGGCCTGGATGACCATGGCCAACTCGCTTGTCCTCCAGATCACGATGGTGAGATCTGGGTGCTACATGCCGGGACTGAACGAGTCGGCGGTGTCTGGAAGACCAAAGGCGGACGTGCACTTGGTGTGGGCTGTAAAGCCCAGAATCACAAATTCGCCTTTGGGGGAGCCTATAAGGGTGTTGAGAGAATCTCTTGGCGCGGTGAACACCATCGTAATGACATCGGTATTCACGCTGCGGCATAATTTTTTCCAGAGATCTATCGAAATTGTTCTTGACCTCGCTCTCCTTCGGGCGAGGTCTTTTCCTATTCGAAAATAAAAGGGGCAGTTAGAATTTACCTGTTTCAATTGCTCCTTAGCAATTTTTATTATATCCTCCCGGTATGGGTGAGACTACTCCTTCTTCTGAAGAGCATCGACCGGAGCAGCATATTCGATCCGTCGAAGATGAAGCTAGTTTGAGTAGAACAAACGAACAAGGCAGCGCAGAGACAAAAACTTCCGCCAAGGCGGAAACCACTGACTCTAACTCGAAGGTCGCCACGTTGGTGTGCTCGCCTGGTCTTACTGAGGATCAATTTCTATCGTGGACTGACGGAGCGAAAGCCATTATTGTCGTGGCATACGCGACCGGCACAATGCCCGATCGCTTGGTCCCGGCGATCCAGCGGAGAATACAAGAAGGGATTCCAGTGTTTGTGCTTTCAGATAATCCCGGTGACCAACATGGAATTGTAAAAATCATGTATGCTGCCGGAAAAGGGGCATACGATGCCGGAGCAGTGCCGTTGGAAAAAGTAAATGTCAATCAACAAGCAGAGGTATTTGTTGCTATCACCGAAGCGCTCAATAGAGGTTTGAGCGGCCAAGCATTAGCTGATGCAATTAGGGATCGGTACGCGTATCATCAAGGAGAAACAAAACCCATAGCCGAATGGGATGACCCTGCGTATATCCCTCCGCACCCGAGAACCAGAGTAACACGAGTGGGTGGCCTTACTGGTCAGAACGACAATGATTCATCTCCGAAATAGGTTTTCGTTTGGTTATAGCGCATTTTTATGCTATCCTTAGAAGCAGCAAGAGCTATGCGAATTGCGGATCCACATTTTACCCAACTCACCGGTGCTGTAAGCGCCAAGTATCGAATTCCCTTGTAATGAAGGGGATTTTTTTATGCCACAAAAAGCCACAGTAGGGTTCAAAAACCGTGATATTATCTCCATCCACGACTTTTCGAAGGATGAAATCCAGCATATCCTAAAGGTTGCAAAGGTATATAAAGACCGCCCACACCCAGGCCTGTTAAAAGGAACCATTCTCGCTTCACTGTTTTTCGAGCCGTCGACGCGGACGCGGTTCTCATTTGAGTCAGCGATGGAAAGGCTGGGCGGGTCGGTAATTTCACTTGCCGATGCCAAGTCAAGCTCGTCATCAAAAGGCGAGTCGCTGTCAGATTCGATCCGCATCGTTGAAAAATACTGCGATGTTATCGTCATGCGCCACCCTCTCGAAGGTGCTGCGCGGCTTGCAGCAGAAATTTCGAAGAACCCCGTGATTAACGGCGGCGACGGTGCGAATCAGCATCCTACCCAAACGTTTCTGGATCTTTTCTCGATTCAGGAAACTCAGAAGAAATTGTCTGGGTTACACGTTGCCCTTGTTGGTGATTTGAAATACGGGAGGACGACCCATTCACTCGCGTACGCTTTAGCGCTCTTCGGCGCGAAGCTCTATTTCGTCGCTCCGCAGTCGCTCCAAATGCCCGACCATATCATGAGGAATTTGAAGAAAATCAAAGCGAAGTATTCGTTTCACACCCACCCTGACCAATTGATGTCCAAGCTGGATATCTTTTATGCAACGCGCATCCAGCGGGAACGGTTCCCCGATCCATTGGAATACGAGAAGGTGGAAGGCATTTATGTTATTACGAATAAACTCTTGAAAAAGGTTAAGAAGAATTTTCGCATTCTCCATCCCCTGCCGCGCGTGAATGAAATCAACTATGAGGTTGATGACACACCGTATGCGTACTACTTCGAGCAGGCGAATAACGGGCTGTACGTGCGCCAGGCACTCTTAGCATTAATCATGGGAAAAGCGTCATGAGAGCATTTCGCGTCTACGCCATTAAGCAGGGTACGGTGATTGACCACATCCCCGAAGGAAAGGGAGTGGAAATCATCGAATTATTAAGCTTACGTAAATGGAAAAAAGTTGTGACGCTCGGCATGGGATTCACGAGTCGAAAGCTTGGGGCGAAGGATATCGTAAAGATAGAGGAAAAAGAATTGAACCAGGATGAAGCAAATAAGATAGCGCTTATAGCACCGACGGCGACCATTAACATCATTCGTAACTTTAAACTGGTCAGGAAAACCCAGGTTAAAGTGCCACGTGTAATCGAAGGCATCGTGAAGTGCGCGAATCCTGCGTGCATCACTAACCATGACCATGTCCGCACCCGTTTCTACCTCGAGAAGGCGAAGCCACTTTTGGTACTGTGTCATTACTGTGAACGGTACTTCGACGAGTCTGCGCTGACGCTATTGTAACAATGGACATCTCTGCCCGCATCGGTACTCTAACACTTGCTAACCCGACGATCTTAGCGTCGGGTATTTTGGGTGTTTCCCGCGCATCATTGAAGCACGTGTTTGATAATGGCGCTGGTGCCTGTGTGATCAAGTCAATCAGTTTAGAAGAGCGTGTCGGCCACCACGCGCCGAACATGATTACGTACGAAGGTGGCATGCTTAATGCTGTCGGATATTCGAATCCTGGAGTTGAAGAAGCACGCGCGGAATTTAAAGATTTAAAAAACGTCGGCGGGCCCGTGTTTGCGAGCATTATCGGGCAAAATGCCGATGAATTTTCAGCGATGGCAGAAGCTCTTTTGCCGGGAGATTTTTCAGCCGTTGAAGCCGTACTGTCCTGTCCGCATACGCCCGGTTATGGCACTATGGCCGGTCAAGGAACGCCGAAGAGTACGGAGGAAATTACAAAAGCCATACGAGCGAAAACAACATTACCACTTTTTATCAAGATATCCCCTGATAGCCAGCCTATCGGCGAAGTGGCGAAGGCCGCAGAGGCGGCAGGGGCAGACGGCATCGTAGCCGTCAATACGATGGGCCCCGGCATGATTATTGACATACAGACTGGCCAGCCGATATTACATTTCAAAGTGGGCGGCGTATCAGGAACGGCACTGCGGCCGATAGCGGTTCGTTGCATCTACGACATTCGTAAATCGGTGAAGATACCCATTATTGGCGTTGGCGGCGTTACGACGGGTCGTGATGCTGTTGAAATGATAATGGCCGGCGCAACTGCCGTCGGGATAGGAACGGGGATTTATTACCGCGGGATTGGTATTTTCAAAAAAGTCTGTGATGAAATGGAGCAGTGGATGAAAAAAAACAAAGTTAAAAATCTGGGCGAGATATGGGGATGCGCGCATGAGTGAATGCTGCAGAACAGAAATTGGATCCCACGAGTGGACGAGAAGCCCTTCAGCATTGCGTACGATGAACATAGCCGGCTGGGGTTGAGTGTAGCGAAAGTCGGCCGCTTCACTGAAAAGTTATTTGAGTACAATAAAGGCGATTTGGTCGGTATCCGTGGACCCTACGGCTCAACGTTTACGTTGCCAGACGGTGTAAAAAGGATATTGCTGGTTGGAGGCGGTTACGGCGTCGCACCACTTGCCACGCTGGCGTCCCAAGCCATTGTCCGTGGCATAACGGTTGATTTCTGCAACGGCGCTCGCACGAAATCACAATTGTTATTCATGGACCGGCTCAAAGCGCTGGACATTAGTCCACATGTCGCAACTGATGACGGAAGTGAAGGCCGCAAGGGTTTCATCACTGACGTGGCGAAAGAGCTGTTAGAGACCAACTCATACGATTGCGCATACACGTGCGGGCCGGAACTAATGGAGCAGAAGGTTGTCGATGCAGCGGCGGGAAAAGGCACCGCATCCCAAGTAAGCATCGAGCGGTACATGAAGTGCGGTTTCGGCATATGCGGCGCGTGTTGTATCGACGATTCAGGGAAACGAATGTGTACAGAGGGACCAGTTGTTTCCGGTGAGTTTGCCCGCACGCAGAGTGAGTTTGGCCGGTTCCACCGCGTAGCAAGTGGCCATAAGGTCCCATTCAATGCGCACTAGGATAGTAAATGCAACGCTGGCAAACGGGCTGAAAACAAGTATTGATATTGTTGATGGAAAAATAGCCGGTTTGAGTGTTTCCGGGGCACCTGATAAAACATATGATGCGGGCGGGAAGTATGTACTCCCCGGTATTATTGATACACACGTGCATTTCAGAGAGCCGGGTGGGGAGCAAAAGGAAGATTGGACAACCGGTTCGCATGCCGCCGCCGCAGGAGGCGTGACGACAGTTCTCGACATGCCGAATACCACTCCCCCTACGATTGACGCCGGCACCCTCGAGCAAAAACGTCTGCTTGCAGCAAAAAGCATCGTCAATTATGGATTCCACCTTGGTGCGACGGCGAGCAATGCCGGAGAAATCGTTAAACTTCAAGGAAAAGTCGCCGGAGTAAAAATCTATGTCGGCTCTTCCACCGGGTCACTCCTCGTTGCCGAAGACAATGAACTACGGAAGCTTTTCTCACTCCCAGGCATTCTTTGGCTCGTTCATGCTGAAGACGAAACATTGATACAGAAAAACATGGGAGCGCTTGGCAGAGTCACCGACCCCGGGGTGCATTCATGGATCCGTAACTGGGAAGTGGCAATACGGGCCGTGAAGCGGGTCATCGCGTTGGCCAGTGAAACAGGCGCCCGCATCCATATGTGCCATATCAGCACAAAAGAGGAAATGATGCTGATAGAGCAAGCAAAAGCGGAAAGAGTGCGTGTCACGTGCGAAGTGAGTCCGCACCACCTTTTTCTCGACGAATCCGCCTACGCAGCGCATTCAGCGTTCGTAAAGGTCAATCCGCCTTTGCGCACCCCTGAAGACCGGCTTGCCCTATGGAAGGGGTTGCATCATGGAGTGATAGATATCATCGCTACCGACCATGCCCCGCATACGGTGCAGGAGAAGCATCAACCGTACCCTCAGGCGCCGTCCGGCATACCCGAGGTGCAGACGTCCTTGCCAATGATGCTTCAGGTAATTGGAAAAAAAGAGTTTACCTTAGAGTGGCTCGTTGACGTCATGTGCAAGAAGCCCGCCGAGATATTTTCTCTCAACCACAAAAGATGCATCGAAGTGACATTCGTAAACGGTAATCTCGTCTTTGACAATGGGAAGATTAACGAGGAAAATAAAGGAAAGGAAACCCACTATGAATGACGTAGCAACCATCCTTCTGAAAATACGGGCCGTAACGCTCAGTCCAAAAGAGCCGTACACATTCACTTCAGGACTGAAAAGCCCCATTTATTGTGACAATAGACTGCTCATGTCCTACCCAGAGTTTCGGAAAAGAGTTATTGATGAGTTTATCGCTGTTATTCAAAAGAATCATCTTACATTTGATATTGTCGGAGGAACCGCAACGGCCGGCATTCCCCATGCGGCATGGATTGCCGATCGGCTCGAGAAACCGATGATCTATATTCGCGGGGCGTCGAAGGAACACGGAAAGAAGAATCAGATAGAGGGTAAACTCGGAAAAGACCAGAAAGTATTGATTATTGAAGATCTCATCAGTACGGGTGGAAGTTCCGTTTCAGCCGTTGAAGCTGTCCGTGAGGCAGGAGGTGTGGTCGGTGATTGTTGCGCAATCTTCACCTATGAGTTTGAAAAAGCAAAGCAAAAGTTTACTAACGCCACGTGCAAATTGTTCACGCTCACCACATTTTCCGAACTTCTCACTGTGGCGGAAGAACAGAACTATATCACCTCTGAAGAAGAAGCAATCGCACGGGAGTGGAAAAGAGATCCGGAGAAGTGGGGTGAGCAGTTTAAATCATAAAATATTTGTATGTCCCAAAAAGCGTCCTACTCACAGCGGATTGAGTCAGTGAGAAATCCGGCTGCGAAGAAGCTACTTCAGCTGATGGAAGAAAAACAGTCGAACTTGGTTTTCGCCAATGACGAGACAGATCCCGAAAAGTTCTTAGAGATCACCGATAAAATAGGTCCGGAAATAGCGGTTTTCAAGACACACATTGATGTTATAGAAAACTTTACCCCCGCCATTATTGACCAGTTGCGTTCGTTGAAAAAAGAGCACCAGTTCATGATCTTTGAAGACAGGAAGTTCGCTGACATCGGCAACACCGTCATATTGCAATACGAAAAAGGCATATATCACATCGTCGAGTGGGCAGATTTTGTAAATGCGCACGTCGTGCCGGGACCGGGTATCATTGAAGGGTTACGAGAAGTGGGTATGAAGCAAAAAGAACCTCGGGGGCTGATTCTGCTGGTTCAGATGACCCCCGAAGGGAATTTAGCTACGGATGAATATATGCAAAAAGGGGTTGAGATGGCGAAGCAGTATGATGATTTCGTTGTCGGGTTCATCGGTAACGGTGGTGACGTCACTGAATTAAAAAAACTTTCTGCTCTATCTGATCCCCGATTTATCATTTTTACTCCGGGTGTGAAGATCGGGGGCGGAGGTGATACTCTCAAACAGCGGTATACGACCCCTGCAGAAGTCATCGCCGCAGGTTCTGACTTGCTCATCGTTGGTCGTGGTATTTCATCGGCCGATGACCCTTTGGCGGCCGCGAAAGAGTACCGACGCATTGGCTGGGAAGCATATCGGGAGGCAGTAGCGTAGAAGTAGAGAGCAGAAATATTAGCAAAAAGTATGTCATTCTGAGGGAGTCAGCGACCGAAGAATCTTTGTTACAATCCCCAGTGCGATGTTACCGAGATCCTTCGTTCGTCCCGCCACGGGACTCCTCAGGATGACAAACTTAGTTAGTGATTACCGCATTGATTATGAAACATTTTCTGCACTTAAAAGACTATTCCGTCGACGAACTGCGCTCACTGCTCTTCCGGGCGATTGAGATAAAAAAACAGCCAGAGCTGTATGGGGATGTTTTAAAAAACAAGACACTCGTTATGCTGTTCCAGAAATCCTCCACCCGCACGCGCCTGAGCTTCGAAGCCGCCATGACCCAGCTCGGCGGTCACGCCATTTTCGTCGACCAGAAGACCACGCAATTCTCACTCACCGATTTTAAGGATGAGATCCGCGCCGTCATGAGGTTTGGAGACATGCTCATGTTCCGAGCGCTCAAGTTCGCTGACGTTGAGACCGCTGCGTCGTTTAATCAGATTCCCGTTATCGACGCGTGTTCTGAGAAATACCACCCATGCCAGGCGCTAGGCGATTTGCTCACCATGGCAGAGCATTCAGGGGGCCTGGAGAACGTTAAAAAGGTTGTCTGGCTCGGTATTGAAAACAATGTAAGCAATACGCTGAAGCTGGTTTGCGCTAAGCTCGGCATTGATATTTACTTAGTTACGCCAAAAGCGCACGAAATTAGTGTAGATAATGAGTTGAACCAAATAGTTGAAGCTACTGGAAGAGTGCACAAGACGTTAGAACTTTCTGTAGCGATGAAAGACGCTGACTACGTGCATACCGATACGTGGATGGATATGGAATTTTTCGAAAATGGCAAGGTAAAGCCGGTGTATCAGGATGAATATGATAGGCGCATTGCGCTCTTTAAGCCTTTTCAACTCAACGCCTCGGTCGTTGACTTAAGCGGCGGTAAAGCGAAAATCATGCACTGCATGCCGTGCCATGTCGGCTATGAGATTACCCGCGACGCGATTGATCATCCGAACTCGGTGATATTCGACCAGGCGGAAAATCGCCTGCATGCGCAGAAGGCAGTTATTCTGCATTTGCTAGGAAAATAATATATAAGAGTTTCTTCTTACCCTTGACAGGCATATGTGAGTATGCTAGTTTTTACTGTTTTGTACCTTCAGTCAAATGGGAAGGAGGACAGTATGATTCGATCATGTATCGAATCAATCGGAGGAATCGGTTTCGTCGCTCTCGGCGCCGGGATTCTCGTACTCATCAAGAACCTCATGCCACATGAGGCTCCCATGACAAGCGGGATCTCACCCGAGTGCAGACCGTCTGAACCTCCGAAGAGTCATTTCTTGCTTGATACTGGCATTGTGGTGGCGACACTCGCTGTGATCGTCTTCGCTGTCAGCACGCTCACGAGATGACATTCATCCCGCGATCTCGTACTCCTCCATTACCCCTCGATTATTCCGGCCGCCGTTTCTCACGATTCGGTGGCTTTTTTCTATAGTTTTTTCATTTGATTTAATGCCTATTTTATGCTACGATGCACTTCTCACCATGAGTCCACTTGATTCTTTTTTAATGTACAGATCAGCGCTAACCTCGCTTAGGTATTCGGAGCGGTTTTCTTAGTATATGTATCTCGAAAAACTCGACATTCAGGGTTTTAAATCCTTCGCCACCAAAGTAACGCTTGAATTTAAGCGCGAAATGACAGCGGTGGTCGGCCCCAATGGTTCCGGAAAGTCAAATATTGCTGACGCTGTGCGGTGGGTGCTTGGGGAGCAGTCAATGAAACTTATTCGCGGCAAGCGGGCCGAGGATGTCATTTTTTCCGGGTCTGACAGAAAGTCAAAGCTTGGAATGGCGGAAGTGTCGCTATATTTGAATAATGAAGATCGTGACGCGCCGATAGACTACTCGGAAATCGTGATTACCCGGCGCGTATACCGAGACGGCACCGGCGAGTATTTTATTAATAAAACCCAGGTTCGACTCCAGGATATCCTGTTGCTACTCGCGAAAGCAAATTTCGGCCAGCGGACATACAGCGTCATCGGCCAAGGTATGATTGATCAGGTGCTGATAGCTTCTCCGGCCGAGCGCTTGGAGTTTTTCGAAGAAGCCGCTGGGATACGCCAATACCAGATTAAAAAGGAACAGGCGGAGCACAAGCTCGCGACAACGAGAGACAATCTCGGGCAAGCGGAAATGCTGGTACAGGAAATCGCTCCACGTCTACGCTCATTGACCCGCCAAGCCAAACGGCTCGAACAGCGCGAAGAACACGAGAAAAAACTTCATGAGCTGCAAGCCGAGTACTATTCGGGTCTCTGGTCTGATCTCACGACCCGACATGCCGACGTCAAGAAACACATGCACGAAGTAGATGCTGAGCGTACCGTAGCTGAAAAAGAAGTGACTGCACTGAATAAGACTATTGAGTCATATGCAGCGAAGGAAGGACGGAGTGAAACTTTTGCCAAACTGGAACAGGAATATCAAATATTGTCTGACAAGAAAAATACTCTCTTGCGTGATCTGACAATAATTAAGGGTCGTGTCGATGTGGAGCGAGAGAAGCGTGGCGAGACGAATCTGGTGTGGCTCGAGCGCAGGCGAGATGCACTTACTGCCGATATCCGACGGGCGCAAGCAGATGTCGACTTAGCGCAACGTTCAATAAACGACGTAGGCGGTCGTTTTGGCGTTCAGCAGAAAGAGTATGAACACATAGGGCGGTCAATCACCGATCTCGAAATTGATTTGACCGCAGTGAAAAAAGGTTTCACCGCTGATCCGAGCGTTTCAGCGATGAATCTCCATGGTGAACTCAAACGCATTGCGGCAGAACAGGAAGAATTCCTCCAAAAACTTCGGGAGACGAAAGAGCCTGGAGACATTCCAAAATTATCACAAATTGCCGAGCAAATCACTCGAGAATTGGGCCAATCCGTCGAGCGCAGTCGGAAACTGAGTGCAAAAGACCCTAATGCTCTTCTGCTTGTCCAAGAGAAGCTCGCGGAAGCGTTTCGTTCCCAGGATACTGTATTAAAGGATCTCACAGAGTTGACTGCCGATGTCCGTACAGCAGAAGAGCGGCAGCGAGGTGTGAAAGAACGGCTGAAAAAACTCGAGGAAGATTATTCAGGAATTGAACGTGACTTAACCCAGTTAGGAGGACGCGATCCTCAGCAGGTTGCCGCAGATCAACAAAAACTCGAAGATGATATTAGACTGATTGATGGTCAGATTGCTTCTGCACAGGCGAAGCTGCTAGCTGTTGGCAAAGATCAATCAGCGCAGCAGCGGGAGCTTGTCGAAGCGCAGCGAATGCTTCGCGAAAAACAAAAACAACTCAACGATATTACTACGCGACTACATGAGATTCAGATCGATTACGCAAAACTCGAGACCCGCAAGGAGGATTTGGATAGAGAAATGATGGATGAAATGACTGATGAAGCTCGTGAACGCATCTACCAATCCAAACATCCGGCGCCGGTCAATGAAGGACTCGCACAAGAGATTCAGCGGGAGAAGCGCTTCCTGGAGCTCATCGGCGGTATCGACGAAGCCGTGCCTGAAGAATATCAGAAAACAAAAGAGCGGCATGATTTCTTAAGCACACAAATAGCCGATTTAACGAAGGCGCTCAAGGATCTCGAAGAAGCCATTGAAACTTTGAACCAAACAATCAAAAAACAATTTGACCTAGCTTTTGAAAAAATAAATCTTGAATTCGGCAAATACTTCAAAACACTTTTCGGTGGAGGGAATGCCAAGCTCAGTCTCGTCAGAGAAGAGGTACTACCACCTGTAGATGAAGAAGAGAGTGAGCAATCAAGTGATAATGAAGGTGAGGATGGTGATGACGAAGAGCGCGCTCCAGTGTCGCGCCCGGGTGAAAAAGTGCTGACCGGTGTGGAGATTTTCGCTACCCCACCTGGCAAGCGCTTAAAGAACATTACTATGCTATCTGGCGGTGAGCGTGCGCTGACGTCAATTGCGTTAATTTCAGCTATTATTTGTAACAACCCATCCCCTTTTGTTGTACTCGATGAAGTGGATGCGGCCCTGGATGAGTCAAACTCTATCAGATTTGCTGAGATTGTCGGACGACTTTCCGAAAAAACTCAGTTTGTCACTATTACCCATAATCGTGCTACGATGCACAAGGCGCGCATTCTCTACGGCGTCACCATGGGCGATGATGGGGTTTCGCGTTTATTATCGGTAAAGATGGACCAGGCCGAGAAGGTTTTAGAATCTAGTGGCAGACGCAGGTTTGACCCTTCAGCAATTCCTCAATAATTCTTGGAGCCGCTCAGGATCAACCCCGAGGGGAATCGAGGGGTTGACACCGATCCCCAGAACGATTAAGATATTCCTTACACTATGTTACGCATCAGATTAGGCCGATTAGGAAAAAAGAAGCACGTCACTTACCGCATTATCGTGTCAGAAAAAGCAAAAGACACGCATGGCGATTTTTTGGAACAAGTTGGTACGTACGATCCACACACCTCGCCGGCTACAGCGATACTGAATGCTGAACGCATTTCCTACTGGCTTTCAAAAGGTGCACAGCCTTCTGGCGTCGTGCATAATTTATTGGTTGATAAGGGCATCATTAAAGCCGAGAAAATCAGCGTAGCTAATATTAAAAAGAGCAAAGAAGAACCAACCGTTGCAGAAGCACCGAAACCGGCTGTAGTGAAACCAGAAGAAAAGAAAGAGACCCCGCCTGTCGAACCGAAACCTGAAGAAAAAACAGCACCAGAGATTCTTCCGGAAAAAACAGAGCCGAAAACAGAAGAGAAAGCATCATAATTACAGCATGAAGCATACTTGAGGCTACTCGAGATGTTTTGTATTTGACCCCGTTAGGAAAATTTACCAAAGTGTTCGACTGCAATTAAACACTTCTCTACCTAGATACGCTAGAAGGTACGGGCTGATTTCAGAAAATTTGCTAACGGGGTTGACATTCGTTTTGGCGATATGGTATGTTTCTCACCGTGCAGTCTCTGCACCAGTGGGCAGTGGAGCATCCCCTTAAGCAATCTTAAAAGGTCGAACACGGATATCCCTGCAGCACAGTAAGTATTCAGTAATGTACTGTTTGTATGGCAAAGACAGAAACTGACCAGGAGTTTGTAGAGTACGTAGTCAGGGCGTTGGTTGACAACCCAGATGATGTGAAATCAGATCGGACGGTTGATGAAATGGGCGTTCTCATTACGCTCAAAGTCAACCCACAGGACCTCGGCCAAGTGATTGGTCGACAGGGACAGACTGCCAAGTCTCTCCGCACACTTCTCCGCGTTGTCGGCGCAAAGAACCACGCTCGGGTCAATCTCAAGATCTACGAGCCAGAAGGCTATCAAAAGAGCCGCGGCCCGAGAATGGATAGACCAGCGGGTAGACCGATGGACAGACCAATCGCTGAAGAAGATACTTCAGCAGTTGATGACTTGAAACTCTAGGTTCCGAACTACAATAAACGACAGACGACCGCGCATGTGATATACTCCCATGCGCGGTTGTTCATAGATACATAATGTATGCGTTTTGATATTCTTACAATTTTTCCAGGAATGTTCGAATCGTTTATGCGGGAGACGCTCATTGCGAAAGCGATCAAAAAAAAGCGCATGGCTATCTACGTGCATAATATTCGTCGTGCAACGAACGACAAACATCATACTGTTGATGACCGACCATACGGCGGCGGACCCGGGATGATTTTGAAAGTCGATCCAATCCTGAAAACATTACGTATGCTTCCAAAAAAGAAAAAGCGCCGTATTATTTTACTCTCTCCTCAAGGCACCCAATTCAGTCAGAAGGTTGCTCGCAGGCTTGCAGGGTATGAACAAATTATTCTGATCAGCGGACGGTATGAAGGGTTCGATCATCGGGTAACGAAATACGTCGATGAGGAACTTTCCATCGGTCCGTACGTTATGTCAGGCGGAGAGATTCCCGCAATGGTTGTTGTCGAAACGGTCAGCAGGCTGATACCCGGCGTAATCGGGCATCCGGAGGCGACACGAGATGAGACATATTCCGGCTCGCCCGATTATGTCGAATACCCGCAGTATACCCGCCCACCCGTGTACCGCCGACAAAGTGTGCCAAAGGTGCTTTTAAGCGGGAATCACAAGGAAATACGGGCTTGGCGGCAGTTTCATAGCCGCAGGCGGAAAAGTGGTTCTCGCGCTGCTTGACAGGCTTTTGGGCAGGAGGTACACTATGGCATGCTCGGTAAGAAAGGCACGTAAGTTAATTTCTAACCGGCATAAGGCTTTCACCCTACAAGGAACTTAAAAATTCAGCCAGTCGCACTCCCCGCTGAGCGGGGCGTGAAGAGAAAACAGGGGCGTCTACAAAAAACATGTTGGACCTCTCTGTTTTTTCTTCACCCAGAGTTCGAAAGCAGTGGAGAAAATGGACATTGACAACTTTGATGTGGTAAGGACACTTCGAGTGTTTGGCGGGGAAGAAAGAAGAGGTAGTGGGTACGTTTTTCCAATATTGATCGCTCTTTACAGATCCATTACTTCTCTTCCTCCCTTGCCAAACAGGAGATTGTTCATAATTCATCAATTCAAATTAGAACAAATCACGGGCCGCCTTTGGCGGTCCGCGAGTCAGATCTTAAACTCTTTCTTGAGAGTTTGATCCTGGCTCAGGATGAACGCTGGCGGCGTGTCTTAGGCATGCAAGTCAAGGGGGTTTCGCGAGCAATCGTGGAACAACCGGCAAACGGGAGCGTAACACATTGGTAACCTGCCCCCATCACGGCCATAACCCGGAGAAATCTGGACTAATTGCCGATGGTCTCTCATACCCGATTGGGTGTGAGAGTAAAGGTTTCGCGCAAGCGAAGCCAGATGGGGAGGGGCCTATGGTCCATCAGCTTGTTGGTGAGGTAATGGCTCACCAAGGCGACGACGGATAGCGGGTGTGAGAGCATGACCCGCCTCACTGGGACTGAGAAACTGCCCAGACTCCTACGGGAGGCTGCAGTCAAGAATCTTCCCCAATGGCCGAAAGGCTGAGGGAGCGACGCCGCGTGCAGGATGAAGCCCTTCGGGGTGTAAACTGCTTTTCTGAGGGAAAAATCAATGATGGTACCTCAGGAATAAGGCGCTGCTAACTTCGTGCCAGCAGCAGCGGTAATACGAAGGCGCCAAGCGTTATCCGGATTTACTGGGCGTAAAGAGCTCAACGGTGGTTTCACGCGTTCTCGGTTAAATATGCAGGCTCAACCTGCATGCCGCCGGGAAAACGGTGAAACTTGAGGGCAGAAGAGGCAGACGGAATTGCCGGTGTAGTAGTAAAATGCGTTAATATCGGCAAGAACACCCAATGCGAAGGCAGTCTGCTAGGATGACCCTGACACTTCACGAGCGAAAGCGTGGGGAGCGATACGGATTAGATACCCGTGTAGTCCACGCCGTAAACGTTGGATACTAGGTCTTGGGAGTATCGACCCTCTCAGGATCGTTTACTCAAGCTAACGCAGTAAGTATCCCGCCTGGGGAGTACGGCCGCAAGGCTAAAACTCAAAGGAATTGACGGGAACCCGCACAAGCGGTGGAGCATGTGGTTTAATTCGACGATAACCGAGGAACCTTACCAGGGCTTGAAATCCTAGCTGCACAGCCGCAGAAACGTGGCTTCCTTCGAGGGTGCTAGGACAGGTACTGCATGGTTGTCGTCAGCTCGTGTCGTGAGATTTTGGGTTAAGTCCCCTAACGAGCGCAACCCCTATGGTATGTTACATTTGTTCATGCCAGACTGCCCCGGATAACGGGGAGGAAGGCGGGGATGACGTCAAATCAGCATGGTCCTCTGATGCCCTGGGCTACACACGTGCTACAATGGGAAGTACAATGGGTTGCTAAGTCGTAAGACGGAGCCAATCCCATCAAAGCTTCTCTCAGTTCGGATTGAGGGCTGCAACTCGACCTCATGAAGCTGGAATCGCTAGTAACCGCAGATCAGCTATGCTGCGGTGAATACGTTCTCGGGTTTTGTACACACCGCCCGTCAAGCCAGGAGAGTCGGGGATGCCCGAATCCCGCATTTGCGGGAGAAGGTAGACTCGATGATAAGGGCTAAGTCGTAACAAGGCAGCGGTAGCGGAAGCTGTCGCTGGATCACCTCCTTTCTAGGGAGATATAACCTAGACCGTAACCATTAGGTTACGGTAGGGTCGCGTGAAGCACTTCTTCATTCTTCGCGAAGGAAGAACTGCCTCACTTAGGTGCAGTGAAACTGCATAACAACCGATGAATATAGACACGTCCTTACCACGTCAAAGTTGCTCAATGAGCGTATTGCCTACAATAATATGTCTGCCCCTTTACTTGTTTACTCTCCGTAGAGGCGGTACACTGTGAGCTGTAGGTTTTTTTGATATTTTACAAAGGTTTGGAAAAAGAGTGTATTTCTTACTGGTGGGCGCGTAGCTCAGGTGGTTATCCCGCACCATGTCACTTCGTTCCAGGTACGGGACAAGGAGCGCTTACTGTGCTTTTTTAACAGAATTCCCTTGGTGGGCGCGTAGCTCAGGTGGTTAGAGCGCGTCACTGATAATGACGAGGTCGGAGGTTCGAGTCCTCCCGCGCCCACCAAGGGAATGAAAGCGCGCCTGCCCCGCTAACTTCGAGCGATAGTGAGAAGTTGTGCGGGGTCACTGATAATGACGAGGTCGGAGGTTCGAGTCCTCCCGCGCCCACCAGTGAGTGATATACCACGAGCCTGGGTAGCTCATCGGTAGAGCGCTGCCCTGAAGAGGCAGGCGTAGCCAGTTCGACTCTGGCCCCAGGCATATGCGGGAGTAGTTCAGCAGTAGAACGCTTCCTTGCCAAGGAAGAGGTCGCGGGTGCGAATCCCGTCTCCCGCTCCATCGAGCTCAGCGCG
>Ga0075987_112_pt1 | contig 30056 bp, 19 predicted proteins | sample RifGroA2_FD_68035 | JGI IMG/M metagenome (GOLD analysis project Ga0075987, IMG submission 68035) | Parcubacteria bacterium GW2011_GWA2_48_9
AAAATCGAGGCCGTCGATGACTGACGAGGCTCGCATGCCACTATACGCCTACTCGACCCACAATCGAGTACGGCGTTTTTCTTGATGCGCCAGAGGCGCATCATCCTGAGCGACCTAGAGTCTTCCGAAGGGGAGTCGAAGGATCTCGGTGCTCCGCACCGGATTACTTCGTCGTCCCTGACTTCGCCAGGGATCTCCTCGCAATGACAAAAAGAGAATTGTTATCCGGCGAGAATCGTTTCGACGTCCTTGATCGTGTTGACGCGGACCAGCTGGGATCGCAGTTTGGCGGCATACGGCGTTCCGCGGACATACCACGCGAGATGTTTGCGCATTTCAATGATGCCCCACTCACCCTTCACTTTCAATGCCGCTTCGGAGTGTTTCAGCGCCAAAAGTTTTCTATCCTCCCATGAGTATTCTTGATATGAACCAGTAGTGAGGTATTCTTTTATCTGTTTAAAAAGCCAGGGAGAACCTCGCACTCCGCGTGCCAAGCCGATGCCGTCGGCACCCGTTTCATCGAGCATTTGCTTTGCATCCTCGGGAGTATTAATACCACCATTGGCGATAACAATTCCATTAAAAACTTTCTTCACCTGTTTAATCACACCAGTGTTCGGGTCGCCATCAAATGGTTTTTCATAACTGCGGCCGTGGATCATGACGGCGGCGACCGGCAAGCGTTTAATCTCGTCGATCAAGTCAAGTGCCGTGACGTGGTTTGCGGGATCGCTGCGGTCGCAGTTTTCTTTGCATATGCTTGCGCGGATTTTTATTGACACCGGGATATTTTTCACCCCCTCGCACGTTGCCTGCACCAGTTCGGCGCACCGTTTCGGGTCACGCATAAGTGAAACGCCGCCACCGTGCGCCACCACTTTGTAGGCCGGACAGCCAAAGTTGATGTCCACACCGGCAAACCCCATTTCCTCCAGTATGCGGGCCGCTTTCCGGTACATTTCAGGATCGTGTCCAAAAAGCTGGCACACGACCGGCTGTTCACGCGGGTCAAAAGCGATCATATTTCTCGTCGCGTCGTTTCCCTGCACCAGCGCGTTCGTCGAAGCGAATTCAGTGTAGATGACGTCGGCGCCGAAGTCTTTGCAAATGATCCTGAACGCGGCGTCAGTCACGCCCGCCATGGGGGCGAGGGCTATGATGGGCTTCGGGAGTTGTTGCCAGAAGTTGTTCATTGCGTCTAGGATATTTTGTGCAATGAGTGTATAAACAACCTGCACTTTCGTCAATCTTCATCGCATCAACCGGGTAGCCAAGGCTTGCATGCCTTGGCAAGGAATCATTCCGGCGAGGCATTCAAGCCTCGCCTATCCCGAATGATTTAACATCCCCAAAAAAGGATCGAGTATGTACTCGACCCTTTTTGAAAGATACCTTTTCGAACAGATTCCTTCGCGACTTTTTGGTACCGACAGCACACGTTGAATGGCAGTTTCGAACAATTCACCGTCTTGCATGAACGGGTCTCGCCGCAAGCCACTGGTTGCTGGAGCAGCAAATCTGTATAGGGTTTACCATTCGTGTCGTAGAAATAGAGGAACCAATCGCCATCCGGCAATTCCTTCTGTAAGGGCAGGCAAAGGTTCTTATTCACGTTGCCGTTTTCAGTGACAGTAAGTGTCATTTCGGGAGTAGTGAGAGCAGCCCCCGTATTATTACCGCCTATCACGAAAAGAGGGGCGAGTGAAAGCGTATCCGCTTCAAGATCGATAAACCCGTTCGTAGAGTTAAATCCTCCGAGAGGCGCGCTCCAATCTTTAGCAAAATACGCATACGTCTCTAATCCAAGATTGAGACTCCCGCTCGCTGTGATGTTTGCTATATCAGTAGGTGCGTAAGATTTCCGAACAAGCGTTTGGCAGTCGACCGTATTGAGTCGGTTTGTTAACCCCGCATCAGAATATGTATTGCCGTTGATGTCCACGTAATAGATGGTAGTTTCAATGGGGGCAGTGTTTGTATTGCCGTTGATGTCCACCTGAGCATGAGCTGTTGGGATACCGAATAGAAGTGAAGCTCCAGAATTTGTTGTACAGGTTCCACCATTGTCTCGCCACTCACCCCTTCCAGCAATGGGGTTATTAACACAGGTCTGTTGTTTTGATTCAATGCAACGAGTTTGACCGATTGTACACTCACAAGTGCCATCCGAAGCACAAAACTCACCAGTTCCGCAGGCAACACATGTGACTCCATTGTTTCCGCATGTCGCATTAGTTCGGTTCACGCACTGACCAGAGGCGTTACGACATTGGGCGGCTGCGCAGGGGGTCTGTGTGCATGCAGATGTATTAAATGTACACGTTGGACTACATGAAAGCGTGCCAGCCGAAAATCCTTGGGTCACGCATGTCTTGCCACCAAGGTTTGCCCCATCGCATTGTTCACCCGCGTCGATTACGCCGTTGCCACACATTGCCGTTCCCGCTGTGCATGTCCCTGTCGTTGAGTCACATGTTTTCCCTGATGTTACGCAGTTAACGCAGGCACTGCCATTGATGCCGCACGTGGCGTTGGTCTGATTCACACATTGACCCGAAGCATTCCGACATTGACTGGCTGCACAGGGAGTCTGTGGACATGCTGGGCAGTCAGCTCCGCCGCAATCCACACCAGTTTCATCCCCATCGAGAAGACCATTGGTGCAGTGGTTAGAGACTGCCACCTTTGCTGGTAGACAGACTGCCCGTTCTATAATGCCTACCTGCGCTTGAGCTTCAGGGATAAGTTTAGGGATTTTAGAATCGTTCATTGCCACTGGTATATTGGTTCTTAAAGTGGCAAGCATTGCAGGATGAGAGGGATCAGATGCTACCCTTACGATGAGAGGGGTATCTGATGCCGCAGAGTTCCCATCCGCATAACCCGAATAAGCATCATACTCGCCGAATGTAACCCCACTGCCGACGGTAAGTCCCTCAAATGTGATCAATGTGTTCCCGCTGTCCTCCTCATCAACTCCTAGATCAAAACTCACGCTCGCGTCGTAGATATCAGAAATTTCCATGGGAGCCGCGCTTGTCGTTCCAGTCGTTTGTGTTACTTCGTCATCAGCGATGTTTTTTGTAACAAAAAATGCAAATCCTACCGCTCCTGCCGCAATACACGCTGCAACGAGCAATGTTACGGTAAAAACTGTCGACTGTGTTTTTGTTTGCGTAGCTGTTTGCTGTTCCATAGTGAGAATAGTTCTTATTTAGTTACTTAACAATTTGTAACGTTATTATACCCTTCTCCGCTGTTTCACAATAGTACCCGCAGGCGTATCTTCTACCCGGAATCCTTTGTCGGCAATCTCATCCCGGAGCTGGTCCGATTCATCCCATTTCTTCTGCTTTCGCAATTCTTCGCGTTGTTCCATGAGTTTGCGCACATCATCCGGTACTTCGATAGGTTTGGCGTCTTTCAGGTTTAATCCCAACACTTCGTCGAATTTCAAAAGTGACGCCTTCTTCGCGTGCGGGGGGTTGCTGGACTTTAACATGTCCCATACGACTCCGAGCGCTTTCGGCATGTTTAAATCGTCATTGACCGCATCGGTGAACTTTTTCTCAAATTCCGCACAGCCTATTTTCGGTTCCCCGAGTCCCGCCGTCAATGCGCAAAGGTTTTCATATCCATTCTGCGCTGCTTCGAGGGCTTCCCATGAGAAGTTTAATCGTTTCCGGTAGTGCGTGCCCAGACAAAAATACCGGTAGGAAAGCGGTTGGATTTTTTTATCTTTCAACGTTTGGAGCGTAATGAAATTTTCTCCCGATTTTGCCATCTTCGTTTTGTCCATTTCCAAGAAAGCGCCATGCATCCATATCCGGACAAACGGCTTACCCGTTACCGCTTCGACCTGCGCTATCTCGTTCGTATGGTGCACGGGGATGTGATCGATACCGCCGCAATGGATGTCGATGGTCTCTCCCAGGTACTTTCGCGCCATGACCGAGCACTCGAGATGCCATCCCGGGAAGCCTTTGCCCCACGGGCTTTCCCACTCCATTTGGCGCTTCGATCCCTTCGGGGAAAATTTCCACAGTGCGAAATCAGTGGGGTTGCGTTTTTCAGAATTTTTCTCAACGCGTGCACCTTCCTTCAGTTCGGACAATTTTTGGCCGGTTAGCTTTCCGTAGTTGGGAAGTTTATTTGTATCAAAATACACGCCGTCAGATGTTATGTATGTGAATCCTTTTTCTTCAAGTTTCTGCACCCAGGCAACCTGCTCCTTAATATGGTCCGTCGCTTTGCACCATACATCCGGCTCACTGATGTTGAGGTCAGCTAAGTTGTTCTTAAATTCCTTGGTATAAAATTCAGCCACCTCCCATACCGTTTTATGTTCTCGTGCTGCGCCCTTTTCCATTTTGTCCTCGCCTTCGTCAGCGTCGGACGTCAAATGCCCTACGTCAGTGATATTCATGACGTGCTTGATTCGATATTCGTTGGAGGACAGTACGCGTTTGAGGAGGTCCTCGAAAATGTAGGTCCGCAGGTTGCCAATGTGTGCATAGTTGTACACTGTCGGGCCGCACGTATATAAAGATACTTCACCAGGTTTGAGGGGGGTGAAGGGTTCTTTCATGCGGGTGAGGGTGTTGTAGAGCTGAAGCATTTTTTCCAGTTGACGGGTTATGCGGGTTGAGCGGGTTAGCGTATTGTTTGCACTGAGAGTAACTCGCAAACTCGTAACTCGGCAACTCGCGAACTACCCTAGGCCTTCTTAATTCCCATTATCTGAACAGCCGACGTATCAGCCTGCCATTCTTTCAGGACATCCTCTATGTCACTCGTATCTACGATGCGCCGCTCTTGTTTACCAGATTGACGGTCATCGAGTTTTTTGAGGCGCACTTTCGAGGAAGCTTCATCGATTAAGTCGATGGCCTTATCGGGAAATACCCGATCGTGCATGTGTTTATCAGCGAGTTCCACTGCTTTCTGTATCGCCGCATCGGTAATGGTGACGTGGTGGTGTTGCTCATACTTTGTCTTAATGCCACGGAGTATTTCCAGCGTATCTTCTTTTGACGGTTCATTGACTATGACGGGCTGGAATCTGCGCTCGAGTGTCGTATCTTTCTCCACGTAGGTCGTCAATAAAGAGGATAATGTTGCGTTGCGCGGCAATGATCTCGTCCGTGAGGGCTTTGAGACGTTTCTCAAATTCACCCCGGTATTTCGTTCCTGCGACGAGGCCGGAAAGATCCAGAGCCAACACACGCTTACCCATCAATAGCTGGGGGACCTTGCTTTCAGCGATCATGATGGCGAGTGCATCGGCAATTGCAGTTTTACCTACACCCGATTTTCCGATCAACACGGGATTATTTTTTGTGCGCCTGCACAAGATCTGGATGACCCGCCCTATTTCATGTTTCCGGCCAATAACGGGGTCGATTTTTCCTTGCTTTGCGAGCGCGGTAAGGTCTCGTGAATAGATATCAAGCATCCTAAATTTAAGGGAACTTTTCGAATTCTCCCGGTACATTAAATAGATCACCACGCCGAGCACGAGGAAAATCAGAATGAGGGAAAAATTGAATGACGAGCTCATAGTGTGTGCTGAATGATGATAGTTCGAGTTGGCGAGTATCCAAGATTGCCTGCCCGGTCTTCAACAATTGCAGAAAGGGTGTATGTGCCTTCAGGCACGTCCCGGGTATTCCACTCCATTGTCCACCCGAATTTTGCGCTGCGATCAATGTGTGCCAAACGGCCGTTGATAATGAATGATACTTGGCCGACTCCCGCCTCGTCGTATGCGAGCGCAGCGACGATGTTATCACCAGACAGGTTCGCTTGTTCCGTGGGCTCTATGATTGTCACATACGGGGCGATCACGTCCCGCTGCGTTTGGCGGGTGATGGGCGCAGCGCCTGCAAGCGCGTTTGCCATATAAAAAAATGCCGCACCAAAAAAGGCCGCATGTATCATCGCAGCTACGAGGATAACTTTTGTCCCCGTGGAAAGCTCGGTTGTGACTGCCACTTCAGTGCTGTACATTTGCGGTATGTTATCACTTGTATGCCATAGTATATCACAGATAAGTGTTTTTTTCAAGCAAAAAATGAAACAGGGCGCCAATTTCTCGTGGTGAGAATCTGGCGCCCTTTTTAGTCTGTCTTGCGCGGGGTGCGTTACCAGCCGTAGTTCACGTTCTGAACTGCGACCCTTTGTAAGAACCGGAAGTTGAACTGTACCATGAACTCCCGGGCTACTAGGGTTTCGAACATGCGCTCGCGGACTTTCGGCTCGATGGCGTCCGCCAGCTTGGGGTTTACTTTCCTGATGTCGTGCATCAGCTGATAAACCTTTTGCTTACTGCGCTTCTTCTCGTCGGTCGGAATCAATGTGTCGACACGTGACGTCGACGAAGTAATTTGCAGGATGTGGTCCCGCAGCTCATCCCTGGTATTGTTCCAGAGCTGCGCGTCACGATCCCGGAGGTGATCTTCGATCTCCTTGAGCGACTTCGTCACCCATTTATTCCTGAATGCTGAAGTCTTCCGGTCGCCGTTGTAGTAGTCGATGTAGTCGTAGAAGACGACTAATCGACCATTGCCCGTTTCCCCCGTTGAACGAATACGGAAGGGAATTGGAGCGTTCCAGATGTACCGCGTGTCCCATATGACCGAGCCGGGACCGTCAAATCGTGCGGAGTCGATGACTATCTGCCAGAAGCCGTCTGTAGGGGTGTTCCGAAGCAGATAGAACTGGACATCCCACGAATTTCGGGGGAAGTTGTACCATTCGTTGTCGTTCATTGACCACCCGCCGTCGTAGGTGTCTCCGATGGCTGGTCGCTCGGGCAGTATGTTATAGAGCAGTACTGCCTTGTACTCCTTTTCCCCGTTGGCGTTCGTTTGTGAATAGAAACCGCAGCCCGACATGAGAGTCAGGCCAATCAAAACCGCGCAAAGTTGTAAAGAGCGTTGCATCGTATCCTCCCGTTCCATGAGCCTCCTGGTTTAACTACCTTTTCGTTTTAACGTGCCATAGTAGCACGTATTTTCAGCTCTGTCAAGGTAAGAAGGAAACTGTCCAATCACTTGCAAAAAGCTCCTAAATCTGTTATACTTAGTCTTGAATTTGAATAAAAAACATTAGATGGCTTTCCCAGATGAAAAGCGGGGCCAAGTAGAAACATCTCGTCCAGAACCCGAGGATATTTTTAGTGCAGGTGAGGGCCGGACCGTCCGTACGGTTGAACGGGAACAGCAGCGCGAAGAACGGGAACGGTCAGAACCTCCTCGCGAAGCTTCTGAGCGCGAGATCGGTCGTCTCACGCAAGCTCCGTCAACGCCGGTGCCTGCCCAAGTGGTTCAACCAGTGGCGCCAAAAAGCGCCATAGTCGAAGAAATCGAACAGATACTCTCTGACGGGCTGGAGGACATCTATATGGAGATGCCGCCCGAGGTACAGATAGCATTTCAAAAAAAAGGCGAAGAGACCGCGACACAAATCGCGGTGCTTCTCCAGGAAGTGAAAGTGCGAGTAAGTAAGGTACTCATGCTGATCAGGGAATGGCTGAAGATTATCCCCGGGGTAAATAAGTTTTTTCTCGAACAGGAAGCGAAGATTAAGGCTGACAGGCTGCTTGCACTTCGGGCAAAGCAGCGTCTCTAAACTATGACACCGAGCATCTCACTAAATTTCGGCGGAGGGTTAACCACCATGTGGGGTTCGTTAGTAGGTTCCCCGGTTTTTATCATACTCATGATTCTTTTGGGAGTGATGATTTTTACGCTCGTTCTTCTGGCGGTTCTACGGATTAATATGAGGAAAAGGAATGCAGAGTCATCAGCACTGCGTCATATCATCCTCCGTGTAACCGTGCCGAAAGAACAGCTTGATGATGAGGAAGCGCGCAAGAAAATAGATGAGATACTCGCGATCCCCGAAGCGTGGTGGAACACGCTCGGCGGCATGCATGCACAACGAGGTATGAGGACGACGCTGGGAGGACGGACGGACCATTTTTCAGTTGAAATTGTTGCGCTTGGCGGAGTCATATCATTCTATGTCGTTGTCCCGGATTTTTTGCGCCAGTTCATGGAACAGCAGATTCACGCACAGCACCCCCGAGCACAGATAGAAGAGATGGCAGACTACAATCTTTTTAACCCGCACAGTACGATAATCGGTACGACGCTCGTATTCCGCAGACCCTACATGTTTCCCATCAAGACGTATCGCGTACTAGCAGTCGATCCGCTCAACGCTATCACAAACGCGATGAGCAAGGTTGCTCCCGAAGAAGGATTAGCGATTCAAATCGTTGCGCGTTCTGCGAAATCGAGCTGGCACCAGAAGGGAGTGCGCATCGCGCGTGAAATGCAGCAAGGAAAGAAATTGAACGAAGCGATGGGTTCACAGGGAGCATTCGGAATGGTAAAGATGATTTTCAGAACATTTTTCCCGAAGAAGAAAAATCCTGAAACGGATCAACCACTGTACCGGCTGTCGCCGATGGAAGAAAATATCGTAAAAGGNNNGTTCAGTGAGTATACGATGTACGAATACGGCAATGGGTTTATGCGGCACGACCCGATGTCGAAGGAAGGACTGATCCGAGACTTTATTTATCGTAAGTTCAGCGAGCGGGGGAAAATAGTCATGAATACCGAAGAGCTTGCAAGCGTATTCCACTTTCCCTTGCCGACGACTGAAACACCGAACATTTTATGGCTGTCTGCGAGGAAGGCACCACCGCCCACCAGTATGCCCACAGAAGGGTTGGTACTGGGACGGAATGTATATCGAGGCGTTGAGACTGTTGTCCGGATCAAGCCGGAAGACCGGCGTCGCCATGTGTACGTGGTAGGTAAGTCGGGGGTAGGAAAATCAGTACTTCTCGAAAACATGATCGTACAGGATATTCACAACGGCGAAGGCGTATGCGTCGTGGATCCGCACGGAGATTTGGTGAACGATATCTTGCCACAGATTCCACGCGGACGCGCCGAAGATGTCGTTATTTTTAATCCCTCTGATATTGAGAGGCCGATCGGATTGAACATGCTCGAAGCGAATTCCCCCGAGGAACAGGATTTCGCTATTCAGGAAATGATTGCAATTTTTTACAAACTGTTCCCGCCGGAGATGATCGGACCGATGTTCGAACACAATATGCGCAATGCGATGCTGACGCTTATGGCTGACAAAGAATATCCCGGCACGATTGCCGAGATACCTCGCATGTTCACCGACCCTGCATTCCAGAAATACAAACTCTCGAAAGTTACCGACCCGGTTGTTCGGGCATTTTGGGAACAAGAGATGGCTAAGACGTCCGATTTTCATAAATCTGAAATGCTGGGGTACCTTATTTCAAAAGTCGGCCGCTTCGTAGAAAATGCCATGATGCGGGATATTATCGGCCAGCCGAAATCAGGCTTCGATGTGTATGACATCATGAACAATCGAAAGATATTACTAGTGAATTTATCGAAAGGCACCACCGGTGAAGTTAATTCCAATCTTTTAGGTTTGATCATTGTTTCGAAGCTTCAGATGGCCGCCTTGCGCCGCGCATCACTTCCCCAGCAGGAACGAAAAGATTTCTATCTCTATATCGATGAGTTCCAAAATTTCGTCACTGATTCAATTAAAACGATTCTCTCGGAGGCGCGTAAGTACCGGCTAGATTTAACTATCGCTCACCAATACGTTTCACAGCTGGTGCAAAAAGACGATGTGACGATCCGGGACGCTGTATTCGGTAACGTCGGCACCATGGTTGCTTTTCGCGTGGGAGTCGAGGACGCAGAGATTATGGAAAAGGAGTTTGATCCGGTATTTGACCAGTATGACGCCATGAATGTCGAAATGTTCACGGCGAACGTCAAATTACTGATCGATAATTCCGTTTCAAAGCCGTTCAACATGCAAACCTACCCGCCCCAAGGCGGCGATCCAAACGTCGCTAAAGCGATTGCCGAGTACTCTCGGGTAAAATACGGCCGGGACAAGAGAATAGTTGAGGCGGAGATTTTGGAACGTTCGCAGCTAGGAAAGTCAGCAACAGTTGCCAAGGCACAGAGCGTGGGGGAGAGGACGCTGTAATTGTAAATAATTCTTAGACGTATTTTTTTAACATTATTAGATCATTATGCCTAACAAGAAACCTATGCCAAATAATAATCAACGTCTCGAAACAGCCACCCAGCAAAAAGTAAAAGTCATACAGGGAATTTCTGTTGGTATCGCTGTCATCGCTGGAATCATTGGGTTTGCCGCATTTATGAGCAGCATTATCGTTACCACGAGTGAACAGCAGTCAACGTCAATGACGGCTGAACAAGCCCTTTCCGACTTCCAGTCTCGCTACGGTGCTACTTGGACATTGGAGATGGATGAAACCCTGGGAGGCCAGCGGCTCGAGGGAGGCAAACTTGCAACTACACAGATTGTCTCAGGAGTGGCTTCAGTCGAAGAGGCAAATATAGATGCAATTTCAAAAACTTTTTTACAAGACAACCAGGCGCTTCTTTCTGTAGATATAAATAATCTACAAATAGATCAAACTTTTTTTGATGATGAAGTAATCTCTGGTACGGGTGACAGCGCTATTATACATTACAAACAGAACTATCTGGGCGTGCCAGTGAAAGATAGTAAAGTCACCTTAGCGTATTTCGGTAATGCCTTGTCACTTGTCGATTCAAACTATGCCATCCTGTCTTCCCTCTCGACAACACCCGCAGTTTCCCAGGGACAGGCTGAAACGCGGGCGCTGGATTTAGAATCCAACGGCAGTTACCTCTCCATACTTGGTGATGCGACAAAAAGTCCTCTGCAAATCGTCGACGCCGCAAAATCAGGAGTACTCGAGACACCCGGGCCAGTCGCTCTCGAGAATCTTTCAGTGGTTGATACCACTCTCATGGTGTATGAGTTTCCGAAAAACTCCGATACCTACATACTTGCGTGGGAAGTTACTCTCGAGAGAAAGGACATTACTTCCGTGCCGGTGTATTACTTCGATGCACTTATTGGGGATCTGCTTTTTCGAGAAGAGACAATACTTGAAGAAAATATTTCCGGAACTATCGATGGGAAATATTATCCCACCTATCCCTCTGCTATCAGGCCAGGCGGCGGTACTGCCCAGGCAGTAAAGATGCGCGACGAAGATGTCACCCTCTCACCGAGTAATCTTTCGGACGCGAGTAATGCGTTGGGCCAGTATTTGATTGCCGGAGTGACGGGAAGCCAGTCACTACAAGCTAAATTAGAAGGACCGTATGTAAAGGTAGTGAAGGACGGAGTTAGCGACCTGGTCCACACAGCTACAGTGAACCCCCCTACGGTGCACAACTGGGACTGGTCGACACAGGATACGGAAGTCTACGGCGAGCGCAGTAATGTGTTTTACCTTATTAACAATATCAATGCGTACTTCACGTCGGGTAGTCCCTTCGATGTGCCGCTCGCGGGCCAGGTACTCGCCCATGTGAGCTCCAATTGTAACGGCACTGTCGCCTGCAATGCTTGTGCAAATCGTGCCGCGAGAGAAATGAAATTCTTGGCGGCAGGCACTGTCACAAGGCAAGACGGATCTACCCTGACCTGCGGCGCCACATCATTAGGAAGTGATATTATTTACCATGAGTATGCGCACTTGATCAACGGAATAATTGATTCCGGTATGCCTGGCGATATGCACGAGGCATTGGCAGATTATTGGGCTTCAACAATCACGAACGACGAGTGCGTCGGATATGGGCCATTTCCGTACTGTATACGTAACCTTGATAATACCACCCGTTATCCGATGTATTTGACCGGGGAAGTACATAACGACAGTGTCGGGTTCAGCGGCGCACTCTGGGATTTTCGCATAATAGTTGGCGAAACCATCGCAGATCCACTGGTCATGCTGGCGGAAAAAATGGATGGGAGGACGTTCCACAGCTTCTTAAACAACTTAATTACTGCTGCTGGCGGTGTCACAAGCACGCATATCAAAAACATATGCGATTCATTTGCGACAAATCATGGTATCTACGTATCGGAGTGTTTGAACCATACCTCGAAACCAATTGCTGACATTATCACACCGTATGAGACGCTCTTCACGAACACTTCTCCATCTGTCCCAGTCAATGGAACTGCAGGAACTGCACAGGGCGGAACTTTTACCAATTTTCAGATTCATTACGGAGTCGGGTATGATGTGTCGGACGTGTCCACATGGTCTGCCACTGGCGTTACCTTGACGAGCGGAGGGACCTCACCGGTCAATAATAATGTCTTGGGCAACATTGCCACCAGCTCCCTTAATAACGGGTGGTATGTACTTCGTCTAACCGTCAATGACTCAAAAGGCACAACGTATGATTACAGCCGCTTTCGATTTGTCGGCGGAATGCATGCTGGCTGGCCGATATTTGCAGATGTGAGCCAAGAAGGAAGCTCCGCAGCATTATTTGACATTAATGGGGACGGCACTAAGGAAGTGATCTTCCATGATGGTAACAGCGTTGATGCACGGACACATAATGGTACGTTGCTCTGGGAGAAGATTAACATGAATATGAGTTCACCGACGAATCCCGCTATTGGTGATCTGGATCTGAATGGGCAGTATGAAACAGTGGCGATTTATTACGACGACATTTATGCCTGGGATAAAAACGGCAATCAAGTCTGGAAGTATACGACGCCGGATGGAAATTATGTCACGCCGGTTATCGCCGATGTGGATCCCACCAGCCAAGGGCAGGAGGTGATAATTCATAGCGGCCACTGGTTTACTGCGTCAATTCACAGCATCTATATTTTGAGTCGTAGCGGTCAATTATTACACAACTGGCAAGTACCAAATTCGTCGGATCCAGGTTGGGGATTGGTATTTCCTTCACCAGCGGTAGGTGACATAGACGGAAACGCGCAAAACGGCGTCGAAATTGTCGGAACGTTTAGTGTCAACGGCACACCGACCACCTATGTGTGGGACGAAAATGGCAACCAAGTTATTCCTGCGAAAGTCCTGAATGGCGATGCGAACGCCTCACCTGTAATAGCTGATATTAACAATGACGGTATTAATGAGATTATTCAGTCGGTTTTTGAGGATGATCCCACCGATGGAATTGTTGAAAACAAGGTGTATATCTGGAATAAGAACGCAATTGGCGGATTGAGCGGCTGGCCTGTGACGCTACCCGAAGAGAGAGATGAAATATATGTCTCACCAAGTGTTGCTGATCTTGATGGCAATGGTACGAACGAAATCGTTCAGCCGACTCTCTGGGGAAAAATATTTATCTGGAATGCCAATGGAACTCAGTTTACCACTCCATTAAGTGGGAATACGTGCGGAACTATTCCAACACGCAGTTCACAAGTAGTACTCGTTGACCTGGATAATGACACCGATCTAGAAATCGTTAATGGCAATCCAGATGGTAATCTCTACGCATGGCATCATACCCGCGCACTGGTGGCCGGTTTCCCGAAAGATATCATGTCATTTACGAGCAGCACGCCCGCCGTTGCCGACATCGACAATGATGGACAGCTTGAAATCGCTATGAGCTCTGAAGAGGGGTATACGTACGTCTGGGATCTGACGACGAACTTCAACGCCAACAAACAGATTTGGCCGACGTTACATCATGACAATGCCCGGAGCAACAATGCGAAGTATGGTATCTGTTCGGATGGTACTTTTGCGGGTGTGTGTGCAGCAACGAAGCCTCAATACTGTCAGACTAATCTTACGCTGGCAAATAATTGTAGCATCTGCGGTTGTACCTCGGGTAATTACTGCAGCGGTGACGGAAGCTGCCAGCCGTGCTCATGTGCAGGGAAACAGTGTGGAACGAACCAATGCGGCCAATCCTGCGGTACCTGTGGTGCTGGGACTATATGCAGCGGCGGGTCGTGCGTTCCTTGTACGCCAAATTGTACAGGAAAGGTTTGTGGTTCAAACGGCTGCGGGGGATCGTGTGGGTCGTGCGGAAGCGGGTATTCCTGCGTGAACGGAACATCGTGCGTTTCACGTTGTAGGTCAAGCTTCCTAGCTGGTACTCCTATCACCATGGCGAATGGTTCAACAAAGCCGATTGAGGACGTAATGATCGGCGACGCAGTAAAAGCTTATGACGTAGAGACGGGAACGCTTGTTGAAAACCAGGTGACGCAGTACTACGAGTATGCAGCAGAAACCTACCTCATTATCAATGGAGACCTCAAGATCACGAAACTTCATCCCGTGTACTCTCACGGTGAATGGGTAGAAATCGGCAAACTCAAAGTAGGAGACTCACTCACCAATGACCAAGGTCAACCTCTTATCATCGATTCAATTCAAGAAACCAATGAGAAGGTTAACGTATATAACCTCGAAGTTTCACCTGATAATACCTACATTGCATGGGGCATTATTGTGCACAATAAGCCGCCGGGAGCCTGTCCGATACCGGCGGAGTAAACTGCTTACAGGGTCAAAAGTGCTGACTCAATAGTACTAACTGTATTATTAACGCTCATATTCCCAGAAATTCTGGGAATATGAGCGTGCGCAGGCTTCGTGGAGGTGGCTCCGTTGGATCGCCACGTGGCGATGGGACTTGATAAAAAAGGGCTTTATATATGGGTATTGCAAAAAAAACTATGGGAAACCAACAAGTTTCTCTCACGACCGAGACGAAACATACGACGGGCATTCTCGAAAAAGTCTCCATAGCGATTATGGTCGTTGGGGGAATGATTAGCGTGGCTGCATTCTTCAGCGGCATTATTTTGACTACTACCGAACAGACGGCCGATACGACGTCCAATGAAACGTCATCAACCATACCGGCCGATTTTACCGTCATTGCTCTGCCCGACACGCAGTACTATTCAGAAAGTTATCCAAATATTTTTACAGCGCAGACAGAGTGGATTCGAGACCACTATGCCGCACTGAACACACAGTTCGTAACTCATGTAGGAGACGTGGTCGATGAGGCCCCTTCAACAACGCAATGGAATAGGGCGGTGAGCAGCCTTGGGGTCTTGGATGCGGCCAGTATCCCCTATGCAATAGCCATCGGAAACCACGATTACAACACTGTAGGCAGCAGAAATGCCGGCACCTTTAATTCGCGTTTTAACGTTGCCAACTACAATACAAAAAGCTGGTGGGGCGGTTCGTTTGATCCAAACTCATACGTAAACAATTATGAGTTTTTTAGCGGTGGCGGTATCGATTTCATGATCATGCATCTGGAGTTTTGCCCCAGAAACGCAGTGCTGGACTGGGCCGATACGGTCATTGAAAATAATAAAGATAAAAAGGTGCTCATCATCACCCATTCATACATGAATGGGTGATGGCCAGAGGATGCAGCCGGGAGTCACGTGGGACTGTGCGCATTACGGTTTAGGCGCGCCAAACGGTAATGACGGGGAACAGCAGTGGGCGTGGTACAAAAAACACCGAAACGTTTTCATGGTGTTAAGCGGCCACATGGATACCACGGGATACTTGAAGGGCATGGGGGACAGTGGGAATGACATACATCAGATGCTGTCAGATTATCAGTCGTATGGTAATGGCGGAAACGGGTATTTACGAATTATCCGCTTTAGCCCGCAGACAAATACAGTAAATATCAAGACCTACTCGCCTACGCTTAATCAGTATATTCCCGCCCATGAATATCAGTTTGATTTTTTCCCGTACGATTCCTTCAAGGCGGAGTATTATAACAATAAGGACATGAGTGGGGTGCCTGCATACACCACCACAGTCTCGACTATAAACTCTGACTGGGGAAATAGTACGCCACATCCAGCTGTTACTTCGGATCGATTTTCCGCTCGCTGGACGGGGTACTGGGATTTAAATGCCGGCCAGTATAATTTCATCATGACCACCGATGACGGAATGCGCGTATATGTAGACGGAGAATTAATTACCGGGCTGGATAAGTGGTTCGATCAGGCAGAAACAACCTATGTTGTGCCTGTTACCATAGCGAACTCTGGCCGGCATGAAATATACGTCGAATATTACGAAGATTTAGGCACTGCAAAGGCGCGACTGTACTGGACTAACGTACCTGATACGCTCGCCCCGATATTATCAAATCTCTCACCCTTTTCCGGAGCAACAAGCGTTTCTGCTAATACGAATATCAGTCTTCATGTTACCGACTCGGCCTATGGGGTTGATAAGTCCAGTTTGGGGATGACCGTTAATGGTTCGGCGGTAACACCCGTGGTTACCGGTACGCCGTCTGACTATCTGATTGTATATAATCCACCGAGCGATTTTACCAGTCCCCAAAACGTACAAGTACATATTGAAGCACAGGATCTTGCCGGAAATACTCTCTCTCAAAGTTACTCGTTTCAAGTTGGCTGCGTGCCTGCCTGTATAGGTAAGGTGTGCGGTTCTGACGGCTGCGGGGGTTCCTGTGGGGACTGTAGTGCCGGGACTATATGCAGCGGCGAGTCGTGCGTTCCCTGCACGCCGAACTGCACGGGGAAGATCTGCGGTTCAAATGGCTGTGGTGGTTCCTGCGGGTCATGCTCAAGCGAAATGAGCTGCTCTGCGGGGCAATGCATTACCAATCCGTCCGGCGGCGGCATTATCAAGCCCTGCTTTCTCGCCGGTACCTCGATAGGCCTGGCCTACGGTGGCACGAAGCCCATTGAACAGATAGCAGTAGGTGACGAAGTTGTTTCCTTCGATGAGATGTCTCAAACTTTCCAGAAGAGTATGGTAAAAGAACTCTTCGTCCATGAGACTGATTATTACCTTGTAATAAACAACTTCATTAACGTAACACCTAACCACGCGGTATATTCTGGAGGGAAATGGGTGCCTATTGGCGATCTTATTGTAGGGGATACTATTTACTCGTCAGGAGAGAAAGCACTCACCATAATCTCAATTGAGAAAGTCGAAGCTCCGGTAACTGTCTACAATTTCGAGGCGTACCCTTACCATACCTACATCGCTGATGGCATCGTGGCCCATAACGCTCTCGGCAAAAAGCCACCAGCGGAGTAGAAAGGGCGTTTCGTTCAGATTAAACGCAGCGGCATACCATCGAGAACATCTGAAACATCACCACAACCGCCTATTTTAGTGTGGGATGTACCGTGGTACACTATCGCCATCAGACTTCACTCTCTTAGAAAAATATGCCCAAAAAATTATCGAATCGGCCACCAACTAACATGAAAAAACCCATGAATACCCCACAGGAAGTCGTTACCGAGGTGAAAACGTCGGTAAGTATTGGAGAAAAAATCATGTTGGTTGTGATGATGCTCGGCAGCATTTCGACGGCTATTGCGTTCGCTGCAGCGCTATTGCCGTATGGAAGTGGAGAACAAGCGACAGTTACTGCCGTCGATGATGCGTGGTCGACTTTTACCACCAAATACGGAAGCGAATGGGTAGTGGAGGTATCCGATGAAACCGGATTTATTACCGCGCTTGCAGGGAATACGATACCGGTAGATCAGATCGTTCCAACTGCTACGGCAGTGAATGAGGCTTCCGTGGATTCTGTTTCGAAGACGTTTCTCGCGGATAGCCAGGGCGTATTCGGTATCGCGCCTGACTCGCTGGAGGTTTCCCGTATGAAAGAAAATGAGCCGACAGAAGGAGCTACAGTTTCAAGCACCGTTGTTAGCTACGATCAAACATACCAGTCGCTACCCGTAGTCGGCGCTGACGTCACGCTCGGATATTTCGGTGATGAGCTTGCCATTGTCCGGTCTTCATATCTCCCGATTGATAATGTCCCGACAGAAGCGCAAGTGTTGGGAGAAGATGCCGAATTGACGGCGTCATCCCTTGAATCCTCGGGCGACTATGCTTCGTTTGAAATATCTACTACACCGGATCTTCCACCACCCGACAGTTCACCAGTAGTTGAACAGCCAAGTTCAGAACCTGTTTCTCCGGATGTCGTTACTGTCAAAAACTCTACTCTGGTTGTATTCTCTCCCGATGGCACCGCCTCGTCAGCACGTCTGGCATGGAAGGTGGAGCTCGAACGCACAGACAAGCCATCATTACCCGTGTACTACATTGATGCGCTGGATGGATCGATTCTTGATCGTGAAGAGTCAGTAATCGAGGGGAATATTACTGGTACGGTTACCGCACGCATATATCCGAACACTTCAGGTGATTCTCCAACCATCGTCAATGTGAAAAATAACACGGTAACGGTGGGGGGTACCGCTTTCACTACTGACGCGTCGGGGTATTATAATGCCACCGCATCAGGCACCGTATCACTCGTGTCCAAGCTCGAAGGGCCATTCACGACTGTCTATAAGAGTGGCGTCAGCGATCTGACGCATACGGCGACAGTCACGAACCCCTCCACGCACTCTTGGAACTGGAAAGATACTGACAGTTCCGACTACGAGCGATCAAACATTTTCTATCATGATAACGTTGCCCATGATTTCTTTTCCAAAGGGGCTCCGTTTACCTATTCATATCCAGTAACTTCTACCGTAGACGTTCCCGGCTGTTCCTCGGGAATCGCTGCCTATGCATCAGGACGCAATACATATTTTTGCGATTCGAACGACTATCCTCGCCACCGTTCCGTGATATTTCACGAGTACGCTCACACGGTAGTCGGTGAGATTTATTCGAGTTTGCCTATTGAAATGAACGAAGCGTTTGCGTTTTATTGGTCTGCTTCGATGCGAAACAATCCAGTTGACACGATAAACGGTATCTCAGTCGACAACACGGCTCGGCATCCAATTTTTCAAAACATTAATCAGTGGATGGATGGCATCGCGTTTGCCGGAGCGCTCTGGGACGTACGTCAGTCTCTTGGGCAGACGCTTGCCGATGACCTGTTCATTAGAACCATGGAACTCGAGGGGGATTCTTTCCATAATTTTCTCTATGACATACTGGTCGTCGATCAAAGCTTGCATAGTGGCACGAACAAGCCGGCTATTTGTGATGCGTTCGTTGTCGACCATGGAATTTACATACCAGAATGTTATGGTTTGACGAGCAAGCCAATCGCGGATATCAGCTCACCATTTGATGTTGTTGTTGGCCCTAGTCCCCAAATACAGATTGTTGGCACTGCACGGAAGGCGCAAAGCGCGACATTTACTAACTATTCCGTCGACCATCGAGACGGATTCTATACTGATTCTTCCACTGCGAGCTGGTCGGCATCTGGCGTGACGCTTACCAGCAGTACAACGGAAGTAAATGGTGGAGTACTGGCGACGCTCGATCCATCAACCCTAACAGATGGATACAATATTATCCGGCTCCGAGTACAAGATTCTCGAGGAACCACGTATGGGTATACGCGCGTGTATTATTCTTCCTCACTTCATACCGGTTGGCCGGTAAACACCGGACTGTACCAATGGCATGAAGGGTCGCCGGCATTCGTTGATTTGACGGGAGACGGGATAAAAGAGGTCGTTTATGATAGTGAAAGCAAACTCTATGTACGGTATCAAGATGGGTCTCTGTTTTGGGAGAAAAACTTTTCGGGGGTTAATTGGATAACACCCGCGATCGGTGATATAAATCTCGACGGTCAGCCGGAAGTGATCGGGTTTAACGGAGCTACTGTGTATGCTTGGGATCGCAATGGTACGCAGCTCTGGTCACAAAATGTAGCAGCATCGAGTTTCACTATTCCTGTCATAGCCGATGTCGATCCTACCAGCACGGGTCAGGAAGTCATTATTGTCGGAGGCCACCTAGGCGCAGATACGAATCTCCATAATTATATATTCTCAAAAACTGGGTCTGTGCTTGCTAACTGGCTAGTGCCCCAGGGTGGCTCAATTCCGTTTCACCTACCCCATGCTTCTCCTGCAGTTGGTGATATCGATGGGAATCCGCAGAACGGTCTGGAAATCGTCGCGACGATGTATAGTGGAGGACAGACAAAAGTATTCGTATGGGATGAGGACGGGAATTCTGTCTATACTGAGAAGTCCTTCCCTGGGCTTGGAAAATCGTCGCCAGTCATCGCAGATCTCAATGGCGATGGGGTGAATGAGGTAATACAGGCGATATCGGATATTACCAGTGGCAATGGCTCGAATGACAGCAAGGTATACGTCTGGAACCGTAATGGTAACTATACTGGTTGGCCGGTCACGCTGCCGTCAGAATCCTATTCGATCACCTCGACTCCCGCAGTAGCCGATGTTGATCCAACGGCTAACAATGGGAAAGAAATCTTCGTTGGTACCCTCAATAATTATGTATTTTTCTGGCGCAAGGAAGGAACCCAAATAACTGCGCCCAGAAATGCCTATGGCTCTGTATATGCTTCCCCGGTTCTCATAGATCTCGACAATGACAACGATCTGGAAATACTTGTCGGGTCGCATGGCGATCTTTTGAGTGCATGGCATCATTCGGGATCGGATGTCGCAGATTTTCCGAAATACACACTTGGTAACGTCTATGGTTCGGTGGCTGCTGCAGATATTGATAATGACGGAAAACTTGAAGTGGGCGTGGGTGCATCGGACGGAAATTTCTACGTCTGGGATATAGTGACAGGATATCGGACTGACCTGCTTCGTTGGCCGACGGCGGGGCATGATAATTCTCGAGCTGGCAACGCCGTATACGCAGTATGTTCTGACGGCACGGCCACAGGAATATGTTCGGCAAATAAACCGTCGTTTTGCCAGGACAGTGGCGGTAGCGCACCCTCGTTAGTCAATAACTGCTCACTCTGCGGTTGTCCGGGTGGTACTTCCTGCAATGCGAGCACCGGGCAATGTGTCGCCTGCGGATGCGGATCTAGAATTTGCGGCACCGACGCATGCGGTACCGTGTGCGGGACATGTCCCAGTGGCACGACGTGCGTCAGCGATGGAACGGGTTGTTTGACTAATTTGCCGAGCCCTTTCCGCTGGCCACCTTGCTTTCTCGCCGGTACCTCTATTAGCTTGGCTTATGGTGGCACGAAACCTATCGAACAAATAGCAGTTGGAGACGAAGTTCTCTCCTTCGATGAGAAGTCTCAAACTTTCCAGAAAAGCATAGTGAAAGAACTCTTTGTCCACGAGACTGACCACTACCTTATCATCAATAACTCTTTGGAAGTCACTCCGAACCACGCCGTCTATTCCGAAGGGAAATGGGTGCCGATCGGTGATCTCTCGGTAGGTGACAAGATTCATTCAGCGGAGGAAGAAGCATTTACCATCACTTCGATTGAGAAAGTCGAGGCCCCGGTAACTGTCTACAATTTCGAGGCGTACCCTTACCATACCTACATCGCTGACGATATCGTAGCGCACAACTACTATTACAAGCCGAAGCCACGCCAATAGGATGCCCATGATTCCAGCCATGCCATCTTCTCTAGTAATGTCGATTTGGAGTCTTCAAAAGGGCAAGCGAAACTGGACATGACTTTTCCTTTTGTTGAATTTGGCATCCTGCTGTTTGTGATAGTCGTCTTCGGCTCGGCTGCATATGCATCGATGAAGGCGGCTCCATGGGTGCCCGTGCACGCAAAGGACATATCGCGCATCCTTGCCCACATGGAACTGTCCAAACGCGAACTGGTGTATGACCTGGGGTCAGGTGACGGCAGGATACTTATCGCAGTCGGGCAGAATTCACACTGCCGCGCTGTCGGGTTTGAAGTCTCAATGATACCCTATGTCGTGTCTCGAATACGTATCTTACTTGCCGGCGTACGTCGGCGCGCCGAAGTCCTTTTTTCGAATTTCCTCACCTACCCTCTTCGCGATGCCGATGTGGTGTTTTGTTTTTTGACGCCCATGGCCATGAAGAAACTCGCGGTGAAATTCGCCAACGAGTTAAAGCCCGGCACGCGGGTGCTCTCCTACGCATTTTCCATCCCGGGCTGGACCCCAACACTTACAGATAAACCCGACCAGAAGAGTGTACCCCTTTTTGTCTATGACGTGCCACTTGACGCCAAAAAACCGGCTTGATAGACTTGTATAGCAAAAAGTAGAGTGCACAAGGAAGGAAAAAACCAATAAAATATGACAAACCAAAATAAACTCACGGAACTCCACCAGCTCGTCGAAACTGCGCAGGCGTCCCTCAACGGCGCGCGGCAGGTTTTGCGCGACCTTGGAGTCGAAGACATCAAACAAGGTGCTCTCAAGGAGAAAGCGAAAAAAGCTGGTTCGGTCGCAGAAGAGGGAAACGAAAAAATTATTGAAGGTGTATTTGACGGTCAGAACATGGTTGGTCCGGATGGGAAACGGTACAGCGTGCCGGCAAATTACGCGAGCAAATCAAAGCTAGTCGAAGGGGATATGCTGAAGCTGACCATCACAGAGGATGGATCCTTTGTCTTCAAACAAATTGGCCCTGTCGACCGCATGCGGCTAGTTGGGACATTGACGAGCGATGACACGACGGGGGATTACTTCGTGCTCGCAGGGAATAAATCATACAAGATGCTCCTTGCCTCCATCACGTATTTCAAAGGTGAACCGGGAGACGAGGTCGTCGTGCTCGTCCCGAAAGAAGGTGCCCCTACCTGGGCAGCGGTAGAGAACATTATCAAGTCATCTGAAGTCGGTGCTAAAGCACAGATTCCGGATTTGGGTCCGGTTCCTGCATCGGAACATGTAAAATCCGAGGAAGAGGCTCCAGACGATATCGATTAGTTTAGGAGAGGGTTAAAAAAGAGCCAGAATGATCATGTAGCAGCGGAGCTTGCTCCGCTTGGTTGTATTTCCTTGAATTGCATTGTACCAAGCGGAGCGATATACTACTCCCATATGTCACTCGCGCTCTATCGCAAGTACCGCCCTCGAACATTCGCGGAGCTTATTGGTCAGGATCATATCCGGACAACGCTTGTAAACCAGCTTGCGAGCGGCAAAGTTGCGCACGCCTATTTGTTTTCGGGTCCTCGGGGAATTGGAAAGACGACGACTGCCCGGCTCGTTGCACGCTCGATCAACTGCAGCCATCCGAAGAAGGGCGAACCAGACAATACCTGCGACGCTTGCAAAGAAATGCTGGCACAGCGCTCGTTGGATATCATTGAAATCGATGCCGCCTCCAATACAGGCGTCGATCATGTGAGGGAGCACATCATCGAGAACGCGCGATTTACTCCCCACAAATTTCCCTATAAGGTTTTTATTATCGATGAAGTGCACATGCTGTCGACCTCAGCGTTTAATGCACTCCTAAAAACGCTTGAAGAGCCCCCCCAGCACGTCGTATTTATCCTAGCAACCACCGAAGTGCACCGTGTCCCCGAAACCATTATCTCACGATGCCAACGCTTCGATTTCCAGAAAATCAAGGTCGCTGACCTGGTTATAAGATTGCGGCATATTGCCGAACTGGAAAGTGTAACGGTTGAGGAACCTGTTCTGCAGGCGATCGCCCGCTATGCAAAAGGAGCGAGTCGGGATGCAGAAGTCGTTCTTGGCCAGCTTCTCGCGTTAGGCGAAAAGAAGATCACTCGCGACCACGCTGATCTGGTGCTGCCGCGATCTGATATCGCATCACTTCTCGAGCTTGCCCGTTCCCTTTCCCAGCACGATGGAAAAGCGGGCCTGACGGTGATAAGCAGGATGATGGATGAGGGAGTGCATTTGCAGGAGTTTATGTCGCAGTTCATCGAGCTACTGCGAAAAGTTCTCATCGTTAAGATTACTGACGGCATTCCGGATGCTGAACGTGACGGAGCAGACGAACAAATCGTCGGGGCTCTTTCTGAACTCGCGGGCAGTTTCGAAACCAACGATCTCATCGCGCTTGTTGAGCGTTGTATTGAGAGGAAAAAAGAAATGAAATATTCCGCCTTGCCGCAACTTCCACTCGAACTGGTGGTCATCGAGCACGCCGCACCACCGGAGCCTTCGAATGCTCACTCCAAGAAGCAACAAAATCCTCTTGATCGTCCCTCGATCCCACCGCGCCTGCCCAGTCGCGATAAGCTGGAAAAGACGGAGTCAAAGCCGATACCAGCGTCTTCGGAACACAAGGCCGCCAATGCCTCTATGAGCATCGAAGGGGTTCGTGGGGCGTGGCCGAAGGTGCTCGAAGCTGTCCGCAAGGATCATCGGGGGTTGTACCTCGTTCTGCGATCCGGTAAACCTATACGGGTTGATGGCAGCGCTATTATTTTCGGGCTTCCCTATAAGCTCTTAGCAGATCAGGTGAGGCGTTCTACCCCTGTTATTGAAGGGGTGTTACAGGAAGTCACTGGCCTCGATCTAGGGATAACTGGTATCGTAGTGCCAAAAAGCGAGCTCGAGGAAGAAAAGGCTGCGTCACCAGTTGCTCAAGACGCACCAGCCGATGGCGTGCATGATATTATAGATGCGTTCGGCGGCGAAGTTGTCGCTGAGGAATAATGCTTGTTGAGTGAACCTGTGCTCTTGAAAACGGGAGGCCTTTTTGATACCATGCAAGCTACTTTATCGATGGGAGATCGTCTAATGGTAGGACAGCGGACTCTGGCTCCGCTAATATAGGTTCGAATCCTATTCTCCCAGAAAAGGACTGTTTGGCATGAGAGCTGTGAAGCAGTATAATGCCTTCAGGGTACGCACCTAAGCGGTATGTGCCATCTTTCTGAAATTCTACCAGGCTTTAGCCTAGGGTTATTTACTTTAACCACTATGCAAGGGAAAGCCCATCAAAGATACTGGCCTAACCAAACGACCTATTTTCTCACTGGGTCGACGTTTCTTCATTTCCCATATTTTAGATCTATAGGTCAGAAGTATCTCGTATTGCGTCAGATAGGAACAATCCAGAAGAGATTTAATCTTTCGGAAGTGGTTTATAGTATCTCGATCAATCATTATCATATGAAGTTTTTTCTGGATAATGGGTTAGACCTCGCAAAGGTTAAGCAGATAATGCACGGAGGCACTTCCTATATATATAGGAAACAGTATGGTATGTGGCATAAAGAAATGTGGCAAAGTCAGCGAACCTTAGTCGTGACATCCGAAGCAATGGATCAGAAGGTTACCGGGTACATTATTGGCAATTTGTTGAAACATAAAGAGGTAAGCACCTTTCATGAACTGGCTGCAAGCCCATTTTCAAGTTATGGATCCATAGCGAGGAAGTATGGCGATGAGTATGCACGAAGATTAGTTTCGAGTATAATCGATGTGAGTGAGAGTTCGGAAGGTCAGCTAGACACGCGAGAATTAAACAGTCATACCCTCAACTAAAGTCGGGGAGAAAGACCTTCGGCTAAAGCCGGGTCTACCCTCGACTAAAGTCGGGTAAAAAAAGAAAAGAATGCGCCACATCCCTCGAACTATTGCGACCCAACACCCGGACAACGCATTCCCCCCCTACTGGGAACGCGATGGTGATGGATTCGTAAGCGTCCAGGAAGAAGTGAGCGAAGCCTATTCTGCCTACGCTGATTTAGGGTGCCAGGAATTCATGTGGGACTGGGAAGGGAAGTATGTAGACGAAGCGGTGGGTGACAAGCTGCTTTCACGGTATGAGCAGTTCTTCAGAAAATACCCTATCGGAAAAAAAATATTCCTGACGTTCCGCATCCCAAATATCTGGCATGAGAAGGGCTATTCGCTCGCGCGGGCGTTTATGGGCATCCTCACATTTGAAACGCTTGCGCGCGATCTGGGCCTGCCCCATCCGCCAGTCTTCGAAGTGATTTTACCGATGTGCGACGACGCCCGGAAACTTATCCATATCCAAAAGATGTTTTCTGATCTCGCAAAGGTACAGAAGAGCATTTTTCGGACGGGGTCGTCTTTTACCTACCTTTCCATCATTCCGCTCATCGAAGGGACAAAAAGTTTAAATGACTCGCGGCATATCCTCACTCAATACGTCGAACTGCATAAGAAAACGTTTAAGTCCCGACCAGCGTATATTCGCCCTTTTATAGCGCGCTCTGATCCAGCTTTGAATGCCGGGCTCGTGCCGGCGACGTTGGCTGCGAAGGTAGCTCTTTCAGAATATCAACACTTTTCACGCGAGTTTGGCATACCGGTCTATCCGATCATTGGTGTAGGAAGTTTGCCGTTCAGAGGAGGTTTGCGGCCCTCGCAAAGGTCACTGAACCATTTCTATGAAGAATATGCAGGAGTGACGACGGTTACTATTCAGTCGTCGTTCCGTTATGACCATTCCGTATCCGAGGTAAAGAAGGCGATTCGTTTCATCAATACACAGCCAATAACTCGTCCTCGAGTCTACAATTCTCGCCAGACAGCAGAGCTCAAGCGTATTATGCAGAGCTTTACCGCTCCCTATCAGCATACGGTTGAACATATGGCCAAAGACATCACGGGCATGTCGTCCCATATTCCCAGACGCAGGGAACGCCGATTGCACATCGGGTTGTTCGGTTACTCGCGGAGCATCGGCGTGAAAAAGCTTCCCAGAGCGATTGACTTCACAGCAGCACTCTATTCATTCGGTACACCTCCTGAATTGATAGGAGTAGGCCGCGGGTGGGCCGCACTTTCACCTGGAGAACGCAAGGCTTTACGTAGAACATACATTCACTTCCTCGATGACATTCGATATGCTGCGCGATTCGGCAATCCCGACAATCTCCGCGAGCTCGCGAAAAAGCGACCCGCATGGAAGGGGTATGAACAGGACGTCATGCTGCTTCAAAAGCATCTTGGGATTACGTTCGGTCCCATAACACGTCCTGATAAACTACATCAAAGGCTGACGAGCCGGATCTTAAAACATTTTATTGCAAAACGCTGGAAAAGTCTACCCGGTCCGATTACGGAAGCGGCGAGGTTGAGAAGTAGCCTCGGGTGAAGATAGGTGATTAACTAATCGGTCGAGAACCCGTTTGTTACTCGAGCGCATCCCTCCGTGGGTGCGCTCACACAATGATGTATCGATCGCGGGCACGGAGGCCCGCGCTCGAGAACGTTGGAGAGCCCAGTGCAACGGCAATAGGGGATTGTGACCATTTTGGCAAGTTCCTAGCGAGTCATAAGACTTTCTAGGTGTTTTTGTTTTACCTGTGAAATTAAGGTAAGAACGAGGATATGGAGGTGCCAATCCCCTATTTTTGTTAATAGTTCTTGATATGTGTCGTAAAACGTAAAATGACAAAAGTAGACATATAATGTCAAAACTTGACAAGCATTTGAAAATGATCTAGCATGTAGCTATGGAAAAATTAATGACGCTTGAGGAAGTCGCTCGATATTTGCGGGTAAGCGAGCGAACGCTTTTCCGTTATATAAAATCGGGCAAGTTACGCGCCTACCGGATAGGGCAGTGGCGTATCACCGAAGCTGATCTAAAAGAATTTTTAACCAAAGTTTCCAATGTATAACTACATCACTCGTAAGAATATAGAGTTTTTCCCGTACTGCCTTCCCAGAAACGTCGCATATGTGCGAAAGCGCATCAGAGCCAGTACAAAAGTAATCCTCGTACTTTCCGCTATTTTACTTGGATTGATCGTGGCTACCGTGCAAGTTTCAGCCCAGACAGCATATACAGAATTTTTTGAATCCGGGAACGATGACTCCTACGTAGTTCCATCAGCTTCAGACCAAGTGACTATCGGCGTCAGAGTAATGGATAACTTATCGCTGAGAATGGTAAATGGCGAGCCCGTGGCACTCACAAACTTTAAGTGGGGAGCATCCGTCCAAGAAGAAACGGCCGATTCACAAACGTTGCTCTTGTACGCCTCAGTGAATTTCTAAGCAAATTTGCCGCAAAGTTAAAATTCGGCTACTGTTATGTAGCTTACGCTTTTAGCATTGACAATTCGCTAGAAATAGGGTATAATCGAGTTGAAAAGCACTGCATATATAACGCACTATTGTTGCGAAAACAGTAGTGGTATTTGGGCCTAGTTTTGGAAGCTTTGACTGATACAAAAACAACACAATAAGAAAACAAAACAACGCATCCCGTGAAACGTATTAGAAAGAAAAGAAGGAAACACTTCCTACCAACATGGCCGTTTATCATGGCGGTGCTCGTTTTGGCATTTGTGTTTACCCCGTTTCTTCATAAGGTTATTTCCACGGCTCAGAGCCAGGAAGTGAACACCATTCCTTGGGCTATTGCGCGAGACATCGATAGGAGCCTTTCCATGCCGCAGGCGGACTTTCACATAGGTGAAATCCCGACCGTTACTGTCGCACTTTCCGAGAAACCGCTTTTATCCTTCTTAGGCATTCCGGCCGACACCAGACAGGTTACATCCATCGAACTCATAAATCCTCTCGGCGAAGAACGATCGCTCGAGTTTGCCTTCTCGGAGCAGCGGAAAGGCAGAAAAACATACGGCGAGTTTTCCATTGATCCGAGCGTTCTTTCTACGCCCGGGCATTACGTGCTCCAGGTAGACCTCGAGCAAAACGGGTATTCGAAGATGATCGAAAAGGACTTTTCCTGGGGGGTGCTGGCGGTAAACGTGCGACGCTCAGTCACAAGGCCGAATATACCAAATGAAATAGGCCTTGCGGTGCTGGATGATGAAGGGCATACGCTCTGCGATGCTGACCTGACCGTGACTATCCGTGGCCCGGGAAAGGACCGGTACCGAGCTACCACAAACAGCGGGTCTGTTCATCGCAACCCAAGCTGCGCTGATAAGACATTTACCATGGAGCCGGATTATTCATTTGACTTTACGCCGCGAGCGGCGGGTACCTATTCAATGCGGGTGGTGGCGGAGACGGCAAACGGCCAGCATGAAATTACCGACTCATTTTTTGTCCAGGAAAATCCCGATTTCGATGTTGAACGCACCGTGTTTCCCACGCGCATTTATCCGCCTGAGGCATACCCGGTCAGTTTCAGCATCAAGCCAGCAAACGATTTTTCCGGAACGGTAGTAGAAACAGTTCCAGCAGACTTTTCAATCTCCGAAATATCGGATGGGGGAGTCAGCCAAGTCGCTTCCGATCCGGAAGAAGAGAATATTATCTGGGAAGTGGACTGGCAGGCGGGAGAGACGTACACACTCGGGTATACATTTGACGCGCCGGACGTGTCGCCGGAGTTTTATACACTTGGGCCTTTAAGAGCAAGCCAGCACGTCAGCCCCTCGGGACTTCTCGGGGCCTTTGGCACGCCAGCACGTCAGTTCGATTTAGAAGCACGGCAGTGGCAGATCGCCTCGGACGCCGTCACTCCCACCGGCCGCCTCTACTACGGCGACGGCACCAACTCCGTCCTCCGATTCTACAACAACACCTACGATTTCGGTTTCGCCGGCGGCGAGCAGACCTACACGCACGGCGCCAGCGGCAGCTTGATCCGTTTCATTGTGGCGAAACCGGCTATTACCCGTGATGAAATCATGATCGGCGCCCTTAAAGCTGACGGCCAGCTCATGGTCATCAAAGGTGTTAATGGCTACGACGACGGTACCACTGATTATGCTACGGCGTGGACTACCGCCGCTAACAACGCCATGACCTGCGAAGGCACCGAAGCTGATTGCACCCGGGCGTTTGACATTACCTACGAGCGTTTGTCCGGCCGCGCCATGGTAGTCTACGCCGGAGACAGCCAGGACGCCGGAACGGTCATCGACGACTCAAAACTTTTCTACTGCTACTACGACGGGACCAACTGGGGCCCGGTGTCCAATTGCGCGCCAACCACAGGCACGAATGATATTTCCTTGAGCTCTGCCGGCCGGCCAACCCACGTCTCCCTCAAACCTAAAGGCGGTTCAAATGAAATTCTGATGGGCGTGGGCATTGACGCCACCACGCACGAGGTAGAAGCCTACCGCTGGACCGGCTCTGCTTGGACCGACCAAGTGGTGGCAACGGATACGACGGACTCCATCACAAACGCCAATAATCAAGGCTCCGCCTTCGATATCGAGTGGGAAAGCAACAGCGGGGATGCGCTGGTTGCCTATGCCACTACGGCGTCATCCAGCGAAATTAAATATAAACTTTTGCCCTCCGGCGGCTCTTGGGGTTCAGAAACCGGCGCCTTTGACCTGGTAGCCGACGCTTCGGTTACCGCCTGGGTTAACGTTGAAGCTGACCCGCAATCGGACCGGATTGCGATCGCGACAAACCAGCACAGCACCATCAATGATTTT
>Ga0075987_111_pt2 | contig 27875 bp, 23 predicted proteins | sample RifGroA2_FD_68035 | JGI IMG/M metagenome (GOLD analysis project Ga0075987, IMG submission 68035) | Parcubacteria bacterium GW2011_GWA2_48_9
ATGATATTGGATTCCGGAGTGCGTGTAATGCGAATATCACGAGATCCATACATCATCGAGGAGGCTTTCGCGTTTCGGGCTTTTCTGAAACGAAGCGAGTGGTTCATACGATATGCCGATAGATATCAAGTGTTGAGCGAGCCATTGCGTCCCATGTGAAACGCTCTACCCGACGGTTTCCTCGTTCAATAAGTTGCTTCCTGAGATTATCATTTGTGTGTACGGCACGAATGGACTGTATCATATCATGGATGTTATCGGGCCGAAAGTACTGCGCAGCATCACCAAGTATCTCAGGGATGCTCGTAGCATTGCTGGCAATGACAGGAGTACCATTTATCATCGCCTCGAGCGGTGGCAGTCCGAATCCCTCATAGAGAGATGGGAATACAAAAGCGCGCGCGCGCTGGTACAATAAAAAAAGATCAACATCTGATACGAACCCGGTAAAGACTACTGATGTTGCGAGCCCTTTGTGACGGACATACTCCTTTAGCCGTAGAATGAAATAATCATCCTTCCCTACCACGACAAACGTGAGCGAAGGGAACTCCCTGCGTATTTCACCGAACGCATCTATAAACCGTTCCAAATTTTTATGGGGGTAGGCATTACCGACGTAGAGTATGTAGGGCTTGGAGACACCATGTTGAGCATGCTGGTTTGCATTGATTTCCAGCTGCGATGGGGCTTCAACCCCCTCATATGTCACTGCTATTTTTTCGCCCGATACTGAAAAACTTTTGGAGATGTCGTGTTTCGTAAATTCTGACACAGTAATGATTTTTTTTGCTTTACGAATTGCTCGACGGATCACATGCAGATAGGCATGGTGCTTGATACCGTATCGTAATGGACTGAGGGTTGTAGCACGCAATGTCGGATAATGCGTTAAAATCAGATCGTGGATCGTCACGCAAAACAACCCGCGGTAGAAGATTGGAACATTGAAGTGAGGAAAATGCACAAAATCAGCATGTGCATTCTGTAAGACTCGCGGAAATTTTATTTGCTCCTCGAGGCTATACCACCGGAAATCAGCGAGTATTTTTGAAAAATTAGGGCGTGATGGGCTATATGCTTCGAAATTTTCCTTGCGCAAGAATATGACGTAACTATTAACGGCATCAATTTTCTCAAGATGTTCGATGAGTTTCTGCGTGTAGCGGCCAAGTCCTTTGCCGAGAGAGCCGAAGAACCGGGCATCAATGCCTATTTTCATATCGGCATGGTGTGAACTGCGTCTTTAATAATGTCATACGTCGCCGTGGCTGTGCGGTCCCATGAAAATTCTCGAACCCGTTTCTTCCCAGCTTCACAAAGGCGCGCAGATAAAGCAGCATCGTTGATAATCAGAGTTAGCGAAGCAGCTATCTCATCCGGCTTCAGTGGATCCACCAACAGCGCTGCATCTCCTGCGACCTCAGGAAGTGACGCAACATTGCTAGTAACTACCGGCGTGCCAGCGGCAAATCCTTCGAGGATAGGGAAACCGAAGCCTTCATAAAGTGATGGGTAAACCAGTGCCACAGCACCTTTCAGAAGTGCGATCTTTTCAGCCTCTGACACGAACCCGAGAAATCTGACACCAGGGGTTGTGAGTATTCGTGCACGCTCTGAACGGTGTTCTCTCCAAAGAGTCTGACCTATAATCACCATTGCCACGTCCTTCCGTATCGTCTCAGGCATACGCTTATATGCTTCGACGGCTGCTGAAATGTTTTTCCGTTCGTCGAAGCCGCCGATGCCAAGTATGTATTTGCCCATCACACCGAGCCGAGATCGCATTTCTACTGCTGCGTGTTCTGAAGTCTCCTCATACGGGCTCAGGTCTATCCCTGGGGGAATAACATGAATACGGCCAGCATCTAACTTGTACACTTCGACGAGATCGCGTTTCGTCGCTTCTGACGGGGTAATGACTGCGTCAGCACGTGAGAGTAAGTGCAGCGGCCTCACAAGGACGTGCCAGAGACGACCACGTAGCGAGTACATCGAAGGAAAATGATGGAATGAAAGATCGTGGACAGTTACGATGAGTTTGCATGTACGGCTTACGTTTGCAAAATGAAGATTGGATAAAAAGACCGCTTCAGCTCCTCCTGCAATACGGTCAATTCGTGGAATCCCAAGAACAACACTCATGACCCCTAAAATCTTGTTTGGAACCCTGAGATGCTTTTTTAATAACGTGTCACTTACTGACACGGGACCACGCATACCACTCGAAAAAAGCGTCACCTCATCATGTTCGACAAGGGGGGAAAGATGGCGAATCAACTCCCTGGCGTAGTGTGTAATGCCACTCTGTGCCTTCTCTCCAAGGACGCGAGCATCTATCACTAGGCGCATGGATGCGAATCCGCTAATTTATGTATGCTCCTCCGGTGCTTTGTGTACCCGCATTCCGCTGATCGTATATGCGGCAATACATCCGAGTAGGACCCCGGCAATAAGTCCCACGATACCGGTAAAAAGTGGTGAGGGACTTTTTTCAGTGATTACAGGAATAGCGCCAGAAACAGCGAAGACAGACTCCTGCTGCGCCGTTTGGTTGGATGTGGCAGCTCGTTCCTCGATGACAGTCGTGAGTGCGGAAGCGATCTTCTCAGCGGTTGCGCGATCGCGTTCGACATAACGTACAACAACGTTTTGAGCAGAGTACTTCTTCGCCTTAAACCGTGTGGTTAATTCCTCAATAGAGGTAAGTCCTGGATCAATGTCGGCATGATCATAAATCTCCAATAAAACGGAGGGAGTGAGAAACCAGCTTAAAATTGTTTGCGAAAAAAGATCGGCGGCCTGAATTGCATAGTAGCCGTCATATTGATATGCGCTCGTTTCCTGGATGCTTACTCGATCAATCGAGAAAGAAATAGAAGTATCGAATTTTACTGGGGAAAGTAGCGCGAATGCCAACGCACTACCTGCGACAACCAGCGTCACTATGCAGATCAATACACGATACTGCCAGAGAAAATACGTGGGATGAGAGGTGTTCATAAGAATGACTATATTATGTATTAGAGTGTAACTTTTGCCAAGCCTGCTCGACAAAGCCCCTTATGCGATCGCGAAACTGTGCAACATCATATTGTTCGGCGTGTTTCCTGATTACATGTGGGTCGAATGTCTTGCCGCGAAGACGGATAATTGCATCGGCGAGTGACTCCCACGACTGGTCTTCAAAGAGCACTCCGGTAACGTTCTGTACCACTGTCTCAACAGCACCGCCTGCTCGATACGCTATCACGGGTTTCCCCGTGGCCATAGCTTCGAGGGGGGTGATGCCGAAATCCTCCTCCTGAGGATGAATTAACCCTCGGCACTCTTCGAGTAGTCGCCGCTTCGTTGTATCATCAACCCAACCGAGAAATTCTATATTTGATTTAGCCATTTGTTGTAGTTTTTCACCTTCCTCGCCGGTGCCAATAATCTTCAAAGGGATGCGTAGCTTATTAAATGCCTGAACAGCAATATCAACTCGCTTATAGGGACGGAGGCGTGATATCAAAAGAAAGTAATCCTCTTGTCGTTCTGACACCTGAAATTCGCTGGTAGCTATCGGCGGATATATGACGATACTACCCCGGCGATAATACTTCTGTATTCTTTGCGAAACGAATTTTGAGTTAGCAATAAATGAATCTACGCGATCGCTTGCCATACGATCCCACACACGCAGATAAGACTTATAACCCTGTACGATTCTCCGAACCAGCCCTATACGCTCAAGACGATCTATTATCACATTATGATCGCTCCAGAGATACCGCGTAGGGGTATGGCAATAATCTATGTGAAGTGTCCCCGGTGATGTGATAACACCTTTTGCAAAACCAGAACTGTCTGAAATGACAACATTCCCTTTAAAAAGACTATTGGTGCTTTTCTCATCGTAGATAAGGGTGAAAATAGGTGCATTGGGAAAAACATCCGTGAAAGCCTTCAGCACAGATTCAGCGCCACCGAGTTGATTAAGATGATCGTGAACGAGAGCGACGCGCATAGTGTTCCTAGCTGGCCGTTCGACCCGAAAGAACGACTCTCGGCGTCTTGAGCAAAATCCACAAATCAATCCCGATTGACCAATTTTGTATGTAGTAAATATCGAGCCGAGCCTCTTCGGCAAATTTCAACTCTGATCGTCCAGAAATCTGCGCAAGACCCGTCATCCCCGGTTTAATGGTGAGAAGCTTTCGTTGCCAACGTTCGTATTGCTGGACTTCCTCCGGCTCATGGGGTCGCGGACCCACAAGACTCATATCTCCATGAAAAACGTTCCACAGTTGTGGGAGTTCATCGAGTGAAAGTTTGCGGATAAGTCTGCCTACGCGGGTAACGCGAGGATCATCCTTGATTTTAAAAAGTGGACCATCACGTCTGTCATTTTCCCTGAGAAGCTCTTTCTTCAACAGATGTGCATTCTTAACCATTGATCGAAATTTGTAGAATTTAAATGTTTTTCCACGTTCACCTATGCGTTCTAAACTGACAATAACCGGACCCTGTGAATCGATCTTTATTAATATGGATACAAGAAGGATAATTGGGGAAAGAAGCAGCATCACAAGAAAGGACAACACGATGTCAAAAATCCGTTTCCAAATTTTACCCCACCCGTCCAAGCGGGTACGCAAGACTTCGACAACAGGAACATCGGCAATTGTTTCTAACTGAATGTGTGGCGATTGAAATTCAAAAAGGCCTGCGGAATAATGAAATCCGAGATGGTAATCGTCGGCACATTCTTTGATTGGAAGCATTTCGTTCGTGGGCATTCCGCGCTGAGCAACAATGATGTCATCAATACGGTCCGCGGCAACCCGGTCATGGAGGTCTTTTTTCGCGTCATCATCGAAATGTTCATACCGTACTGCTACGCGAAACCCGAGGCTTGGGTTCTTATGAAGCTCGCCAGCTAACTCCTCACTCGTCGGATCAGAACCCACGAGGGCGACGAGCCGCAGACCGATTCCACGTGCTAGCAAAATACGCTGTATCGATCGGATGATCCCCCGTCCTACCATGACCGATACACAGCTAAAAAGCCATCCGAATAAAATAATAAACCGGGAGGAAAAAAATTCCCGTTGAAAGAATATGACGATGATGATAATGGTGAGCGCAGCCGAACACCCAATAAATACTCTTCCGATTTCATGCATGAACCCTTTATGCCTCCGTATGCTATATAACCCCGCTAGAGCAAATGTTATGAGAAAAAAAATTCCCACCACGGCGATAATTGTCAGATACTCGCCTAAATCAATTTCAAAAAAAACTGGTCTGATCTCCTGTATAAATGACCCGACGCGCAAATAATACGCGCCAAGACCGGCGCAAAAAATCATCAGGTAGTCAATTGGGACTAGTAGCGCCGTAAAAATTAGATTGATTTTCTTCATATAGTACCAAACATACTTCGTACCACAATTCCCAAGTCAACCGATAAGCCGAATTCTGTTTCCGCCTCATCGTCTGCCTGAAGGCAGACAGGGCGGATGATGATCATCTCTCTTGCCTCGCCATTGCTGACGAGATCATGCAGTCAACCCATCAAGCTGAGCTTGACTTATTTGACTTTACACCGGATAGGGTTTGCTCCGTCCCTATTCACATAGGTAACGCGTGCGCTCTTACTTCATCCCGCCGTAGGCAGGACTATTCCCTCCCGCTTGCGCGTTCAGGACGCACGATTTCACCCTTACCTCGCCGAAGTCCCGCGATGCGGGACGAAGGTGGGCGGTATGTTTCTGTTGCTTCGATAAGAACTGTTCTTAACGAAACCCCGCGATGCGGGGTACTATCCCGAGGCTTGAAAACAGCCAGAAGACTATAGAACTTCTGCCCATTTCTGCTCCTGGTCGCCATTAACGACTATCCTTGGCACCTTTGCTACTTGACGTAACAAAGGAGGGTGTTCGGACTTTCCTCCCCTAGCAACCCACGGTAAGGTGGATTTTTTAAGAGCAATCATCTAGTTGACTTGGAAACTGTGGCACTCAAAACGAAAGGGTATCCCTTCTTTTGAGTACCAAACAGTGTACAATATACATGGCTGCTTGTCAATCCAGTTATCTGACCCTACTGACGCCGACCCGCAGATCGCAGATCACATCAAAAGATGCTGTGAGAAAAATGACAAAACACGACGTTCATACTCATCTCGTGCTGCAGTATATGCACCATGGTGGTCTGCGCCAGGAATTTCCCACAATTCAACATTCCCTGCCGAAGAGCGAGCGAGTTCTCTAGCTTGGTGTGAGGGTATTGTTTCGTCACGCGCGCCATGAATCAGCAGTATCGGCCGCGAGCTTAATCGTGAAATACTCTGTACGGGATTAATGTGGGGAAAATACGCACCTGTCCGCAGTCGTATATAGAGAAGTGCGATGTATCCGAAAGGATAGAATGGGATATGCGGTAAGTACTCGTGAAAGTTCTTCTTAATAACTTCTGACATGCGAGAAAATGCAGAGTTGATCACATATGCCTTGATTTCGGGGATATCGGATCCTTTGAGTATCGCCACAGCTCCTCCCATCGAGAAACCAACCACACCGATACGATCCTTGCTGATCTCTGGACGATTTTTTAAATATCGTATAGCGCTTTCAAGGTCAAACTGTTCTTTGACACCGAAGGTAATGTATTTTCCCCCGCTTTCCCCTGATGCTCTAAAATCAAACATAAGTACGCCGTATCCTGCCTTATGGAGAAATGAGGCCTGTGGAAGCATTTGCTCTTTTGAACGGGAAAAACCGTGCAATAATATTATCGTCGCACCGTTTGTCCCAGGAAAAAACATGCCGATGAGTTTTATCCCGTCACGAGCGTAGAAGGTAATGTTGTTTCCAGACAGCCCGTATTTTCGCAATTCATCTGGGTGTGTCTCACGAGGTTGGCGAATCACCCGATCGGCATAATATAACGACAAAACTATCAGCAAAAAGATTGCGCAACCGAGTAACACTCCGAGTGACAGCCACGCGAAAGTCATAAGACTCCGTCGATAGCTTTATTCACTAGCGCGTCTGCTTCGTAATTTCGCTCGCGCGGCACCCAGCGATATTTCACCGACTTAAACTGTTGGGATATATTCCAAATCTGTACGAACAGTGTCGCGAGGTCCCTGTTCTTGACTTTATATTCTCGACGCAACTGTGACACCACTAACTCGCTATCAAGTACAAACTGGATGTTAATAGCTCCAAGCTTCTTTGCTTCCTCGAGACCCCGAAGGACTGCGCGATATTCGGCCTGGTTGTTTGTTGCTTCGCCAATGTACTCGTAATACGTCGCAATAATATTCCCTCCGGATCTAATCACTCCCCCAATGCCGGCCGGGCCTGGATTTCCCCTCGCTCCACCATCACTATAAATTTCTACGTTCATACAAGTACGTTATGAATGAGTTGCCTTGCGAGCATCTACCAATTTTAATTGTAACTCACGATTGCCGTTCCATTCATTTACTGATACTTCAAACATCATATCAAACTTTGCTCCGGCCGTAAGGGCCTCATGACCACTAAAACCGAACGCGATGACTTTCCGAACCAGGTCAGATGCGTGCCTCACCTGAAGTCGAAGGTGTTTGCCGTCTTTGCCTACCTTTTGACACTCTACTATTTCAACACCGCGAGCTACAAATCGTGGAAATGGATTGTTTTCTCCAAACGGCTCAAATTTCTCGGCTACCTCATAGAGTTTCCAATTAACATCGTCAAGTCCTATTTCAGCGTCAGCATACTCCGTAGGGATCAAATCCTTCGAAGGAATTTTTCGTCCAAGTTTTTTGAACGCAGCGTGAAATGCTTTCAGATGTTTTTTAGGCATTGTAAATCCGCAGGCCTGCGTATGGCCACCATATCTCGAAAAAAGGTCGCTATTTGCAGCCAGGGCACCAGTAATGTCGAAACTCGGAACGCTCCTGCCTGAACCTACGATGTCATTGCCTTTTTCACCGAGGGCAAATGCCGGGCGGTGATACCTGTCCGACAAGCGGCCCGCAACCAGCCCGATAACCCCGACAGGCCACTCTTTCCCTTGTACAATAAGAATTCGTTCATCAGATCCTACTAATTGCTTTTCCGCCTCTTTCACCATTGTTTCCGATAGGCGCTGGCGTTCCCGGTTCTTCGTATCAAGTTTTTCCGCAATTTCAGCCGCGACCTCACTGCTGCGTTCTATGAGCAATTCGAACGCCGTATTCGCGTGATCCATTCTTCCAGCAGCATTCAGCCGCGGACCGATCTGGAAACCGATAGTGTGCGTATCAATGTCTTCCAACCTGCCTCGAGCCGTCTTCATGAGCGCCTGGAGCCCTATGCGCTTAGTTTTTCTCAGCACGACCAAACCGTAGTGCACCAGTGTACGGTTCTCTCCAACAAGCGGCATCATGTCAGTAACAGTACTGATAGCAACCAAATCGAGCAGCCACTTTTCGAATCCTTCTGAAAGTTTTTTTTCCTTTTTCCTATCCTCTGCAGCGAGACCCTGTATAAGCTTGAATGCTACTCCTCCGCCAGCCAGATGTTTGAATGGGTACGTTTCTTTACTGAGCTGTGGATTTAAAAACGCGAAAGGTGTAGGCATTTGATTGGGTTCATGGTGATGGTCGGTAACGATGACATCGATGCCTGCCTTGCTAGCGACTGCAACTTCTTCCCAATTACTCGTCCCGCAATCGCAGGTGATTATGACATTTGCCTTGCGCTTGATGAGTTCCTTCACAGCAGGAATATTCAACCCATACCCTTCGGTTTCCCGATGGGGCAAGTGCACATGTACGTCTTTTGCACCTAACGCGGTAAGTGCCTCAAAGAGGATCGCTGATGCTGAGACGCCGTCGGCATCGTAATCACCATACACAACGATTGATTCCCCTTTCCAGATCGCCAGTCGGATTCTGTCAACTGCCTTCCTCATGTCGCGGAACAAAAACGGATCATGGATGTCTTCTCCCCAGTCTGGGTTCATAAATTCATCGATTTGTTCCTGCGTTCGCATCCCGCGGTTATGGAGCAATTGCAAAATTACCGGATGGATCTCCGGGAACTTGTTGCGGAATTCTTTCGAAATCGGATCAGCAATTACCCACTTTTTCTGCATAGTATAGCCAAAGTATACCATATTTTTCGCCACTCGCCAAAACTCCAAAAATAGTTGACATTCATGGATTGTTCTGGTACGTTCGTAGACAAAACATAGAACACTCACAATTAACTCGTGCTACCTGCGCAGGGGGGTGCAATGGGAGTCACAGCAAGTAATGGCCGTGATCTGCTTGAACTGCTTGAAAAGTTCTGGGACCGTAGTAAACCGAAGTACATCGCGAGAATCGTGCAGGAAGTATGTGGCAACGGAACGGGCCGTCGTTCATCCGATAGCATCTATCGGAATATCCAGCTGATACTGAACTGGATGGATCAAAACACACGTACCGCTCCGCCACCGCCAGCCCCGACAGCTGCAATGCTTGTTGGATCCCGATTTATAGAGGTCCAATTGACCAGGGAACCCGTGAAACGTCTGAGACTGCTCACACAAGGGGATCCCCTTCTCGAGGCACTCGCACAAATCTGCCTGAACCAGGATCACAAGTTTCTGCGAAGGCTGTGCGTACTTCACCGGTCTGTGATACGTCCAGTAGACGTGAATTTCAATAGGGCAATTTATCGGGTAGCGGGGTCCGCGCTCGAATGGACTAAGCGGTTCTGGAACCTGCTGTTCGCTGAATGGGCTGAGTACATTGAGCTCAATGAACCGATTGCCCACCAGGATGATCAGACTGGTGTTACCTACGACGACATGCCACTCTTTGTTCACGTGGTGACGAGAGTCGCTGTGGTAAACGAAGACGATCGACATCCTGAGAAGCGTGTTCTGCTCATGCTCATCGAACACTGTGAAAGTGACGATACAGCCGATAAAATGCTCGAGGGTATCGTTGCACTGCTGTGTAGCCGGACGTCGAATATCTTCGTCATGGTACCGAAGCCAGAGAGACTCGAGGAAGTTCGATTTGATTTCGAAAACCCGACTCTCGTCCTTTCGTCATCCCACGCCGCACAGATAGGTGGGTTTCTAGAGCGAAAGAACACATTGACACTCGGCCGTGAAGAGGATGCACAGAAATTCATGCGCTGGTTTGAATCGCACCAACCGGAAATCACCCGCGCGTGTGAACAGAAACAACGCGAGATCAGAGTGAATACACACTATGGTCTCAGATGCGGGGGACGCGACTGCATATCAGTATCTTTGAGTCCGCTCCGCCGAGCAGGGATCATGGGCATCGCCTTCCATCCCGAAAATCATGTGTTTCCGGACGCTGGTATAGAGGTTACGGTCTTTAAGGAGGGTGCGACTCCGTGCCACTTCAAAGCCGAACTGGTGGACCTTTCACTGGTTGCTGGGGATCACATCTTCTACAGTCACACGCAGGTGTCGATTCCATCGCTTCGGCGTTTGCTCGAACTCGTCGTGATCGAGGCTATGCATTATTTTTGTGTAATCGGCCAACGAGCCAGTCACGACCGAGCAAAATCAATGAGGGGCACACGCCCATCTGCACCGACACACGTGGATGGAGTGAAAACAACCTCGGTTCGACCTCACATGATGAGACTCCCACAAAACAAGCGGGCGCGTCCGGATAAGCACGCACGTGCACATGAAGAGATGGGATGGTCACTTCCATCACACATCACATACGTCACGGAGCACATGGCAAGGATTGGAGGGATCGAGTCCGACCCCACCCCGGCATTTACTTGCCGTGATCAGCTCTTTCAATTCACCTTTTCCTCGTAGCACTAACCCCCACACCAATCCGATTGGTGTGGGGGTTCTTCTTATTCGAGGATTTTGTGATGAAAGTTCTTGAAGTATCTTGCCATTACATCCTTTTCTGTAAACCGATGGGTCTGCGTTCCGTATTTTTCAACCGTGTATACGCTCACTACTGCTCCCAATCTGCCGCATCGTTCCAAAGGCAACCCACGTACGTATCCTGAAATAAACCCTGCACGGTAGGCATCCCCTGCTCCAGTGGGGTCTGATGTATTTTGTGGCTTCGCTGGAGGGATACGGATGCGTTTTGAAGCAGTTTGCACCATGGAACCTTTAGGTCCAAGGGTGGTTACCACAACCTTGGCACGTTTCAATATTTGCCGTTCGGTCATACCCGTCTTGCTGAGGAACAGTGCCAATTCATAGTCGTTTGAAAAGAATATTTCCGCGCCAGTTACCCCGTTGATCAAATCACTTTTTGGCAGTGTGGTGGTCTGTTGTCCCGGATCAAAGGCGTAGGAAACCTTGGCGCGCTTATAAATCTTCGGAAACCGCGCTAAGTCCTCATGCCCCGCAGGAGACACACAGGCAAACGCCGCCTTCATGAGAAGCGAACGAGGGGGAACGCCTGCAAACGTTTTTCCGGCCCCTACGTGAAACCCGGAAATCTGATTATTATCCTTATCCGTAATCATATGGGCAACTGCGGTTGTAGTATTTCTGACAAGGTTAACATAACGAGTTTCGACACTATGTCGGATAAGCCACTGGCGATACGGCGTGAAGTCTTTGCCTACGGAACCCAGGACAACGGGCTGATTTCCGAGAAGAGCTAGATTGTATGAAATGTTGCCCGCAGTGCCGCCGAAGTTCTCCGAATATTTTTCGACCAAAAAACTTACGCTCAACTGATGAATTTTCCTCGGAAGAATATGGTCGCTAAATCGTTCCGGAAAATCCATGATTCGGTCGAACGCGAGCGAACCGGAAACGAGAATGATGAGTTTACGAGTCATACTCAAATTATATCAACAAAGACATATCCCTGCGACTATCACTACATTACTCACTACCACTAAACAAAGTCCTTATATATCTTAGAAATGTCGATGCCATCAAGCGGCTGTTTGACCAGCGGCCCCTTCTCGAGTACCGGCAGTGATGCGTGATAGGACGGCCGCTCGCGAACGTAAAGCACGCCGGTAGCCATGCGTTCCATTTCTCGCGCCTTTGCCATCGCTTTATTCCAGTCATTCGGAATATACCCTTCTTTCTCAACATGATAGACGCGACGATAGAACCACTGGAACGTATTAATCTTATTAAACGTCACGCACGGCTGAAGTGTATCGACGAGGGCAAACCCCTTGTGTTGGATGCCTTTCTTAATTAAATCGGTGAGTTGAGTCGTGTCACCGGAAAATCCCCTTGCGATAAATGAGGCCCCTGCCGAGAGAGCAAGACTTACTGGGTTCACCGGCTCTTCAATGACGCCGCCGGGAGTTGACTTCGTTTTGAAACCCTTTTCGGACGTCGGAGACGTCTGGCCGGTGGTCAGGCCGTAGACTTGGTTGTCATGAACTATGAGCGTAACATCATGGTTCCCGCGAATAGACGAAATAAAGTGATTCATGCCTTCACCGTAGGTATCGCCGTCGCCTGCGATGATGATGACTGTCAAATCATGATTGGCAAGCTTAATACCCTCGGCAACTGGAATCGGACGCCCATGGAGGCCGTGGAACGCATACGTTTTCACGTTGTTCGCCATGTTGCCTGAACAGCCAATGCCGTAGACAACGACAACGTTGTGTGGGTCCAACTGTAATTCATCCAGGGCAGTCTTGAGGGCGGTCCAAATGCCGAAGTCGCCGCAGCCCGGGCACCACGTCGGTTGGTATGTTGTATTGAAGTCTTGACCTTTAAGCATGGGTGAGAATATCTTCAATTGATTTCTTAATTTCACGTGGGTGGAACGGACGGCCATCGAATTTCAGTACTTTTGCATGGGCTTCCAGTCCTATACGCTCGCGGATAAGGCCGAATAGTTGTCCGGTAGCGTTATTTTCAATAACGACTGTTTTTTTCGCTTGCCGGAACACGGATGCGACAGTTTTTGACGGAAATGGGTTGATAAAGCGAATATGCAGCTGGTTCGCAGTTATCCCAGCTCCTTCCAGCAGCTGCATCGCCTCTCGAATAGGACCTTTAGTTGATCCCCAACCAACAAGGGTAACATCAGCATTCGGTGTACCAGTGAGTTTCGGCTGCTCGATATCTACTTCTGCCTTGTCAAACTTACGAAGCCGCTTTTCCATCTGTTCAGTGGAGTTTTCGGACGATTCTTCGGAGTAGCCATACGGATCATGTTCGTCGCTGTTCGCGATATGCAGGCCGCCTTTGGTGCCAGGAAATGCCCGGGGCGATATGCCGCTCTCTGTGACCGCATAGCGGCGGTATTCACTTAATCCAGATAAATCTTTTTCCCGCGCCACTTGCCCACGGTCGATCTTCACCCGTGAGAGATCGAACGGCACTACAGATTTGTGCCCCTCGGAGAGATATTTATCCAGCAAAATTATGACCGGTGTCTGATATTTTTCGGCTAAGTTAAATGCTTCACTGGCTGTATAAAAGCATTCTTCCATATCTCCTGGCGCTATGACAAACCGAGGAAACTCACCCTGGGCTGCATGAAGGACAAATCGTAAATCACTCTGTGCGGTCCACGTAGGCAATCCTGTCGCCGGCCCAGGCCGCTGGGCGCCAACCATCACGAGAGGCGTTTCAGTAATTCCTGCGAGTCCGACTGCCTCACCCATGAGTGCGAAGCCACCGCCCGAGGTCCCGAGCATTGCGCGAACACCGGCATAGTTGGCACCGATTGCCATATTCGCCACTGATAATTCATCTTCAGCATGCTTCACCACGATGCCGAATTGATCGCCATACTGCGCCATGGTATGAAGAATTGACGAAGAAGGACTCATTGGATATGCGACATATAATTTGCATCCTGCCTGAATGGCGCCGAGTGCGAGTGCATCGTTCCCTGTCACGACAAGTTGTGTGGATGACGAGCCAATCGGTTCGAGAAGATGTGAAAAATCTACTGAGGAAAATTCCTTTTCTATAAAGTCATATCCGGCTTTTGCAGCCAATACATTCGAGGTGACCACCTCATCGTTTTTGCCAGCGAACGCGTCATGAATAACCCTTTCGAGAATTTCGAAAGGGTATTTCACCAGCGCGAATGAGGCACCTACTGATACGGTATTTTGCATTACTATTTCTCCGTATTTTTTAGCTAATTCAACAAGCGGGATGGCAAAGAGCTTAATGCCTTTTGCTCCCAGAGATTCTACATCGGCGGTTATAACCCTAGGGTCGTACATAATTCCCCCGCCCGGATCCAGCTCATTTTGATGGAGTCGTATCGCATTATCATTTAAAGCGACGAGGAGGTCGATACGGTCATCATGTGAGAAAACGTCACGGTCTTCAACGCGAATTTGGTACGTATTGTGGCCACCCCGAATCAGGGAAGGAAATTCTAGGTAATCAAAAATGTGCAAGCCGCCACGCGTGCACGTTTTTGCGAAAATATCGCCCGCAGCTTTTATCCCATTGCCTGCTAGTCCGCCAATTTTCCACCTGAAGGAATTTTTTTGCATTTATTTTACCTCGAATGTCAAAAACTCATTAACTGGCTATGATTATACCATAGGTGCGTGAAACCGGCCAACCTCACGCACGCTTAAAAGGACTTTTGGGAAGCACTGTCTGTAATTTGTCCACAAGCCTGCGATAATTATCAAATTGTAAGCGTTCCTTCGCCTTTTCGAAGGTAAACCAGCCTACCTGCGAATGCTCTTCTGAAATCTTGATAGAATCATTAGTATGAACGGCAAAATAGGTAATCTGACGGTTAATCATCTCGTCTCCCAGCTGAAAATCAAAATATACCTCTTCACGAAAAGGTTGTATGAACTCAAATTTCTCGACACCGATTTCTTCCTTCAGGCCTCGTCTAAGTGTAGCGTCTTCAGATTCTCCCGGGTGAGGCTTTTCTTTCGGGAACTCCCAAAAACGTTGAAAGGTCCTGAATAACAATAACACGTCATGCTGATCATTCACGACGATGGCACCGATACTTTTTGAGACTTTTGAGGTCATAGATGTAGTGTGCCGCCGTCGGCGGGTAGTGCCAATCGAATTCTGGAAAATTCCGCCTCCACTAGCGGCCCTGCATATTCCCCCGCATGCGCAGATGTGCCTTCGTAGCTTGGCCGCTTAGCGTCTACATGCAAACTTATGGTAACATTCTCTCCGTCTGCTTCAACATACGCATGGAAACGCGGAAAAAGGTCGCCACGATTGATACGTTTTTCAAAACTGCCGTTCGGCGCTGCATGGTATCCAAGACGGTTGAAAAAAACTTTCACATTTCCGACCTTGTACCTGTTAAATGACGCCCGCATGTGTTACTGATTCGCCACGATTCGGGCGTCGACAACCCATGCGTCCTTCGACGTCAACATGACGGGGTTGCAATCGACAGATGAAACTTCCGGGTGGTGGGCGATGAACGACGAGAGGGAGACAAGTGAAATAACCAACCGAGAAAGTGCAAATGATTTGCCGCGAGTGCCTTTGATGATATTCCACAGCGGGCTTTTTTTCAGTAATGCTAGGGCATCGGAACGAGTGAGCGGCGCTGGGTGATAGATTACTTGTTGTAAACTTTCGACAAAGATACCGCCGAGGCCAACGAGGACCATGGGACCAAAGTCAGGAACGTTGACGCCGCCGAGAAATACTTCAACAGCTTCTTGGATATGGGGTTGGATAAGGATACCATCATTTTTCGATACAAATAATTTTCCGAAGCGCCTCATGAAGTCTGCTGCCGTATCAGCTGCGGCACGGCTGCTATGTACATCCATCACGACGCCGCCGACGTCGGTTTTATGGACAGCGCGCGCACTTACTATTTTCATGATTACTGGAAAGCCAAGCTTCTCAGCTGCAGTCACAGCGGTCTCCTTCGAACGAACAGTCAGGCCGGGTGGAATATCCATGCCATATTTTTCCAATATGCGCAGCGCGTCGTCGCCTAACAACGAACCGTGTGGAATAGTAAGTTTCTTGTGTGGCTTTGGTAATATTGAAAGTGCGCGGGGTGAACGGACAGTCCACGCGGTTACCTGTGCTAAGGAGTGAACTGCAGCTTCGGGAAATTCGTATGCGGGAATCCCGCCATCTCGGAGAAGCTCAATACCTTTCCTGACGCCTTCGCCACCGACAAAAGCGGCGTAGAGAGGCTTCGAGATCGCGTGGTTCACTTTTAGAATTCGGCGGGCAACGCCAAGCGTATCTGTCACTAGTTGATGCGTAAGAATCGCCAAGACTGCGTCAGTGCTTGGATCATTTGCCGCCAAACGAAGGGCATCCTCGTAGCGCTCGGGCGTCGCATCGCCGATCACATCGATTGGATTATGGATTGCTGCGGCTGGAGGCAATATTTTTCTCAATGACTTCTCCGTCTTTTCAGTGAGATGCGCCATCTGCAAGGATGACCGGCCAACTGAGTCCGTAGCGAGAATGCCAGGCCCTCCGGCATTGGTGACGACGGCTATACGAGGCCCTTTGGGACGCCGCGGTGTTGCAAATGCTCGAGCCATATCGAAAAGTTCTTCAATCGTATCAACGACTAAACACCCCGCTGACTCGAGAGCAGCGACTGTGACACGGCCCGAACTAATCAGCGCACCCGTATGCGACGCTACGGCGGCTGCGGAAGCAGGGGTCCTACCGGCCTTGAGAATCACTATGGGCAAACGTTTGGCAATTTTCGCGACATAGGCCAGAAACGCCCTGCCGTCGCGCACATCTTCGAGGTACATGAGCAATACTTTCAACCGTGTATCTTCGGCGACTAGTTTGAGAACGTCCAATTCACTGATCATGGCTTTGTTGCCTAAACTGATGAGTGAATGAAATCCCAGGCCCGATTTTTCCGCCCAATCTGCAATAGCGACCGCCATCGCGCCCGATTGTGAAACGATGCCCACTCCCCCGTCAGCGGGCATTCCTTGGGCAAATGAAGCATTGAGCCTGATGGATGGGATAACAAAGCCGAGGCAATTCGGACCCAAGAGGGCAACGCCAGTTTTTTTTGCGATTGAAATGACGCGCTCTTCGAGTATGGCGCCATTTTTTCCCAGCTCACGGAATCCGGCTGAAATTACTACAGCAGCTGGGATGTGGGCTTCCCCAACTTCATCAAGTACAGCCGGAACAGTGGACGCGGGAGTTGCAATAATCGCCAGATCTGGACGCGTCGGAAGATCTTTTACACTTCGATATGCCTGCTGGCCTTCAACTGATGTAGCAGTTAGATTCACCGGAAAAACAACGCCACGATAGCCGAAAGACGTACAATTCCGAAATATGACATTTCCAAGCTTCCTGCGATCAGCTGAAGCGCCGATAACACCTATAGATCGTGGGGAAAAAAGCGCACGCAAGTTCATAGACTTAGGTCAAGAGATTCCTACCTGTCATCTCATTCGGAACCGGCAAATTCATTATTTGAAGTATTGTCACTGGCACATCCGCGAGAATTCCGACAACTGGCAACATCGAGAGATCATTGTCTTGTGCCAAATCCTTATACGGCGTCACGCCACGGAACTGTTCGCCAACAATGTAGACAGGAACCGGATTTACTGTATGCTCTTTGTCCATCTGTGACGTTTGCAAATTAATTTTTGACTCCGCGTTTCCATGGTCAGCAGTTATCACTACCACTCCGCCGAGCGGGAGGACGGCTTTTACAATTCTACCCATACACTCATCGACGATTTGTACCGCTACACTGGTCGCCTTCAGATTTCCTGTGTGGCCAACCATGTCGGCATTAGCGAAGTTGATAACCATAAAGTGGTACTGGTCCTTTTCAATTTCTTCCAAGAGCTTGTCGGTAATCTCTTTCGCGCTCATTTCGGGCTTCTCCGCGTATGAGGACACTTTTGGAGAAGGAATGAGCACATTATCCTGATTAGGAAATGGCTCCTCCAAACCACCATTAAAAAAATAGGTGACATGCGCATATTTTTCAGTTTCGGCGATGTGCAGTTGATTCAAGCCAGCATCAGAAATGACCTTCGCAATTGGCTTGGTAACGAGTCCAGGTGAAAAAGCCTCTTTCACGGGCAAATCGCGATCATACTGTGTCATTGTAACGAAAAACAATTTTTTCAACGTTTTCTTGCGTTGAAAACGATCAAAACTCGGAAGCGCGAATGCTTTTGTCAGTTCCCTTGCGCGGTCAGGCCGGAAATTAAAGAAAATAATTGCATCGCCATTGTCCACAGTACCCACTGGTTTCCCGTCTTTGGTAATGACTGTCGGTACAAACTCTTCGTCATAATTTGCCTTCTCATAGCTTTGCTGAATTGCTTCTACCGGCGATCCTGCCGTGCGCCCACCTATGCCTTCGGTCATGGCAAGGTATGCCTGCTCAATCCGATCCCACCTATTATCCCGGTCCATCGCATAATACCTGCCAGAAAGACTTGCTATCTCGCCTACGCCGTTTTCCTTTATCTTCGATTCTATTTTTTCTATAAAATTTGCTGCGCTGTCCCGTGGACTATCGCGGCCGTCGAGTATGGCATGTATGTAGACGTCCTGTACGTCTTTTTTCTTTGCTAACTCGAGGAGGGCGAATAAATGATCCAGGGAGCTATGGATCCCTCCATTTGAGCATAAACCTAGGAGATGAAGTCGTGATCCGTGCTTTTTGACATGCGCAATAGCTGCAAGAAATGCCGGCACCGAAAAAAATGAATCATCGGAGATTGCTTTGTTGATCCGTGGAAGGCTTTGGTACACGATACGTCCCGCACCCAGATTCAAATGACCAACTTCGGAATTTCCCATTTCACCCCAGGTGAGGCCCACTGCTTCACCGGATGCTTGCACTGCCATCGTTGGAAAATTCTGCAAAAAATCATCCATGGCTGGCGTAGCCGATGAAAAAATGGCATTTCCTTTTGATGGTGGGGCAATCCCCCATCCATCGAGGATCGCGAGTACTACGGGTTTGGCGGTTTGAGCCATAGTGTGTTTCGGGTCATTTCCTTCGGTTTTTTTATATTCGCAATTTCGAGGATCGTAGAGGCAATCTGCCAGAGTGCACCTGTTTTCTTTAGTAAACGACCCTTGGCGCTATCCCCCGCAACAATGAAGGGCACGGGACGGTTCGAATGCTCGGTAATGACTTCTCCTGTCTGCATATTAACCATCTCGTCCGCATTTCCATGATCTGCGGCTATTACGAGCAGACCATGAGCCCGCCTCACAGCAGATTCTATACGCCCTATGCAAAAATCTACGTATTCGATCCCTTGAATAGCTGCTGCCATATTACCAGTATGCCCGAGCATATCTGCATTCGGGAAGTTCACCACGATGAAATCATACCGTTTTTCTTCTATTGATGTCAAAACAAACTCAGTGACTTTTTCCGCATTCATTTCGGGCTTCTTTGAATACGAATACATCCGAGGCGATTTAATGATAACACGATCCTCACCAGATACAGGGTCAGCATGACCGCCGTTGAAAAAATATGTCACGTGAGCGTATTTTTCACTCTCAGAAATATATAGTTGGCGATAGTCTTCAAAAACATTAGGAAGTGTCGCGGATAAGCGGCGAAACGGATACGCGACATGAACATTGGGGAGTTCGGGCCCAAAATCGGTGAGTGAGGCGAAATAAAGATTTTTTAAAATTCTTTTTCGGGGAAAACCGATGAATTCATCACCCTGAACGAATGCCTTGGTTATTTGGCGCACCCGCTCTGACCGCAGATTAAAGAAAATGACCGCATCATTATCGTCTATTGTTTTGATTGGCTTCTTGTTTTTTGTGAGCACCGTAGGCTGAATATATTCATCATTTTCCTCACGATTGTACGCCTGCATGATAGCCTCTTTTGCTGTGTGAGCGCCCCTCCCCACTCCACTCACCATCGCTTCATACGCCAACCTCGTCCGTTCCCACTCTTTAATCCGGTCCATCGCGTAAAATCGTCCGATGATAGAGACAATCTTTTCATTTCCCTTAAAGTGCTGCCGCAGTTCATCCAGTGCCGCTATTGCGCTGTGCGGCGCTGAATCTCGCCCATCGGTAATGAGATGGAGATAGATGCGTGATATGTTATTTCCTGAGAGCAGTTGAAGAATCGCATGAATATGCTCAGGATATGCATGAGCACTTTGGTCCCCCGTGAGAAGTCCTATGAGGTGCACATTCGACTTAAATTTACGCACATGTTCAACCGCCCCTAAAAAAGCTGGATTACGAAAAAAAGAGCCATCATTGATTCGATGGGAAATGAGCACTGCATCTTGCTCGACAAGTCGGCCAGCACCTATATTTAGGTGTCCAGCTTCTGAGTTTCCCGCCTGCCCTGGCGGAAGTCCAGCCGCGATACCTGAAGCCTCAAGAACCGTGTGAGGGTACGACGACCATAAGTGGTCCATGGTGAGCTCCATTTCGATCTCGAGTAAACGGTTATACTTCTCCACGCGTTCTCCGCGAGTAGGACCTACCTTCACATACTCTGCGTTGATAGCGGCTGCGAGGTCAATCATAAACGTATCGTTCGTTTCGCCACCGCCGCGATGCGAGACTACCTGCCAGAAACCGTGCGACTGGCCGAGTCGAACCGTATCAATAGTCTCGGTAAGTGTGCCGGCCTGATTAAGTTTAATGAGGACAGCGTTAATCGTCTTTTGCTCGATAGCGTGTGTGAGGCGTTCTGAATTTGTCACTGTCAGGTCATCACCAACGAGCCGTATGGATGATCCGCATTGTTTGAAGAATGTTTTCCATCCTTCCCAATCATCCTCTGCAAGACCGTCTTCAATCGAGATAAGGGGATATTTTTCCATCCATCCTTTATAAAGCGCTATCATTTGATCGGAAGAAAGTGTCGCCTGCTCACGTCGAAGAAAATAGGCCCGCTCGTCAGGTGAATAGAGTTCTGATGATGCGGGATCTATCGACAATGCAATATCCTTTCCGGGACGATACCCCGCAGCCTCTATAGCACGGGTCAGGATGCCGAGCGGTTCTTCATTGTTCGTCATGCCTGATGGAGCAAACGCACCTTCATTGCCTACATTGGAATTCATGCCGCGCTGATCGAGAATTTTTTTTACTTCCCCATATGTCTCTTCACCCCAGCGTAGTGCTTCGTGAATCGTTTTCGCACCTGATACACTAATCAGATATTCTTGGAAATCTGTCGAGTTGGAGGCGTGCTTCCCCCCTTCGATCAGTACCATCATCGGTCGCGGCAGGTGCCATGCCTTATATGAAAGGTTAAACGCCGAGCGTATATACACATAGAGAGGGATTTTTTCAACCAGTGCTGCAGCGCGGGCACACGCCAGAGATACGGCCAGAATACTGTTTCCTCCAAGCTTGCTCTTTGCTGCCGTACCATCAAGCTCAATCATTCGTGCGTCAATCTTTTTCTGGTCTGTTACCTGCATCCCGGTAAGGGCGGGCGCAATGCTACTGCGGATATTCGAACAAGCTTTCAACATGCCTTGACCGTTGTAGCGCTTCGGATCTCCGTCGAACAACGTAGTGGCTTCGTGACTGCCTGCGGACACGCCAAACGGCACCGATGCGCTTGCAACCAGCCCGTTATCGAGCTCCACGCGTGCCTCCACAGTCGGGCTCCCCACAGAGGCTAGTATCTCGCGTGCGGAAATATGTTTGATTGTATGTTTCATACTGTATGCGGACTTAGCTTTCCCTCAAAACTTCGATGCCGGGCAATGTGCCTGCCTCCAGGAAATCCAGCATCGCACCGCCTCCCATGGAAATAAACGAAATCTTTTTCTCAAGCCCCAGGCGTCTGATTCCAGATTACCGTTTGTGCTGTCGCGAGCACTTTTTCAAAAAGCTTTATCGTATCGGGACCGATGTCGAGTATTTTTTCATCTTCGAAAACTTTTCCTACCGCTGATGTGCGTGTGGCAGCAGCAGGTGACAAATCTTTCGCTGTCACGACATCGATTGGTATATGGAGGCGATTGTCAGTTAATTTGAGGCTCTTTGCCACCTCAACCATACCTTCTTCAACGAGCGACGTACCGATCTGCACTCCTTGCGCGCGAAGGATAGTATTCGCAAGTGCACCGCCGAGAAGTAAGCTGTCAACCTTTTGTAGGAGACTCTGGATCACCCCTATCCTGGTAGAGATTTTTGCGCCCCCGATCACAGCGACAAAAGGTCGCGCAGGTTTGGTTAACACGGACTCTAGTGCCTTCACCTCTTTAATGAGTAGCGACCCTGCATAACTTGGGAGAAAACGCGGGATACCGGTAATCGAAGCTACGTTGCGATGCGACTGACCAAATGCATCATTAATAAAAATATCACCATTTTTAGCGAGCTCTCGTGCATACTCAATATCGAATACTTTCGTGTCTTTTTCTCCCAAATGGAAACGTACGTTTTCGAGAAGCATTACCGATGGGGCGGGCGCCTCATCAATCATTTTTCGCACCTCCATGCCAAAGCAATCGGGTAACATGAGGACGTTTTGCCCAAGTAGCTGGGATAACCGTTCTGCGACTGGCTGCATGTTCATCGTTTCGACGGGCATCCCTTCGGGGCGTTGAAGCCACGAGAGCAATATCACTTTTGCGCCCCGCGAAACCAGGCTGCGCACAGACGGAACGATTTCCTGCAAACGGGCGTCATCTTTCACGACGCGCTTCCCATCCTGCTCGATATAGTGGACATCTAATGTAGCGCGCAAAATCACTCTTTTACCGCGTACATCGATGTCATCTGCCGTGCGTAGTCTCATGCGTATATGCTAGCGTAAAGGTTTTACTAACTTGAACGACACTGGCGGAAATACCTGATTAAGCGACGTCACATTCGTATACATCACGTCCTGAGCTGGCGTTTGGTGTTTCATGACTGCCGCAATCACATGGTCATCGAGGAAGAATTCTATCTTGTACATTTTTGAGGGATTGTGCTGCGTGAGATTCGGCTCCAGCCAGATCTTCAAGAGCAAAAGGTTGGGGCCTGGTTTCCATTGGCCTGAAATCAAATTGGAAAAACCGAATTCAATGGATTCATGGTGTTCGGACTCTACTCTGATGGGCACTACCTGAGCTTTTGCGCCCATGTAGGCAATGCCGATATCCTCCACGTACTGTTCAGCGACCATTGGCGCATCACTATTCAATACCAGACCTGTACGATTCACCACGACTGGGTGCTTTTTTTTCGAAAAAGTAACCTTCATTTGAAGACGTGGTTTGCCCCCTGGACCGATGAGTATTCCGAGCTTTTTGCCGATTGAAATATCAACATCGGGTTTCCGTGACATCGCAATGAGAATGAGTACAACAATAACCGCTGCACCGAAAATTGCAGCGATAACCCAGGGAAGTGAAATAGGCATAGTCTTTTTGTTTATGTTAGAAGTAAAAACAGCACCTGTATCTTCATACAGTATACCATTTTTCCAGCAATAAATCAAATCCTGGTCTGCTTAGACGGCAACCTACTGATTACAACGCAAACAAAATGTAAACCTGAAACCGCGCCCTAGAAAGGGCTGTTGAATATACTAATTATCTTACCCGGCTCTTTAGCTTCAAGCTAATCCGCTAATGCGTAATTCGTTAATTCACTAACCGACTATATTTTCCCCATGCACTTTTGTCGGGCTACCGTACGGAAGTGCGAAAAACTTTGGAATTACATACGTACGTACGAACTTGTCATGCCACGCCTGTCTGTGGCTGTCATGAAAGATACCGAGATAACCAGCAAAAACTGGCAGTGTCGAAAGGATCCTCCCGACAACCTCGCGTATCAGTATGTCCCTATATGACAGCGGGGTTTCATCAGCTTTCACCACTTGAATGGCAAAAATGAGTTTCCCGAGGCTCGCACCCTTGGAATGAACCAGTATGATGTTTAGTCCGATGAGCAAGGGGTAGATCGTAAAACAAAAAACTACCCACAACCCGATCAATCGCCATATTACCTCCAAGGAGTCCGGCACTGCCTCATCTGACAATGAACTAAAATCAATCGGTGTACTCGTAATGAGATGGACGATTCCAGCTACCAAGTAGCTTCCAATTAACAGGATGAGTGGGAAATGGTCGACCAGTCCGGCCGCCAATCTCTGTCTCGGGAATGCCACTTGGTTTTTTGTCAACTGAAGCATAGCTGATCACATTGTAATATACTTTTGCTGAATATAAAAACCCACAGTCCCCTTCAGCCTGGATGACTCGTTGCAGCTGGATTATTTCGCCAGTCCCATGAACGTGACAAACTGATCGAACTGCCCGCTCGTATTTACCACTGCACCCGTGTCGGGATCCAGCAAATAAAGTTGGGTGCTATCGCCAGCCTCCACCCCTACGTGCGCGACAGTTCCCTGCATGAGCACATCCCCATCTATCCAACCAAGATAGTACCATTGGTTATAACCACTTGGCAGCTGCATAGCATCCGATAATTCGCCCGTCTTCCGGTTATGCATCTGAAGTTTGTAGATGCCTTCAGAAGTATTTCTCACGAAGTACATTTCATTACTCGTCGGCCCGAAAAACGGCGAGCTCAAAACAGCTGTATAGGAAAATAACTCCAAATCCGTCCCATCAGGTGCGACAGTACCGATCTTCTGAACGTTCGTTCCCAGGTTATACGGTTGGTATACAAACACGATACGATCCCCCTGCGGCGAAAATTCTGCACTTAAGAAATCTGACTCCGCAACTTCGCTGCCCTGTAAGATATTCACGGCCAATTCGTCAACACCGCTACCGACATACAAACCCGGGCGGGCATACGCGCCGTACGTCGGCAGTACAAATCGATTGCCTATTGGTGACCAGTGATAATACACATTGCCGCCCACGGCGCCTTGGGCCGCGAAGCCGTCACCGTTCACAGCTCTGGTAACCAGGGGTAAAGGTTCGGCAACCTTGGAAATGATGTTCCGAGTTTCACCTGTCTCGAAATTCCGGACTACCACCGCATCTCCCGTGACATATGCCACAGATTCGCCGCCGTTCGAGAGCGCGATACTCGGTGGCAGGCCTGCCCAGAGATTCCCTGATGTATCGGCCTCGACCCGTTCATTGTAAGAAAAGAGCTCTGTGTTGTTGCCGTCAAACCCTTCACGCCGGAATACGGTCACTGTCGTTCCCTCTTTCACTGCATAGAGTAAATCTAACTCATTAAAGGACACTTCTGAGTCCTGGTTTGTCACCGTGGTAGTATTTACAGCTGTTTGCGCCACAGGCTGTACATCATTTAAAAGAAATTGCCCCGCGTACCACAAGCCGATGCCCGCGAGAAGACCGGCGATAACCACGAGCGTCAATCCAACCGTCCCCGATAGGAATACGCGCATATGTTTTTTAAAAAATTATAGCTCGAAGGTTTGGAAGACTCCCTCGATCTCCTCATACCTGTCGGCTAAGCCGGTGGCTAAGTCTTTGGCACTCGATTTGCCGGCGAGAATGACATCTTCTGCCGTACCAAGAAGTATCCAGTCCTGCTTCACATTTTCCCAGTTCGCAGGGCTGAAGAGGCCGATCTCGAAAAAAGCGCTGCCAACCTCCGGGGCATCTTCGTCTTCCACGAGCTTCTTCGGATACTCAAAGTGGTAATAATTGTACGACCACTCATCCTCACCTTCACCGACCACGGCTGTCGCGCGCGTGACGGCATATCCTTCCCACTCGGGTGGAATTTTCATGGTGAAGCCGTATGCATCATTCGTATACATCACCCAGTCACTTGTGTCGAACGTCTTGCGAGGAGCAACCTGCGTGGTCCGCACAGTGTCTTGGTCACGATTCGAAATGTAATCGTAAACGGCATATCCTAGAAGTAACGCCAACAATACGATAGCGCCAATCTGTATCTGGCGATGCCTTATATCGTCACGAATCTTCTGGTGGCCTGCGTGTTCCTTCACTGTATCCTTTGCTTTGTTTGCTGTCTTGGTTGACGCCATATACGAATAGTGTATCATAGCCCTGCGATCGGCTCAAAAGGCCGCTTCGCGTGAAACGACCATCGGCCCACGATGGTTGTTTCGGCAATGGTCTCAGTTAGCGGTTCTGCCGGGTATACTGGAGATGGTCTCCACCAGCCGAGAGTTCTCCTTCTTTGGACGGGTTCAACGGAAGAGTGAACTGGAAACGGCTTCCCTTCCCCTTGCCGTCGCTTTCCACCCATATCTTACCTCCGTGGGCTTCAGTTAAACGGCGTGCCACGTACAGTCCGAGACCGGAACCGTCGGGATTGATCTGCGCAATACCGTATCCGCGGACAAATTTGTTGAAAAGATTCTTTGCCTCATGCGGTTCGATGCCGATGCCCGTGTCGATAATCCAGGTATGGATCATGTCGCCTTCTTTTTTCGCGCTCACGGTGACGGACCCTTTGTCGGTGTACTTGATAGCGTTGTCAATTAAATTCATCACCACATCGCCGACTTTGTCTTTGTCAATGGTTATTTCAGGCAGTGGCTGCTTTGGTTTGACAAATATGAGCTTCAACCCTTTATCAGATGCGGCCTTGGAAAGCACCTCCACACTTTTCTGGATCACGTCCTCAATATGCACGGTGTTCCGTTCAAGTACGAGTTTGCCTGATTCAATCTTTGACACATTCAGGAAGATGCGGATGAGGCGGATCATGCGCTGGGACTCATCGAGGAGGTTCTGCAGAATTTGCTGCTGGTCCTTTTTCACTTTGCCGAAATCTCCGGCGACCAGCATGGACAGGTATCCCATGATGCCCGTCATCGGGGTACGGAGCTGGTGCGACGCGATGGAAACGAATTCTGATTTTGCCTGGTCGAGCTGCTGTAAGTGGGCGTTCGCTTCCCCGAGCTCCGTATTTGACTGCTCCAGCTGGCGATAGAGCTCAATGTTGCGGTACACGACGCCCGTCTGGCTCGCAAGCGACTGCATCATTTCGAAATCAGTTTTCCTTAGCTCGCTTGCTGGCATATTATGCGTGTAGACCAGCGCACCGACGATCACTTCTTCGGAAAAAATCGGGACGGCCACCACCGACTTGACATTGATGGCGAACTGTATCGCATCGCAGATTCTCGGAGGTATAGGCGGTGAAAAGAAGTCTGACAGGTTTTCTCCCACTTCCATCTTGCCGCTCCTCATAGCTTTGACGGTAAGGGTGCTGTCATCCTGGAAGTTCCCCTGATACTCAGTCAGCGGTTTCGGGAGCAGTCTTAGGACAGTCTTAGTAATTGCTCCCTTCTCAGTCAGGGCTTCGGGGAAGATTTTTCGCTTGTCTTTGCCGAGAAACAGCAGGACCCCGCCGAGATAGTTCATTTCCTTGTCTATCGAATCGACGATGTCCTGCGTCACTTTCTTCAAGTTCAGCGACTTGGTCATTAGATTTGTAATGTTTTGGATGACTTGGAGCAGACGGTTGCGCTCCTGCAGTTGATCGTTCGCGGACTGCAAGTCGTGCGTGGCTATGTCGATCTCTTTTTGCAGTTTGACGTTGAATTGGCGGATCTGGTCGTAGAGCTGGGATTTCACGATCGCTGACGCGAGCTGAGGGCCTAAGAGTTCGAGAAGATTAATATCATCGTCGCCAAAAGGGTCTCCGGACATCTTGCGGCCCAGCACGATGATCGCGTTGACATTCTCCCCTATCACCACCGGTGCTACGACGGAAGCGTCGAGGCCGTCCAGTTCGGCTTTTGACTCTTCGAGCGGTTTCCGTTCCGTGTCTTCGGACGTGTCTTCAATCTTCCGCTCCAAGCCCTCGAGCACGACAACGCGCCTGTCACTGACGAGATATCGCATGAGAGCGCTTGATCGTTTGATCGACTTCCTCTTATGCTCCTCCTGCCCACGGACATAGAAGTCCCCCTGCTTCGTGGGGGCGACCAGGATGGCCGTCCTGCTGATCATGAGCTTATCTTCCAGTTGGTGCTCGACCTGCGTTACGAG
>Ga0075987_124_pt1 | contig 16841 bp, 8 predicted proteins | sample RifGroA2_FD_68035 | JGI IMG/M metagenome (GOLD analysis project Ga0075987, IMG submission 68035) | Parcubacteria bacterium GW2011_GWA2_48_9
CCGTAGATTTCAAGGAAGCGTTCCTTCTGCACCAGTTCCTTTCTCCAGAAATCAACAACCTTGCGCCTTATTGTTGCGCCATCGGGCCCGAAATCCCAGAAGCCCGCGGGTGCGCTTGAATAAATCTCCGCAGCAGGGTAGAACAGGTTTCTCCTGAGTGCAAGGTTTTGGAATTCTTCTTTTGGCATAACATCATCTTTTTACAGCCATCACGCATTTGCGCGGGTTATTGAATTTCCCTTAATATAGTTTAAAAGGGGTTACTGCCCTACATTCAGTAAGTTACTGCCCTAGTTACTGCCCTACATTCAATAATATAGTTAATTATTATAAATCAATAAACGCAGCACCCCCTGGCCCGGATGCTGAGGAACGCCAAGGAAGACACATCAGTGAAGCTTTTGCAAATGTGAGCTTATGAACAGGATTGACGAATTAAGAAAGCAGATGCTCAGGAAAGCCAAGGAAGACACATCAGTGAGGCTTTCCGCCAAGGACATACATGTGATAAAGGCGGTGAATGTGCTCGAGGATCTTGATTCTGTTTTCAACCTCCTTGCAGAGCAGATAATCGAATGGTATGGCTCATATTTCCCCGAGCTGTGGAGGGAGGTCGATAACAATGAAAAATACCTCAGGCTTGTGTACAACCTTGGGAGCAGGGACAATTACAGCGCGGATAAAGTCAAGGAATATCTCGGGGATGATGAAAGGGCTTCGGCCATAGAGAAACTTGCGAAAGAATCCTTCGGCGGAAAATTGAACGAGACCGCAATGAAGGAAGTGCAGCTGCTTGCGCTTAATGCGCTCAACATCAAGGAGGAGCGCGAGTTCCTCATGAATTTCCTTGAGAAAGAGATGACAATGATGATGCCGAACTTCAGCAGGATTGCGACAACAGTGGTTGCCGCGAAGATAATAGCAAAGCTTGGCAGCAGCGAGAGGGTCGCTTTTGTGCCTGCATCCACACTCCAGGTCATAGGTGCGGAGAAGGCATTGTTCAGGCACCTGAAGAAGAAGGCAAGGCCCCCTAAGCATGGCTACATATTCCAGCATCCGCTTGTGAAGGCGGCCCCGAAGCAGAAGCGCGGGAAAATAGCAAGGGCATTGGCAGGAAAGATGGCGATTGCGGCAAAGCAGGACTATTTTGGGAGCAAGGAAGGCGTGGAGGCGCTGGAAAAACAATTAAATACCAGGGTAAACCAGATTAATGCTGGGAAGGATAAAAATGATAAAATGGATCAGACAAGGGGCAAGAGATATTAAGTTGCATTTTAAAAGCGCATTCGGGTCACAAAGCGCCAGAAAGGCAATATTGTCCAACCGGTATAGGAAACTTCACAAAGGATACATGAGTGAGACGGGAGGAACTGCAACACAGGCCAGATTGCATGAAGTGGGCGCTGAACTTAGGAAAATGGGCGTAGACCCGAAGGACCTTGTTGAAACGCATGTGCAATCGTATACATCAGCTCAAAAACCTAAACCCGTACAACATAAACATCACAAAAAAAGAAATGAATAGGAAGGTCTTATATTCCAAGCAAAAGAAATGATTTTATTTAAGTTAATTATATTATGTCAGGAGGGGAAAAATTGCTTAAAAATCTGGAAAATAGAATACAAGGAAGCTTGTTTGGCTCTGAAATTCCTGCAAAGCTGCCCGATGATGTCAGGCAGAACATAAAGGGAAGAGGAGACGAGCTCGAATACAGGCGCGGAAAGCTCTGGTTCAGGGAACCTTTTGTGTGGGTGTTCGGCGACATAAACACCATCTATCTTTACAAGATAGCGGAGTCGCCCACAGGCAAGGAAAGAAGGAAGCTTCTTGCCCGCTACCACAGGGTTTCAGGGGAGATGCTTGAACGCTATGCCGAGAAGGCAGTGCAGCCACAGCAGGAAATCCACGCGATGCAGCTGAACCGCTACAAGTGAAGGAACGTTTCGGATGCTGAAAGAAAAATTCCCCGGCGTCCATATGCTGGGGAACCTTATTCTTACGAAAAATCTTTCTCCCGGAAAGAGGGTTTACGGAGAAGACCTGAAAATCATTGATAATAAAGAATATCGCGTCTGGAACCCGTTCAGGTCGAAGCTTGGGGCGGCTATTGCAAACGGCCTCAGGGAATTTCCGATAAAGCCTGGCAGCGTTGTGCTGTACCTTGGAAGCGCGGAAGGATCCCCAAGCCGGTCTACCGGATGGGAAGATGAGTTGTCCACAAGTGCGAGATTTTCGCGTGTTTTTAATTGTACTGTTGTCAGTTTAGCGCATTTTGGCTGTTTTGGCAAGCTGTGAGTTATGAGGATGTAAGCCCCCACGCTACTGGCTTGACAGTGGCATGGCCCTATGCTAAGATGGCGCATCACAGAAAAAAAGACTATTTAATTTGACAATCCGACGCATCTTTTCAGAACGCTACTCGCAAGTGAGTCAGACGGCTATCCCTCCTATCGTCGTCTGGTTCAAAAAGTTAAGGTGTTGGGAGATTTCTCCCGGTATCTTATACTTGTGAGTGGCGTCCTGGACGGATTGCCAAGAGGTAGTCCTTCGACAGGCTCCGTTCGGTCCGAGCTCACGGCCGAGTGCAGCACCTGGCGAAAAGACGGTTGGACAGGTGAAAAATGGGGGGATTCATGTTCAGCCGTCTTTTCACATAGAGTTCAAAACTGTTCTCAAACAATGATCCATGATAGGGAGGCAGCATGGCACTCAATTTACAAAGCGTGATCGAACTAGCAATCACCCAAGTTGATCACCTCCTCTTGGTCATCAAGGAGCCAGCGGGGGATCACGTCCTTGAAGCGCTTGTTCAGTATGCCATATCACAGCATCCTCGGAATACCTCCAAGGCTGCGATCATGGTCCTGTCGGATCTGATGCAGACATTACGTAAACTTGAGAGTGGTCTCAACGTCGATCAGAGCGGGGTTATACCCAAGCCCATCGATAAAAAGACCATCCTCGAGACCCTCAAGTCTCAGCTGGAAGTGATCACGGAAGTGATGGATCGTGGCAGACCCTCCGCTTGCAGGGTAAATGTACATGCCGAGATGTACGCGCAGCTGGCTGTTTCTCAGCCTACTGATGCAGCATTCAATGCTATCGGTTGTGCAGTGCACATGCTCCGAATCAACCAGCAGGCACACGCTCACCAGCATGCCTGACCGAATCTGGACATCCCAGACAAACTCCCCGACCAGTGCTAGTCACGATTGGTCGGGGATCTTCATATTACGCACCTTCCTCAAACTACGGGAATGCTCATTTATTGTTCCCCCAAACGCTCATAGCCTTTTCCGGGGAAGTTTTTATCGCGTTAATCAGCATTTCGACGAGGCGGGGGATGAGCTCCTTAAGTATTTTTTTATCCGAGGATGAAAAGTCCGCCATAACGAACACATTAGTTTCCGATTTTTTCTGCGCCTCAGTCCGTGAATCGATACCCACCCTGAAACGGTAAAAGTCATTTGTCCCTATTGCGTCAATAATGTTTTGAACGCCCCGGTGGCCGGCAGAGGAGCGTTTTCGTTGGATACGCAGTTTGCCAAACACGAGGTCTATCTCATCATGGAGGACCCAAAGTTTGTCTGCCGATTCTTTGTAGTATGCCGCTAGCATTTGAACTGCATTCCCGGAGAGGTTCATGAACGTGGCCGGTTTTGCTATAATGATTTTTTCTCCGCCAATATGTCCCTCTGCTATCCACGCATGAATTTTGGACTTCTCCGAGAACTTCACGTCAAGTCGTTTCGCAAATGCTTCCATAACTAGAAACCCGAGGTTGTGGCGGGAATGCTCGTATTTTTTACCGGGGTTGCCGAGGCCGATTATGAGTTTCATATTCTTCTAACCGACTTCAGTCGGGTAAGGGTTGTTATTTTCCTGCGCCACTAAAGTGGCTAGGAAGGATCCGGCATGACGGGTGGGAAAGAGTAAGACATTGGTAGCTAGGAAGTTTCATATCATTCTTCTAACCGACTTCAGTCGGGTAAGGGTCGTTACTTTTCTTAACAGCCTCACACCACTAAAGTGGCTAGGAAGGTAGAACTACCTTCTCGTAGTAAGTGTAATAGAAATCGGCGTGCCAAAAAAGTCGTAGGCGGCACGAATCTTTTTTTCTAGGATATCGATGAACGCCGGGGCGATAGCCTTCGGGTCGTTGACGGTCAATAAAAAACCAGGTGGATCCGTATATTGCTGCAAGAGAGAAAAAATACGCGGTGGGCGACGGGTACCTCGGCCACCAGGGCTCTTCTTACGGAGAAATGACTGCAAGAACTTCGATAGCTCGTCATCAGGCAATAGGCGCATTTGTGCGGCGCGAATCCGCAGCGCTGTTTTGAAAAGGTCATAGACACCTTTTCGAGTTAAACCCGACGTGAAGACTATGGGCGCCCATGGAGCCATGGATAGATAGTGCCTGTAGTATTTTTCGAATTCTTTCATGGTAGTTGGATCTTTTTTCTGGACGGCATCCCACTTATTCGCAACAACGATGATGCCTTTTCTTGCTGCGAGTGCCATGTCAACCACATGTGCGTCATGCATGGCCATCCGCTGCGTCGAGTCTGTAACTACGATGGCGATATCAACCCTCTTCAGTGCATGGCCGCTTAAGAGGTTGGCGGCGCGTTCGATAGCATCACTTATCTTCCGCTCTTTCCGCAGGCCGGCAGTATCGACAAACACAAATGACTTCCCGTGAAATGTAACGCGCACGTCTCTCGGTTCGCGGGTTGTGTGTGGGTTCGGTGAGATAATGAATTTGTCATCACCTGCTATGGCGTTCGCTATAGTTGATTTTCCCGTATTTGTTTTCCCTATGAGGGCGATACGTATGTCATTATCTGTGACAGGCGATGAGCCACCCGTTCCAGGGAGTTTGCTTACTACGTCATCCAGAAAGTCTCCTGTCCCGATGCCGCTAATAGCCGATATCTGCCGATAGGTCGATATCCCAAGCGATCTGAAAGGCCCGACAGAATGTCCGATATCACTCGGCCTGTCAGTCTTATTAATAGCGAGCAGTACGGGGCATGGTACGTTTTTCAGCCGGCGCGCGACGAGCCGGTCCTCATTTGTTACCCCGGTGATGGCGTCTACCACGAGGCACACGAGTGACGCATTGCTAAGAAGTTTCTCCACTTGATCGCGCACTTCTGAACTTAAAGGACGCGCCGTTTGATCTTCAAAACCTCCACTGTCGATGAGTATGAATGATTTTTCTCGCCATGACATCGTTGCTTGGTTCATATCCCTCGTCGTTCCGGGTACCGGGGACACGAGCGCCTGTGAGGTTCCCGTGAGCGCGTTAAAAAGTGTAGATTTGCCTACATTTGTTCGCCCCACGAGGAGCACTGCGGGGAGTTTTGAGCGCTGAGACATAAAAAACTGGACTGGAAAATACTATGACCCCGGCGTTTGCCTACTCACTTCCTCAGTGCCCAGTATGATCAGGAAATCCGCCGAAGCGCTTTTGGGCTGCTCTGTCACCTTAGCGCCTGATCCTTGGAGATCTTCATAGGTAACGGGCGAGGAACTATTGATAAGGAATCCTGGAGTGTTCGTGATGGCATCGGCGTTGAGATGGTCTGTAAGCCAGGTCAGTGAGAGAGGCTTGGTTCCACCGGATAAATCGATTACGAGTGTTTCTTTGTAGTCCTGCCGACTCGCATTACTGATACTTGTGATGGTAAAATCGGCAGGCATTTCGCGGGAGACCTCTGCCGCTAGGCCAGGAGTCTTGGTACCGTTTTGGATTTCTACTTGGGGCTGTTCATTTTGCAGGGATTTCCGGGAAAAGGCGTTATTTATAAGTTCTTGGATTTCATCGTAGTTACCGGATCGGGGAGTGAGGATATATGCGCCATCAAGCGTCGTCCCTGATTTCAGAAGTCCTTCGGGAGTGGTATCAAGAGCCTGAGTGACGACGCTTGTATCTTGAATTTTGTCAGCCATCTTTGCTAATCGGAGAATTTCCCAGATCTGCAAGTCTGTTCGGTTATGCTCGCCTAAGTCCTCGAGAGCGTCAATAATGCGCTTCGGAGTCGTCAACGTATCAAATGATAATCCCTGCTGCTTAATTGCCAACAGTACTTTCTGCTGACGCTGCGACCTTGCGAAATCAGATCCTTCGCCATTTGAGCCATGGCGCGATCGAACATACTTCAACGCTGTAGCCCCGTCCATGTGCCGGAGTCCCTTTTCGAAACGGGCAGTTTGGTACCCAAAGTTATTATCGGGGTATTCGTAGTCTACGAAGCTTCGCTCGACATTTATATCGATCCCCCCGAGATCGTTGACAATTTTTTCGAATCCGCCGAAGTCTATACGTCCAAAATAATGGATTTGCTGGCCGGTCACTTCTGACACCACCCGGCTCAATAGCACTTCACCGCCGCCGGGGTAGTTGTTCGAGTGACCAAAAGCCATGGCATTGTTAATTTTTCTGTAGCCATATTCAGGGATGTCGACGTAGAGGTCGCGGGGGATTGAGAGCATCGCCACCTCACCCGTAGAAGGTTTAATGCTTGCCAGTATGATGGTATCGGCCAGGTAGGCGCCCTGGTGTCCTTCTCCGCCGATGCCGATGAGGAGAATGTTTATTCTATCCTGGGACTCTCCGCGAAGCTGTTTTTCAGGGCTCACTATGAGGTGCCGAAGCTGGTCGAAGAAGGCGACTTTTTCTCCCGTTTCAGTGTTCGTTGTGTTAACTGACATAATTACTTTTGCCGTTACTCCGAATCCGAATCCGAGAATAACCATGCCGAGCAGAATAAAAAGCCACAAAAGCTTGTGATTTTTTTGCTTCTTTTGCAATAATACACCGCCGGCGTTCATCGGCTGGGGCATGGCTTCATTCAGGCGTTTATGAAAATCGGGCATGAGTAATATGTATCCGTTCGGAGATATAGAATTAGCATACACAGTATAGGTATTTTGCGCTCTCTGGTCAATGAAAGCAGGAATCACGGCCTACCTTGCCGAAAATGGAGGTAGTTACCGGTAACAATATAGACAAAGCCTCTATTTTGTGGTATACTTTCGCCAGTTACCATAGTAAGTAATGACAGTTTCTTCTCTAGTTTGAGCCAAGAAAATAACTAGGAGGTACGCATCTGCTTCGCCTCTTTCAACGTCTGCTAAGCCAAAGAGACGTCAAACGAAAAGGTTCAGGATACTTTATGTCGCTCCCAAAGCTTCTTTCGCTTGAGCAGGTGAGCGATATTCTTGGGGTACATCCTAATACTTTGCGAAATTGGGATATCAAAGGAAAACTGAAGGCTATTCGCGTCGGGACCAGGCGAGATAGACGATATGAACGGGAACAGATCGAAACAACGTACTACCAACTCCATGGTCGACTATCAGATGGAGTAGGACGACAGGTCGCACCCAAAATATTTTCCCCACCTGTGGCGATCTTTGCCCTCGTCCATGTTGTCGTCATGGCGTTATTTTTTCATGTATCAGCGATGGGTGTGCACGACACACGCGTTGGCCAGGAGCAGGGCATCGTACTAGGGACTACCACTGACCTCTTCCGCCTCGAGCCCACAGTATGTGAAGGATGGACGGAGTTAGACGCAATTCCATCTGAGATTCTTTGTGGCGGTTATGTTCTACCTGAAAAGTTCACTGCCGAGAGTCAGAAGGGGGTATTATCCCTTTCTGACATACGGGTACTGATCTCGCTTGGCATCGACGGATATGCGGGGAGTGAAGATGTGCTTACTTTTTCCTACTCGATTGACGGGAAAAGGTGGATTCCCATCGATTCGTTCGGACTTATTGAAGACATGAGCAACGCCACTCACCAGGGGTACTGGAGTTTTCCCATGTCGGTCGATTCACTGTCAGATATTTCATCCCTTCAAGTCAAAGCGTCCTATAACGCCGTTCCATCCGCGGAGGAATCCGTAGCGTACCTGGACGGCATGATCATAGAAGCCAACCTTGAACAGCTTGATGAGACGTCTCGCGAGATTGTTGAGAGTGTCGAACTTCCAAAAACAGATTTCACTTCAGAAGAAAACCCGACGGTTTCCGTTGCCGTCGAAGAACGGTCCGCCCTCTCGTTTATCGGTATCGGTACGACGCAGCGCGAGGTAGAGGGTGTCACGCTTACGTCACCGGATGGCACGAAAGCCGATGTTGAAGTTGGCGTCCAGGAAAAGAAGGAGGGTGGCACGACCACACTTGCATACAGCGTACCCCAGGACCAGCTCACCCGGCCGGGACAGTACACGATTAGCATGAACATTACCCAGGACGGAGAGACTGAAGTAGTGACCAAAGATTTCTCCTGGGGCGTGCTTGCGGTTAATCCCAATCAGTCTGTTTACGCTCCTGGCCAGGACGCAACCTTTTCTATAGGTGTTCTCGATGACAAAGGTGGCATCGTCTGTGATGCGGAGGTTGAGCTCGTCGTGACTGATTCGACCGGCGCCGTAGCTGCGCACCTCTCAACGAAGGATGGAAGTATTTCGGTCTCAGATGTCTGCCATATCAAGGACATATATACCGAACCCGACTACACGGGTTCATTTTCTCCAAAGTCTGCCGGGACCTACCAGATGGAATTAACCGCTACCCATACGAATGGTACCCACTCGATACGGGATACCTTTATCGTTGAAGAGCGACCGTCTTTTACCGTGAAACGAACTGGCCCGACGCGCGTGTTTCCTGTCTTATACCAACCAATGCAGCTGGAAGTAACGGCGCAAGAGGATTTTGAGGGGGAAATCATTGAGCGGGTACCTGCGGACTTCGTTATCCGAGCTGGTAATGATGGGAAGGTGCGACAAGCAGATACTGAAAAAGAGATAGTCTGGAATTCCACTATCAGTGCCGGGGACACGATTACCCTCGGGTACGAATTTAAATCACCGGAAAAGAGTCCTGAACTTTTCCATGTGGGCGAAGTCACAATCGGCGACTGGCACGAAGGAAGAAAGTGGCAATTAGCGATTGATCCCACCTACATGCATTTGCTATTGGATACAGGCGATTCCACCCCTACTGGCTGGACTGACGTTACTGCAACCTATACTGATAAATTTATTCGTGGAGAAACGGCGGCGAATTTCGGCGCAACGGGAGGGGGCGCGACACACACCCATTCTCCAGTCATCACCCAAAATTTGGCGAGTACCGGCAAGGCGCAGTCAGGATCCGCCAACTGGCGTACAGCAAAGAGTCATGACCATGCTCTCAGTGGAGAAAGTACATCAAGCGAAAACAATCTTCCCGCATACCGAAATTTCAAGATCATTAAGAATGACACGGGTATCCCGGCGACGATTCCGCAGAACGGCATTGCGCTCTTTGACGATAACCCCGGAATGCCAGGTTCTGGTTGGACGCGCCAATCATCTCAGGACAGCAAGATGATCCGCATCGACAGCGTCGCAGAAACACTCGGCTCTGATACACATACTCATACGCAGACATGGTCGACTCTTGATGCAGATGCTGAAGGACTAAGTGTTGCGACAAATAATACTGCGGCGAGCGGATCCGATATATCGCATACCCATACAGCACCTACAAGTAGTGCGACCGCATCAGCGACATCTTTGCCCCCATATATCGAAGTAATAGTCGGCAAAGCTGATGCTAATACATCCGTCCCATCAGGCACTATCGGATTATTTGATGCGGATCCCGGTGCGGGGTGGGACCTCCGTTCGGATTCCGGCGATCATTTTTACCAACAGTTCGCACGCGGAGCCGCCGCCTACAATAGCACGTCGCAGGGCGCATCGACCCATACCCATACGGGTCTAACGAGCGGCGTGAGTGGCGCAGCAGCATCAGCCACAGGACAATCTACCGCAGGATCCAATTCGGCGGGAAATGCGCATACCCATACATTAACTGCCAACTTCGACACCATCGATCATAAGCCGCCGTATGTTAACTTCGTGTATGCCGAAAAGGTTGATGTCACGAATATAGATATTTCCGGATCCATCAAAGGAACAAATGAGTCGAGTTTTATCGGCAATCCACCCTGTAACGGGTCAACGGCAGTGGTATCGATCAGGGTTGATGGCGGTGCAGAAAGTACGACAACATGTGCAAATTCAACTGGCAACTTCTCGTTTACAGCAGTCAACGCAGGAGCAGGGAAAACAATCACCCTTTATCTCAACAGTAATTCAACGCCGAAGGCAAATCTGATCATGGTGTCGGGCGGAGTGAATATCACGGGAGCTGACCTGTATGAGGATCGGATGATCGTTAGAGATGAGCAGGACGGTACCGCGACGATTCTTGACCTGTTAGATTATGACAACGACCAGAATGCCACTGACATGCTTTTTGACGCGGACGATCTGGCTACGGACGCGCTCACAGTTGATTCAGGAAAGGAGCTGCATATCTGGACCGGCGATACACTGGATCCCGGAGGGACCGTGACGACCCAGGGTTCAGGAAATCTCCATATCGACGACAATGCCACAGCGCAAATTGACAATGGCAGTTCAGCTATTGCGGGCGATGTGCTCGTCGACGGCGGTGCGACATTTAGTGTCCAGGCAAACGTCTCAATTTCAGGCGGGGATATCACCACGAGCGGCACGAGCCCGACAGTTTCATATATTGGAACACCGACAGTGACGATGTCAGGTACCGGTAGCGTAGGCGGCGGAACTACGCCTTCGATTACTTTTTACAACCTTACCCAATCCAGCGGGAGCATTTCACTCTCTGATGCCGTCGTCACCGACAACAATTTCAGTGTTTCCGGCGGTACGTTCACGCCGGCGCCAAACAGCGATTTAAAAATCAAGAATGATTTCACCCTTACTGCCGGTACGACCTTCACGAAAGCATCCGGCTCCGGCAAGCTGATTTTTAACGGTGACTTGACGTTCACAGACAACACATCGCCGAAACAAGATTTAGGTAACGTACAGATCGGTCTTTCACCGGACGTCATAGAGCTCGCAAGCGACATGGTAGCCACGAGTCTCACCGTCACCGCTGCCGACACATTCAATACCAATGGGTACGATCTCGATATCGGCACCGGCGGGATAACTATCGCAGGTATCTTTGATGCCACGGACGATATAGAAGCGGATACATATATTAATACCGAGGGAGTCTTTGACATCCAATCTGGCGCTACATTTACCCAGGGCGACTCGACGGTGACATTTGATGGAGCGTCGGGTACTGACGATCTCATAACCAATGGCGCGTTCTCACTTTATAATCTGGTCGTAAATGGGAGCTCGGAAGTCGTGGAGCTGGAAGACCCGCTCGACGTTGATAACAATATCACCATCACCAATGGAACTCTGGACGTGAAAAGCGGCGAAGATAATGCGATAACGATCGGTGGAAATTGGGATAATAATTCCACATTCACTTCGCGTTCAGGCACAGTGACATTTGATGCGGCTGACATGAGCAATACGATTGAAGCGGGCGGTTCGAGCTTCAACAACGTTACATTCCAGGGATCTGACGGCGCTGGTGGGTGGACATTCCAGACGAATGACGCGACTGTCGCTGGCACGATTGATGTCGACACGAGTGATGAGATGGCTATCGCATCTGGCAGGACGGTTACCCATTCTGGATCGACACTGACTCTCGACGGAATTATCTCGGGAGCCGGTAGGCTGACATATCAGTCTGGGACGGTATTTCCGATGACCGGATGGATTTCATCAATCTTGAGGATAGACGGTACCAGCGCAGACCGGACTGTACCGAGTAGGACTTTTGGCGGACCTATGGAGCTTTACAGCAATTCTTCAAGTGCGGCCCGTACTTTCACCATGGGATCGGCGGCATCACAGGAGATCGTCATCGACGGGTACTTGTATGCGATGGCGGATAATTCCCAGAATGTGACCGTCGAAGCGAACACATACAACCCGAGCATCACCGTGAGGGGGGATCTGGACTTCACCGGCAGCGGAGGCGGTTCGGAAACCCTCAATGCCGGATCGAACACCTGGAGCCTCGGCGGAAACGTAAACTTTTCTGACGGGACATTTACCCATAACAGCGGCACGGTGAAATTCATCGCGGGTGACACGGGAAACACGATTAACGCCGATAATGACACGTTCAATAACGTCCAGTTCGGCACCGACTGGCTGACGGGTTATTCGTATCGCCAAAAGGTTTCGTTTGATGCATCGGCGCTTTCAGGTTCAGTTTCAAACTTTCCCGTGATGGTACATGTAGACAACTCATCTAAGTTCTCGAGTTTCTGGAGCCATGTCACCGATACGACCAATGGCTACGACATTGTCTTCACTGACCGTGACGGTACCGTCCTCGATTATCATTTCGAGAAGTTTAATTACGCGGGGAGCGATCTGGTCGCCTGGGTTGAGATGCCGCAGCTCGACGCGTCGAGAACCGATTATCTCTATATGTATTACGGGCGGGCGAGCGCACCGAATCAGCTGGATGAAAATGGCACCTATGATTCCGATGGCAGCTTCGTTGACGTCCAGCATTTGGAAGAAAGCCCCAATGACGGTGTCGCAGGCCACATCAACTCAGTTTCCTCGAGCTACGCCGGCACGCCCCAGAACTTTCAGGACGGGGGAGGAGGCACGACGGACGCGACTGGACGGATAGACGGGGCGGACGATTTCGCGGGGGACGACGATTACGTCAATACGACCTATAATGCCGCACTTGATCCTGACAGTATTACCTGGTCGGCGTGGGTGCAGTTTGCCGACCTTTCCGGATCTAATTATGGAGGGGTACTTTCCAGAAATAACGGTAATGACGCCTACAATATTATGTTGGTCGAGAGTACCGATAGAGTGCGGTTCTACGTGAAGAAGGCGGCTGCGAGCACCTGCGGCGGCGGGTGGTCCTGTGTAGAGTATGGCACCTCGGTCAATACGAGCGATTGGTATCTTCTGACGTTGACCCACAATGGGGGGACCGGCAGGCTCGAAGGGTTCGTGAACGGGGATTCTATCGGGAGCGATACGGTGGTCGGCGCTGTTCAGAAACTTTCTTCTGACGTTCGCATCGGTCACTACGCGGGCGGTACGTATGCCGATGGCATCATAGACGAAATGAAACTCTCTAACACAGTCCGCTCCAACGACTGGATCAAGGCGGAATACCTCTCAGAGTCGGAGACACTGATCGTCAATAGCGGTAACGGCTGGAGCGCCGAAGAGACCGGCGCGGCGGGGGCGTGGTCACCTTTGACGAATGCCATGACGGTGACGAATGACCTCACGATGACAGCGGGAACGTTCAATACGGCCAGCGGTACGGCCGATGTGACCGTGAACGGCAATGTTACCTGTGGGGCCACGTGCGGCACGATCAGCATGACGACTACTAATACGTTCACGCAATCAGTCAGCGCGTCTAAGAATTTTGGCACCACTACCGGCACTACCGCTTGGACATTTAATAACCTCACATTCCAAAGTTCTGCCAACACGCCGACAATAACTTTTAATGCCGGCACGGGCCTGATAACCGTTAACAGCACTCTCACCCTGACTAACGGCGGGACTTCTTTGACCGTAGATAACGAAACCAGTAATGACAGGGACTTTGATCTTGCCAATGTTACTATCGGAACCACTACAGAGTATAAAGCCTCATCGACTGAAGATTTTACCGTTTCTGGCGACTGGACGCTCAATGGTACCTTCACTCGAAATAGCGGGACGGTAACCTTTGATCCCGGCGATTCCAATAGTACCCTCGAGGGTTCTACTACGAGTTTTAACAATTTGACCATTAACCCATCTTCTTCAAATACAGTTACTACCAATATCAGTGTTAACGTCTACGGTGTGTTGAATGTGGCTGCAAACGATACTCTGTCGATTGCGAGCGCGAAACAGCTGATTCAGCAGAGTGGGTCGCTGACCTTAAGCGGCACCATAGGCGGGGCGGGCAAGTATAGGTGGTACCTAGCCTCGCCCACTGACCTGCCAACCACAGGGATTATCTCATGTACGTTGAGTTACGAAGCGCTATATGGAAACCAGAATATTGTGAATAGGACGTACGACGGCCCGGTCGAAATTCATGGGGATCCGGTAAGTACACGCACCGATACGGCAAGCTCGGGGACTTTGACGTTTAATTCCACCCTGACGACCTACTATGACGGCGCATCATTTACCTTGGACTTTGTTACCAATAATCCCATAGTGGTGGTCGTAGGCGACTTTACCAATGATACTTCGGCGGTCTTTTCCGCGCCGGATGCTGACGGGTCATTCACATTGTCGGCGAATTATACGAATAACGGGACGTTTACCCACAACAATGGTGAGGTTATCTTCAACTCCCCGACTACCGCCGAAATAAGTACCGGCGGCACCGGAATAGGGCAGTTGTTTTATAACGTCGAATTCAATGGTTCTGACACCAGCGGCACCTGGACCGTGACTCCTAATGATATGGAAGTAAAAAACAATATAGTTATTGACATACTCGATATTGTAGAAATACCTTCTAGTCGGCGGCTACGTCAGATCACCAATACCGGAACGCTCTCCTTGGATGGCGAGATCATGGGCGATGGTCGTTTCGAGTACGCTTCGACAACGGAGTTTCCTGGTACAGGTGATGTCAACGTTGATGTCCAGTTTTACTCCCAATATGGAAATCAGAAGTTCGCTGGGAGGGTATTCGGCGGGGATGTTGAATTTGTCGGATGGTCGGGTGTTTCACGCACGTTTACTGCGAATGATAGTAATCCCGTGGCCTTCGACGGAAATGTCACGACGACAGATGTTGATACAGCGTTTACTTTAGATTTCAGTACCAATAATCCGGCGGTGACGATTGGAGGAACACTAACTCTCAGCAGTTTGGCCACTTTTTCTGCGTCGTCAGCCACGTATTTGCAAGGGAGCTACGTGAACAACGGTACTTTTACCGACAGCGGAGGAACGGTATATTTGAATGGCAGTAGTACGCAGACGCTCTCCGGAACCATGACCGGCAGTTCCGATTTTAACAATCTTACCATTACAAATACCTCTGGAAGCCACTCGGGATGTGAAACGTCCTTTACTCCCGGCATAGAATTCGCCGCTGATATGACTGTGAGTGGTACCTATCGGATCGTAACGACGGATCCGAATCCTGATGGGATAATGCGCGTCGAATATCTGTCGGGTTCGACATACATCATTACAAACATTAACTGGGTGGGGACTGAAACGTACCCTGTCATTTTTAGAAATTCAAACCTCACATCGGGAACCTGGAATCTCAATGTTTCGGGCACGCAGGCGGTATCATGGGTAGATGTGGCCCGGTCAGACGCGACACCAGGCAGCATCATAGACGCAGACGACGGTACCAATGCCGATTGTGGCAGTCCTCCAAATGTCGACTGGGATTTCGAGGCGCCGAGGGACTTCGCTGGTTTTGCGAGGGGCACAGGGGAATCCGGCTCTATCGGTGACTCCATCTGTAATGGTTCCACAGCTGTCTTAACACTTCGAATTAATGGAGCGGATAACGGTTCGACCAGCTGCGCGCTTACAACCGGAGCCTACTCATTCACGGGTATTACGGTATCTACCGGGGATACGGCAACCATCTATTTGAACGGAGCTTCAGCTTCGAAAGCGAATCTCGTGTTTGTGCACGGCGGTACCAATCTGACTGATGCTGATTTGTATCAGGATAGAGTCATTGCCAGGGATAACTTTGGGGGTGTGCTCACTATCTCTGAAATGGCGGACTGGGACAATGATGATGACTCGACCAACATGCTCTTTACGGCAAATACGAATCTCGTTGTCGAAGATAACTACGAACTGCACATATGGACTGGCGATACACTCGATCCGGGAGGCACGGTCACTACCGGAGGAACCGGGGATGTGCATGTAGATGACAGCGCTATCGTGTATTTCGATACGGCAACAAATACTGTTGGCGATGATATCTTGGTTGACGCTGGAGCTACGCTCTATATAGATGCCAATACGAGTGTGAATGGCGGCGCTATCACTACCACGACGACCGGAGTGATAAACACCACGGGCGGTACGCCGACGCTCACTATGTCAGGTACCGGTGCTATCGGCGGCGGGAGCGGGGCCATCACTATTTATAATCTAACGACGACCGGTACCGGCACCACGTCGCTGACGGGTACAGGAACCAATACTATTAGCAACGACGTTTCCGTCGGTACCGGCACCACACTGGATATCCAGCAGTCGGTAACCGTCGGCGGGGGCGATCTGACGACTACCGGGTCGGGTTCCATCACGACGACTAGTGGCACGCCGCTAGTGACGATTAATACAACGGGGACGCTCGGGGGCGATACGACCGGTACGATAACGATTCATGATTTAACATTTGGTTCGGGGACGCACACATTCGGCTCGGAGGTTACCGTCAACGACGATCTGACGCTTGCCGGTGATATCACCCCAGGCACCAGCACTGTTACCATGGCAGGCACCGACGGTGCCGCGACACTGAATGGAGCTGGGGGGAATAGCGATTTTAATAACTTGACCATTGACAGTAACGCCGTGGGCACGACTATTACCCTGTCGACCGGTGATGTCGACGTTACTGGTGCGTTGGCCGTCGACACGGGGGATACTTTAAGCATTAGCTCCGAACGAATGCTGCGATGGCAGGGATCCGGATTCACGTTAAATGGAACGATTTCCGGAGCGGGAAGACTGACTGTTCAAACGAATAACCCGATTGCCACATCCGGGACGCTCAGTACTATCGTTAGGTTTGATGTGGCAAATAACGCCGGCACCATGCCTGCAAGAACCTACGGGAGTGACGTTGAAATTTATTCAAATAAATCGTGTGTAGCCCA
>Ga0075987_137_pt1 | contig 14378 bp, 13 predicted proteins | sample RifGroA2_FD_68035 | JGI IMG/M metagenome (GOLD analysis project Ga0075987, IMG submission 68035) | Parcubacteria bacterium GW2011_GWA2_48_9
ATGTATTCTCTCGCGTTCAGTTTGATCATGACTTTGAAAAAGAAAAAGACATACTCGGCCGTGTATATGAGTACTTCCTTGGCCAGTTTGCATCTGCCGAGGGTAAACGTGGTGGGGAATTTTTTTCGCCAAGATCAATTGTCCAGCTAATAGTCGAGATTCTTGAGCCTTTTGAAAATGCAAGAGTGCTAGATCCATCAGCAGGGAGCGGCGGAATGTTCGTCCAGTCAGCACGTTTTCTTATTGAGCATGGGAAAGACAAATCTCGCCTGTCGTTTTATGGCCAAGAAAGTAATCCAACGACTCTTCGGCTTTGTAAAATGAACCTTGCAATAAGGGGTATCAACGGGCAAGTTGAACTCGGTAATACCTACTACGACGACAAGTTTCCCGACCTTCGTGCAGACTTTGTTATTGCTAATCCTCCCTTTAATGCTGAGTGGGACCCAAGCAGACTGAGTGACAGCGATCCACGAATTAAATTTGGTACTCCTCCAGGTGGGAGCGCTAACTTCATGTGGATTCAGCACTTTATCCATCACCTCGCACCGAGTGGCATGGCCGGATTTGTTATGGCTAATGGTGCTTTAGCGGTAGGTGGGAGGGAAGGGGAAATGAGAAAAAAGATCATTAACGCTGATCTCATAGACGTGATCATTGCGTGTCCCCCGAAGCTATTCTACAATGTCGCTTTACCAGTTTCACTATGGTTTGTGTCGAAAAACAAGACTAACGGCCGCTTTCGAAATAGAAAGGGAGAGATACTTTTCATTGACGCTCGGGAAACATTCGAACAGATCTCTCGGAAGCAGGTGAGGTTTGCTGATGAGCAAATACAGAAAATAGCTGACACTGCACGGGCATGGCGTGGCGAGAAAGGGTCAGGCAAGTACGAAGATGTCGCTGGTTTCTGCAAAGCCGCGAAACTTGGAGAAGTTGAAAAAAATGGGTACGTTTTAACACCAGGACGCTATGTCGGCGTGGCAGAAGAAGAGGATGATGGCATACCGTTTGAGGAAAAGACGAAGAAACTTCAACAAGAGCTCGAACAGTCATTCAAAAAGGGAGAGGAGCTGGAGAGACAGATCCTTGATAACTTAAAGAAACTAGATATATGAAGAAGAAAGAGGTGTTAGAATATGCCCCCGATGAAGTACGAAGCAAGATACTCTCATTTTTAGTAGCTCATCGTAAGAAAGCTCGTGGACTTGATTCTCTAATGGCCTCAAGCTCGGAGATAAAAAAAGCAATGGCTGTAGTGGGAGTTAGACAGAATGATGTAGTGCAAAACTTAGACTACCTTGTTCAACATGGGTGGGTAGATGAAAGAGTTATTAAGCGACCATATAAAACCCCAAGAGGATTCGAAGTTCCCAATGAAAAGCATCTTTTTGGCTTGTCGGAGATAGGTCTAAAATTTGTCGAAGGCGAATCGGAATTTGATCGCACAAGCGCCTTTTCCGGGATTAACATTACAAACATTGGTGGAGTCACCGTAGTTGGCTCGAATAATGTTGTGAGGAATGAATTTATTGATGTCCTTCGCGCTTTCAACCAGCTAGAGGGCGCTGTGAAGATGTCAGATAAGCTTTCCGAAGAACAGAAGTTGGATGTACAGGCAGATGTTCAGACGATAAAGAGTCAATTATCCAAGGCGCAGCCCGACAAAAGTATCGTTCAAAAAGCGATGGAAAGTATTTCCTTTGTTGGCTCATTACCCGGAGTAGTGGAAGTTTTCAATGCCGCATATCACGCAACACAGCGTATCATCGGCTTATGAGACCCACTTGGCAAAAAGTAAAACTTGCAAAGTTTGCAGATATTAATCCATCTGTAAGTTTAGTGCGTGGTAAAGAGTATCCTTTTATGGATATGGCCGATGTACAGCCGCTTTCACGAACCACGGATTGGGAAAAGATGAAAGTATATTCTGGTTCAGGTGCTCGATTTGAAATAGGAGACACACTATTCGCGCGAATCACTCCGTGTCTAGAGAACGGAAAAATTACCCAAGCTTTGAAATTAGATAAACCTGGCTTTGGTTCTACCGAGTTTATTATTTTACGTGGCAAAAAGGGAATTGCTGACACTAACTTTGTTCACTATCTCTCAAGGACTTATCGTGTTCGGAAACTTGCCGAACAAAGCATGATTGGCGCTTCGGGACGTCAAAGAGTTGAACGTGAGGCCTTTGAGAGCATAGAAGTAGAAGTGCCAAAGGATCTCACCACTCAATCCCGCATCGCCTCCATCCTCTCCGCCTTTGACGAAAAAATCGAGCTCAACAACAAAATCAACGCCACGTTAGAAAAAATGGCGCAGGAGATATTTAAGGAGTGGTTTGTGAAGTTTCGTTTTCCTGGTCATGAGAAAGCTGAGTTTGTAGACAGCGAACTTGGGAAAGTGCCGAAGGGGTGGGAAATTGACCGAGTCGAAAAGCTTGTTAAGCGGGTATCTGCGGGCAAAAAATATGAGCAGAAAACAGCACTTGAAGAAGGCAAAGTGCCTATTCTTGATCAGGGGAAAAGCGGAATTATCGGTTTTCACAGTAGTGAACCTGGAGTGGCTGCGAGTGCAGGTAATCCCATAATTGTCTTCGCAAATCATACTTGTTATGAGAACTTAATCATGTTTCCATTTTCTGCTATACAAAATGTTCTGCCATTTAGACCGAATCCGGATTATAAAAGAGATATTTTTTGGTTATTTTTCGCTACTAAAGACTTAGTAGTATTTAATGACTATAAAGGGCACTGGCCTGAGTTGATGTCACGACGTATAGTGATTCCCCCAGAACATCTAACTCAGAAGTTTGGTGATATAGCAAGACCAATAACAATTAAGAAATATAGAGCTCAGATTGAAAACAAAAGCTTAGCCAAACTCCGCGATTTGCTTTTACCAAAGTTAATGAAAGGGGAGGTAAGGGTATGAGTTATTTTAGTCACAGAAATAAATACACAGTAGAGTACTCTGGACACGAAGAGGTTTCCGCCAATTTACGAAATAGGATCAATAGGCGTGATCCATTTCAGATAATTATTAGGGGAGATTTTCACGAAGTTTTTACAATAGTCGAAATCTTTTTAGACATGCTAAAAAGTATTACAGGAGTAAATCAGCAGAATGCAATAGTTGAATTAGTGAAGGCCTTTAGATTATCTGGGTCAGTCTACGCAGTATCTAGTAGTATGACCATTGAGTTAAACATTGATAAAGATGCAGCAGAAAAACTGGAGCAAACGAAACAAGTTTTAAAAAGTACACCCTCGGCATACAAAAGGTTTTTTGAGGCTGTTGGAAACTTACTTGGACGTAACTCTAAGCCAGAAGACATTGTGAAAAATATTTATATAGCAACTGAAAACTATTTCAAAGTAATTACCTCAACTTCAAAGTTTGGTGGTGCAATTAAAAGTTTATTTCAGCAGGGTATAATCAACAAAGAACAGAAAGGCGTCCTGGAAAAGCTAAATGAATATGGTTCAGATTCTATAGGCGTTAGGCATCACGGCTCCTCGCCCTCACCAACTGAATCTCAAGCATTATGGTTTATTGAAACCATTAGCGCTCAATTAAGATTTATTCATCAGCAGAAATTAAAGTTAACGAAGGTTAGCTAATTATTAAAGAGTAGATTATGAAAAAAGTAGAACTTGAACAAGTAATTGCCCAAATTAATGAAAAGATTGGTGATGCTAATACATTAAAACAAACCATAGATAATGCTACGGCAACTGGAAAACAGGTTGATGAATTGTTAAAGCAGCTTAATACTCAGAAAGCTACAATTGAGGATTTTGTCCAAAAGTTTACTGAAATAAATCAAAGCGTTGGTCAATCAAAAGTGGCGGTGGACGAGGCAGCCGCATCCGCGAAAGAGTACCAGGCTAAAATTAGTGAGCAAGAAAAACAGTATACAACTCTCAAAGAGGAGGTTGATCAATTAAAAGTGAGAACTGATGATTTATTAAGCACTGCTGATGAGCAATTGGGTAGAGTTAGCTCGCAAGTTTTAGCAAATTCATTTAGCTCCGAGGTCAAAAAGTTGGAGGAGTCGGTAGATAATTGGTTTAAGTGGCTTCTTTATTCTACCGGAGCGCTGTTAATTGTAGCTATTAGTATTGTTATTTATCAAATTGAGAGTGAGGGAACACTTATTGCCTTGAACTTTTTAGTTAAGGTAGTCCTAACATCACCACTAGTCTATCTTGTAACATTCGTATCCAGTCAGTATTCCAGAGAAAAAAAGCTTCTCGAGGAGTATCGTTTTAAGTCAACAATCGCATTATCTTTTGAAGCATACCGAAAGTTGATTCGGGAAGAAATTACCGATATGGGGATTACGGAAGAAAAGAAACAGGAAAGAGCATTAGACTTTATTGTTAATTCGGTAGGAAATATATATTCGTCACCAATGAAAAATATCTCTGATCATGGGGCAAAAAGTGATAAAGAAGGTGACCTGCCATTATCTCAAATTGATAAAATAGTAGATATAATTAGGAAAGTAGTTATTAAATAATATGGCAGTTAGAATTAACGAAGATACAATTACAGAACAGCCAATCCTAGACTGGCTAAAACAGCTTGGGTATGACTATGCTTTTGGTCCTGACATTGCACCTGGAATGGCTTTGAGTGAACGGAGTGATCCACGGGAGGTAGTACTAAAAAAGCGGCTTGACCATGCTCTTCGACGGATTAACCCTCATTTACCGGAGCAAGCTATTGAAGATGCAATTGATCAGCTGGTCAAATACGAACACCCAAATCTAGTCTTTGCGAACAAGGATATTTATAAGTTTCTTACTGAGGGTATCACCATTGATGTAAAAAGTGATGATGACGATGTTAAGGGTGAAATCGTAAAAATGATAGATTTCGACCATCCTGAAAACAATGAATTTCTAGCTGTAAACCAATTTGCTATTCAAGGACCTGAGAATGTACGTAGACCTGATGTGCTTGTATTTATTAATGGCATTCCAGTGGCTATCTTTGAAGCAAAAAGTCCTACCAATATTCGAGGCACGACTGCGCAGGCGTATAGCCAAATTGAGAAGTATAAAAAAGAAATTCCCGACCTTTTTAAGTATTGCCAGGTAATTGTGATTGGAGACTTAAATGATGTGAAGCACGGGACAATTTCCTCTACTTGGGAATGGTATGGGATATGGAAAGGTATCGAAAGCGAGAATGAGGATAACCACGATAAACCGATACTTGAGATTACCGTGAAGGGAATGTTTGATAAGAAAAGACTCCTCGATATTATTCGCAACTTTATTGTATTCGAGGCTGATAGTGACCAGGATGCGACGACGTATACGAAGAAGATGTGTATGTATCATCAGTATTACGGAGTGAATAAAGCTATCACTGAAACGATCCGTGCGACTAAACTGAGGGGTAATAAAAAGATTGGTGTCTTTTGGCACACACAAGGGTCGGGAAAATCGCTTTCGATGGTTTTTTACATTAACAAAATAAGAACGTTATCAACTCTAAAGAGCCCGACCGTAGTTTTTCTAACAGATCGTAATGACCTTGATGATCAGTTATATAAGACATTCAAGCGAACAGGGTATTCGCATTTTGCAAAGCAAGCTGAAAGTATTGCGAATCTGAAAGAGAAACTTCGTGTTGCCGGAGCAGAGATACTCTTTACCACCGTACAGAAGTTTGACACGGAAGATGAGCAGCTTTCCGAAAGGGATAATATCATCATGATTGCCGATGAAGCTCACCGCTCCCAATATGCCAAGCTCGCAGGCAACATACGAAAGGCTACGCCGAACGCTTCATTTATGGGAATTACCGGCACTCCAATAAGCCTTCATAATCGGGATACGCGAATTGTATTTGGTGATTACATAAGTACGTATCAAATCCACCAGGCAGTCAAAGATAATGCGACGGTGCCGATTTACTATGAGGGAAGACTTGTACCGCTCCATGTCACCAATGAGTTTATTGATGAAGAGTTAAACGACATTTTGGGCGAGGAGAATGAGATGAGAAAAGAGTTACGCGTTCGGCTTGAGCAAGCGATCGGCTCAAAAGACCGACTTCAGAAGATCGCTCAAGATATTATTAATCACTTCAATAATAGAGGCCTTGAGGGTAAGGGCATGATTGTCACAATGAGCCGCAGGATTGCTGCCGAGATGTACCAGTTATTGAAGAAGATTCCGGGAGCTCCTGAAATGGCAGTTGTTATTTCGAAGCCAGAGGAGTTTAAAGGTCAGATTCAAAGCGAACTTGATAACAAGGAGATTGAAAAAAGATTTAAGAAATTCGAGGATCCTTTGAAGTTAGTCATTGTATGCGATATGTGGCTTACAGGCTTTGATGTCCCTTCCTTGCATACGATGTATATAGATAAACCCCTCAAAAATCATACGTTGATGCAGGCAATTGCGCGGGTAAACAGGATTTTTCGAGATAAGGAAGGCGGCTTGATCGTTGACTACATTGGTATCGCAGATAATCTCAAGAAGGCATTGAGTATATATAGTTCTGAAATTCGCAAAGAGGCGCTCATTCCTTTGGAGGAAGTAGTCGAAAAAATGATGGAAAAGTACGATGTTGTGAAGTCGATGTTCAATGGTCTAGACTTGAGTAATTGGAAGAAACTTTCCCCAGGAGAAATGGCAACTTTATTCCATCAGGCGGTAAATATAGTTATTACCGATAAGCAGACTCAGAATATTGATGAGGATAAGAAGCGTCGATTTCTCAAGGAATCTACGAATCTTCATAAGCTTTTTGCTCTCGTTATGCCCCATGCTGCAGCGCACCGAATTCGAAATGAAGTAGAGTTTTTTCAAGCAGTCAAATTACAGATTCGAAAAATGATGATCGTTGAGCACGAGCCAGGACCTGGACAAGATGTTGAATCTGCGCTCAGGGAACTCGTATCAAAGAGTATCGCGGCAGAAGGAGTGATTGATATTTTCAAAATGCACGAAAAGGGTAAGCCTAATGTCTCAATTTTCGATGAAAAGTTTCTTGAAGAGGTTAAAAAGATGAAGTTTAGAAATTTAGCTATTGAGGTGCTACGAAAGCTTCTCAATGATGAGTTACGTGTACGCTTCAAGAAGAATATTGTTAGGTACAAATCGTTTATGGAGATGCTCGAAGAAGTCATTGAGCAGTACGAGAATAATATGATAAAGTCGACTAAGGTTATCGAAAAGTTGGTTGAGCTTGCAGAAGAGGTACAGCGAGCCGAGAGTTTTAATAAGCAGATTGGACTTTCAGAAGAGGAGCTTGCTTTCTACGATGCAATTCTTGCAGAAAAGAAATCACCGCTAAAGAATGATGAACTCAAGGATACTGTTCGAGACTTAGTCCAAGTTATCAAGCGCGATGTTTCAGTTGATTGGACGAATAGTGAGATTATTAAATCGCGCATTCGTGCAAATGTACGTCGTCTCCTCATGCAAAAGAGTTTCCCCGCAGACCAGCGAGAGCAGGTGATTAATCTAATTTTGAATCAAGCCGCTGCTCTATATAAAGATTATAATTACGTAGTGGGTTAAATCCAGTAACCACCTCGATTTCGCCCTGCTAGAACCGACCGATTGTATTGATATATTTATTACATGGCTGCAGATCCACAAGTTGTAGAAGCAGGCAAGACCGTAGCTTCGACTATGGCTCGGATACTAGTCCCCGCATTATTAATAATGGGGGCGGTTGCCATAGCGCTTACATATTTTTTCACTAAGCTGGACAAAAAAGTTGACAACTTTATTTCACAAAGAAAAGCTAAAAAGCAAGCTACTCAGGCAACTGAGTCGTGCCCGCGATGTGGAGGGAACCTTGTTGTTCGGAGTGGGAGATTTGGTGACTTTATTGGTTGCTCGAATTACCCAAAGTGTAAATTCACCAAGAAAATCTGAGCATGCGTCATGCCCAGCCTCCAAAAAAATCATCCTCATCCACGGCAACGGGGGAGGTACCGGCACCGACTACTGGTTTCCATACGTGAAGCGCGAGTTTGAATCGATGCACATTCCCGTTATTGCTGAAACGTTTCCGGACAACGTAGAAGCCAAGGCGTCCGTGTGGCTGCCACATATAGAAAAGCTGGGAGCGGATGAGCATACTATCCTCATCGGCCATTCATCCGGCGCGGTGGCGGCTTTGCGATATGCCGAAACGCACAAGCTTCTCGGCACCGTACTCGTCGGAGTGAATTATACCGACCTTGGGATCGAGAGCGAGAAGATCAGCGGCTACTACGACCATCCGTGGAAGTGGGACGCGATAAAGAAGAATCAGAAGTGGAGTATCCTGTTTGCCTCGCTGGATGACCCGTTTATCCCTATCGCCGAACCCCGCCATATTAAAGAACAGCTCGACTGCGAATACCATGAGTATGCTGACCGGGGCCACTTCGGAACGGTAGATCCCAAGCTGGGATATAATAAACCAATGGCGGAGTTTCCGGAGTTAGTGGAGGCGGGTGACACAGTCAGGGGCTGAATTTTTAGACTAATTGTATTATTTGACAGTATATCATATATGATATATACTCATTTTAGCGTTATTTTGACAATATGAGGGCCTTCTACTTTGTTAGGGAGAATGGCAGGGCACCGTTAAGCAATAATGAACCTATGAATAAGAGCAACTATCTCTATAAGTTTCAAAAAGACAAAGAATACCAAAAACTTCTCAAAGAAGAAAAGGAGCTTTTGGATATCACTTTGCAGATTATTGAGGCCCGAAAAAAGAGGAAATTAACCCAACACCAACTTGCTAAAAAAGTTGGGATGCCACAAAGTCAAATTGCGAAAATTGAACGTGGCTGCCATAATGTGACGTTCTCAACTCTCTCGCGGGTAACCCGCGGGTTGGGCCTTCACTTAAAAGCGGTAGCGTAAATCCGGTTAATTAAGTTAATTGAGGTGGTTGACACCTCTAAAATAGTGTTTTATTATACTAATATCCATTTCAGAAAGGTGAAGTGGATATCACCTTACTAGATTGACTGAAAAACAGACTATGCATATTATTCTTGACCCGATCGCCATCCAGCAGTACATGGCCGGGAAACAGATAAAGATATTTTCATCTCTCGATATCCAGAGGATTTTTAATGCTTCCAGAAAAACTGTGGAGGGATTCCTGGCCCGGTACGTTAAAAAGGGGCTCATTATCAAACTACGAAACGAGTTTTATTGCTTTTCGACATACCTGCCTTCTGAATTTGAAATTGCTAATAACATATACCAGCCTTCGTATATATCCCTCGATAGCGCCCTGTCGCATCATCACATGATCCCTGAAACGATATACAGCATTACATCGATCACGAGCCGGGCGACGCGCAACTTTACCGTGAACGATGTGCTCTATTCTTATCAGACTATAAAAAAAGACGCCTATAGCGGCTACGTACCCCAAAACATACGTGGCTATACCATTCTCATCGCAGAGCCGGAAAAAGCACTAGCCGACTACCTGTATTTTATTGATTTAAAAAAACGCAGTTTGGCATATGAGCGGCTCGATCTTACAAAGGTCAAGAAAGAAAAATTGATGATGTACGTAGGGCTATTCAAACGGCCATCGATCAACCAACTTGTGAATCACATATATGCTGAGTTTAGAAAGCCTCAGAGAATTTACTAAGAAGTATCAAACCAAAGAAACCAATGTATTGAGGGAGTACGTACAGCACCTCTTTTTGTCTTCTTTGTATAGATTTCCCGGATCCGAAAGACTACTCTTTAAAGGTGGGACGGCACTGCGAATTATTTACCAAAGCCCGAGGTTTTCCGAAGACCTCGACTTTACCGGCCAGAATATCTATGCCGCCTCAACTATTGATGCACTATTTATTTCTGCCGTGGCTGAAGTCGAGAAATCAGGCATTCACATAGAGCTGAAAGAAGCCAAGCCGACCACCGGCGGGTATCTCGGTATTATCCGCTATGAACTGTATGATTTCACAGAAGACATGAAGTTTGAGGTATCTTTGCGGAGAGGCACAGCAGCAAACAAAGAAGTCTCCAGCATTACGAATGACTACCATCCATCGTATCCGCTGTTTCATCTCGCCCCGTCGGAAATAGTCAGAGGGAAAATGGCTGCTCTCTTGGATCGACAGAAACCCAGAGACTATTATGATTTGTATTTTATTCTGCGTCACCCTGAACTTAGCCACTACGTCGACAAAAAGCTGCTGCCGCGCGTAAAGGAAAGTGTACTCAAAAGCCGGATTAATTTTAAGAAAGAGCTGACCGTGCTTTTGCCGGTAAGCCACCATCTTTTACTTAAGGAATTCTCCCGAGTCCTCAGCACGGAGATACTCAAGTACCTGTAAGTGCATCTGCGGGATTTTCCGGACGTCTTGGAGCAGAAAATCAAATCGTATCTGGGAAAATAACGCAGTTTCCTGAATTAGTGGAGGCGGTGAAGGAAAGATTGGAATGTAATCATGTCTAAATCCCACTTGCCGAAAAAACATAATAATCACTAAGTAATATGAATGACCAGCCACGCGAGCAAAATAAGAATATTTCACCTGCGCATAAAAAACTTTACATCATACTCGCCGTCTTTGGGGTAGTCATACTCGCCGCTGGAGGGTATTTGCTACTATATGTCACAAACCAGGTGCCGAAGTCGTGCAGAACCATTGATACGTCAGGCCCTGAGCTGACATTTGAAATGAATTACTGCATTGGCGGCGGGTGTTATGCAGATACCCAAGAGGTATGTGAAGCGATCGATATTGTGAATGAAAAGATTGAAGCCGGTGCTGACGGGAAGCCCGATTGCGAGTGGGTGGACAACTACTGCCAACCGAATAAATAAGGGCAAGCTGGATCCCAGATTCTGAACGCTCGAGAAATTTGAATGCATATGGATAGTAAAGTCCGGGCAAGAGTAGTACACTGATAGGCCTATGTTGGACGTAAAAAATGTGATTAAAAGTTCATATTCCCGGATAGCGAGCAAACCGGCCGGGGGATGCTCGTGTTCGCAAAAAGCCAAGATCTCCCAAGAGATTGGCTACACAGCTGAACAGCTGCAACAGGTAGGTGAAGCGGACATGGGGCTGGGGTGCGGGAACCCGACAGCATTTAGCAGAATTAAACCCGGCGATATCGTCGTCGATCTCGGCAGTGGGGGAGGCATCGACTGTTTCTTGGCGGCGAAGAAGACGGGCCCGAGCGGAAAGGTGATCGGGATCGATTTTACCGAAGCGATGATCGCGAAAGCGAAAGCAAATGCACTCAAGGACGGATATGTGAACGTGGATTTCCGGCTTGGCGATATCGAGAACCTGCCGCTCCCTGGCGGGCTCGTGGATGTGATTATCTCCAACTGTGTTATCAATCTGGCACCGGATAAATTGAAAGTTTTCCGGGAGGCGTACCGTGTGCTGAAGCCGGGTGGGATGATCTGCGTGTCAGACATCGTGCTTTTAGCAGAACTCACGGCAGAACAACGCAGTGACGAAGTGCTTATCGCCGGATGTGTCGGCGGGGCGGTATTGAAAGACGAGTACATTGCCATCGTGAAGCAGGCGGGATTCGAGGTCAACATCCTGCATGAGAACGTGTCTATCAGCAAACAGCAGTATCAGGGCATTCCCTTAGAGAGTTTATTGCTGGAAGGGGTGAAGGATATGGTCATCACTTGATACGTTCAGAAATACGTGAATTTGATGTAAAAATTACCATGATTCACGGTATATTGACAAAAAATCGTGAATGGTATATACTTCTGATATATGGCTTTACCAAATCACGTCAAAAAACGCATTGCATCGCTGAAAAAAGAGTATGAAACACTACGGCCCGACAAGGAGTCGCTTTTGCGGTTGATTGAGGAAACGGAAATACCGGAAAGCGTGTACAACTCAAATGCGATAGAAAACTCTACATTGACGCTGAAAGAAACTGAAAAGATACTGCTTGAAATGGAGGTGGAGCGTACCGTAGATTTACGCGAAGTATTTGAAGCAAAAAACCTAGCACGCGTAATGGAGTACGCTCGAAAGAAAGATTTCTGGGGTGGAGCGGTAGAGATTGAAAAGATGCTACTTTTACACAAGATGCTTCTTGAAAATATCAGGAGCGATATTGCCGGCCGATTTAGGAAAAAGGGCGAATATGTGAGGGTGGGCACCCATGTCGCTCCTGCACCGGAAAAGATTGAGGAACTTTTACGACAGGCACAGGTTGAGTACGCAAGTGATGATCAGACATATTTTTTGGACAAAGTAGCGAAGTTTCATATGGACTTTGAGACCGTGCATCCTTTCAATGACGGTAATGGCCGCATCGGACGCATTCTGATTAACTTGCAGCTACGCCAATACGGGTATCCTCCGGTGATTATCCAGAACAAGGAGAAGAAAGAATATTATCGTGCATTCCGTGAATACCGTGTTGACAGCAAACTGAAAATCATGGCACGCATACTCACACTTTCTCTTTTGGAATCTCTCCACAAACGTGTCGCTCATCTGCGGGGTATGCGTATAGTGCAGCTCTCGGAGTATTCAAAACGCAACAAACGTTCACTCCAAGCAATGTTGAATAGCGCTAAGCGACAGACGATTCCCGCTTTCCGGGAGAAGGGCATCTGGAATATAGGAACCTGATCGAGGAAACGAGGCTGTTGCCGTAGTCACCTGTAAAAAAACTATGCAAACAATCAATTTAAAAAAGTTCGGTACCGTACTCATTTCACGCCCAGAGGGTCTCGAAGCTTTTCGAGCGATTCGCCCGTCGCTCAATACCAGTCAGCCGGTGGCAGTTGATTTTGAGGGCGTACTCACAGTGACGTCGGGGTGGTTCGATGAGTTTCTGACAAATCTTGCCGAGCATTTCTCCGGTCGGGTTGAGCTGTTGCCGACAGCCAATGCGTCAGTGCGAGCAGTTCTGCCGGTACTCGCGGTGCAGCGTGACGACGCGGCCGCTGGTGTTTTGAAGCGGGCAATGACAGTGATGAATCTTCCAACATTGTCCTAAACCTTTCATGCATCTCCACCACACTAAGACCTCATCCCTAGTCGTCTACACCAGCCGCGGTAGCATCAGCGAACTTTTTGGATAGTATCAGATATTACCCCGATTTTTTGCTATACTCCTACGAGAGGCGTTAGTAGTATCCTAACGGCTACTTTAACAGTCGGCTCGGATGTATTTTGTCACATAATGCGTTATTCACATGTCCAATGATTCCGTAGTCCTCCGCTTCTCTGATGTCAGCTTTGCCTATGGTGACGGGAAAGTACTGCTCGAGGAGGTAGACTTTTCGGTCCGGGCAGGGAGCCGGATTACCCTGATGGGCCAGAACGGTGCGGGGAAGAGCACTATTTTTAAGCTGATCACCGGTGAACTGAAGCCGAGCGACGGCCGCGTGTCTCGCACCCCGCCGAATGCCAGCGTGGCGATAGCCCGCCAGGTTATGCCTCAGGCGGCGCGCGACCTGACTGTACGGGAATATTTTGCTACTGCGTTTTCTGAGGTGCAACACAAGCTTGATAAAATGATTCAGGAAGTGTTCGATATCGTCCATCTCTCACTGCCGCTGGACCGTGTCGTCCGCCAGCTGTCAGGCGGCCAGCAGGCGCGGCTGCTTTTGGCGCATGCACTGGTCCAGAAACCCGATATCCTGTTGCTCGATGAGCCGACGAATAATCTCGACCAATACGGGATCGATCATTTGACCGAGTTCCTCGTCATGTATGAGAAGACCTGCCTGGTGATTTCCCATGACGCTGATTTTCTGAACGCGTTTTCGGACGGTGTGCTCTATCTCGACGCGCATTCGCAGAAGGTCGAGCAATATACGGGAAACTATACTGATGTCGTGGAAGAGATAGCCCAGCGGGTTGAACGTGAGAATTTACAGAATGCCCGGATGCAGAGGCAGATCACAGTAAAACGTGCACAGGCGGAAGTGTTCGCCCACAAAGGCGGCAAACTCCGTTCGGTTGCCAAACGTATGCGCGAGGCGGCGGAAGAAGCTGAAGAGAATGTCGTGAGCGTCCGCAAGGAAGACAAGACTATACGGAGCTTCACCATTCCATGCCAGGACTTCGGTCCGCACTTCAGCGGGGTGGTCGCCCATGTGCACGGTGCGACAGTCGTGCGTGACCACCAGGCGGCGGAACGAAAGCTCGACATAGAGATTCGAAAGGGCGAACACGTGGTCATCGCGGGGCCGAACGGTATCGGCAAAAGCACCTTGCTCGCGAAAATTGCCGGCGGATCATCCGCTCATGCCACGGTGGCTCCCGAGACTGTCATCGGATACTACCAACAGGATTTCGGAAACCTGGACGGCGACCAAATCGCGTATGATGCCTTGCGATCGGTCATGCAGACTGATGACGAACA
>Ga0075987_120_pt1 | contig 14250 bp, 16 predicted proteins | sample RifGroA2_FD_68035 | JGI IMG/M metagenome (GOLD analysis project Ga0075987, IMG submission 68035) | Parcubacteria bacterium GW2011_GWA2_48_9
GCTCTTCCGATCTTGTCATTCCTGCGGTTTTCAATTTCACCTATAGGCAGTTGGATTTTTCATTGCAGGCAAACCCAATCCAATCTTTGCCTGGTTCAGTCATGGTGACAGCAATACCAACGGCACCCGCAGATGTAAATCTTAGGAATAGCCTGTTAAGTCAGGCGGAGGTTTATCTTTTCTGCACATATGGTGGCATTCCGGGAATAAGCAGTGGTGAATGCTGGAGCAGTCATTCTGAGGATGGCGGGAACTCAATGCGATTGAATTTCAGGAGCTCTTCAAATATTACAGTGCGATTATCTGATGTAGGAAATGGCTTCTTTTCTATGTATACAAAGAATAAGGGGCTGGGCTCAATATCTCCCGTTCTTCTTAATGTCTCGCCTCCTGCAAACACCCCATTTTTCCCAAGATTTCCACTTGATAAGACATCGATTACAATTACAGACGGCAGTTATGTAATCCTGCCTTTCTGCAATTCAACAGCAGATACAAATTATCAGCTAGAGCTTCCGATTGATATTCAGGCAATCAATACGACCTATACAACTTATTCTGTTGCAAAGATTTCAGGTGCTCAGCCAGGGTATCAAAGATTCAATTATAGTAAACTTGCCGGGCAATATAATTATTTCAAATTGATTTTTAACACCTCATTGCAGTCTGGCATAAGAGAAATGAAATTGTCCTGCTCAAGCAATTGGAATAATTACCAGACTATTAATTTGACAATAAAGCCAAGGCCGAATGTTGCGCTTCCAAAAAGGCTTGTCACAAGCTTCACATGGAGCAATTTCGGAGAATTTGGAAAGGACTACGCTGATTATCTTTCTATATACAGAGGCCTGGGCTTCAACACAGTCCCCGGAGTTGGACTCCATTATCAGAATCCAGACGTATCAAATACAAAATATTTCCCAGAACCTGCGAACAGGACGGGACCAATTTGGGCCGATATGAAATATGGCGTCGAGCATTCCTGTCTGCAAGGCGGGGGTCATCACTGGAGCGCTGAAACACTCCGCTTTGCCTTCCTGAATGGTGACTCTCTCCAAATGCCCGTCGGGCACCTCACTTGCCGGCAATGCGGCACCACTATCGATGCTGGTCTATTGTTTCGCGTCATGAGACGCAGGGAGGACTGATGTCATTAGGACCCATAATATCGAAAAAAGCTGACGCGTTAAAGGGTACGCGCTGTCCTCGATGTCACCAAGGATTGCTCGAGATCCGGATCGTCGAGCACGACCCAGTTGCAGGGAACCAATTGGGCTTGGTGTGTTCCATCCGGAACCCTTGTACCTACTCTCGGAAGATTGTCTAAGTACTTCTGAGACACTTTTTACCCCGCTACCAACGTTGCTTTTCATAAAACATGGCGGCGGGTTTCCCCCACACCAATGTGATTGGTGTGGGGGTTTTCTTTTTCTCTAAAGAGTATTGACGAAAATCAATTTTTATGCTACTATTAATGCTGTGACGAAGTAAAACAAATATGCAAATTAAAAGACCGCCAATCTATCAACTCTAGGTTCTGCAAATAGCTTAATAAGGAATTAGCTGATCCCGCTCGTTTTGTGAACGCGGGTTTTTTGTTTGTACCTAAAGTGGAAGTTGGTTATACTTGTTTAGTTACGGGGTGTGGCCCAGTTGGTAGGGCGCAGGGCTGGGGGTCCTGAGATCGCGGGTTCGAGTCCCGCCACCCCGACCATTTTGTATTTCTCGAACCTCAAAAAGCTCCGCTAACTGTAGCGGAGCTTTTTTGGATGCTACGCAACAAAGCCCCGGAACTGGCAAGAACCCTAACGGGACTCGAACCCATGTCACCTTTCGCGGTAATCCTTTCTTCCAGTCTTCATCCGTGTCGTCTTCGAAGTCAGACCATTTCAACTGACCTTTCTGCTTGGTCACAAGTGCAATGAGATTTACGACTCGGATGATCATGTCCTTTGCCTCTTGGTTGGTCAGGTCCTCATGGAATTCATCCCGATAAATCGCTTTAAACTCTTCGACGTCTTCACTTGTCACTTTCACAAAATCACCTCCTTGTTCTTTGGAATCCTTGCAGCGAGAGCATTCTCGGGTGTACAGTGCTACTATATTATTAGTTAGTTCTTGCAAATGACTCCTACTAAGAACGAAAGTACAGACACGCGTCCACTCTTATGGCACGCTGCCATTGAGCAGCTTATTCCCGCTATTGTTCGAATATCTACCCCTAACGTTTCTGGTACTGGGGTACTCATCTCTAAATCAGTTACGAAGTCACTCTGTGCCATCGCAACTGCTGCACATGTAGTTGGTGATGCTCACTACTGGGAACAGCCGATCCGCTTATACCATCCGACATCGAAAACGACTGTGTTACTTAGGCCAGGAGACAGAGCCATCAGGGTCGAGGCCGGAAAGGATGAAGCCGTCGTCGTCTTTGATTTGATTAAGAGCAAAATTCCATTTCCGGGTAACCCGCCGAAGTTATTCGAGAAAATGCATGTCCTCAAGCCAGGCGTCGAGATCGGATGGTTAGGATTTCCCGCGATCCCAAAAGCTGAACTCTGCTTTTTCTCGGGGAAAATCAGCGCCTATATACAAACTGACTCCAAATATCTAGTTGATGGGGTGGCAATTCATGGTGTTAGTGGTGGCCCTGCGTTTCGGATAAATGATAATGAGGTTGAGTTAATTGGAGTCGTAACAAACTACTACGCAAACAGAAGTACGGGGGAGACCCTTCCGGGGCTAGCAGCTGTTGTGGATGTTGATGAATTTCACAAAGAGGCAGAGATGTTTAAGAGCTTTGACGAGGCCAAATCCAAGGAGTCACCAGCAAGTGCCCCACCTCCGAGACCTATGCCGAAGGCATCACCATCGGACGCGGCTCCACAAATTCCCTCGTAGACATGCAGAAGAGGGACGAATTTCAGATTTGGTAAGTATGACCGCCCCCGGCCATGAGTTGGTATAAAAGGTTCGAACATCCTGGACCAGGGCCGAAAGGTATTACTTACCCAGTTGGAATTTGTCGCTACGCTCATTGTATTTTCCCGCAACAGTGAAGCGGGACTCGAAGGGGTGCGAACGGGAAAAGCGACTCAACTTCTTGAGTCGCGACCGTGAGCACGGGTCGAGCATGTCTGGCGAAGCCAGACGCGAGACCCAGGACACCAAGATTTTTGGACCCCCGGGCCCCGCGACTGCGGGGGAATCCCGCCACCCCGACCATAATCAAAACGAGGGCTGGTAACCCTCGTTGGAAATGTAAAGATTGTGTCTAAGCAACAGCGGGTGCCATGCGCTTCATGCGCGTCTTTAAGCAACTCGTGCAGACCCGTATTGATTCGCCATCAATGGTTGCTCGCTGAAGATTGACGTGTCGTCGACGCATAGTCCTGATATTCGAGTGGCTGCGTGAAGCGCTCCGAAGTGAACCGCGTCCGCAAATGTCGCAAGAACGTGCCATAATTGCTAAAAAATGATAATGTGACGATAGTACCATACACCCTATGATATTGCAATCCCTTTTCACCAACCCGGAGTTTTTCATCATATGGCTGCTTGCGATCGTTATCGCTATTACAGTCCATGAGTTTTCCCATGCGTTTGCCAGCTATCGGCTCGGTGACCATACGGCCAAGGATCTCGGCAGATTGACGTTGAATCCTCTCTCACATCTCGATCCAATCGGATCCCTCATGCTGGTCATCGTCGGATTCGGCTGGGGGAAGCCCGTGCCATTTAACCCTATGTACCTGAAGGTTCGGCGGTGGGGTCCGTCGATTGTCTCGCTTGCCGGCCCAGCTTCGAACATTCTCAGTGTGGTTTTTTTCGGATTGATTTTAAAATTACTCTACGCGAATAACCTCATTGGTTCTGATAATCTTCTCACCCTATTTCTAGTGGCCGTAATCCAGATAAACCTTATTCTTGCACTCTTCAACCTTATCCCAATTCCCCCATTGGATGGATCGAAGCTTCTCTACGGCCTCATCTCAGATAAATACATGAACTTGAAGCTCATGCTTGAGCGCAACGGCTCATTTTTTCTCATCGCGCTCATCGTCCTTGATATGCTGTTGCCTGTATCAATACTCGGGTCGCTCTTTGGAGGATTAACTAACTTTGTATTGAGGGTATTCACCTAGGTTTAGAGAACCAGGAAGGGCTTAAGGAATTAACGGATTAACGAACCTGCCTGCCGGCAGGTTGCGCATTGCGGATTGGTTTTGTAGACATTTCTTTGTGAAATCTGCTAAATAGCTAATTCGTCAATATCCTGACCGGGTTGACACCTCCTTCGCGCTATTCTATACTATCGCCAGTTATCGGTCTCGTTATCGTATGAGACCTTTTTCGTACCCATGATGACATCGTATGCCAACCATTAATCAGCTTATCAGGAAGGGTCGACGCACGACTCCCCAAAAGTCAAAAACTCCGGCGTTAGAGTCGGTTTTTAATGCATTAAATCGCAAACGTACCCTTCTGCCCGATAGCTCGCCCTTCAAACGCGGTGTGTGTTTAAAAGTTACTACCACGACTCCGAAGAAGCCGAACTCTGCCTTGCGGAAAATTGCCCGCGTGCGGCTGTCGAATGGTATGGAGGTCACGGCTTATATTCCCGGTGTCGGTCATAATCTGCAGGAGCACTCAGTTGTACTGGTGCGCGGTGGAAGAGTCAAAGATCTTCCCGGTGTTCGCTATCATATTGTTCGTGGCGTGTATGACACCCAAGGCGTCCAAGACCGGAAGCAGGGGAGAAGTCTTTACGGGATGAAGAAACAGAAATAATATGCGCGGCAAGCAAGCACCCAAACGGCCTTTAGCGCCAGATTGGAAATTCCAGTCACCAGTCGTCACCAGGCTCGTCAACCAAATCATGAAACGCGGCAAGAAGTCGATAGCCGAAAAGATTGTATACGGCGCTTTTGATATTATTTTAGAAAAGACAAAGAAAGACCCGATGACTGTGTTTGAACAAGCTCTGAAGAATGTTTCGCCGATGGTTGAAGTGAAATCCCGTCGCATCGGGGGTGCAAACTACCAAATTCCCGTTGAAGTCACGAGCGAACGGAAACTCGCTTTGGCATTTCGATGGCTCATTGAAGCAGCCAAAGCCAAGCGGGGCAAATCGATGAAAGACAAGTTGGCACTTGAGCTTATGAACGCCGCGACAGGCGAGGGCGACGCGATCAAGAAGCGTGAAGACGTGCACCGTATGGCGGAAGCCAACAGGGCATTTGCGCATTTCTCGAGGTAACTACGAACTACGAATTAGTACGAATGTACGAATCGGAGATGCGGCTGTATGAAGTACATCGAGAGAAAAGATTTAGTATATCCGAAGTTGAGCTACCAGCTTATTGGCATCCTGTTCGATGTATATAACGAGCTTGGATACGGGTACCAGGAGAAGTATTATCAGCGCGCGGTCGCGATCAGATTGCGCGGAATCGGGATACCATTTACAGAACAAGTAAGGGTTAATCTCAAGTTTGATAAAAAACACCTCGGCCACTACTTTCTGGATTTCCTTATTGAGAAAAAGATTATTCTGGAACTAAAGCGAGGAAACCGCTTTTCAAAGAAAGATATTGAACAAGTATACGCATACCTGAAGGCAACTAAGTTACAGCTGGGTATAATCGCGAATTTTACCTCTTCAGGAGTCACCTACAAAAGAATTTTAAACCTTTATTAGTACGTATTCGTAAATTCGTATAGATTCGTACATTAGTAGACTATGAGAGAGTACAGCTTAGAAAAAACACGTAATATAGGCATTATCGCCCATATAGACGCCGGCAAGACAACCGTTTCCGAGCGTATTTTGTATTACACGGGCAAAAAGCATAAGATCGGCGAGGTACATGAAGGCGAGGCGGAAATGGACTGGATGGAGCAGGAAAAGGAGCGCGGAATCACCATCACGTCGGCTGCTACCACCTGTTTCTGGAAAGATACCCGCATCAACATTATTGACACGCCCGGACACATCGATTTCACCGTTGAAGTCCAGCGAAGCTTGCGCGTCCTCGACGGCGGCGTTGTCGTTTTTGACGGGGTAGCCGGAGTCGAACCACAGTCTGAAACTGTCTGGCATCAGGCGGAGAAGTTCAAAGTTCCGCGCATTTGTTTTATTAATAAGATGGATCGCATGGGAGCTGACTTCTATGCCGATATCGCTTCTATCCACGAACGGCTGACTACCAACGCGCATCCGATGCAATTGCCCATCGGCGCTGCCGAAACATTCAAAGGCCTTATTGATCTTCTCACGCGGGAAGCCGTAGTCTATAAGGATGAGATGGGCAAAGAGTGGGATATCACGGATGTCCCCGATGATATGAGGGAGAAGGTTGAAGAATACCGCCACAAACTCGTCGAGGCTATCGTTGAAAAAGATGAAAAGTTGCTTCACCAATATCTCGAAGGCACCGAGCCGCCGATTGAAGAGTTAAAACGGGTAATGCGCCATGCCTGCATACATAACGAACTCGTCCCGATATTTTGCGGCTCCGCATTGAAAAATAAAGGCGTGCAGTTTCTCCTCGACGCTATCGTCGATTATTTACCTTCCCCGTTGGACGTCCCTCCCATGATAGGCATCGATCCGAAAACCCAGAAGGAGATCGAACGGCCCGCAGATGATTCACAGCCATTTGCAGGACTGGTATTCAAGATAGCTGCCGACCCGTTCATCGGGAAGCTTGCGTTCTTCAGAGCATATTCAGGCACGCTCCAAGCAGGTTCGTACGTGGTGAATGCCCGAACCGGCAAGCAGGAGCGCATCGGACGCATCGTTCGCATGCACGCCAATCATCGTGAGGAGGTCAAAGAAATTAATGCAGGAGAAATCGCCGCAGCTGTCGGACTAAAAGAAACGACGACGGGTGATACTATTTGCGATGAAGACACTCCCATCCTGCTCGAATCAATTACATTTCCGGACCCTGTTATTTCGATCGCTATTGAGCCGAAGACCAAGCAAGACCAGGAAAAGATGGGTATGGCGCTTATGCGGCTCGCAGAAGAGGATCCGACATTCCGTGTATCCTCAGATGAGGAAACAAACCAAACGCTTATTGCCGGAATGGGAGAATTACACTTGGAAATCATTGTCGACCGCATGAAGCGGGAATTTAAAGTGGAAGCAAATGTCGGCAAACCGCGAGTTGCATATAAAGAAACCATTACAAAGCAAGCCCAAGGGGAAGGGAGATACATCCGCCAGTCGGGCGGCCGCGGCCAATACGGTCATGCATTCCTCCGGGTCGAACCGCTCGAACGTGGCAAGGGATTTGAGTTTGAAAATGAAGTAAGAGGCGGCGCCATTCCGCAGGAATACATTGTTCCCGTGCAAAAGGGTGTGAAGGAAGCGTTGGATAGAGGCGCTTTGGCTGGGTATCCGCTTGTCGATATAAAAGCCACACTCTATGACGGCACGTACCATGAAGTTGATTCGTCCGAAGCCGCGTTTAAAATCGCCGGCTCGATGGCCCTCCAAGACGCCGTGAAAAAAGCCGGCCCCATCATGCTTGAACCGGTTATGAAAGTAGAGGCAGTCACACCCGAGAAATACATGGGCGATGTGATAGGTGATTTGAATTCAAAGCGCGCGGTTATCAAGGAAATGCGTGAACGGCAAACGAACCGTCTTATTGACGCCGAAGTGCCGCTCGCGGAGATGTTCGGCTATGCTACTCAAATACGATCCATGACCCAGGGACGTGCATCGTATTCGATGGAATTTTCACATTATGCCCCGGTTCCTCAACATGTCGCACTGAACATCATTGGCGAGTATACAACTGAAAAGCAGAAAAAATCATAAAGTTGAGGTTTTCCCCTATCCACAGTTGTGGGGATAAGTCGTACCTGGATTATTTGCCCTTTTTACGAAATTGTTGTCTAGTAACGGTTTTTCTGGATTACTTGCCACAGAGCTCCTCTCCTGCTACAATACGCTAACGAAATGAAGTGTGCTGGGCTCATCACGTTAGAAAGTTTTCGCAAGACTTACCGTACCAACAGGGAATTTAGCCCCTTACAAGAACCTATCTCTGGTTAAGTAGTGGTTTGTAGGTTTCCTGACGGGGTTGACAGGATGGGTGGAGATATTATATCTTAGTATCTATCCCTTAAAGGCTTTGGGGAACATTTTACCAACAATCATTAACCATTATTACCATGGCTGGAAAATTCGACAGGTCTAAACCACACGTAAACGTTGGAACCATCGGTCACGTTGACCATGGCAAGACCACGTTAACTGCAGCACTTCTCAAAACCCTGCATGAAGCAGGTTTTGCCGCACAAGAGAAATCAGTCGATCAGATTGACAATGCGCCTGAAGAGCGCGAACGTGGTATCACTATTGCTACAGCACACGTAGAATATGAATCTGCGAAACGGCACTATGCCCACGTCGACTGTCCCGGCCATGCGGACTATGTGAAAAACATGATTACCGGAGCCGCACAAATGGATGGAGCTATTCTGGTGGTTTCTGCCGCTGATGGCCCCATGCCACAGACCCGCGAACATATTTTACTTGCCCGCCAAGTCGGCGTACCGAATATCGTTGTCTTTTTGAATAAGATCGACATGGTGGACGATAAAGAGCTTATCGACCTTGTCGAAGTGGAAATTCGCGACCTCTTAAAGAAATACCAATTTCCTGGTGATGAGGTTCCGATCGTAAAGGGTTCCGCGCTAAAAGCTCTCGAAGGAGACGCTGAAGCAAAGAAAGCCATTCTTGAATTGGTTGCGAAGCTCGATGAGTACATCCCGGAGCCGAAGCGTGAGGTGGACAAGCCATTCCTCATGCCTGTTGAAGATATCTTTTCTATCGAAGGCCGCGGCACCGTCGTAACGGGCCGTATTGAGACGGGTGTGGTAAAAATTAATGACGAAGTAGAGATAGTCGGCATTCGAGACACCCAGAAAACGGTTGTTACCGGCATCGAAATGTTCAATAAGCAACTGGATGAAGGACGTGCTGGTGATAATGCTGGTGTTCTTCTTCGCGGTACAAAGAAGGAAGAGGTTGAGCGCGGACAAGTGCTCGCCAAGCCCGGAACTATCACTCCTCACACAGAATTTGAAGCACAGGTCTATATTTTAACGAAGGAAGAAGGCGGCCGCCATACCCCGTTTTTCAAGGGCTACAAGCCTCAGTTCTACATCCGCACGACTGACGTTACCGGCGAGGTGGAACTTCCAGAAAAAGCAGAGATGGTAATGCCTGGTGATACCGTAAACCTGAAGATCAAGCTCATCGTGCCAGTCGCTCTCCAAGAACAACAGCGATTCGCCATCCGTGAAGGCGGCCATACTGTCGGCGCTGGCGCGGTAACCAAGATACTAAAATAATTATGGAAAAGGTCCTCACCTGCGCGTGATGCGCGACACGAGGACCTTTTTCCTGAAGTTGCTCATTACACATGCCAGAGTCAAATCCAACAAAGGTGGCTGAAGAACTCCAAACGAATCGCATTCGCATCAAGATTCGCGCATACGATAATAAAATTATCGACCAGTCCACCCGAACAATTATAGATACCGCCGTCAGGTCCGGTGCGCAAATTAAAGGCCCGGTACCGTTACCGACTGAAAAAAGCCGCTATATCGTGAATCGATCGACGTTCGTGCACAAAGATGCACGCGAACAGTATGAGATGCGTATTCACAAGCGACTTATAGATATTATCAATCCAACTCCGAAAACGGTTGACGCACTGATGAATCTCAATCTTCCTGCTGGTGTGGACGTCGAGATTAAAATGTAAATTAGGTTAAACTTCTTTTTACAACTTCATACTAAAGGTAAATCGGTTCCAAGGATGACAATTCCGTAGAGTTTGTTGGGGTAATCCTTGGATAACAATTTGCCAGAACGTTACGACATCCGGAGACTAATGAGCCCTCAAGAGATTCTCTTTATTGACGGTATCTCCCTTGGAACAGCGATCTGGCTCATCAGTGAATCCGGTTTTTTTGTAACTTCGCAGAGTATTACAAGATATGAATTTCTTGCTTGGTGAGAAAATTGAAATGCGCCAGCAGTTTGATACAGACGGGAATGTCATCCCCGTCACGGTGATGCGCGCAGGCCCCTGTACAGTGACGCAGGTCAAAATGGCCGAAAAAGACGGTACGAATGCCGTCCAGGTTGGGTTTGGCCAGCGGAAAAAGCAATCAAAGGCTTCGCAGGGGCATTTAAAAGATTTGTCTTCCTTCGCGACGTTACGGGAGTTCAGGGTAAAAAACCCATCAGAATATCAGCGGGGAAAAGTCTTGACTGTCGAATTGTTTACCGTTGGAGAAAAGGTGCTTGTACGGAGCAAGTCGAAAGGCAAGGGTTTCCAGGGCGTCGTGAAACGCCACGGATTTCATGGTAGTCCTGCCACTCACGGTCATAAAGATCAGCTCCGCATGCCTGGCTCGATCGGTGCCACTGACAAGCAGAACGTTATGAAGGGCATGCGCATGGCAGGACGCATGGGTGCTACACAGGTGACGGTACGCAATCTGAAAGTGATCAGTGTCGACCCTGAGAAGCACTTGCTCACCGTGAACGGCTCTATCCCGGGAGCACGACATACGACAGTCATTATTGAAAGCATCTCATAACTATGGCGAAGGTACCCGTATACAATGCAGAAGGAGCAAAAGCCGGAACGATGGACGTTCCCGATGAAATCTTTGGTGTGAAAATAGATCCCCGTTTGGTTCAGCAGGCTGTCGTAACACAGCTTGCGAATCGTCGAAAACCGATTGCACATACCTTGACTAAGTCGGAAGTTCGCGGAGGCGGACGCAAACCTTGGCGCCAGAAAGGCACGGGTCGCGCACGGCACGGATCAATTCGATCCCCTCTGTGGCGTGGCGGCGGCGTGACGTTTGGACCTCGCAGCAACAGGAATTTCTCGCTCAAGATGAACCAGAAAGCACGACGAAAAGCACTATTCATGACGCTTACCGATAAGGCAGAGAATAAGCAACTGGTCATTCTCGACGGCTTGTCTATCGAAAAGCCAAAGACGAAAACTCTCGTGAGTCTTTTTAAAAAACTTCCCCTCCACTCATCCATCCTCTTTGTTTTACCGGAAAAAATGGAATCTATACAGAAATCAGCAAGAAATATCTCACATGTTTCAGTTATTCGTGCCGATAGCTTGAATGTCGTAGATGTACTTCGGCACCGCGGCATGGTCGTCTTAAAAAAATCGGTTGAAGTCATCGGATCGACATATCGCGCGGCTTCATCGGTAGCCAAATAACATGTATGGGGTTATTCGATAAATTTAAGAAGAAATTTGAATCAGTCAGCAAGACCAAAAAACCGAGAAACGTAGTCGGCGACTCTTCGAAAAAGATTGTTACAAAGGAAGCTGAACAGAAGAAAATCGAGGACAAACCTAAAAAGAAGGATACCCGTGTTACCAAAGAAGATACTAAGAATGCGTTTCGTATTTTACGACGGGTCATAGTGACAGAGAAAGCTTCGATGGCAGGATCACTGGGTCAGTACGCTTTCGCCGTAGACTCACATGCGACAAAAGAAGATGTCCGCTCCGCCGTAACTCATACATATGGTGTACACCCAACAAAAATCCACATCATCAATGTAGTCGGGAGAGATGTCCGTTTCGGAAAAATTACTGGGAGGACTGCCCGTTGGAAGAAAGCAATCGTATCGTTGCCTGTAGGCGAGAAAATCGATGTCTATGAAGGTGTATAACATTTTATGACACTGAAACTCTACAATCCAACAACTCCAGGGAGACGGCATGCATCTGTCATAAAAGCTCCGCAGGGATCCAAGTCGAGTCATGTACGGAAGTCACTCCGGTCAGTATTGCCAAACCATGCGGGCCGCAATGGGCAGGGAAAGATCACTGTTCGGCATCGCGGCGGCCGTAACAAACGGTTTTATCGAAAGGTTGATTTCCTTATTAATAAACTCGATGCTGTTGCACACGTCGAATCGATAGAGTATGATCCGAACCGAACAGCCCACATCGCCTTAGTGAAGTATCCGGACGGGGAATATCGATACATACTTGCGCCCGCAACACTCAAAATTGGTGATATGGTTGTGGCGTCGAAGGAAAGCGCCGAACTCAAGCCAGGCAATCGTCTCCCACTCGCAAAAATTCCTGTCGGCATGTCAGTGTACAACCTTGAATTATTCCCGGGCCGTGGCGGAGAAATAGTACGCTCTGCCGGTTCATCCGCCGTCCTCATGAGTATGGAAGGGCCGTATGCTCAAGTGAAGCTACCTTCCGGCGAGGTTCGCATGTTTTCCCGAGAATGCATGGCCACCATTGGTCAAGCGTCAAATATCGAGCATGAAAATGTCCGGCTGGGTAAAGCAGGTAGGAGTCGCTGGCGTGGGGTGAAACCCACCGTTCGCGGGAAAGCCATGAACCCCGTTGACCATCCTCACGGCGGCGGCGAAGGCCACAATCCAATTGGTCTCAAGCACCCGAAGACGCCATGGGGCAAACCAGCACTGGGCGTGAAAACGCGCAAACTTTCTATGAAGTCCGACAGATTTATTATTCACCGGCGGTCATCGAAATAATCTTATGTCTCGAAGTTTAAAAAAAGGGCCGTTCACAGATTTGAATCTAGTGAAGAAGATACAGAACACGAAGCCGGGCGAAAAAAAGATGGTGAAAACCTGGTCACGTGATTCAGTCATTATTCCTGCATTTGTCGGGTATACGATAGGGGTGCATAATGGCAAGGACCATATATCGGTCTTGATAGTCGAGAATATGGTCGGACACCGCCTAGGAGAGTTTGCTCCTACGAGAAAGTTCGTCAGACATGGAGGGCGTATGCAGCGTGAAGCTGAAGCGGCAGCAGCAGAAGTGGAAAAGCAAGCTACAGAAGCGGCGACTAAGGAGCCAGAACCAAAGAAGTAATACTATTTTTGTATGGAAGCCAGTGCATCACTCAGTTATTTACGAATATCTCCACGAAAAGTCCGACTCCTCGGGAGCCTGATTCGGGGTATGCCAGTCGAAGCTGCTAAAGATCAACTCACTTTCGCCTTGAAGCACGCCGCCCTCCCGCTTTTGAAGCTGGTTAAATCAGCGGTTGCGAACGCAACAAGCACGCACAAAATGGATGAAGCTTCGTTAATAGTAAAAACCGTCACCGTTGACCAGGGGCCTGTTTTAAAACGCTACCGTCCGCGCGCATTTGGCCGGGCTGCAGAAATACGAAAACGTACGTCGCATATTACCATTGTACTCACTGACTCATCACCAGCCACAGCCAAGTTACCCCATATCATCGGCAAAGCAGCTTCCGGTCCACTCGTTGAAGCAAAAGACATACATCATGAGAAGCGGGATAAACTCGTGCCTAAAGATACAGCTAAACCCAAAGCTCAACCGCTCGGTAAGACAAAGCGTATCAGTGATACGATAGTTCCCCGGCAGGGAACCACCTAAACTACTTTTTATGGGACAAAAGGTACATCCGAAAATATTCCGCATGGGCATCACTCAGCAATGGCAATCAAAATGGTTTGCTAAAAAGCAATATGCCCAATTTCTCGAACAGGATCTACAGATTCGCCGCATTATTAAGGATAAATTCAAGGATGCGGGAGTAGCCTCTGTTGATATTGAACGTTCGGGAACCACAGTAACTATTATGATTCATACATCGCGTCCCGGAGTTGTCATCGGTAGAGGCGGCGCGGGAGTCGAAGAGCTTCGAACTACTGTGGCAAAGAAATTTTTTGACAAAAAACAAAACGTCCGGATCACGATCGAAGAAGTCGCTCAACCACTGCTCAATGCGCAAATTGTATGCCAAAACATGATTGAACAAATAGAGAAGCGCATCCCATTCCGCCGTGTGCTCAAAACAGCTGTCGATCAAGCTCGACGCGCTGGAGCAAAAGGCGTTAAATCGATGGTTGCAGGACGACTCGGTGGAGCCGAAATTGCTCGCACAGAAGAGCTTAAGCGCGGAAGTATCCCGCTTCAGACTTTCCGCGCGGACATAGATTTCAAGCGCGAACGGGCGACCCTTTCATACGGTGTCGTGGGTATAAAGGTGTGGATTTATCGTGGCAAGATTTTCGCAGACAAGAAAGCCACCCACAACACACTTACTCCCGCTTCCGAGAGTGGAAAAGATAATAAATTAAAAACCGACTAAATATATGTTAATTCCGAAAAAAGTAAAATTTAGAAAATGGCAGAGCCAGCGGAGCAATCC
>Ga0075987_133_pt1 | contig 11825 bp, 24 predicted proteins | sample RifGroA2_FD_68035 | JGI IMG/M metagenome (GOLD analysis project Ga0075987, IMG submission 68035) | Parcubacteria bacterium GW2011_GWA2_48_9
TTTTATTACTAACCACCCGCCTCACCAAATAGGGTAAATAAATAAACATTATGAAATCACTAAAATTACAAATCGCTCTTTCAACACTTCTAATTATGTCAAGCGTCCAATGGCACGCTCATTATCTTAATAATAAGGTAAGTTTCTGGTTTGATATTTTGCCCGTAATCTTGTTTGCATCTTGGATGGCAATAAATACATCTGCTGAAGAAAAATAATTCTGGGGCGTTCGTTTCATACGGCGTTCTGGAATAAATAAAAGCCAATCTTTGTACGCCGGCTACTTTCATAAGTAATAAAATTATTCAGAAGATTGACGGCGAAAAAGATAAAAAACTGAAGATTGGCAAATGGGCAAATATGCGATGTGTATAGGTTTTATAACCCGCCCGACATCGCAAACGGAAAAACGGGGGTCGGCGCCCTGATTGCCCGTCAAATATGAAAAAAAAGATTGATTACAAAGGTAAATATTTTATTCTTCAAGATGAAGCAGGCGAATCGGATTTTAAGGTTGGCGAAATAGATGACAGAAAAATCACCGACGATTTTCTGAAAGAGCATATTGCGAGATGTAATTATTACGGTATACCTCCTTATTTGGGCAATGATGAGAAGTTAAAGGAACGTATTGAAAAATTATCTAAATAAATTTTTAAACGGCCGGCATCCTACTGCCAAAATATGAATTATAACTATAAAAAAACATTGTTGAAAGGGCTTAAATACTTTGTTATTTTCCTTTTGCCTGTTCTGGTTGATAAGTTTATTATCAGTTATCCGGACATCGCCCAGGTAGCTTTGTTCGGCCCAATATGATATGCAATATACAACGACTTTATTGGACAATTTTTATTTCATTTTGCGTTCTCTGGCTGATTTTTGTATGGCAAAAGAATCGGGAATATGAAAATGCCATAAATGACTTGTCTGAAGCGCAAAGTCAAACGATTGTTTTCAAAACAAAAGAAGTATCTCTTTCTCAAATTTTAGGAATTCAAGCATTGGGAATACGAGAATACGATTTGATGGACAAAATTGCTTGGTGTGAGTCGGGCAATCGGCAATTCAACCCCGATGGTTCTGTTTTGCGAGGACGAATAAATTCTCACGACATTGGAAAATTTCAAATCAACGAAACTTATTGGGGCATAAAAGCCAAAGAACTTGGTTACGATATTTTTATTGAAGAAGAAAATGAAGCGATGGCGATTTGGTTATTTAAGAATTATGGAACGAAGCCATGGAATTGGAGTAAAAGTTGCTGGCAATAAAAAATAAAATTATTATTAAAATAAAAGACGACCCATAAGTCGTCTTTTATTTACACGCGTTTTATAGGGCAACGTGGAAAGCCGTTTTTTGGCTTAACTACATAATCTTAATTATTTACCCACAAAAAGTTATCCCCATTTAGCATTTGACACATAGCGAGCTGTCGCCTATAATGAAAGCAGGGTGACACCAAGGTCGACGCCCACAAAATTAAAAACCATGAACACAATTCACAATGAGAAAAGCAATAGACATGATAACAAGGGTCTTCACGGTGCTCATCCTGATCGACATGATCGGGTTCGTAGCTTGGGTAATGAGCGGCCAGTATCCGACAGACAACTTCTTCATCGGAACGCTGACAGCGCACTTCCTGAAGCTCTTCCTGTAGAGGATGAGACATGCACGGACTGCGGAGGGACCGGCGAAGTCATAACGATGGAGCGGGTCTACCCAGACGAGGGCTCACCAATGGCTCCGATAGGCACGGCAACGTGCCACTGCCAGATCAGAGAGCAAGAGTACGAAGCAGATAAAAATTAACCATGCCAAGAGGACTATATAAAAGGACAAAACTACATGCCCGAGGAATGCTTGGAAAAAATCATTCCGAAGAATCGAAACGCAAAATGAGCGTTGGACATAAGGATCAATCTTCTCCAAGAGGAATGCTCGGCAAAAAACATTCTCTCGAAACTCGACAAAAAATCAGCGAGTCGGCGAGAGGCGAAAAGCATCCAAATTGGAAGGGTGGCATCTCAACAATCAATGAAAAAGTGAGGAAGTCCTTAGAGTATAAACTCTGGCGCGAGGCGGTATTCGCAAGAGATAACTATCAGTGCATCTGGGGAGGCAAAGAGCATGGCACAAAAATCCAAGCGGATCATATCAAGCCATTCGCTCTCTACCCAGAACTTCGATTCGCAATCGACAATGGTAGAACTCTCTGTGATGACTGTCATAAAAAAACAGAAACCTATGGATCAAAACAACAAAGAGTTAGTCGTTCTGAAACGACAGGTCAGTACATTAGAAAATCAGGCCCAAGCGGTAACGATCGGGACGCAAGATGAGTACGCGGCAGCAGCCGATCTCGTCGCAAAGCTTAAAGAGACAGGTTCTCAAATAAAGGCAAAGAAAGAATCACTCACAAAGCCAGCGAACGAAATCCTGAAAAATGCTCGCGACCTCTTCCGCCCGATCGAGGAACAGTTCGCCAATGCAGAGGCGATCATCAAGACGAAGCTACTCGGCTACAAACGAAAGGTAGACGAGGAAGCCCGGATCGCTGAAGCCAAGATCGCCAAGCAGGCGGAATCTGGCCACATCAAAATTGAGACGGCCGAAAGGAAAATGGACGCCATCGAGCGCGTCGACACAACAACCCGAGGTAAAATCGGGGAAGTTCAGATACGCAAAATTAAAAAAGTACGGATCACTGACGAGGCCGCCTTACCTCGTGAGTACCTAATCCCGGACAACGTCGCGATTCGACGCGATGCACTGGGCGGCAAGACCATCCCCGGCGTAGAGGTCTACGAGGAGGAGCAGGTCGCAGCCGGACGATTCTAAACACAAAAAATCATGAGAACAAAAGAAAAAATTCTTGAGCAAGTTATGGATAATCTCGACGTAGACAAAATAGTGATACTTGAGGCCATGCTCGACATCCGAGATACATTTGTAGAAATAGAAAAACGCCTCACCGAAATCGGTGGCCAAGTCGAGGACATCGGTGGCGAGGCGAGGATGAACACGCGAATTAAAAATAGATAACATCATGACAAAAATCTTAAAGTGGTACGACAACACCTCTGTCGTATACGAATCAAAAAAAGAAACAGTGCGTGAAATGGTAGTAGAAGCAGTAAGTAAGGACGCAAACCTCAGGGACGCAGACCTTGGGAACGCAAACCTCAGGGGCGCAGACCTTGGGAACGCAAACCTCAGGGGCGCAAACCTTGGGAACGCAAACCTCAGGGGCGCAGACCTCAGGGACGCAAACCTTGGGGGCGCAGACCTCAGGGGCGCAGACCTCAGGGACGCAAACCTCAGGGACGCAGACCTTGGGAACGCAAACCTCAGGGGCGCAGACCTTGGGGACGCAGACCTTGGGGACGCAGACCTTGGGGACGCAGACCTCAGGGACGCAAACCTCAGGGGCGCAGACCTCAGGGGCGCAAACCTCAGGGACGCAAACCTTGGGGGCGCAGACCTCTTCCAAACAAAGTTCTACGGACGAGGAGGAACGACAAAAATTAAAAAATCCCAAGTGGAAGCGTTCCATGTCGCACTTGGAGTAATTGTCGAAGAATAAAACCATGACAAAAACAAAAGCAGAAATCATCGAAGGAATTGAATACCTACATTCGAAGATCAACTGGGGAGAAAGCGCCTTGGATGCAAAGGCAATTCGGATCATGGACAACATTGGGACGCGACATACAAGCCCTCTCGATTCATTGTGAGGACGTAGACGAAAAGACCATTAAGTCGATAGTAGATACAATACTCGAGGAGAACGATGGACACTGTCTCGATCTCCCGGGAGAGCGTGACAAGGTTTCCGATGCTCTCGTAAAAGCATTAACCAAATAAAACCATGACTGACAAAAAAACAATCACCAAAGAAGCGCCAAAGGAGCTCGAGCAAAAGGCCCCGGAGGCAGAGAAGCTCACTCCCAAAGAGCAAACGCAGGTGCGCGTCATCGAGCGGATCATAGAGAACCGCGAGATCGCACCACAGGATGTCTTCGGCAAACTCAGCCGGCCACAAGTCGAACTGATCAAGAGAACGGTAGCCAAAGGAGCGAGCGACGACGAACTCCGGCTCTTCGTGCAGGTCTGCAAAGGAGCTCAACTGAACCCCTTCCTCAAGCAGGTCTTCCTTGTCCCGCGCTGGGACAGCAAAGCAGGTGTGGAGGTCAAAGCCATCCAAGTATCGATCGACGGCTTCCGCGCTATCGCAGAGGGCAGCGGTGCCTACGCAGGCAACGATGACCCGATCTACGACGGCGAAAGCGAGATCGATATCCCGGCTGGCAAGTCGAGCGCCGCACGAAAGCTCACCGTACCAAATAAAGCCACGGTCACGGTCTTCAAGATCGTGGATGGCAGTAGATACGCCTTCACGGCTACATCAAGGTGGTCAGAATACTACCCCGGCCCGAAAATGGGCTTCCAATGGCATATACGGCCGTTTTTGATGCTGGGCAAGACGGCAGAGGCATTAGCCCTGCGTAAGGCCTTCCCGAAGCTCCTGAGTGGCATGTACGCCCAAGAGGAGATGGATCGAGGATCCGCTAACGCAGGAGAGGCCCCAAAACAGAAGTTTGCGTTCGATACGCTGAAGCTGGCCATTGGTAAAGCGACTGCAAAGGAACTTGAGGATTACAAAGCGAAGATGGCAACATCGGACAAGTACACAGCGGATCAAAAAGAAGAGTTTGCTCGCTTGGTCGACGAGCGAATGGGGGAACTTGCACCGAAAACAGAAAAAGGTCACTTACAAATCAAGAAAAATTAATCGCAGAGGACAACTATGCTAACGCCCAGAAACTATCTCAGTTTTTCTCAAATGACACTCTTCGAGATGTCGCCTGAAAAATACGCCTAGCCGACTCGTTGCAGAACGGCGAAGATACCGGCGATCCGCTTGTCGATTTCGTTATCTCCCGGCTTCCGAAGTTTGAACGCATGGACTTGCCAGTTGAAGACCCGACCGGGGTTGAGGTAACATTCGTACGGAATAAAAAAGAAATTAAGGCATTCGTTCCGGTGTTGAAAGACAAAAGGTTCTCAATACCGATTCTCGCTTTACCGGATACGGCCAAAGCCGATTATACCGCATTCAAAGAGTACAAAACCTCAACTCGTCGCTGGACACAAAAGATGGTCGACGAGAGCGGTCAAATCAGCTTTTACGCCACGGCCGTATGGCTTGCGAAGAAAGTGGTGCCCGAGGATATCGAACTGGTATGCGCGGAAACCGCTTATAACCCCGATGGGAGCTTATCTCCCACCGGCGACATCTGGCGCTTCCCTACGAAGCGAACAATGGTCGACGTGATCAAAATGACCAGCCGCATGAAAAGAGCATGGGCCGGTATCAAGGAGCTTGGAGACAAAACACTCTTCTAATTATGAAAGAAATCTGGAAAACAATAAGAATAAAAACCAAATAAAAAAATGAACTACAATCGCGCAATCATCATAGGAAACATTACAAAAGACCCGGAGCTCAAAGCACTCCCAAGTGGTGGCAGCGTCTGCAACTTCTCGATCGCAACCAATCGGACGTGGATGGATAAGACATCGGGGAAAAAGCAAGAAGCAGTGGAGTTTCATAATGTGGTCGTATTTGGCCGCATGGCCGATAATGTAGCCCAATACATACGTAAAGGCAGCCAGCTCCTCGTCGAAGGCAGGATCCAGACGAGATCGTGGGAGGGCAAGGACGGCAAAAAGAATTACCGAACGGAAATTGTCGCAGAGTCGATCCAGTTCGGAGCAAAGCCGAGGGACGAGGGCCGGCCTTCATCTCCATTAAATGAAGAACAAGAAATTGATATAGCGGACATTCCTTTCTGAGGCAAAAATTATCCCCTTTAAGGGTTAGACCAAGCAAGAAAAGAGTGATAACATCAAGATAACACTATGATTACAACAAACACGATGATAACTTTGGGCTTTCTATTCTATTCTATTCTATTCTATTCTCTTAAAGGGGATTCTAAGGGGAAAAAACAATATGGCTAATCAATGGTTCAAACTATACGGAAGTGAGTACCTGAGTGACCCCAAAATGAAGTCGCTCACAGCATGCGAACGCTCTTGCTGGCTCTCACTATTATGCTACGCCAGCGTATCGAGCGTTGAAGGAGAGGTAATGTACCTCACCGAAAAACAACTTATGCTTGATGCCGGCGTGGATGCACTCAAGCCAGAATGGAACGAGACCGTGGGCCTGCTGAAAAAGTTCGAGCAATTCGGTATGACCAAGTCGGGAAACGCCAGCCAGATAATAATCGCCCACTGGAGCCAACGACAGGTCAAAAACGCATTCACCGGATACGAAAGGACGAAGCGCCACCGGGAACGAGAAAAGAGCAAAGGACAGATCGAGAATATGCAAACCGACTCATTCACCGAGTTCTGGACTGCCTACCCGAGAAAAACCCAAAAGCAGATAGCATTCAAATCGTGGTGTAAGGTCAACCCAGACCCCGAGCTCCGAATGAAAATACTTACAGCGATCGCCCAGCAATCCAAAAGCCCTCAATGGACAAAAGACGAGGGGCAATTCATACCGCATCCGGCAACATGGCTCAATCAGCAACGCTGGGACGATCAGATGACTATCACTCGCCCGAAAGTCGGCGGCGGCAAGTTCGATAACCTGCCTACAAAAAAAGCATGACAAGCGGAATTTACAAAAGAACAGAAAAACATAGAGAAGCAAATAGTCAAGCAAAAATGAGACACATTGTCTCTCCCGAAGCCAGAGCAAAAATCGGTGAAACTCAAAAGGGTAGGCCGAAATCAGAGGAGACAAAAAAGAGAATGTCTGCGAGCAGAAAGGGTGAGTTAAATTCTTCATGGAAGGGAGGCATTAGTTCCTTGAATAACAGGATACGAAATAGTCGAGAGTATAGATTGTGGAGAAAGGCGGTATTTGAGAGAGATGGACATAAATGCATCTGGTGTGGATCGGTAAAAAATATTGAGGCCGACCACATCAATCGATTCTCTATATTCCCGGAGCTCAGATTTGTGGTAGAAAACGGCCGAACACTCTGCAAACTATGTCATCTAACATTGAGAAAATTATGATAATACCTAAGAGATACGAAAACGCAAAGTGGGAGGATGTCCCCACTACAATTCAAGATGCTTTCGAAGCACTCCGGACAGTCGGGAAAGGCATCTACATCCACGGCGCCATAGGAACTGGCAAAACGCATATCTGCTGGGCGCTCAAGAAGCACTACGACAAGCCCGAGGTCTGGCGGTACCTTAAATTTTGGAATGTTGTTGACCTCATGCATGAAATCAGATCGGACTTCGATAGGCAATATGGAGACAAACGCCGGCCAGAGGAGGATCTCTGCGATCCGGAGGAGCGCAACAAAGTGCTAATCCTCGATGACATCGGGGTCGAAAAAGCCACCGAGTTCGTAGCCGAAACGCTCTACCGGATCATCAATTTCCGCTACAACCACATGCTCCCCACTATCTTCACTTCGAACCTCCCGGTCAGTGAGCTCGCAGACAAGATAGGAGAGAGGAGCGCATCGCGCATTGTCGAAATGTGCGACATCATAGAACTTACGGGAGGAGACCGCCGCATAAAAAAATGAAATATAAAAAAATGCGAGCACTACCTGAAAAAATCATCCTCGACCTTTGCGGCGGCACGACCGCGATCGTAGCAGAGAAGTTGGGCCGGAAGTGGATCGGCATAGAGATCAACGCCAAGTACCTCGAAGTCGCCGAGGAGAGGATAAAAAAAGCCCATGAATAACATCCCGAAAAAACTCAAAGAGGAGATGGCGGCGGACCCGTTCTACCAACGCTGTTGCATCACCGGCGCACTGGCAAAAAACACGAAAGTCGACTGGCATCATAATTTTATATATGCCGGAAAACAATTGCAGGAAAAGTGGGCGATCCTGCCACTCCGGGAGGACATTCACAAAGACATCGTGAAGCACAAAGAGGAGTGCGACTGGATCATGCTCAACCGGGCAACCGACAAGCAACTGGAAAAATACAGCCGGGCACGCGATCTGAAAAGGGAACGCGATCGTCTCAATAAAAAATATGGTACACCTCGACGTTAAACCGCTCTCGCTCAACAACGCCTACCGCGGCCGGCGCTTCAAGACGCCCGAGCTCGAGCAATTCAAAAAGGACGTAGGCCGGTTACTGCCGCGCCTCGAGATACCGGCCGGCCCGCTATCGGTTACCTACACCTTCGGCGTGAGTTCAAAAGCGGCCGACGGCGACAACCTGATCAAGGTATTTCAGGATTGCCTCGGCGAGTGCTACGACTTCAACGACAAGAGAATCTACGAATGGCACGTCTGCAAGATCGACGTACCGAAGGGCCGGGAGTACATAGAATTTCACATATCCACAATTGACACTATGCCGACAGTTCGGTATACTGGAACAAAGGTCGATTTACCAACCAATTAACGAACATTAACATGACTGACGAAAACGAAAAGAGCGAAGGCCAAGAGGCCGGAGCCGAAAACGAAGAAAAGAAGGAGGGAGAAAATGCCCCGGAATCAGAGCCAGCGAAAGTCGGCGAGAGTGACGGCGAGGGTGACGGACCGGAAACAACCGGCAACGCCGACGAGCGCAGCGGCACATCCTCAATTTCTCTGCCGGAGAGCGAAGCGCCAAAACGCGACGACGAAGGCGAGAAGGTAAACTGAAGACACATGTGGCGTAGTGTGCATGGATAAAGATATGCTTAACGATAAAGAATACAATCAAAGAACTCTTTGTCAGAATCGTGCTCTGCATCTATACTTTCAGCTTGTGGCAGATGCATTGAACGACGCTGGATTGGATATGAGAAAAACATTGGAACCAGAAGTAGAAATTCCGTGGTCAAAAGATTCTGTCAAAGAATACCTCTGGCGACCAATTCAAAAAATTCAGCTTCAAAAAAAGAGCACGATTCAATTGACAACGAAGGACATCGATACGATCTACGACACGCTGAATATGTTCCTTGCAAAGCATGGTCTTTATGAGCCATTCCCAAGTATTGAGGAGATTATGGCAAAACAACGCGAAAAAGAGATATCCACAAATAACGAATTGTAAAACTCGCGGCGGCTTGTTATAATACAAGCATGGCTGGCGCCCCGAGTGCTGCCGGTCGGATCGCAGGGTTGGGTAATTCCCGGCTCGAAGTAAGGAAAGCCGAAGTGTGGGTGACATCAGGTAGGCCTCGGCGGCCGCTACAACCAAAGCAAATCCCACCGACTCGGCCGACAGCACCCGGAGCACCACCAAAAAAACCATGACAAACGAAAAGAAAAATCTAAGTGAACAGGAACGCGAGGCATATGCCCTCGTGGGCCGTCACGGCGGTCGTGCAACCTTCAAAAAGAAGGGCCGGAAACACATGCAAGCCATTGGAAAGCGGGGCGCGGCAAAACGCTGGCTTAAGCGGTCGACCAATGGTGATCAGAAAAAAGTAATCACAAAAACATGACAACCGAACCAAACAAAGAACCAAAAATGCAAGGACTTCCTCCCGAGGAGGCAGACCTGCAGGAACGGATCACTGGCTTCAACAAGGAGCTCCTTCCGCTTCTCGGAAAGTACGAAATCGGACTTGCAGCGATGGCGAAAATCCTGCCAGACGGCAGAGTCGCTGCAGACCCAGTCGTTGTGAGCGTGCGGAAGCATGCCGCAAAAGCGGAGGTAACTCCGGGCCCCAAAGTCGAAGGTGGCCTCGCTAACCCAGACGCATAATCAAATGGCACGCAACATAAAAATAACAAGAAACGAGTTCGATCCTGAGACGCCGGAAGTGCTTGCCGCATCAATCATCAAGATAGCGAATGCCCTTGAACTCCTCATGGCGACGAAGGAATTGACCGACAAGGCAATTGTAGTGCTTCTTAAGGGCATGCCGGGAATGGCAGAGGTAAGCGGAGGAAGCGTCGCGCTCGTGATCGAAAACATCCGCAAACTGAAAAGTTATTACGTCCGGAAGCAACCCTCGAAATAACATGATCTTCATCTTCGGATTCTTAACAGGCATAACAACGGCAATCCTAATCTTCACGATCCTCGCCTATTTCCGCGCGGGCATCGAACAGAGGGTGAAGATCATCGAGAAGCAACTTAGCAACGCCGGTCCGCAGCAACGTGGAGCAATCTACTTACCAGAAAGTGAGGAAGAAATCTCTCGAAAGGAAATCATCGAGAGGAACAGAAAAATTGGTAAAGATACTCCAATTTCGGAGCTAATGTAACATGGCTAAAAGTAATCATATATGAAAAAAATTAAGAAAATTGTGCCCCGTGGCAAATGGGTACTGGTGCGACCCATCGAAAAGGAATCACGCACTACCGATCAAGGGCTCATTCTCCCCGCGAGCGAGGAGCGTGAGCAAAAAGCTCTCGCAATCGCACCTTCCGCTGGGGCAAAGGATACAGAGGCAGGATAGAAAATGCCGAGTACCTCAAAGCCCACGTCCGGCAGTACGCGCAGGACTTCGGATCGACCAAGCGCGTCTACATGAAAATTTATCAACCAGAAAAAGTAACAATACTTCTATGACAACAGAAATTCCGAAAGACGAACAAAAAATTGATCACGGCCACAGAAACCTGATCAATGACCTGAAGAATCTGCTTGATATGGCAGAGAGGTTTGAATTCCACGACTTCAAAAACGAACAGTTCCCCGCGCCAAAAGGAGCGCTGAGAGGTTTCTTCTTGGAGGGTGCAAAAAAAGTCGAAGAAGGACATTACGATAACTAAACAAATCTATGAGCGTAAAAGTAATTCAAAGAGACACATTCGAGGTGATCCGGGCAGCGATCAACAAGACCGTTGACCTGATCAAACCGACCTACGGACCCGCCAGCAATAAAGTGATCATCGCAAAGGTGACTCACGGAATGGTCGTCGACGACGGCGTACAAATCGCCCGCGACCTCGAACTGGAGGATCCAGCAGAGCATGCCGTGATGAAGGTCGTCCGGGAAACTGCCATCAAGACCAACGACCGCGTTGGCGACGGCACAACCGGCGCACTCATAATCCTACAGGCCATCTTCGACGAGATCGCAAAGATCGCGCACCGGGACGGCCGCAAAATCGAAAAGGAACTGAAGGCCGCGTTCGAGCAATGCAAGGCACAGCTCCTGAAAACAGCCAAGCCCGTCAAAACAAAAGAGGAGCTTCTTAAGGTAGCCCTCGTCAGCTTCGACAATGAAAAAATCGCCGAGCTGATCGCCGAAGCGTGGCACACGCTCGGAGCAGACGGCGTCCTGACCGTGGACCGGTCGGGGACGATGGAAACTGTGGTCGAGCTGACCGACGGTATCTTCATCAACCGTGGCTACGTCAGCCCATACATGATCACGAACCCACAGCGCATGGAGGGTGTCATCGAAAAGCCCTACATCCTCTTCACCGACTACCGGCTCACCGAAGCCAACGACGTGATCAACATAATGAACCAACTCGCCGCAAAGCAGATACTCAACCTCGTCATCATCGCCGAGAACATCGAGCAGAACGCGCTTGCAACTCTGATTATTAACAAGATACAGGGCAAGTTCAACGCCATCGCAATCAACGCGCCGGCCGGCGACAATCGCATACTCATGCTCGAGGACATGGCCATCATGACTGGGGGCAAAGTATTCAGTGAAAAGAAGGGCGACAAACTTGAAGCAGCGACCATTGCCGACCTCGGCAGGGCCGATCGCTTCATCGCCCGCCGCACGGAATCCGTCATCATTGGACCCCGAGGCAAAAAGACGGATGTAACAAAATGCATCGCAGAC
>Ga0075987_134_pt1 | contig 10597 bp, 2 predicted proteins | sample RifGroA2_FD_68035 | JGI IMG/M metagenome (GOLD analysis project Ga0075987, IMG submission 68035) | Parcubacteria bacterium GW2011_GWA2_48_9
CTGGAATGGCAGCGCCTGGGAATCAGGAGATGCAGGGGTGCTGGAAGCCACATTATCTCCTGGAATGGCAGCGCCTGGGAATCAGGAGATGCAGGGGTGCTGGAAGCCACATTATCTCTCTGTACCACAGACAGCAACGGTAACGGCTGTAGCGCCATGCCCGCGACATTTACCTATATCCCATACTCACCGTGGTCGCGGAATTGGAAGTTTTTTGACGGCGCGGACACTGGCAATACCCCGACTACCCAGCTGGCCGATGAAAATACCACGCCGACGGGGTTCGATAACTCGGTTGGCAAGTTCCGCTTGCGTTTTTCGGTTCAAGAGCTTTCCGGCATGGGCCAAGCTACCGCCCGCAAGAAATTGCAATTTACCACGGATGATCCTGATTCTGCCGCGGCTACCTGGACTGACGTGGATGATCCCGCCGGTTCGGCGGCCTGGCGCTACGTGGATTGCGATGGCGGCTCCTCGGTCTGTAATGATGACACTACGCTTGGCGGTACCACCCTCTCTGGCTCGCCAACCGCCGGCTGGTGGAACCAGCTGAAAACCGGCGGCACTGTCGCCAACATGAACCAGTCTGCCTTGCAGTTGCGCGAGCTGGAATTCTCGGTGGAGGCGAACACCGCTTCCATCGCCACGTACTATTTCCGCATGTATGATGTGGATCAAGCCAAGCCGGTCAGGCGCGAGCAGGACAACGACGGTTCGAACGACTGCGCGAGTGCAACCTGCACGTATCCCAGTCTGACCACGGCTGCTCCAGGCATCACCGTTTCAGGAGGCTGCTTCACGGACGAGGGTGAGGGCGCTGCCTGCTCTGACGCCGGAGCAGAAGCCATCAAAGTCGCGGTCAACGGCACGCCAATAAAGTATGACGGTGACGGCGGTAATGTCACCAATGTGAAAATGTATCAGTCACAGTTGGTTATCGGCGCGGATTCGGGGAGCGCCAACAGCGAACAGACCATCACCGTGGCTGACTTGGATCCAGGAGGGAACGGTTTCGAGTACACCGACGACGAAGATGTGATCTACGACTACACGGCCGGCGCTGACCTGGTAGTGGACGGTGAAGCGAACAAGACTGAACAGCTGTATGTGATCTCTGGCGACACGTACCAACCTGCTTCGGGCGGCGGCTCTGACACGACTACGGAGAACCTGGAAATTGATACGGGCGCTGTCATTACAGCGAACACCAATGCATTCAGCGTTTCCGGCAACTGGGACAATAACGGCACATTCACGGCGAACAGTTCCACAGTTACATTTACTGCTGCGGACACTGATAATACGATTGACGGCGGGAGCGGCGCTACCTACAACAATCTTACCTTCCAGGGTTCAGACGGATCCGGCACCTGGACGCTCCAGAACGACAGCTTCACGGCTTCTGGCACGATCAACGTTGACACGAGCGACATTCTGTCGATCAACTCTGGCATCACCCTCACTCATTCGGGCGCCACGCTTACGCTGAACGGCACCATATCGGGGTCCGGCAGATTAACCTATATGAGTTCGACGGATTTTCCGAATACCGGGACCATCTCGTCTATTGTGCGTTTCGACACCACGAACAACGATCAAGAGCTTGTCGCTCGAACATCCGGCTATGGAGGCAATGTGGAGGCATACAATAATTCCGCATCCGCCCGCGTGATCACCATGGGCTCGGCTGGGGGACAAACTATCAATATTACCGGCAATCTTACTTTTGAGGATGCTGATAGCGGGGGCTTAAGCGTCGACGGGGACACGTGGGATCCGACAGTGAATATTACCGGCAACTTTGGCAACTGCCTTTCATCTCTTGATGTAACACCGAGCACGGGGTCTAGCATTTGGACAGTATCTGGTCACGTGAATATGACGAACTGTCTTACGACATTTACCACTGGCAATACCTTGGTGATGAACGGCACTGGTACGCTGACCTCGTATACTCTTTCGATGCAAAATGTCACGCTGTCCGGTACAGTCACTCTGGCGAACGCCACGCATACGATACGCGGAAATTTAAATATGGCCGGAGGGACGATTACTGCAGGCAGTTCCACGGTGAGAATGGGCGGTGCCGGGACCACGCTTACTGGCGGGAGCGCCATACTTAATAACCTTAATATCGATCCGACATCAGCCGGCGCCGTAACTCTGCAAACGTCAGGTCTGACTGTTAGTGGAACCCTGACTGCGGCGGCGAGCGACACGCTCACTATTACGGGCGTCACGCTCACACACACTGGTACTGCCGAAGTGGCGGGCACTGGCACTATAAATGGGTCCGGTACGCTGACATTTACGGATACCTCGGGCGGCCCTGGCACCACCGTCACCACATTGAGTTCGGTAGTACGCTTTGATGCTACTACTGCAAGTATTCCCAGTACGACTGTTGATGCACGCACATATGGCGGAGCGGTTGAATTTTACAGCAACGTGGCTGGTGTACGGTCAATCACGTTTCCTACAGGTTCGTTTACCTTCTCCAGCAGTTTTTCGGTGATCACGGGCGCTTCCCAGTCTTCCGTTCTAACTGTTGATGCATCAAATGGTGGCGCTTCAAATCCCACCATCGGCATTGCCGGTGATCTTACCTATACCAAAGGCGGCTCGGCTACTCCGGCCATCACCTCCGGCACCGGTACATGGACCGTTTCCGGCCATGTGACTATGACCAATGGCACGTACACTGCCACATCGGGCAATACAATCGTAATGAACGGAACGACGAAGACCTTTACCTCCGCTAGCAACACCGTTCACCATCTCACTCTTTCCGGCTCGATTACTCTAGCGAATGCCACTCATACGGTAGCGGGTAATCTTACCCTGGGGACTATCACAGCCGGTTCATCCACGGTAGTCATGACTGGTACAGCAAACCTTGTCGGAAACGCGCAGACATTAAATAATTTGACTATCAACGGCACTAGCTCGCCCATAGTCAGTTTGGTTACTTCAGACCTGACAGTTTCGAGCACTCTAACCATTGGTGGAGCGGCTGACGGTGACAGCGACACACTGACGGTAGATACGAGCCGCACGCTGACTTCCGGCACTGCTGGCACCGTGACGCTTGTTGGCAGCGGTGTGGACACCATCAATGGTGCGGGACTGCTCACGATAAAGAACTCGAACTTGGGCTTAGCCGGCACCCTTTCCGTTGACGTTAGGTTTGACGCTACCAGCGGTAATATTGTGATGCCCGCTCGCACTACTGGCTATGGAGGCGATGTGGAAGCGTATACCGCCAGCGGCAGTTCACGGACAGTTACGATGGGAACCGCAGGCAGCCAGACGATCAACGTTACCGGCAACCTCACGGTCAATGATTCTGGGTTCTCTATCAATTTGCATGGTGGCACGTGGAATCCGATAGTCAATATCACTGGTAATTTGGGGCCGTGCACTGTCTTTGAAAACGCGACGATTACTTCTGGCACCAGTGCGTGGACGGTTTCCGGGAATGTCGATTTCACCGGGGCATGCATATATTCCCCGACATCCGGCAATACCCTGGTTATGGACGGATCCAGCAAGATATTGAAGTCTGGCGGTTTCAGCAACTTTTATAATCTCACAGTCTCTGGGAGTGTGACAGCACAGACTAGTTCTTTCTCCGTAACCAATACCTTGAATGTCAGCGGCACCCTTTCGATTGATTCGGGCATCACGGTGTCTACCACTGGTTCCGGAGACGTTGCCGGTACTGGCACGATCTCTGGCGCAGGCACCTTACGGTTTACCAACACTTCTGGCGGACCGGGTACCACGCTCACAACGTTGAGCAGCCTTGTCCGGTTCGATGCCACCAGCGGTGATATTTCGACTGGTACGCTGGATGCACGTACATAGACGCTCACTGGCGCTACGAATGATCCTAACGTGACGATTAACGGTGACGTGACGGCCACTGACGGTGGTTTGAGCGGTCCAGTCGCAGACATTACTACCGGTGCCGGTACGTGGACGCTATCCGGCAACTATTCTGGCACGTGCGGGGGGAGTGTCAGCGGTGATTGTTTTACCACCGAAACCGGGCATGAGCTTATTGCCACTGGTGCGTCGAAATCTCTCAACTACGATGATTGGTATGATTTGACTATTCAAGGAAGCTATTCTATCTATACCACCACCGTTGTCAATAATGACTTTCTGATTGATGGGGGTACGGCGGCACCATCCGGATTAATGTCTGTTGCACACCATTTCACGAACAATGGTGCGTTTACCACAGGTACCAGCACAGTGACTATGACCGGAACGAGCGCTAATATCGCCGGAACCTCTTCGACTACGTTTTATCGTCTTACTATTAACCCATCGTCACCTGGTACGATTACCGTAACGGGGTCGGACATTACGGTGACAAATAACTTTTCTATTTCCTCGTCTGATGCGTTGACGATTTCTTCAGGCCGAACCGTAACGCACACCGGCGCCACACTTACATTGAGTGGTACTGTGAACGGTCCAGGCCGGCTGACGTATCAAAGCGCCACAGCATTTCCGACTGGAGGTGTACTAGCAGCTGCTCTTATTCTTCGTTTCGACAGCACCGCCAACGACCAGACAATGAGCGTGCGGACTGATTACCAGAAAGTGGAGATCGACAATAGCAGTACGACAGCCGGCAGGACGGTTACCGCGGCCAATGGCACCATTACGCTCGCATCAACGCTCGACCTTTTGAGTACGGGCGCCGATCCGAGCACTACCATTTTTCAGCTGGACACAAACGATCCGACGTTTACCGTTACTGGCGCTACGACTATCGTCGCCAATACTACCCTCACGGCGCCGAGCGGAGGTGCGTTGAATATCAACGGCAGTTACACAAATAACGGTACGTTTACTGACAGCGGCGGCACAGTTACGTTCAACGGTGCTGGGGCACAGGCGCTGGCTGGCACGATGACGGGCAGTTCAGACTTTAACCACGTGAGTATTACCAATACTGGAGGTACGGTGTCACTATCGAACCACTTTGCTGCCGCTGGGAACTTCACTATAGGGGCAGGCGCGACCTTTTCTCAAGGATCAACCAACAATATTACCCTGACCGGTGATACGATCTTGATCGCTGATACCGGGACATTTACCAAGGCCAGCGGCGGCGGCATTCTTATCATGGATGGTGTTTCGGATAATCAAACATTCCAGGATGCTAATACCGATGCGGAAGAGGACATGGGCAATGTGCAGATCGGTCAAAGCCCTGGTACGACCAAGCTTAAGAGTGACTTTGCTGCATCGAGCTTAACCATATTGACTGGCGACACTTTTGAAACGCACGGATGGGAAGTCGATATTTCTGGTGCTATTGATTGCCAGGGCAGCTGTGTCTTTAACCTTACAGATTCAGCGCCGAATAACGAAGGCAACGGCACTATCGTTACCGTCGGCGGCAACTGGACCATGTCAGCTACCGGCACCTTCACGCCGTCGACTGACTCTCGTGTAGAGCCGGACGGCACCGCCGATCAAACTGTTTCTACGGGTGGCAAGGCGTTCTATAATTTTTATGCAAATAATGCCGGGGCATCTGATGCCGTGGATGATGTTATTGTTACCGGCACATTTACTGTGAGCGGAGCGCTGACCGTCAATGACGGTGAGCTCGATTTGGAGACAAACGACCCAGCGACCGCAGTGACCGGGGCTGTCACCATTAATTCAAACGGAGAGCTGAACGCATCTAGTACGGGATCATGTACTGTTGGCGGCAGCTGGACTAACACAGGCACGTTCACAGCGAATAGTGGCACGGTGACTTTCAACGGGACTTCGGCAGCGGCCAGTTCATTCAATATTGATTCCACTGGCGCTTCAGTAGACGATTTTAGGAACATCACCTTCAATGACGCAGCTGATAACGATACCTTTGTGCTTGAATCAGCTCTCGATGTCAACGGCAACCTCACCATCACCGGCGGCACGCTCAATACCAAAGCCACTGAAGACAACAGTATTGACGTAGGGGGTAACTGGACCAACGCCGACACCTTTACCACCGATGGAGGAGTGGTCACCTTCGACGGCTCATCTGCAGCGGCCAGTTCGTTCAATATTGACTCTACTGGTTCTTCGACCGATGATTTCTTTAACATTACTTTCAATGATGCCGGTGATAATGACACCTTTGTCCTCGAGTCAGCCCTCGACGTCAACGGTAGCCTGACCATCACCGGTGGCACCCTTAATACCAAGGCCAGCGAAGACAATAGTATTAACGTAGCGGGCAACTGGACAAATAATGATACGTTTACCACCGATGGTGGAGTGGTCACTTTTGACGGTGCTGATGGGAGCACTCAAATATTAAGCGGCGCCACTACTTTTTACAATTTTACGGCCTCAACTTCTGGAAATACCGTTGGCCGGACTTTGCGTTTTACGCACACTACCACCTATGCCGTCAATGGTACTTGGACTATCACCGGTTTCTCCGGCAAGAAGATCACCCTGGAATCGTCTAGCGCCGGAACCCAGTGGACTATAAATCCAATTGCCGCGTCTGTTACATACGTGCAGGTTTCTGACTCTAACGATACGGGCGTGGCTATCTGTGCTACTTTTTCCACAGATACCGGTGATAACAATACTGGCGGATGGACTATTTCGACTGGTGCTACCTGCGGTATAGATTTTGATGGCATTGCGTACGCGAATGACAATGACACGGGTCCGTTAAATGCGGTATCGGTGTGTGTGGCCGTGGATAATGTTTCCGATACAGACTGCGACACCACCAATGCCAGCGGCGAGTTTACGATCTCTGGCGTCGATGCGAGTGCTGGCGGTGAACAGCTGACTTTCTTTATCGATGGCGGGTCAACATTTGGCAACACCGTAACTACCGGGGATGGCAGCGCTATTGTTACAGGTGATAATCTGCGTATTTACCAGAACCATGTCGTCGTCCGCTATGAACAGGGTTCGCCGCTGACTATCGTTGAGATGGACGCCTACGACAGTGACCAGAATCCCACTGACATTCTTTTTGACGCGCAGGACGACACGCCCGATACGCTGGCAGTGGAAGACGGCAACGAACTCTTTGTGTATACTGGCATGACGTTTACGCCGGGAGGTAACGCGACACTAGATGACATTCAGATACAAGGCACCTACGTGGCGACTGGCGCTGAAGCAATAGCAGTTTCCGGATCCTGGGATAACAATGGGACGTTTACTGCAAACTCTTCGACGGTGACGTTTGATTCAGGATCGACCGAAACCGTGGAAGCCGGCGCTTCCAGTTTCAATGCAGTAGAATTTGCCAACGCCGCCGGCACCTGGACAGTTCAGACAAACAACATGACGACATCTAGCAACCTAACGCTTACTTCAGGTACGTTTACTCTTGAGTCAGGACGTACGCTTGAGGTTCAAGGGAACTACAGCCAGTCGATCGCCGCCGCTAATACTACGTGGACGGGGTCTACTCTATACCTCAACGGTTCAGGGGGAATGTACGATATTAATACGAAGACTCACGGAGGGGATACGTTTGCTACTCTGCGGATCGGGGGCGGCGAGGATATAGCTATGTGGGATTCATCGGCAACAACGTTCACCATTGATGGAGGCGGTTGTCTCTTTTCAGAAGACCACGGAGGGACTGCTGGCCGGCTGAACATCTATGGAGCCTGCAATTCACGCGCCAACGAATACTGGAGTTATGTGAAAGACTGGGACGGTGCTGCAGTCACCCGACAGGCGGATGTACGCTTTGTCAGCCAGGCAACCATGACGGTGGATAGCGGAGATGCCATTGAGATCAAAGGCCAGTCAGCCGGGGCAAACCGCACCGCCGTCAGCTATGAGACGACGTCTGGCTATGGTATGACTATCGGGGGAACAATTGACTCGCAGTTCTACGATTTTGACTATATGAATGCGTCGGGTTTGAATATCACCAGCACGGCGACTATTACCGAGCTATCAGATGGAACCTTCGACAACAACCCCGCGGGGGCTACCTCGAGCTACATCACAGTAAGCGGCATTACTTCAACGAAGAATTTCTTCGATAACGTGTTTGACGACAATACCGATGGCGCCGACGTGAATGTCGACTACAATGTAAACGCCGACGGCGCGAGTATTGACTGGACATTTTTCGACTGGAGCGGGAACAAAGGTGGAGAAAGCTTCGACAATGAGGTAAATAACGCGTCAGTGAAATGGGATGCTGACCTCACACTCTCTGTGAGTGATACCGAGCTGGACCTAGGTCTCATCAATACAAATATCGTTGGCTCTGATACGAATAACGTCACAGTAACCACAAATGCACAGAACGGGTATACGTGCAGAGCAGTTGAAGACGGCAATATGAGAAACGGTGCGAATGACATCAACGACGTTTCAGACGGAACTGTTAACGCCGGAAGCGAAGAATACGGAATCAGTTGTTCTGGTGACGGATGCCAGTTATCAGGAGATAACGGGTTATCCGGAAGTCCATTGATCGTTGCTTCTAGCATAGGACCAACAGTTGCAGAAATAACGGCCGTGACATACAAGGCAGGTGCAAGCGCCACCACAGTTGGGACTACCTTTTCACACATCGTGACATTCACCTGCTCGGGGGATTTCTAGAAATATAAGATATCCACACTTGACCAAGGGGTGACGTTGACCTATCCTCCATAATGTGCTAAAATATATCCATGCCTGAGATTTGGCACTAAAAAGGCCGTGTATTCCGGGAGGTAGGAATAATTCTCATTAAAGGAAATGTCCAACAAAAAGAAAAATATAAACTATCCGAAGGTATTCACTTCTACCGGCACTGATATGTGGAGCCGGGGTTTTAGTTTGAAGCGAACCGTCGGAGTTATTTCGCTGGCCATGTTGCTCATTGTGTTCACCAGCGTCGTGTATGTTAAGCAAACAAACGCGGTGGGCATCGACAATGTGGTAGCGACAATCCCTGAAGGATCTGACGGCATCGGCGCCACCGCACAAGTGACTGTAGCTTTTGAAACGTCGGTACTCACTGCTGGCGAGGATTTCACTATTTACCTCGGCGAGGACACCGGCGGCGATGAGTGGGGGCTAAATGGAGTAGCCACTACTGACATCTCGTGTTCTGACGATGGAGCCGGTGGGGCATATGCCATTACTTCCGTGAACGCCGCGAATGGCACGCTCCCTTTACGGACGCTCATCGATGCTACGACGATCGGAGGTGGCGCGACGACGGTGACATGTTTGATTGGCGATGGTTCACCAAGCCCGACCAACCCGGCTGTCGCTGATGGATATTCTGTAGCGGTAGTGACTAATGTTGATTCTGGCGCGGGCGCTATTTACGTCGGTGACTCGAACGACGTCACCGTGTCGGTCCGTGTGCTGCCTAATCTCTCGCTCACCATTGATAACGCTGACGGAACGACCTGCACGACAACCTCCGGCGTCACTATCTGTGATCTAGGCACTGTTTTGACCACCACTGTCGCGACGGGCAATTACGACGTCAACATCGGCACAAACGCGGCAAGCGGAGCCACGATGCGAATTGCTGAAGACGGCGATTTGCGTAATGGCGCCCAGGATATTACTGATGTTTCGGAGGGTAGCACCGTGGTCGCAGGAACTGAAGGCTATGGTGTCGCTGTCGCTTCTGATGCTGCGTGGACCGAACAAGGTGACTTTACGGACGATGACACGCCGATCGCGACTGGGCCGACTACCGTCGCCACCACTGCCGGTCCCATTGCTATTTCCGGCAATGATGTGACCGTGACGCACCGTGCGGCAGTTGACTCCACCGTTCAGGCATTGGTGTATTCGCATATTGTTACTTGGACGGCGACTGCAAACTTCTAGTCGTGTGCAAATAAGAAACAATTTGGAATACCCCCATTCATGTGGGGGTATTTGATATTGCGTGAGGGGTATTTTCCACGTATACTTATCCCATGATCATTAACGGGATATACTCCTAACACTATGCTGACTCTTACTCAACGATGGAAACTAGTAGGAGGCATTTTGGCATTAGGCGCGCTCTTGGTATCTTGGGGTCGTCCTGCGCACGCAGTGACTATCTCGCAGCTATTACCGGAGTTTACCGCGAAGCCTGGTGATACCATTGAACAAGTCGTGCAATTGTATGATGACAGTATGCAGGGAGTGACGGTCTATCCTACCGTCTATAATTTTACCGCTGACCCCGACAAGGAAGGCGCAGTCCTGATACTTACCGACCCGAAAGATTTCAGGCCTGACAGAGAGTGGTTAAAATTCGACCAAACTGAAGTGACGCTCCCGGAAGCAGGAACCCTGGTTGATTTCCCGTACCGCATCGAGGTTCCGAAGAATGCAGAGCCGGGCACACATCTCATATCACTTGTTTTTCAGACTAAGCCGGTGCTCGATCCGGACCAGCGGGGCGCGGCTGTCTATATCGGTTCCAATGTCGCAACCAATATTTTCTTGAAAGTACTGGGGACGACCATTGACCAGATCGAACTTGACTTCCAAGCCGGTGTTTTTTCCAACGATGACCCAGAACTATCTGCAGCAGAACGGCGCCAGTATTTCACGCCCAAGACCTTTTTTCTGAAGCCGC
>Ga0075987_128_pt1 | contig 10576 bp, 13 predicted proteins | sample RifGroA2_FD_68035 | JGI IMG/M metagenome (GOLD analysis project Ga0075987, IMG submission 68035) | Parcubacteria bacterium GW2011_GWA2_48_9
GCGGCTGGCGCAGCCTCGGGGAGGTGGCCGGTGAGCGCGCACATCGCCCGCCAAAAGGTGAAGGATGGATCAACCCGCTGGCGCGTTCGCTGGTGGGAGAAGGGCCGGTTACAGTCGAAGACCTTCGTCAAGCGCTACGATGCTGAGATGTTTGCGCGCAAGGTGGGCGTCATCAAAGTAGGCGCACCTACCGAGAACGAAGTGAATGCATTAAAATACAAGGTAGAGGACTGTATCAACGCGACGCACTCCGCCTTCAAAAGTGGTGTAGTAGCCGGTGGCGGGATTGCACTCGCAGAGATTAAGACCTCAAGCGAAATCCTGAACGCAGCACTGCAAGTTCCCTTCCGACAACTTAAAAACAACGTTGGTCTCGATGATCACCGACCGCTCAAAGTGGGCGAGGCGATCAACGTCGTGACCGGCGAGATCGGCCCGTGGCAAAAGGTAGGCGTCATGGACCCGGTCGACGTGCTCATCGCGCAGGTCGAAAGCGCAATCTCGATCGCATCACTCCTTGCAACAACGAGTGGGATGATCGTCGAGGAGCCAAAGCACCTTAAACAGGAACAGGAATAAAACCATGAACATCTGGCACATCATCGTCGTAAAAATCAGCAACATCGTTGCCGTTGTCCTCATCTTCGTAGGACTCTCTCAACCAGTAATTCCGCCACAGACAACGATCATGGACATCCAACCGTCAGGCCAAGTGATCTCAACCACCACCCCAGAGCAACCGGCAATGCCGCCGTCCGCACCAAAGGTGATTGTCGAGATTCCCGCGCCGAGCCCTGCAGTGCAGACAGCTCCGACAACTACCACGGCCACCACCACTCCTATTCAAGAGCCGACGCCGGCACCGCCAGCTTCGCAACCAATCTATGTGCCGATATACATCATTCAGCCGGCACCGGCACCAACGCCAACGCCGACGGTCGAACCAATTAAAATTGAACCAATCGATATGAAATCAATCACCATCATCAGCCCGACACCGGGCAAAGGTCTCGGACGTCGGTACGAGGCGATTCCTCAAGAATGCGCTCTTACTGTGGCAACCAATGCGGGAAATGTTGAGCCCCTATGTTCTTACGATGAGGCGAACTACGTCGTGCTCGGTCTCGTCGTTAAAAACGGTGCGGACGAGGTCATGAAGGATACCCATGTTGTAATCACCGCCACCAATGAGAGACAGAATAAGACGATCAATAATACCGGCAGTGTCACTCCGATCTACGTCAACGGAGTGAAAATCATCACGCACTTCTACCCAATCACTTACTACTTCATGACGCCGGGCGAGCACGTTATAATATTCAAGGCCATAGGCATGACTGAAAGTGTCACACTTCAGGTAGCCGAGGCCACACGACCTTAATATGGAAAACGCCGCCACATATCTCGAAGCAATCGTCAAACCACTCGTGGGCCGGCCCGAAGCCGTGCAGATCGAGAGCAAAAACGACGACCGCGGCGTACTCCTGACGCTCACGATCGCAAAAGAGGACATGGGCAAGATCATCGGCAAGCAGGGCGACACCGCCCGGGCACTGCGCCGACTGATCCGTCAATGGGGCATGACGCACGAAGCCCGAATTGCAATCAAAATAAACGAACCAATCGCATGACAAAAAGCCACCTCACAATCGACGACGTCAAGCCATATGGCAAAAACGCCAAAAAGCACCCAGATGACCAGCTCGAACGGCTGGCAAAGTGCGTGCAGATGGTGGGGTGGCGCATCCCGACCCTCGTAAACCAACAGGGTACGATCGTATCTGGGCACGGCCGGTGGATGAGCTACCTGCGCTTCAGAGAGGAGCTCGAGCTCAAGCCGATATGGATCATCGACGACACCGGCAAGACCGTAAGCGGAGAAGCATCGTCATCACCACTCACCCCGGAGCAAGAGGAGATGTACCGCATCGCGGACAACTCCTTGAACGAGAGCGAATGGGACAAACAAGTTCTGATTGCTCTCCTCAAAGAGCTTCCAATCGAAATGCTTCTGATCACCGGCCTACAGCGCATAGTAGTCAAAAGCAGCGACATCGATGACGTCGTGCCGGCCCTACCGACTACGGCAAAAAGCAAGCTCGGGGACTTCTACGAATTGGGCGAGCACAAAATCTTGTGCGGCGACTCAACCAAAGAGGAGACATACAAAAAACTGATGGGCAGCGCGAAGGCCGACATGGTCTTCACGGATCCGCCCTACAACATCGACTACCACGGCTCGGGCAAAAACACCTCGACACGCCAGTCTTGGCATGGGCGACTACCGCGCCAAGCATGAGCCATTCTTCTACGCCACGATCAAAGGCACAAAGCCGCTATTCTACGGCGACCGCACCAACACAAGCGTGCTCAATTTCCAAAAGAGTGATGCGGAGCTCGCCAAGTGGGCGAAGCAACAGCGTGACCTCGAAAAAGCCGGCAAGATGACCATATGGACAATGAAGCGCGAGCCCACGCAGGATTACGTACACCCGACTCAAAAACCCGTTGAGCTCGTTATGTACGCGCTCGCAAACAACAGCAAGGTCGATGACATCGTGCTTGACCCCTTCCTCGGATCAGGCACAACGCTGATAGCGTGCCACAAAACGAACCGGGCATGCTACGGCGTAGAGCTCGACCCGAAATGGGTAAAGATCTCCTGCACAAGAAGTGCCCGAACTGCAGTACGCGCTTAGAGGATAGCCGGCTGTATTTCGTTTGCCCTAACCCTCACCCCACGGACCCGAATCGCAGCTACTTCTTCATCAAGAAAACAACTGCAGCAGAATACCTCCTGAACCCAGATCATCCGGCCAACTTCTGCCTCTCCGAACATGAGAGGGCAACGGTCGAGCAAGCTATCCAAACAATGGGAATCGTGGTATAATAAACACATGAAAAAGCGCAAAAAAAAAGCTGGCAGGAAGGAAAAAATTGACAAATACATCCTTACGAAATTAGAGGACGCTTTCACCAACGCCTTCAGCGATGAGCAGGCGTGTGCTTATGTTGGTATTTCAACCACGACACTCTTTCGATATGAGACAAAACATCCGGCATTTCGTAATCGCAAAGCAATGCTCAAGAAGCGCCCTGACATCAAGGCAAAGCAGACGGTCGTATCAAACCTCGGCAATTCAAGCGATGCATGGCGATGGCTCGAACGGCGCGACCCGGAATTCAAGCCGACAAGCAAGCTCGAACACGCCGGAAGCATTGAAGTAGCAGACCTGACCGTAAACATGAGCCCCGAGGAAAAGGCCGCCCTCGCGGCATTGAGTGCCGCACGCCGGAAGCGCATCGAATCAGAAAGCGATAAAATTAAATGAAAGCATTCTGGAAAAAACCACAATACATCAAAGTCGCGGAAATCACCGGCTCAATCAAGGTGAGCAATGAAAAGCCACCTATCTGGGATGACGTCTGTGGGGCATTCGGCATCAAGCCCGAGGCGTACTTCACTTACGGCGACACGATTTACAACCCGAGCAAACTCCCGCTCATCGCTGACATCATTGAGCACGAAAAAGTGCACATGGAACAGCAAAAGCATAATGACGTCGATGCCGCGCTCTGGTGGGGCCGGTATCTGCGAGAGCCCGAGTTTCGGCTCGACCAAGAGGCACGCGCCTATGGCCGGCAATACGAAGTGATATGCAGCGTCGTGAAGGATCGCAACCAGCGCAATCGATACCTGATGGCGCTCTCGCGGTCGCTCTCTGGCCCGCTTTACAACAACAGCATCGGTCAGGTCGAGGCCATGCAGCTTATCAAATCATTTGCAAAAATAAAACAATAAAATTACTTAAGGCAAAAAAAAATAATTATGATAGACCACTGCAACAACAGCATTGCCGGTGACCACAAGTTCTTCAAGATCAAGAATCTCTCGGACTACGTGCAGGGATCGCCAAGCTACCGGGCAGCCAGAGAAGGCGTGCTCGTCGTCTGCGCCTCATGCGGCGAAGTGCGCGAAGCATGGGAGACGGGCGAGGTAGTAACTCGACCGGCACAACCGGCCGCAAAGCCATATGACCCAAATAGCACGACCAACAATCCCCAAAATTGAGACAACGGTCGAATCAGAGAAACTCGCCAACTACAAGGTTGATGCGTGGATCGATTACCACCACATCAAAAACGAGAAGGGCGATGCAATGGACTGGCATAAGCACCAGTTCCTGATCGACATCTACAACGACCAGAGCGACAACCTCGTAGTAATGAAGCCGGCGCAGGTCGGCCTTTCAACATTGGAAATACTGAAAAACATCCGTGATGCGGAGATGAGGAAAATGGACATCATCTACACATTACCAACTGAGGGTGACGTCCAGCAATTTGTCGGAGGCAAGGTGAACCGCATCATCGCCAACAGCTCGCACCTCGGGGCCCTGACGGCCGACAAAGACAGCATCGAACAAAAGCAAATCGGCTCAAGCATGATTTACTTTAGGGGGACTTGGACAAAGAAATCGGCTATCATGATCACCGCAGACCGGCTTGTTCACGATGAGAAGGATACCTCGAAACAGGACGTCATCGCGGACTACCAAGCTCGTCTGCAGCATTCAAAATTCAAACAAACCCACGTGTTCAGCCACCCGAGCGTTCCGAACTCCGGCGTGGACATGGAATGGCAGATCAGCGACCAAAAGGAATGGTTCGTCACCTGCCCGCACTGCAAGCAAGTTCAAATCCTAACATGGAACACCGAGGACCCGCGCAAGATGAGCATCGACCTCGCCATCAAAGAATTCATCTGCAAAAAGTGCTGTGGCATCCTCGACTGGCACGCACGGGCAAAGGGTGCATGGCGAGCGAAAAAAGGAACGGAAGACGCGAAGTGGTCGGGCTATCACATCAGTTTGCTCATGGCGCCGTGGATAACCGCGGCAGAGATCATCGCCAAGTATTTTGAAATTATGGCCGGCAAACAGACGATGGATTTCTTCTACAACAAAATCCTCGGGCTTCCCTACGCCGGGAGTGGCAACGCCGTGACAGAGGCCACGATCAAAGGCGCGGTCACGGTAGAGCGCAATCTCTACCCCGGACGAATGGTCATCGGCGTCGACACCGGCATCAACCTGCGCTACGTCTACGGCAACAAGCAAGGACTGCTCGGATATGGCCAGATGAAGGACTACATGCCGGATGGCGTTAATAAGTTCGCAATCAATCAAACACTCGAATACTTCCTGAAAACATTCCCGGACTCCATCATGATCGTGGATCAAGGCGGAGATATCATCGGCAGCCGCAAGCTCCGCGAAAAATACCCGGGGCGCGTCTACCTCTGCCATTACGCTCGGGATCGCAAGACCATGCAGCTGATCAGATGGGGCGACAAAGACGAATACGGAAACGTGCTCGTCGACCGCAACCGCATGATTCAACTCGTGATCGACGAGTACCGCGACAAACGCATCAAGTTGTTCCGTGGCCGGCCCGAGGACTGGCACGAATACTGGCTGCACTGGTCTCACATCTATCGCGTCAAAGAGGACGACAATCTCGGCGTACCGCGCTATGTGTGGATGAGAAGCGATCGGGACGACTGGGTGCATGCAACCGTCTACTGGCGAGTCGGGATCGATCGATTCGGCGGGCGTGGCGGAATCGTAGGACTGGATCCGACGCCAGAGCCGGACAGCTACCTCGTGAATCCCGATCAGACCGTGGACTTCGACCCGCACAAAATGTTCGGATCAAAGGACGCGCTGGCCGAGGAGCCGTGGTGGGCCGGCCAAGAGGAGAACGATTGGCGTAATGAGTAATCTATTGTATAGCAATTAAAAAAATGGTATAATAACAGTATGTCATCAATTTTAGACGCATTCTATTCCCTCGGCAAAAATCTCAACAAAGCGAGAGGCAAAAGCGCAGAGGTGGAGACAGAGCAAGGAGTCGTCTCCGAAAAGTTCCCCGAGCTCAAACTCGACACCGACAATATCGAGCTCTTGAAACTGACATCTAAGTGGCAAAAGACGTGGATTGAATCCGACGTCTACAAAAAATGGCTGATCAAGATTGATTACAATGAGGACTACTGGAAAGGTAAGCAACACGATCAACCGAAGGCAGACAAGAATCGTCCGCTCGTCGACAATGTCATCTTCGAATCGCTTGAAACATACCTGCCGCAAGTAACGCGGCGCAATCCCGATCCGATGGTCACGCTCCGCCGCACGGAGAAACAGACCCCGGAGAATTTGGCATACGCGCAAGAGCTCCAAAAAGAGCTCGCAGAGATTGCAGACGAAGTCGTCCTGCGTCTCAAATTAAAAAAGGGAGCCCGACATTGGGCGATCTATCTACTTGGCGCATTGAAGCCCGGGTGGGATTTGAATAAAGACATACCGACCGTGAAAGTCGTCCGGGCAAAGAAGCTCATCCTCGATCCCGATGCAACGATCGACGAGGACGGCTACACCGGCGAATACATCGGTGAGCACCGCAAGCTCCCGGCATCCGACATTCTCTCCATGCTCGAAGCAATCGGAGGCGAAGATGAAGGGATAAAGAAAATCAAAGAGCTCGCGATGAAGGACAACCAGCCGGCCCTCGCAACCGAGATCGGCTTCATAGAATGGTGGACGGATCAATACATCTGCTGGACTCTCGCCGACGACAAAGTGCTGATGAAAAAGAAAAATCCGCACTGGAATTACGACGATACAACCAAAGAGGAAGCGCCATACGATGAGCAAGGCAATCCGCAACTCGACGAGCAAGGCCAACCGCTCATGGTGGATAACACCGCCGTCGGCGTCAACCATTTCTCCGTGCCACGCAAACCATACGTGCTTCTCTCCGTGTTCAACCTCGGCAAACAGCCCGTAGACGAAACCTCGCTCATTGGCCAAAACCTCGCAAGCCAAGACCTCGTCAACAAGCGGCTGAAACAGATCGACAAAAACGCCGACAGCATGAATGGTGGCATGGTCGTCTCGCTCGAACGATCGGGACTGACGCAACCGCAAGCAAAAGGCGTGACCGAAGCATTGAGACGCGGAGGCACGGTAACCATTCCGGCCGGAGCCGTGACAGACGCAATCGCACGCATGAGCGCACCTGCCCTGCCCGCGGACATCTACCTGCAGCTGCAAGATACACGGACACGCATGCGCGATATCTTCGGCACCCGAGGATCAAGCCCGGCAGGCCTTGCAACCGAGGACACCGTAAGAGGCAAACTGCAAAACCGAGCCCTCGATACGGACAGAATCGGCGGCGGATTCAGCGAGTACCTCGAGCAGATGGCGGACAACATATACAACTGGTTTGTACAGCTCCTTTACGTCTACGATGACCGCTATGCCAACACGCCAAAACCAAAAGTGCGTGTGAGTGTCAAAGAAGGATCACTGCTTCCAAAGGACAGCATGACCCTTGCCAATCAGGCGATTGAACTTGCCGGACAAAACCGCATGGCTCTGATCGACCTCTACAAAGCACTTGATTACCCGAACCCGGAGGAGACGGCCGCAAATGTATGGCTTGAAGTCAACGCGCCAGAGATTCTGTTCGCAAACGATCAGCGCATTCAACAGGTGGTAGAAGCACGCAAAAACGCGAGTGCGGCGAAACCGCCGTCCGAATCCATAAACTTCAAGGACTTGCCTCCCGAAGGTCAGGCGCAGATGGCTGAACAGGCCGGTCTGAAACTGCACCCGGAAGCCCTCGCCGCATTCCATGAGAATAAGGCGAAGGAGGAGGCAGCCAAAGAAGTGGCAACGGAGGCGGGCAAAAGGTCGATACCGCTTCCGGCAATACCGAAAGGTGGGGCGCAAGAATAACCAAAAATAATATGCCATTCACTTCAAAAGCTCAAGTAAGATATATGTTCGCAAAGCATCCAAAAATAGCCAAAGAGTTCGCGCATGCGACGCCCAACATCGCCGCCCTGCCCAAGCATGTCAAGAAGCGCAAAGGGCCGGCAATACCTGATTTGCGTAAAATCAAACAAAAATGACTTGTTGACAAGTTTTAAATATGGTATAATTAAATTAACTAACAGACGTTTCGTTCTGCGCGTCAGAAAAACAAAGCAGATCGCACAAAAATATGACTGAAGAAAACATGGTAGACGTCGAGCAAGAGGGACAGATTAACCTCAAGCCCGAATCGGAGAACGATGACTCCGAGGACTCACCAACCGAAACAAACGAAACGGATGATGCTGGAGCTTCCGACCAGCCAGATAAAAAAGAGGATGATCCCGACAAAGACAAACCGTTTCACGAACACCCTCGGTGGAAGCAGCGCGAGACAGAGTGGGAGTCACGATTCAACGAACAGGAAACGCGCCACCAAGAGGATTTGAAGGGGATACGTGAGGAGTTCGGAAAAGCCCGCAAGGACAATTCCGAGCAAGTCAAAATTCCTTCATGGTTCGGGGGTACTCAAGAGCAGTGGGACGCGTACCGAGATGACCGCGATAAAGAACTTAAATCTGCAGAGGATCGTGCATATGATCGTCTGAAGCAGGAAGGTTCAGCAAGCGACAAAGCGGTCAAAGAGGCAACGGACTACATGCAAAGCGAGATCACTTTCCTTGAGAGCGACAAAACTCTCAACCCGGAAGGGAAGAAAGTGGACCCGAACAAGCTCTTAAAAATCGTGATGGACAACGACCTCGTCGATAGCAAAGGACGATGGAACTACAGGGCCGGCTTCAGAATGATGAAGTCATCGCCAGCAGCTCCAACCGCACCCAAGCCCGGCGAACGGAAGGTCATCGCGGGAGCAACCAATTCTGAATCGAAAGGAGAATCAAAGCCGGCACCCTACAAAACCTCGGCCGATTTCAAAAAGAATCGCCCGTGGTAGTCGAAAGTAGGTGGCCGCAATACTCAATCAGCTTAAATAATTAACCACCTACATCACCATGACTGAACTATATGGACAACGTGTCCAGACAACGGTGCAGACTGAGTACTTACCATACTTAGTCGACACAATTTTAGGATCAAACGTCCTGTTCCAGCGCGTCGTTCGCGCTGCGAAGAAATGGAGCGGGCGGACGTTGCGAGTACCTGTAAAGGTCTCGAAGAACACCACTGGCCAATCGTTTCGCGGTATGGATACCTTCTCGGTAGCCGCCACGGATAATCGCCAGTTTATGGAGTTCACGCCCAGCTTCTACCAGATCACCTGCTCATTGCCGGGTGACGAGCTTTCTGTTGCCGATACGGATTCAAAAATCCTCGACATGATGAAGCTCACGATCCAATCCGACACCGAAGATATGGCCGACGACCTCGGTGCAATCTTCTACTCGGACGGGACAGGCAACGACAGTAAGGACCCATTGGGACTTGCCGCACTCGTCGACGATGGATCATCTGTCGCCAACATCGGTGGGCTCGCTCGCGCGACCTACACGACCCTCAAGGGAACAGTAACCGCATCAGGCGGAACGCTTACTCTTGCGAAGTTCGACACCCTGTGGATTAACACCGCAACCGGCTCACAAAAGCCATCTGCGTTCTACACCACGGAAGCGATCTTCAACTTCTACGGCCAGCTGCTTCGCCCGCAAGAGCGAATCACAAAGGACGCCTCCCTCATGAAGGGGCTCTCCGCCGGCACGGGATTCACTGCGCTCTCCTACAACGGCAAGCCAGTGCTCATGGATGAGAAATGCACCTCGGGTGCGCTCATCGCCGTAAGAGAGGACGACCTTGACTGGTTCGCCCTGCCTTATAAGTTTGCAAAACCGGTCTCGTACAAATCCCAAGTCGAAGGGAACGATTATGAGGCACCGATTGGGCTCGGCTTCTCTTGGAGCGACTGGATCATTCCAGCCAATGCTGCAGGCGTCGTCGGCCACATCTACTTCGGCGGACAGTTTATCACTCGAAACCCGAAGCGCCACGGCAAGCTCACCGGCATCACCGGATCCTAACAGTTTCCCCTTGACCTCGAGTCTGGGTAACCAGATTACGGGAGAGGGTTAAAATACAAAAACATGACCGACAAACTTAGAAACCATATCCCCGCCCTACGGTACGGAGCAAAAATCTTCCCAGAGGACATCGCAGGATTACTCGGCCTACCCTACGTAGGAAGCGTGATCTATGTCGATGCAAACTCTGGCAGCGATTCCGCCAACAACGGAAGCGCCGCAGACAATGCCTTCGCCACCGTAGCCGCGGGCTATGCTGCAGCGACGAGCGGTAAGCACGATACCGTGCTCCTCGTCCCGTCTGGCGGCACTGGTCGCACCTCGGAAACGACTGCGATCACATGGGGCAAGCGCTTCACCCACCTCGTGGGCAACGCTGCTCCAACAGCGCAAGACGTGCGGGCCGGCATCAGCTTTGCCACAGGCGGCTCGCTCTCGATCACCGAAAACGGCTGCCTCTTCAAAGCGCTGACCTTCAACGGAACGGCCGACATTAACGTGCCAGTCACCATCAGCGGCGACTACAACAGCTTCATCGGCGTCGACTTCAAAGGTTCGCTTAACGCGACAACTGGCGACGACACGGCGGCAAGAGCGTTGTACATCAACGGCGCACAGGAAAACTACTTCGGAGCTTGTACCTTCGGAGCGGATACCTTT
>Ga0075987_126_pt1 | contig 9676 bp, 9 predicted proteins | sample RifGroA2_FD_68035 | JGI IMG/M metagenome (GOLD analysis project Ga0075987, IMG submission 68035) | Parcubacteria bacterium GW2011_GWA2_48_9
GCTGAAGCGGCTGCGACAGCGGTTCAGCGGGCACAAACAATCTACTAAGTCCTATGAAAGTACTCCACATCTTCGTTGTATTCATAATACTCATCGCTGCTGCCGGAGGAATACTATTGACTCGTGTCGATACTGCTTCGGCACAGCTACTCTATGCGGCTCATGAGCCGTGCCTAACCGCTACCCAAAAAGACCAGAGTGAAGTCAAACCGCCTCGATTATACTTTTTGCCGTTCTGCGATCAATCACCTGCATACCGAGTTGATAACATGACAGGACAACTGGTTGATGACTGTCCGGCAGGAGCCACATGTACAACCTACGACGAATTCTGCATGCCAGTCCGAGTATGCACAGTGGAAGATTTTGTGCAGGGATTCGTTAACCTTTCAAAAGCCGGCATCACCGCTCTTCCGGTCATAGCGATGGTTTTCCTGATCTGGGGCCGATTCAATATGATCACCTCTGGGGGAAATGCTGAAAAGTTGGGTCAAGCAAAAAAGATGATCGTTAGTGTAGTAATAGGAGTAATCATTATTATCATCATGGCATGGTTCTGGACAACATTTGTCGTATTTATCATTACTGGATCAGCCACACTCTTCCCTGGTACGGATTATGCACGTCCATGGTGGGGGGGCGATCCTGGTGACAGCCCCGATAGTTCACTTGACGCAAATGCCGGATGTTGCGTCACTCCCCAGGGATGTTTCGAGTCAGTACCCCAGCGCCAATGTGATGACTATGAAACTCAACAGATTTATTGCATCGACTCCGGCTTAGGACCGGACTGCTCGACGAGCTGGGTGCAGGCAGTCTCGTGCAGCAACTACTCGCAATGTAGAAGTCTCGAAAATGGCTGCTGTGTACCAATAGACCGTAATTCGACCGACTGCAGAACTCCGGATCCTATCAGGGGCTGCAGCTCAATGACCGACACGCACATACTAGTAGATTCGACGGCCTGTGGTAGCATCAATCAATGTCAGTTGTAATCTTGTAGAGCGTCAAGTAGTCAGATATACTTACCCTACGCACGATATGAAAAAAAGTCTTCTTATAGCACTAGGCATCGGGATATTGATCGGCATCCCGCTGATGGCAATGGCGGACGTTTCGTTGCCGAATCCGATCAGTGGCGACTTGAATGACAAGGACCTCATCGAGGTGCTTGTACGTTCATTGCAACTCGTGCTTGGCGCTGTGGATATTTTTGCTCTTTTTATGTTTGTCCTTGGTGGGTTCGAACTCTTGATGTCTGGTGGAAATCCAACGCTTGTAAAAAAAGGCAAGGATACCCTCATTTGGGCGACGCTTGGTATACTTGTTATTACCTTGAGCTACTCGATTCTAAAGTTCATTTATGAAGCTATTACGAAAGTTGGAGGTGCCTAAAAGCACTTTGAGCTTGACAATCGGATGAAAAAATGTCTATACTATATTCCATCATCCTCCGTGTCACTAACCGGGGGTTACGAAAGGGGGTGTATTGAACAATGAAAAAAGTAATATCACTTATCATGTTGGCTGTCCTGTTGCTTCCAGTCGTTGCCGTTGCGCAGATAAATACTAGTGGCAACCTTGGAACAACGTTTGGTCTTGGTACCGCTAACCTCCAAAGCACCGTTATTCGAATCATTCAGTGGGTACTCGGCTTGCTCGGCTTAATAGCTGTTGTTATGATTCTTATCGGCGGGTTCCAATGGATGACTGCTGGCGGTAACGAAGAGAAGGTTGCAAGCGCAAAGAAAATTATTTCCGCTGCAGTTATTGGCTTGATTATTATTCTACTCGCTTGGGCAATCGTTATCTTCGTCGTTCAGACGACTACGAACGTGACCAATTAGCACTTGATTGAAATCAGTCGAAGTACAACTCCCTCGGAAAATTCCGAGGGAGTTTGGTATTTATGCTGACTTCCAGATACAATACCTCTATGCAGCTACTCCACACTCAATATACCAGCAGATATCTCTGCGCCGCAATTATCGTCTACTGCGCAATTTTCATTATGCTGGGAATCATCAAGCTCGACGCGCACGATTATACGGCGATAGACCTTGGGATTTATACACAGGTTGCGTGGCATACGGCTCATGGAGATCCCTTTGGTATGACCATTCATCCGCATTCATACCTGGGAGATCACTTTGAACCGTTGCTGGCATTTCTGGCAATACCATTCTTTTTCTTTCAATCCCCACTGACACTATTGATATTTCAAACACTCGCCATCGGGCTTACGGCTTGGCCACTTTTTAGAATTGGCAAGCGATATATTGGAGACATGCCGGCACTTGGGATTGCTGCGCTTTTCCTTTTGAACCCATTCGTCCAGAATGCAAACGCCTTTGAATTTCACATGCTGCCTTTTGCCATGTTTGGTATAGCATGGACGTATGTGTGGTTTCTGGAAAAAAAATTCTGGGCATTTACAGTTACAATCACTGCGGCTCTCCTAGTAAGGGAGGATGTGTCATTAGTAGTAATGATGTTTTCTGCCATAGCATTTTTTTACCATCGGGAACGTCGGTGGAAACTTACCCCGTTGATCCTTGCTTCGATATGGCTTATCGGATCGTTACTATTGATTGCTCATTTCAATCCGGATGGCGGATATAAGTTTTTTACCTACTACTCACCTCTTACTTCCTCAAATGCGGATGGCGGTGTAATTGCATCTTTTGCGAGCAATGTGTTATTAAAACTCATACACCCCTACACATGGGTTCTCGCAATGGCGTTTCTTTTGCCGTTCATGGGCATTCCGTTACTCGGTGCTCGCATGTTACTACCGTCTGTACTGGTTTTTATTCAAGTCGCCTTAACTGGTTTTACCGAATTAGTCCTAAAAACTCACTACAGCGCGCTTATGCTGCCGAGTCTTTTCGTAGCTTTGGTATTCGGCCTTCAGCGCCTGCGGGAACGGCCGCCTAGGATACTCGCGGCACTGCCAATGAGGATGCAGTTGATAACAATTTTACTTGCAACTGTGACGCTCTACAGCGTGCTCACCTTCGGTCCACTCCCTTCACTTGGGGCAGCTGTTTTCTTCTCAAAATCAACCAATAATGCGGCGGATCAAATGCTTGCAGCATATGTAGCAGAGGTTCAAAAAGATGATAGTGTGATAGCCAGTTTTGCCGTTTTGCCGCATCTTGCTGCCCGTTCAGATCTCTACTCGCTTCATTATGCTTTCTTAGGAACGCGCCAATACTCGAAGGAGGCATTCCCCTTTCCACAAGATATTGACCGCGGGATTGTCGATTTTAATGATTTTCTCATCTATCATCTTCAATCTTTTGGTATTGCACCGTATGCCGATGCGGCAGTGACTGGACCGAAACGAATACGTGATTTTTTTAGAGAGCGTGGACTGGTCCCGACCAAGGTTTTTGACACACTCGCGTTGTACGAACGGTCATTAGAACCTGGAATCGAACTCTATAGAGCTCACGATACGCCTCCAACGGACCTCTCAGGGAAAATACAATCGATCTCCCCAGAATTGACATTTGTGGGTTGGAAAGAGCTCCCTATCGATAATGATAAACTTTTTGGAAGATCCGTCTTTTGGCGCGTTGAGTCTCCAATTGATGTGAATTACCAATTGCTCCTTACATCCGGGAACTACCAAAAATACTATCCCCTAGGCTATGGTCTCTACCCGATATGGGAGTGGCCGGTGGGAAAAATCATACAAATAAACTACTGGTGGTATATCCCAAACACAGCAAAAACTTCGCCCGTCAACATACAACTCGTGGACATAGAGGGATACGTGCAGCTTGACGGTCTACGGTCGCCAGCAATGAACATCACCCGCAGCACCCTCATCGGCTCAGTAATAGCTGTGGAATAAATTATTGACAGTACTCAGTGAGAAATCACGCGATAAATAGAAACGTCAGTATTGCTGAATACTAGCTCTAGAAAGTTCCGGGACGAAAAATCAGGTAGGGAATGTTCCTGCTCTACTTGGCCTATGAAAATATGCGTAATACCAAATTCACGCAAAAACGATTCTTCTTCGGCACTAGACATTTCTGATGAAAAAAACTTGTCTACCAATATTTTTTTATCTGTCAGAAAAAGTGTCTGCGGGCCGTGACCGATATATACCCTCCGAAGCGAATACGCGGGAATAAAATTTCCTGAGTACGCGGTGCTCAATATAACTGCATCGCGTACAGTGTGACTCTGTAACCATGACAGACTTTCTACCTCCTGATCAGTAATATAGTAGGGAAGCGACTTTGTTGCAGAATAATGTTGAATATCCTGTAAAACAATCTGTACGTTGGTGAGTGGCAAGAATACTACCAAGAACATCAATACGGTCGTCTGGTATATAAAAGGGCGCCGTGACACCCGTAGGCGCTCCCAGAGGTGTACCATCCCTATAGCAGCAAGAATTGCGAGTGGAATAAATAGTCCCTCCACCATTCTTCGCTGGAAGTGAAGCGGTGAATATATGAGCAGGACCGACACAATGATCCACACGTAGACGAGTGTGGGGTGAGATAAGGTTCGCCCTTGTTTTTTTACGACGGCATAGGCTCCAAAAACAATCATAAAAATAAAGCCAATAAGGTACATCAGTGGTGAGGGTGAAGGGAGAATATTTTGGGCATTCCACTCGGCGACGACCGGATCAACAGCTTGGAGTGTCAATAAATACGCCGCTGCAGGCAACATCAGTGTGCCCAAAAGTCCGACGTGCATGATCCATTCCCACTGCACACGGCGGGTGCGGACCATCGTAACGACGAGATATATGAGGATAACTACTACGATAGTCGGTGCATTAAACGGATGGAAAGAAGTAACGGCCATTCCCGAGAGCCCGGCAATGACGCTGTACCGTATTTTGTGAGTGTGGAATGCAAGCAACATGCAAAGAAACGTAAAAATAATCAGCGTCAGCGAAGCAAGTAAGTGGGGATTATGGTACAAGGTGAGAAATGGAATAGCCTCAGGCACCCATGTATCGACTGGGAGTCGAACCGGATTATCACGCAAAAAGAGTATCGGGTTTAAAAACACCCCTAGCCCAGAGGAAAAAACGATCAAGAGTAGGGCTACCCTTCTCACTGTTTGCGATGAAGACATCCACGATAAAAAAAGATACATCACCAGAAGGAACGCCGGTATCAAAGCTACCCGGCTTGCTTGGAGCGCTGTAAGTGGAGAAAGGTCAAAAAGCCGTGCACCGATACCGATAGCATACCAAAATGGATTTACATATAGCCCGGACTGCTTTTCGCTTGTATAGAGATCAATAAACTGATTCTCCCCTTCTTTCGCGGTAGAAATCATGGAGAGATACACATTGGTGTCACCGGGAGTGAGATGATGGATCCCCGAATAGTGCATTCCCGACGGGGACGAAAAAACGCCATAGAGATGCGGAATGAGCGTGACTGCTACTAGCACTGCGCATACAACTGCAACAAACCGCCACTCACGAACGGTAATACGCTCAAAAAGTAACCGCTTCATAGTGTAGATGGCACCGGCGTACCCGGGCATTCATAGAGTATAGTCTTATCGGCAATTTCTTTCTTTTGGCACTTTTGTAGGCGTTGATAGTAATTCAACTCTTCGACTGAAATAGTAGCTCCCTGATTAAAATCCTGAGGGGTGTAGAAGTTACTATAAAAAAGAAAATAAAGCGTGCCCGGGTAAGTATCAATGTATGACTTCCGTATTGGCCAGATTGGATCCACGTTATAACCCGTGTACAAAGCAAAGGGGAAATATTGATACGACACAAATAAAGGTGCTCCATTTTCAATCGGGTGTTCTGATAAATACGTAATCGATTCTTCAATCCAATCGGTCCTCGTTACGCCGTGATTACCAAAGTAGATATTGAGAACAAAGAACACAACAACCATTACGGCAATTTGGCTAACTTGGTGCATGAGGTGATACCGTTGCTTTTTCGCCCGTTGAAATAGGCTATAAACGCTTCGTGCTATAAGCAGGGTAACAATAGGCGTCAGCTCGATAAAAAGTCGAGCCGCGATCGATTCCGTGGGTGCAATAAGAGGTTTGACGATAATAACAACGGCAACAAAAGTCCAAAGATACCTCTCAAAAGGATTCAGCTCCCAAAAGAAATATTTCGGGAAGAGACGTCGTACTACCACTACCGCTCCAGTCAGAACCATTATGAGTACAACCCAAAGCACACGAAAGTGGCCAGCATCGGGGTACAGGGTGAATACGGTACCAAATTTTACCATAAGCATCCATGGAAGCGCGGCTAACATCATGAGAAGAAGTACCGTAAACAATGGCAAATAGGTTGTGCTCCTAAACGAACGGCGGTAAGTGAGGTGCATGAATATAAAGAAAAAGGTCGTGGCCAATGCAGCTACAATACTCGTGTGGAACTGCAAAATCAGTATCAACGCTGTCAGCATATACCATGTCCAGCTACGAGTCGTAAGCGCACGATACATGGTGATGAGACCGAAGAGCGTTAACATAATCACCAAGGCGTAATACCGCGACTGATGTTCAAAAAGGATGCTTCCATAGTTCACTGCATACACCCCAAGTGCGAGTACGCCAACTGGGATTGAAAAGAACTTTTTACCCATGTAAAAGATTGCCAACCCCGAAAAGGCAAAAAGTGCTGCAAATGGCCACCGAGCGCTTTTTTCTGAAAAACCAAAATGCTGTAAGAACAGCGCCTGATAGCCGTAGGTGAGCCACCCCTTATTTCGCTCGAAGGTGCCGCCGTAATAGTTGGTCGACTCATACGCATACTTGGGATCATTCGAGGGTATGGTGCTTGTGTTCTCAAAAAGCGGCTTGCCCTCGAACCTGCCGTGCGGGTACCCATCCTCAAGCACCTGAAGCGAATTTATTACCGTCTCTGCTTCATCTTGCCAGAGGTATCGTTCTGCACCGACAAACATGCGTATACCCACTCCGACGAGCAGAAGGACGCACACCGTAATGAGTATCCAATGCCGCATAGTAATTATAAAAACTTAACATACGTGTGTATCCGCAAACGATGCAAGATGTACTGGCCGAGCACATGAAGAATATGTGTGCCATAAGCCACACTTCGTGAAAACCCGACTGTTGATGCATCCTTAAAGTACCTCGTGGGAATAGGTATTTCTTTAATTCGAAAGTGGTGTAGAGCTAACTGAACTATAATCTCCGTATCAAAGACAAAGTCATCGGAATTTTCCTGAAAGTGTACGGTGCGAAGAACCTTTTGGGAATAAGCCCTAAAACCCGAATGGTACTCACTCAAGCCCAGTCCGAGAATACTATTTTCGATTGTAGTGAGTGCTTTGTTTGCAACATATTTCCAAACTGGCATTCCGCCTTTTCTTGCACCACCCTTTAGCAGCATTCGTGAGCCAAACACTGCATCACATTCATTTGCCAGGAGAGGGGCGAGCATGTGAGGAACCAGTGTCGGATCATACTGATGATCTGGGTGAATCATTATTATGATGTCAGCGCCGAGCTTGATTGCCTCCTGATAGCATGTTTTCTGGTTCCCCCCATACCCACGATTAACTGGGTGCACCAGTGTTGTCAAACCAAGTTTACGGGATAATGCGACCGTACCATCAGTCGATGCGTCATCGACAAGAATGATATCATCCACCCACTCTCGAGGGATGTCGTGAAGGGTTTGTGCAAGAGTTTTTTCAGCGTTATACGCGGGAAGTACCGCTACTATTCGTTCTTTCCGAGGTATACGCCGATTATCATTCAACGAAGTATTCATGAATTATTAGTGTACCATACCCCACATACCATTGACTTCGGTCTCAAACATACTGTTTGGGTAAGTCACGGGTAGGTGATGTTCTGAAACGACGCGGTAACTGGAAAACAGCGGAAAAGATACCGAATGCATTGATACAGCTGCTCCTCGGCGCTTCGCGAATGTCTGTATCCGGTCAGCATACGTTCGTACAAGCTCATTCTCACTTACGATGTTTATTTCCTGCAAACCAGCTGGCGGGTGCTCTATGACAAATCTATAGACAGCACATACGTGAGGCAGGCCGGCAATGGGGCGAAATATATTACCATCTTCATGCAAAGGAATAATGCCGTGTATTTTCGCTTCACGTACAAACAAGTTGATCAGCGTATCATACCGCATACGGGGGGACATGCCATAAATTGCCGGCTGGCGAAGAATACTGATAGCAATGCTATTAGCATGCGGTTTGAGACTTTGTTCCGCCATATGCTTCGTGTGCCCATACCATGCACGAGGCTTCGAAAAAGAATGCTCAGCGTACGTATCTTGACGCCCCCCGCGATCATAGACTGATGCCGTAGAACTAAAAATAAAATGACGGACTCCTGCTTGTATTGCGGCGCGTAGTGCTGTAACCGTCTGAGAGACATTTACTTCCCATGCAGCATCGCGATTTCTTTCGCATGCGGCATCCGTAGACATGCCGGTGAGATGTATGACGGTGTCTATGTGTTCTTTATGAAAAACATTAGCTAGAGGCTCATTATGAGAAATGCTGCATTCACGTTCACTAAGCGTATGAATAGTAGCTGACCGCGTCTGAACATAGATAGTCCATGGAGTACCAATAAAGGACTGGCGCAAAGCGGATCCCAGGTAACCCGTACCTCCAGTTAAAAATAATCGACGTGAAGTTTCCATAGATACTACGTTGGTGCTGCGACGTACATATTAATATGATAGGTTGGATTCATGGTTTTCGAAAAATCCCGTAAAGTGAGACGCCGAAAGGGAATGGTATGCTCGAGACAAAACGCTCACTCGCGAGAATGGCTTTGAGTAGAGTGTTAATGCAATGTTGTGGCGTCCGAAGATCTCGGAGCTGGTCCGCGCCTTGAGAGTGATCTCCTGCACATATCTTCGCAAATAGTCTGAATGCGGCAATTAAAGGAAACAGCCAAACATTATAATACCGCATAAGAAGCGTATCGGCCCCTACTGATTTTACGGCGACCATAAGCGATGTCCGCGTATACCGTCGCCGATGGTGGGATAAGTCATCGAGCCTGCTCCAAAGAAAGGGAAACGCCGCCGTGGTAATAAAAAGTATTCCGCCCGGCTTCAATACGCGGTTGAGCTCATATATCAGCCCCGCGTCATCATCGACATGTTCTATGATGTCAACCGCAGCAACTATATCAAACATGCGCAAGTAGTGGCAGATTTCCCCCGGGCCCGCACCCGACATCGAGCACAGAAGCGTCATGCGTATGGATAGAGCGTCTCAAAGCTGAAAGAAATATTTTTCGCCTACCGGCAAACCACCAATGGCGCTCACGCTCACGCGAAAATACAGGATACATTGAATCATCCATGATGTTTGATCTGTTCACGAATACTCGGAAGCTGCTGACGAAAAACCAGAAGATCCCGGACGAGGACAATAGTATCATGGGCTAATCGCACAGTCGACTTTTTCAAGGTATCACGAAAAAAAAGGATTGGGCGCTGCTGGACTCGCAAGCCAGCGAGTGAGGAAACCACAAGTACTTCCGTATCCCAAAACCATCCTGGGTGCTTGCAATAACGCAATAAGGGCAATATAGTCTCTGTGCGAAAAAATTTATACCCGGCGCGTGTATCGGTGAATTGTGACCCTGTCATATACTTCACTAACATCCGATATGTAACGCTCATCGTCGC
>Ga0075987_141_pt1 | contig 9670 bp, 13 predicted proteins | sample RifGroA2_FD_68035 | JGI IMG/M metagenome (GOLD analysis project Ga0075987, IMG submission 68035) | Parcubacteria bacterium GW2011_GWA2_48_9
AGCGAGATCCCGGCCCTCCCCTACAAGGACCAGGTGGATTTTTACACCTGGGTGATCGGGACGCGGAGCCCCTCCTCCGACGATCCAAAGGTCAAGGCCTTCGTCCAGCGGTACAAGGCCCTGGTGGGGCAGGAGCCCGGGCCCAGCGGCATCTGGAGCTTCACCTTCTATGATCCTCTGTACATGTTCGCCAAGGCGGTGGAGAAGGCCGGGACCACTTCGGACCTGGACAAGATCCGCCAGGCCCTGATCGGCATGACCTACGACGGGGTCATGAAGATGACCGTCAGCAAGGAAGGCCGCTTCGTCCACGACTACTTCATCGGGATGATCAAGAAGGGAAAGACCGAGCTCCTGCACGTGCCGCCACTATATTTGTCGTCTTTATAGATTTCCCAGTTGCCATCGAGAGACCAACTTCCACCTGATCAGAATTCATAAGATAGAAGGTCCGGGTATTTTCACCGATGAAACCCGAACCAATGAGTACACCCCGAAATTGAGAGTCGTCAGCTCGTCGAATTGACCGTAAACCGTCGCTCTCGACAGCACCAATTTCATACACTGTGGACCCCTTGGAACATCCTGTAGTAATACGGAGTCTCCCAGGGTAGTGTACTGACACCTTCTGCAGTTCTTGTGGCATTGCAAACCTCCTGTGCGTTTTTTGTATTTTCGTATCGACAACCTACGCTACCAAAAACCACTCACCTTTGTCAATGTGGAGTTCTCCTCAACACTCACCACTCAATCTATTAACAAACAGGCGACCGCACCCAGGGACGGGTGCGCTCGGAGTAAAAAAACGATCTAACTCTTCTGCTTTCGGCTCTACCTCCCTCACCTCCAACATCTAACCTCCCGACTAACTTCTCACCTCAAAAATCTAACTTCTAAATGTCGTACTTAAACTTCTTCGTATCGCTCGCTCCACCCTTCAGGAGAATCATCGCGACAATTGGTAGGATGATCCAGACGAACCGCGCGTTCTCGGTAGCAAATAGGTTTCGCGTGTAAGGCGCGAGGCCTTCCGTAGCTTCTGGGGGTAGGAATGACAGGACCACACTGACGATCAAACCGACATGCAGGATGCTAAATAACAGCACTTGCCACCATGCGCCATGCGTATCGCTCGAGGCGATCGTTTTTACGAGAGCTGAGCGAGACAACATGAAGAAGAGAAGGACGAATACCACGAGAAACGCAGAAATGCGGAATACGAATAGCTGTGACACGACGTTATTCACGTTTTCCTGAAAATCGGGACTCGAGATAAAAGGCGCGTGTTCTACGATAGCGAGCGACATGTAAATCGATACGAGTATGACAATAATTCTGTCGCGTCCGAGTGACAGCCCATACAGGAACGCAGCAACTATAAAAAACAGGATAATGAATAGATCCCATGTCGGTTGGCTCCAGTTCATATTCGAGAGAAATCCCCCTGCGTTTTCCGCTGCGTATGCGGCTTGAACGAATAGCATAGTTTTTGTTTATCGTATCGTGATGACTGAACTATAGCATAAAATCGGCAAAAAAGCAATGGAATTATGCATAAAGAAAAAGCCCTGAACAGATCGCGGATGCGATACTGACATGCAGGGCTTCGATGCGCGCATAAGTACATTTAGCTCCTCGGAGTCCACATCTCTCGGATTATGAAGGGAAACATAGGATCGTCGGAGATCACCTTACCGAACATCTGGCCGGGGTGAAGAGGAAATGTTGGTGATCCTGATACCCCGCCCAATGTTATAAATCCATCCGTTGGCCAGCCGAGATCCTCTCCCTGCCTGATGAAAGCCTGTAGTCCGAAATCAGGCATTCGGTCCAGAAGCATCCGGAGAGAAAATGCATCGGGCCTGCCAGTACCGACGACGAGCAAGATCGCATCGCCCTCGGTGGCAATAATTGCTGGAGACCCTTTTGCCATCTTCCCCGGATCAACTGATGAAACTGACTGCCAGTTCATGGCAACTCTCCTGTCTGAATGTGATGGAGCAATGTTGTGAACTTTATCGTACTGTATGCAAAAAAGAATAGGATGTCAATCCTACCACCTCTGCCGATCGCAGGCACAGAAGCCTGCGATCGGAATTTTCATAATCTACTTTAGCTCTCCTAGCTCCTCATATAGCTTTCTCTCCCGCGATGAAAGCTTACTCGGAATGACCACGTTTACCGTCACGGATATTTTTCTTCGCACCTAGCGCCGCATCTGAAACAGAAATGCCAAGTGTAGTACGTACATCATCCCCGTCGCGGCTAAACAGCGAGTGCGGCGCAATCGAAATGCGAATAAATAAATCGCCAGCACTGGTGCCTTTCTGACCTGCCTGTCCCTTGCCTGATAGGCGCAGTGATTCGCCATCATTAATGCCAGCGGGTATTTTCAGCTTCATCGTTTCGGTACCGCGCTTCCTGCCATCGCCGCCGCATGAAGAACATTTTTTCGACGCGCGCTGGCCTTCACCTTGGCATTCGGGACATACGCTTGCCTGGCGAAACGTGCCCATAAATGTCTGCTGGAGCTGCTCCACCTGTCCGGCACCGCTGCACGTCGGGCATGTTTCTTTCTTTGCGCCGGGCTCCACGCCGTCGCCGCCGCACCGGTCACAGGCAACCTGTCTTTCCAGCTCAATTACCTTCTCAGTTCCAAACGCTGCCTCTTCAAATGTGACCTGAACTGCAGCTTCGATATCGGCTCCCGCCCGTGAACGCGTCGTTCGAGTCCGCGAACGAACTCCGCCGCCGAAGAGGTCACCGAAGATATCTCCAAGGTCACCGAAATCAAAATTTATATTTTCAGTCCTGAATCCTCCGCCGAACGGTCCGCCAGCACGTGAGAAATCTTCCGCAGAAAACCCGCCGAATCCTCCCGGCCCTGCGTTGCCTTGTCTGCGCGCCTGGTCAAACGTGGTGCCGTACTGGTCATACTGATCCCGCTTTTCTTTATTGTTTAGGACCTGATACGCTTCGTTGATTTCTTTAAACTTTTCAGCATCGCCGCTGCTTTTATCAGGATGGTGCTCATGGGCAAGCTTACGGAATGCCTTCTTGATATCGGCTTCCGTCGCGTTCTTGTCGACCCCTAATAAACTGTAGTAATCTTTCGCCATAGCTACTTAAAAGTTCCGCATTAGTGTACTCAAAAAATACCGATAAGTCAATCCCTCCGTAGAAGTATCATGCGTCAGTGAGTTCAATACGTTCTTTCTCTGTAACCACTTTCGCAATCCTCACAAACCCGACTATCAATAAGAGTTTGTAAAAAACAAACGAAAAGAATTGGATCAGGGGTTTCAATACAATCGTAAAAAGCTTTAATACAAAGAACAGGGACAAAGCAAGAATTGCCGGCAGGAACGTCCGGTACGGATCAACCACCGAATCTATTCGGGAACTGACAATCTTCCGTACCACAGAACCCATGGGTTCGTCACCGTTCGCCTGGATTCCAAATGTATCTAGGAACTGCGCACGCGCTTGGCCGAGTACCGCTCCCTGGGCACTATCAATAGCCTCCCGCACCGCGTCGCCGATAATATTTTCAGTGGGGATAGTAGACATCTCTTCGATGGAACTCTGGCTTGACTCAAGAATAAACTCGTCCAGTGTCATCTCGGGATCGTAATAGGAAACGTATTTCGGCAGTACGTTATTCGCCGACACGACCATCGCATCAATGAAGCCTCCTACGAACCGGTCCGAACTTTGGTCTTCGTTTAAATAAGCGTAGTAAGTAAAGGATACGGCAATGAGGACGATGCTAATGGCCGTATGCACTCCTACGAGTATCACGCGCCCGACTAAGAATTTGAGCCGTGATTTGAGATCAGCGCGAATGTTTTGTTTCCAGACAATAAAGGCAACAATCAGCGAGAGCACAGCGATACAATTCGCCCATGTCACGGGAAAGAATATGAAATGCACTAGCCCCCCAATGATTGAGGCGCCCAAAAAGAAGAGGTGGCGATCTATAAGCACAGAGGAAATGCCAACGACGGCAAACATAAGGGAAAAAGCCAGTGCGGATAATGCGATGGCGAGAATCATCTCCAGCCGAAAGGATAAATCGAGTTGGCTGTTAAACACTCCCGCTACCGAGTACCAAAAGAGCCCCATCGAAAGTACCGTGAGACAGGCGAGGATGACCATCTTTACCATCGGCTGGGGTAAAGGTTTTTCCTTTTGATCTTTAATCACTTGTTCCTCAAGCGTTGGCTTTTCTATGCGCATAGATAGGTATAGTGTATCACAAGAGGGAGGAGAGTTAATGGATTAGTGAACCTGCTTGCCGATAGGCAGGTTGCGAATTTCGAGCTAGTTTATTGATTATCTACGAACGAGTAACTTTCATAATTACGAATGCGTAATACGCAATTCGCAAATCCGACAATCCGCACTCACTATTGACAGTGATTCTTTTCGAGCGTAAGATTGGCACTACTCAACATATTGGCTCTTTTCTCACAATAGACCATAAAACGTGCCAGCGTCATCTGCGCCTTCGGCCTGGCTGGTTTGACCATGAGTGGTCCCAGCCGAGACACACTACCGTGTTTGCTAAGCCCGCACCATTGAGGGCACTTGCCTCGGTAGAGCGCTGAATCAAGCCCTTGTGGCTGAACTGCGCCTGATGGCCGATCCACCAAGCGCTTCGATGCGCTGGCAGTACCGTCACGTGCGGCGGGGTATACCGTAAATCTGTGGGATGAAGGCATCCCACGATTAGGCGACTTCCTGACGCCTCCACGGTGTGCCGTGCGTGACCAGCCCCCGTCTCCTGTCCATAAGTTGGAGACGGGGTGCTTTTTTAATTACGTGCGGAATCCGACTTCCGAGCCTGGCACTTTCGCTTCCTCGATTTTTCCGAAGTTGCTCTCGTATTTCTTCAGGTTCTCTTCCATAGCTTTCAGGATGCGCTTCATGTGGCCGGGCGAGACGATAACGCGCGAAGTCAAAATCCCTGCGCGCTGTGCCGGAAACACATTGAGGAAATCCATTACAAATTCCTCTTTCGAATGGGCAACCGACATCATGTTGGCGTAGGTGCCTTTCATGACGCTGTCTTCGATCTTGATCTGAATTTGCTGACTCTGGCCAGCTGGGCCAGTTTGGGGAATTGGTTGTCCGTTCATACGTGAATGACAATAATTAGTTTATTAAGGATACATATTGACATGCGACTATGATATGCGTAAGCTGGTGGTAACAAACCGAAGTAGCAAAATTGTACAGGATCCAATACAGGGAGGGAGGTAGTATGAAGATACGTTGGCACGAAATCACGAGCATCGAGATGGGAGTTGAGCCGAACTGCTTGACCATCTTCTCGAACTGTAGTGTGTGGCAATTCCGTCTCGCTGACTTCATCTCCGGCGCTCTAGTGGTCTCCGAGATCACAGAATCTGGGGAGAATGAGAGACTCACCACCGACGGTAGCGTCACTGAGCTTCACCTCTTGCCGGGCCGGCATGCAGCAATCGGTCTGTGGCACGAAGCTCACCTCGCACTGGCCGCCTGACGCGACCTCACCACCGACCTCTTTTCGGGCCCCGCTTGCAACTCTTGCGGGGCTCTCTTCTTATTGAGCAGTTTATTAAATACTTCTCTAACTCGAATAAACTAATTCGTAATTCGCTCAATCCGTTAATACGTATATTGACAGCGTAAGTATAAAATGATAATGAGTAAAGGTTAAATAGGGACGGAAGTAATAGAGTTCTGTAACCAATTGGGAGGGCGTCATGACTATCGGAGGAAGTCGCCAGGGAATTACTGGGTGGAAAGCCCAGGACGGGATCGTTCATATCAATGTCAGTGGTAGTGTCGTCGAGTTAACGCGGATACAAGCCTCGCAAGGCTGTATCAGCGTCTTCACTGCCGACGCCATGTGGCTGGACCGTGACGGAAATGGCCACATCACCATTTGGATCCAGGAGGGTCCAGCAGCCGCAATGAGAAATGAGCTGGGTCTACCGATCCAGGACTACAAGTTCGAGTCGATTTCGTTGGATGTTGAAAGCGGCAAATGGCAGATCGATGTGCCTGATGAGCTCGAGCGTTTGCGGCCGGTCGTCCGCTTCGAGCGCATTCAGATCGGACACGGGGTTTTCGTGACCAACGGCACGGAGATGCGCTTCCGCCTTGACGGTAGCGGCCACCTGCGCTGGATTATCGCACCGCCCGGGTTCGCCAGTTCCCTCATCGGCGGCACATTCTTCCTCGGCTATGAGTTGGCTGAGGCCATCAATGCCGCCGCGTCCACCACCGGCTAACATCGTTCAATCCCGGTTCCATCCACCCGTCCGCTGCTTCATCCCTTTGAACACACATATGTGTGGGCAGAGAACGAGCGGCGGCGGGTGTTTTAATTTCCCGCGCCTTTGGTTATACTGAAAACAGTGGAATAACAACGCTCTTCGGTAATCAACCCCAGGAGGCACCCATGTCTTCTGTTACTTACGTTGAACGCGATGTACTTGCCCTGGATACCCTCTATGATGAGGGAGAGTATTGGGCTGCGGTCTTTGGCGGCCAAGTCTACCGGATCGAACGGGAGGCGATCCTTAGTGAAACAGTGCTCCTCTGCGAGGTAGCTGATGAGGATATGTGGACTATCGAGTTCGACGATGACCTCTGTCTCATCCACACTTCGGGGACAGTCATCATGGATCTCTATTTCTGGGCCGGTGCGTATATCCCCCACCCATTCAAAGACGTCGTCTTCATGGGAACAGATTTCGTGATCATCACGAATGACGTTGACGGGACGCCCTTGCCGTCCTGTTCCTTTCCCCCGGATGAAATCGACCATACGGTCATCCTTACCTCTGGCAGGCGCCAAACCTACGAAATCAAGCCCGGTACCGGCCGGATCGAGATCACGGGTCCGGAAAAGATCCTTCTGCGAATAAATACGATACATTTGAAATCAATAACACAAAAATCGTAACGAGGGGGTCATATGCAAGGCGCACATTCACCAAGTCTGATCCAAATCGGAATCATTCTCATTGTCGGGCTCATCGGCACCATCTACCAGATCAGATCACTGAGTAGGACGCGCGACCGTTTCAGCGCCATCGAAAAGAAGTGATCCGTTTCATCGGACATGCGTTCGCTTGACCCGCCGAAGCTATATGTATAGGCGGGTCTCTTCTTGTTTTGTTAAAGTACTGCAGGGTTATATCGGTTCGCACCCTAGAAAGGGTGCTCTATGATATTAATGAGTTTTTTCAGAGCGTACCTTTTCCAAGGTGCGCTCATCTACTTTACTTCTTCCTCCCTAAATAGTAGTCATCGATCGCCCTGACGAGCGCCACCGGCTTTTCATCGAAAAGCCATTTCTTCACATCCTTTTTCGAATCATCTTCCAATATAAGCTTGAACGCGTTCGAGTCGTTAAGCAGGCAACGCGGCCGGGCAATATGGAAATGCCATAGCGTCTTGGTACGGGTGTACTCCTTCACCATCTCGAGTGCTTCGTGAGTACCTGCGCCGAAATCACCTTGTGCCTGCTGGTACGCGCGCTTTTCGAGCTCCTGCTGTAGCGCGGGGGTGGTATCGCAATAGAAGTTCCCCTGCGGAGTCTCGAGGAGGATGACCTCCTTGCCAGTGTCGTTATAGAAGCACGTGGGAGAAAGACAATGGTGATGCCACGCCGTTCCGAGACGGATCGTTCTCTGCTCCACAGCGTCGTATTCTACGTATGTTGCGTCTTGGGTAATCATAGTTGTTATTTACATTATGCCCGTCAGCACAATGTCAGCGTACCAACAGGGGGCCCCTCATCGGAACCCCTCGACAGTTAATTACTTTTTCACTTCCTCGTACTCCGCATCCACAGTTTTCTTATCGTCCTTTTTCTCATCAGCTTTCTGCGCTCCTGGACTGGCTTGCTGGCTTGCCGACGCGCCGGCTTGCTGATTTCCGTACATCGCCTGACCTATCTTTTGGATGACTTGCGACAACTCATCAGTTGCTTTCTTGATAGCGGATACATCATCAGCGTCCTTTACCTTTTTTACCGCTTCAATCTTTTCTTCAATCTCTTTCTTTGTCTTGTCATCAACCTTCGAACCGGCGTCTTTCAACGACTTTTCTGCCGTGTAGGCGAGCGATTCGGCATTATTGCGCGCATCGATGAGTCCCTTTTTCTTCTTGTCCTCTTCTGCGTGTGCAGCAGCTTCCTGTTTCATTTTTTCAACCTCGTCTTTCGACAAACCTGACGACGCAGTGATGGTGATGGACTGCTCCTTGTTGGTTGCCTTGTCTTTTGCTTTGACATTTATTTCAACAGAAGTTTGGTTATCAGCGGCTGTGGAGAATACTTGTGACTTTGATGTCGGTACGGTCGTATTACGGTCAATCAATGGGGTCATAACGCTCCCGAGGGTTTCCAACCCCAACGTAAGCGGCGTAACATCCAGGAGTAGAATATCTTTCACATCGCCTTGCAGTACGCCAGCCTGGACTGCCGCGCCTACTGCAACCACTTCATCGGGGTTTACGCCGAGATGCGGCTTCTTGCCAAAGAACTTTTCAACAGTCTGCTGGACAAGTGGCATGCGGGTCATCCCGCCAACCATGACAACTTCATTAATATCCGAAGTTTGCAATCCGGCATCATCGAGCGCCTTCTTCGTCGGAGTCATGGTTTTCTCCACGAGCTCACCGATGAGAGATTCCAACTTCGCACGGGATATCTTTAGAAGCAAGTGTTTTGGTCCTGACGTGTCAGTTGTGATGAACGGTTGGTTGATCTCCGTCTCCATCTGGGTCGAGAGCTCCATTTTTGCCTTCTCAGCTGATTCTTTTAGCCTTTGTAATGCGAGTTGATCATTGCTCAAATCAATCCCCTGGTCTTTTTTAAACTCTTCGATGATCCAATGGATGATGACTTGGTCGAAATCGTCGCCACCGAGGTGCGTATCACCATTCGTGGCTTTCACTTCAACGGTATCTTGTGAAACTTCCATCGTTGATTATTCTACGAACCTTCAAGCCTGCGATCTCACCTGCATCTTTCGTTGCTTGGCGCTGAGAATCATCGAAATATGCCGGTACGGTAATGACCGCTTCTTCGATCTTTTCACCGAGCTTATCTTCCGCATCCGCCTTCAGCTTCGATAAGACCATCGCAGAAATTTCCTGCGGCGAGTACTCCTTATCTCCCATTTTCACCTTCACACCTGCTCCAGACTGAACAATATCATACGGGAGAAGCTTCGTATCACGCTGGACTTCCGCGTCCTCATACCTGCGTCCGATAAGCCGTTTCACTGAAAAAATAGTATTCTTCGGATTCACGACACCCTGCCGCTTCGCCGCCATGCCAACGATGCGTTCACCCGTCTTCGACACAGCAACGACTGACGGGGTAGTGCGACTTCCATCTTTATTTTCGAGTACTTTCGGCTCGCCGCCCTCAATGATCGCCATCGCTGAGTTAGTCGTGCCGAGATCGATGCCTAATATTTTTGCCATAAGTTAGGTTATTTGATTTAATTGCTTGATTAAGAGTTTTTTCTCATGTGGCCGTGCACCTTCGTGCCATCGCGCTTCGAATACCCTGCCACCCAAACTAACTTTCGTGAATGTGCCCGTGGGGCTTTGTGCGAATCACCACCTGAATACTTTCTTCCTGATGCACGTTCTTTCTTCC
>Ga0075987_127_pt1 | contig 9168 bp, 10 predicted proteins | sample RifGroA2_FD_68035 | JGI IMG/M metagenome (GOLD analysis project Ga0075987, IMG submission 68035) | Parcubacteria bacterium GW2011_GWA2_48_9
CTACCAGTTGGTGCTCGACCTGCGTTACGAGTTTGTCGAGGTCAATTTCCTGGTTGATGACGTTGGAGAGATCGGAGAGAAGCTTTTGGTAGTCGATGCCTTTTTTATAGAGGAGTTTGTCGGTTATATTCGCAATGAAGCGTTTTAGGGGGTCGAGGATGAGGACGATAAAGACAGATACTATAACAGCAATAAATGTTTTGTTGGAAATGGAAGCATTTAGCCGATCAGGGAGTAGAATAGCTAATCCTATAATAGATGCCGAAATCAAAATAACTATCAAAGAATAGGTGATTGTCCTGAGAATAATAATACGAATATCTAAAAAGTGATGGCGCGTAATAGCATAGGCAGTGAAAGATGCTAAAAAAATAGTTGAATAGCTCCCAAGATTACTTAGCTGGGAGTGACCAACTAATGGAAGTACTAGGTTTGTCGTTGCACCAAAAATTACGGACAATAATAATCCAAAAAATAGGTATGTGAGTTGAACTTTTTGGACTCCATTTGAATGTTTATAGCTTTTTATCAGTAAAATAAACGAGGAAACAATGTAAAAAACAAAGTAAACCACAAACATGTAGTACATGGGACCGAAAAGAGGAACTATTGGATGTATATTAATATCTTCAACCCCCTTTACTAGTAAACTTGAGAACATTGACAGTGAAAAAAATACCGCCGGAAATATTATTGCAGTGATTCTTCTCCAGGATAACTCACGCCTCATAGGAAAAACAAATGTAAAAAGAAGCAAAAAAGCTGGAATGTAAAAGGCTCCCGTGAATGTTAGTTTTGTTAGCAAAATTGCTGTTTCAACTGTTGTTGAAGAGTCGACAAAAAAATTAAAAATAATCCATAACAGAATGGATATTATAAATAACAAGAAGAGTATATTCACTATACTCTTACGATTTCTAATATATACTAAAACACCCAAAAGAAAATTTAGAAAACTGACTACTAGTAGTACTGTGAGATCTAACATCTGTAAATTATCTCATCACGAATTTCTTCTCTAAACAGTCTACCGCAATTACACTGGGCACAGTGACAGGTTCCCTCTTCTTCAAAAGGATAAATAGCGCCTCAGAGACCATGATGCTCGCAATAAGGGTCTGGGCGAGTGCAATATTTGGAATAGGTATTTGCTTCATTACCGTTCTTTCAATAGTCTCACTATCAACGTACGATGGAATAATTGGGGAGTACTTTTCAGGCGGTATGGTAAACTTGTCAATCTGTTTTTTTGTTAACCCTTCTTGAAGTCCTAAATACTCATTAAGAGAAATTCCTTTTGGATCATAAACCAACACGCTACCGCCATATCCTACCGCCTGCGGAGTTAGCATATATTTGTTATATTCACGTGTTTTTTTATTTAGAATATAAGAGTAGTAAAGCTCGTTGTAATCAACACAGTCGAAAACAATATCAACATTGCCTACAAACTCATCAACATTACCATCTTGTAAGCCCTCGCTATACACTTTTACACTTGCAGCTGGATTAATATCTTGAATAAATTTTGCAAGAACTACAGCCTTATTTTGACCAAGTGTACTTTTGAATGCAGTAAACTGATTATTAATATTAACTGATTGAAAGGTGTCCTGATCTGCTACTGTGAAGCTTTCAATTCCGGTCCTAGCTAAAATTTGACCTGATGTGCTCCCCATTCCTCCACATCCCACTATACCCACCTTAATCTTTCGGAGCAATCGCTGCTCTTCCATGGTGATTACCCCAATATTTCTATCGAACATCTCAAAGTAATCCATAATCTATACCTAGAAAAATAAATTAATCCCGCTTGAGTAAAGTGTAATCCAAACTGCGAAAAAAATAAAGTTTATAGTGACCGATATTATTATGGACCATTTGAGATCATACCCAATAACACCTAAAAGTACTGAAGTAGGCAGCGGACCAGCGGTCAAACTAAAGAACAAGATCCCGAGTAATTTACCAAACCTAAGAAGTCTTACTTTCGATTCTGAAAGTTGTTTCTCTTTTTTTTCAACCCATCCTTCAATTTTTAAGATAACTTTATTTCCCGATTGCCTTTTTTTAAAATAGACGTATATTATTACAATTGAAAATGCTGTAAAAGTAACGTCAAATATTATTAAAGTTGGTAATGGGCCAAAAAACACAATGGATGAAATAAGTAAGCTTTCACCAAAAATAAAAAATAATACACTACCAATTAAGGATGTAACAGTACCACCAATTTTTACTAACGCTCTTATCATAGTGCTACGTTGTGGCTATGAAACTGAATATTTATGATTCGTGCCATCGTACTTAATGACTCCTTCTGAAATAAACTTCAACAATCTTGGGTCAATTTCTTGTAGACATATTTCAAATTCTTTGACGTTTAGCATACAAGGATAAGTTAACCCTTGATAAATTGAGGGCGGGCCGATTTTACGAAAAGGCAGTCCTATTTTTGTCAACATCGGGAGCAGTTTGTCATCCATAACACTAAATACATTTTCAATTCCTTTTTCTTTTACGAACAAATACATCCCCTTAATAAGTACTAGTAGGAGATGATGTCTCCTATATTTTTTTGTCACTATTAGTCTAGAAATTTCTGCGGCTTTAGACAAATTGACACTACTAGTATCAACATCAATCTTAAAGTTGCCCAACAACGGAAAACTATCATCTGAATTGAGAATCATGCGAACCGTAGCTGCAATCTCTTTTTCTTCGTCACGGATAATAAAGTGAGTTGAGTGACTATCCCACTCATCTTTTTCAAGACCATTTTTGGTATTCTCCTTACTTATGTAATTATACTCCTCACAGTAGACTCTATATCTTATCTTGAACAGCTCCTTCAGCTCACTCTCCTGTTCGGTTGTATAAAAAAAGAAGTGGTTGTAAAAGTTTTTATAAAACCACCAGAATTCTAGATTACGTTTAATTTGTTTTATCTTTGTTATTGTATTCACGAGCGGCGATGAAACTCCATTGACCATTTGTACCATACCACAAATCCCACATTTTTTCAAGTTTTTGTAATGGTCCAATAGCTTTGCATCACCTGAAATCCTTTAACATACGAAAACCCCGCAAGCACTTTATGCATGCCTGCGGGGGTGAAAAACTAAAGAAACTAGCTACTTTACCAGCACCATCTTCTTCGCCTCCGAACGGTTACCCGCCTGGATGCGATAGAAGTAGATGCCGGAAGACTGCTGATAAGCGGCCCACGAAACAGTGTGCTTACCAGCTTCCTGCCAGTCGTTAACGAGCGATGTTACCCTCTGTCCGAGGATGTTGAAGACGTCGACCCTGACCTGTCCTGCCTCGAGAAGCTCATACCCGATCACCGTCTCTGCGTTGAAGGGATTCGGGTAATTCTGTGAGAGGGTGAAGGTGGCCGGAAGGGGTGCGGTTTCCTCGCTGTCCTGCTCGACTCCGTCGTTTTCAGCAACGACCTTTGCCGAAAACTGCGGGCTTGTCCAGATCAGGGAACCTGAACGGTTATAGGCCTTAACCACTTTGTAGCCGTTGGGCAGCGTTACCTCCACCATCCGACCGTACTTGAAGTACTGGGTTGATCCGCTGCGGTCAGTGGTCGGGGCGCCGAGGATCCACGGCCCGACTGCGCTGACAGTGGTCCAGTAGGTGTAGAACTTGCCGTAGAGGTAGTAGGCCAAGTTGTTGCCTGGGTGAGCGCTCCAGCTGTCTACCGACGAAGCAGGGTCATAGACGAGCATGCCCTTACCCCGAGTCCCTCCACTGAATCGCTGACAATGGTACTGCGTGCCGCTCCATCCAAGCACGACGTTTTCGGTCGCATTACCTACTGACACCGACTTGCCGTTCCTGTCATAAGCCATTGCGAAAAGGTAGGAAAAGCTCGCATCCCACCTGCCAGCCCAGCCCGGGGCGGCCACAGGATAAGACTTCATGTCGACGTCAGGGCTAGCACCTTTGATATACAATAGATACCCATAGATGCCTTCCTGCCTAGCTTTGCCAGTGCCTGTCGAGTACTCGTCGGTAATCGGCATGCCAACCGGTGATCTGGGACCACCTTTCTGCGACCAGCCAGTGCCTGCAGCGTTGCTCCAGAATCCGGTCCTGACGGTATAAGCTCGGCGCGCTCCTCCAAGGCCGTCATAGACGATGGCGCACCTACCCCATGAGCCGCCAGTGAAATCCTGGATATAGCACCGTTGGGGAACGCCGTAGTCGTCATAGCGGTCGTTGTTGTCCCAGCCGTAGTACCAGTGGATGCCCTTGTAGGTATGCGACTCGTTGAGGTAGGAGCCGAATGTGGCCGATCCGCCTTTTGCCGAGAACTCGCGGTCAAAGACGCCGGAGTTGAGGGAGGTGTAGTAGGTACTCGCGGGTGGGTTACTTGTGCAGTTACAGGGAATAGGGTACCCATCACTGACAACCTGACCGCGATAATCCATGAAATCAACATACACTTCGGTTCTGTCTTTCGCCGCTGGGTCAGATGTCCGTTGAGTGTTGTAGTGTATGTGAGATGGCCACTGATTGTCAGTAGAGCCTGTGGTCCCGCAGAAGCCAACAACCTGCCCCTTTAGAACCTGCTCCCCAACTTTCACAACCATCCTTTCCTCATGTGTAAGCCGCCCAAAGTAGCCATCGCCGTAGTCAATTAGGACGACATTACCGTAAGCACTGTTCGTCCCGTCTTGCTTCTTAGACCTCCCCGCAAAGGCAATCCGTCCACCATCAGGAGCAAGAAGGGGGAATCCAAGGTCGCTTGCACCAAACCCATAGTTGTAATCCCATGCGTTTTCGTCCCCATGGGATACACTGCCATTCCAGCCCTGTGAGCACCACCATACGTCACCAGCCATAAATGGTAGACCGATGTCTGGAGGGCTTGCAGAGACTTTAGAACCACACTGAGCAGCTATAAGAGCTGCCGCCATAAAAAGACGTGTCCTACTCTTCACGACTTTCCTCCTCTGATGGATTGTTAAAGAACTGCTCTACTAGACTATTTGCCTATTGATTGAAGGATTGCTGCGCATGTGTCCCGGTAGACCATAAACTCACTCCGTGGGGATACATCCAGGTCATAGTAGTAGCTGAAGCGAACTAAATTGTTATCAATGAGGAAGAAAAAGGATCTTCCTTGAGTTGCGTTAGGACCTTGCTCACTTACAAGAGTACCAACGATAGAGTTAATCTCTCGATTTTGCGTGTTTTTGATGTTAAGCCCCTCACTTCCAGACTCACTATAAATACCACTCCCATTAATCCAATCAATAACATTATCCTCCGTCTTCGCGACTGGATAAATTGATATAACGCACTCGCCAGCAGCTGGAAAATCCACACTTGAACTTTCTGGACTAATAACCAGCTGATCTGAGGGAAGGTTATCTTGATACTGTCCATGGGTAACTCTTTTATTTTCTAGTGTCCAATCTTTAGGTAGAGTAAAAGAAATGCCATACGCATCGTTTTTATACGTCTTCCAATCACTCGTATCCACCGTATTGACATTTGAGGCGCTGTTAGTATTCACCGCGGCATTCACATTCTGATTCAATGTGTTCGTAGTATTTACCAAGGTATTCGTGTTCGTATTCCTCTCCCCACTCTGCCACCAAAGGTAGATGCCGAGGCCAGCGACGATGAGAACGACTACGAAGATTACCCACATCATGGCAGTGGTGGATGTTTTATTGACCGGCTGGGATGATTGGTTATCCATATGTTTCTACTTAGTAATATATGTTTAGCTTATCAAGCTATAACTAACCTTTATTTGCTTTTTGATTTCACGTATCTTTTCTTTGCTCTTTCAAGGAAAAACGCGAGGGCAGCGTACAAAACAATGACTACTATCAATTTTGGCACTGAATTTATTCCACCTGCTAAACCGTATGTGCCGATCGCATAGGTCAGTAGCGCTTGGACTGCTTGCATCATAACGCCTCGTTTGTCATATCGAAGTCTGGCATGTGCGACTACAAAAATCACAATAATTCCCGCAACGATGAGATATATAATGAAGTATGGCTGTAAATTCATATGTTTAGTTTAGATGATTTCAATAGAATAAATAGATGAGAGTTGTGGGGGAAGAGCCGAAATTGGCTCCTCCCCCTGAAGCTATACCTATGGGCGTGTAACCCATTGGCCACCGACCCACGATGCATTCAGACAGAAGCCGTTGTACACCGACATATAGTAGGCCAGGTAGAGACCCAGCCCACCAATGATAACATTGAACGGCGCCGGCAAAAAAGCACCGGCTTCGAGGAGTGTAACGATCCTCCACCCTTCCGCTCCCCAGTAGCAGCAACGCCGACCCCACCAGTACGTCCAACATGCCCCTGCGACTTCCGGCTGAAGTGCCTCGTTCGATCGCTTTGCGTTCGCCTGCAGAATCTCAGCGTTTGCAATCGGAATGGAGCCTTTCAACTCTTCAATGATCTTCGCGTCATCAGAGAGTAGTCCAATACCGGCGAAGTACTTGGCCACCGCGCCATGGTCAGGCTGAATCGATGCGAGAAAGCCGTTCCAGTCGAGCGTGTATGTGCCGTTGCTCTCGGTGGTGACGAACGGATCCATCCGTGCAATCCAGGACTCATAGAGTGCTGCTCGCGACTCTTCAGTCTGGAAGTTCTGGTCGGTAACGCCGGGTGTCCGGATAGCGTTTGTTGGTGATTCGTTGTTGCATCCAACGAACAGAGTTGCATGCAACAGCACGGCAATCACCAAGATGGAAATCTGTTTTGCCATGTTACTTCTCCTTTTCAGAAGATTCACCTGCTTCAGGGTCTATTGGCTTTTTGTCGAAGAGCATCCTGCCTTACGAAGAGACCCACGTTTCTTCCTAAGTGCAAGACTTTTGGAGAAGTTGATTCTCCATAGGCATACCTCCTTGTAATGAACGGTTTTGTGGTTTGATGTTTGAGGTTAGAAATGGGATGTTAGTCAAGAAGTTAGAAGATGGAGGTTTGAAAATAAGCCATCAGCTTTTACTTGAACTCAAACGAGCTGGCAACTGCATCCAGTACAGTCTCTCGATCATCCCTTACCCCTTGCTCTTGAATCATTACCAAGTGGCCTTGTTCTGAAAGGAAGTAACTCCTGTCACCTGTTTGTTTGCTCGTAAAAATAACAAACGACTTCCCGTTCAGAACTCTTTCACTTCGAACGAATGGATCGAGACTTTCTCCCGAGACCAGTTCGGGAAGGAGAATGTTATTATTTTCTTTCTGTTCGATGATGAAATCATCAATACTGACACTATTGGGGAAGTCGTACAAGTTAATACTAACAGTGTACTCGCGGTTTTCGGAGTCGATATAGATATTCGCCAAGTTGCTTTCGGGCAAATTCGAGGTCTCGCTGTACAGCACATATGAGGAAGGATACCTAAAACCGACTCCCAGTTCTTGGCTGTTGAATTCTTTTTCATTCGAACTGTTAATTGTATTGGCGTTCTTGGAGTCAGTCGTTTCATTTCGATACCAGAAAGAAGCACCTAAGGCGACTAATAAGATGACGAGACCTGCAGAAATAGCTAACACGTATTTTTTATTCATAACATTGTGTTAATTAACCAATATGTAAACTTGTATGAGGGGAATAGACTACATTCCCCTCATACACTTGCGAAGCCTGCTTAGGCGTTCTGGTAACAAGCAGGCTGTCCCCGAGGAGGCTGAATGGGCCAATTATAGGAGTAGTATACCCCATACTGATAGAGGTCGTGATAGCCCGAGATGTCGTTAAGCGGCACCGACACATTGTCCTTCCACACACTGAAGTGTATGTGAGGACTGCTAGTGCCGGATGAACCTGCATATCCGAGGACAGTACCGGCGAGTAAGTCATCACCTACATGCACGAACTGGTTTGGGTCTGAATCAAAGTGTGCAGAGATCGACTTGTACGCCAGCCCTGTGTGACCAGCGTCGTGATCCATGATAACGCACCACCCGTAACCGGACAGCTTACCGGCGAAGATCACTATTCCGCGAGCAGGTGCAAGTACACAGCTCCCAGTTGTTGCCTTGTAGACACGTACGAGGTCGACTGAATATCGACCGGCATGCGGATAGTAGGTGTATTGGTGCTTGTAGCAGCCATACCCGCAGGTGATCTTCCAAGCCTCCCCATAACGATTGGGAAACTTGAAATCAAGCAGCCGACGCGGCCATGTATCGGCTCCAGCGGCCAGGGGTTGCATGACATCATTCGGCTTTATGCTCAAGATATTGTCGACCCCCGAAACCAAATCGGCAGGTTCACTTCCTTGTTCGTTACATCCTGTCACCAGGACCCCTGCAACGAAACATGTCGCGATTGCGAGCATCATGCTCGCCAGTTTCATCCATTTCATGATTCATCATCCTTCTCATCTTTGTAGAGCTGGGGGTTGATTCGGATTGGTTGACAAGGTGCACGACAACATCCGTTTGAGGAAGAAGCCCACGAAAATCTTCCTAAACGGGCTGGTCTGACGGACTCACGGTCATAGTGCCTCCTTTCGGTTGACTCTCAACATGGTGAGGGCCGGGTTTGAATGAACGGTGTTTTTGGTTAATGTCTAATTCTTAATGACGAATGTCTAGTTAATGCCTAATTAATAATTGCGAGTGCCTAACTATCGGGATTTTTATTGACCGAGTGGATGATTGCGTTGAAAATAAGGTTTAACTCAATACTAATTTTATGTTTAAAATCTTTTCTCGAGGATGCGTTATCGGCCTCGCAATAATTAGCACCCACGCTTGTTCCTGATCGAACCAACTGCGATATCAGTGGTGATGTAATCTGGTTTGTTGGTATGCGCCTAGCAAATTCGATAATCCGTTTACCAAATTCTGCTGTTCTTTCCTTCAGATCATACGTGCGGCCTTCCGTGGTTGTTTGCATTGTTTAGTCATTAGACATTCGGCATTCAAGCGACTTATCCACTCCTTCCCGCGACGGCGCCGGGATGCGACGGCGGTGATTTTTTCTATAAATTATCGGCAATACAATCTCTTGTTATACTTAACGACCTATTTAGCGCCGTCTCTGTTTTGTCAATGGACAGAAGTGTTACCGCCAATTTTCTTAAAAATAAATTATATGCTGATTTTCCCTAATAAAAATGGGGCTACTTTACTGCTTGACTGGAAAATCAAATGCGGTATTCTA
>Ga0075987_129_pt1 | contig 7861 bp, 8 predicted proteins | sample RifGroA2_FD_68035 | JGI IMG/M metagenome (GOLD analysis project Ga0075987, IMG submission 68035) | Parcubacteria bacterium GW2011_GWA2_48_9
CGATATTGATGGTGACGGAAGCGATGAGATTATTGTTTCAGTTGGTGAAAACGCCGAGCCGTTAGTAAAAATTTATAATAAGACTGGCGTTATTATACGCCAGCAATTTTTCGCCTACGCCACGAATCTTCTCAATGGGGTGAATGTCAGCGGAGGTGATGTGGACGGCGACGGTATTGATGAAGTGATCACGACACCGCGCGGCGGCGGAGGGCCGAATGTGCGGATCATTGAGGTAGATAAGCTATAGGTGTAGTATTAAGGTAGGTCATAATAATTAACTCATACATACTATGAGGTCAAAAGGGTACTCTATCGCGCTGACAGCGTTGAGTGTTTTTGCGTTTGCCTTCTTTATCAACTCTCAGTCAGTCCAAGGCACATCGACTCCGCAGTTTATTTCGAATACCGAACCGGCCTATGTGGGTGGCAAACTCAGCCAGGCTCTCGCTGTTGGGCAAGATGACGTTCCGTACTACAATTTCAACGGACACGACGGCCTCAACCCGGGTGAAGGAACCATTGAAGTCTGGGTACAACCGGACGACTGGCTTTCAGACACTAATGGCTATTGGGAGATTGTTAGCGGTGTTAACCAAGATGGACAGGACGTATTCGAATTCCGACGCGGCAAAGATGCTTTCCACGACGCACTGCAGTTCATTGCGTATAATGAATCAGGCATGTACCAAGCGTGGAGAACGTCAGAGCTTGAACCGTTCACATGGAGCGATGGTACGTGGTATCACTTGGTAGTCACGTGGTCGGAGGTGGCTTCGCCAGTCGTCTATGTAAACGGCGAGGCATTCCCTCTGGAACCGGCGTATGGTGAGTCGACCTGGACAATTCGCGATTTTTCAAGCGGGAAGATTTTCCTCGGTCAGAGGGGAAACGGATCCGTACGTCTTTACCATTACTACAACCATGCGGGGAGAGCGACATTTGATGAGTTGCGGTTTTCGAATGAGGTTCGTTCAGAAGCGGAAATACTTGCCTCATACAACAGCGGTGTCGGAGCAGTACTCGACGTTGATGAAAAAACCTTGTGGCTTGCACATTTCGATAACTCACTTGGTATTGAAATATCTGATAGTGAACAAATAACCAAGACTCTCTGGCTGAAACGCGAGGTGAGGAAGTGCGGAACAAAAGAATTTGACACGTCTCATCCGGCAAATGGCGATCAAGACTTCAAAGTAGGAACGTACTCGAACTATACGTGCGGTAATCGTTACCAATCACACTGCATCAATGATGGCACATTCGATTCCTACTATTCGGAGACATGTTACTACAAAGAAACTGGTGAACGGGTGACCTCTACAACCCTTGAGGAAGCACAGATTGACGGCGCGTTTTTCGAAGCTAAATGGGAGGAATCAAGTAATACGAAATTTGCAGCGTATATTCTCGCGATTTCAAAAGATGACGATACTCCAAGTATTCCTGAGAATGAGGCTGGCTGGTCGACGACAGACCGAGCGACTCGCGAGATAAAGATAAATCACTCACGTCTTTACTACGACGGCAAGTCATCGCGTCATCTTGCGCCCGGCCATATCTATCATGTCGCTATTGGCGTGAAAGACGTATATGGACATGTTAAGATGAGCAATGTTGTCGAAGTAAAAGTTCCGAACTTTCCACAGTTTAACGCGTATGACTCGAAGCTTCGTGGAGGGTACCATATCTTTGCAAAAGATATGAACGGTGATGACAAGCCTGAGATCGTTACGGGGACCGGTGAAGGATTCGGACCGCAGATCAGCATTTTTGATAGAGACGGTAGTGTCCTTGGTCGTTGCCTTGCCTACGCTGCTCACTTACGATCAGGCGTACGTGTCGCAATTGGTGACCTCGATGGCGACGGATCTTCCGAAATCATCACGGGCGCTGGTCCATCAGGCGGGCCGCATGTGCAGATTTTCAATAAAAACTGCCAGCGGATTTCTCCCGGCTTCTTTGCACTCGACGGCAAGTTCAAAGGGGGTATCTACGTGACGACCGGCGATATCAATGGCGATGGAGATGACGAAATTATCGTGACTGCGGGTAGGGGAGGCGGTCCCCATGTGGTGGTGTATAATAAGGTAGGAGATATGATAGCGAACTTCTTTGCGTACGGGTCATCATTCCGAAATGGTATTAAGGCAGCCGCTGTTGACATTAACGGTGACGGGCAGGACGAGATCGTCACCTCTCCCGAATATGGGTTTCCGCATATTCAGATATTCCAAATTAGCAATGGTGGCGCACACAGATTGAATCCCGGTTTCTTCGCATTTGCCTCGACGTATGGTGGTGGCGCATCAGTTACCGGTGCTGATGTGGATGGTGACGGTATCGATGAGATTGTTGTCGGCGTGGGACATGATGCCACCTCGCTCATCCGTGTGTTTAATCAGGATGGGAGTTACCTACGAAGTCAATACTATGCATATGCCGAAGGGTTTACTGGCGGCGTCAACCTTGCTGCGGGAGACCTCGATCTGGATGGGAAAGACGAGGTATTGACCATACCGGCTTCAGGCGGTGGACCGAACGTTCGCAGACTAGACTTATAGCATCACATTCATTGCATAATAACCAACCCCGGGCGTTCTCCCAGAGACACTTGGGGTTTTAGGTAGAAGTCACAATACACAACTAGTTATTGTATCAATGTGTTAATACATTGATACGGAGAGAGCATTTCTTACTAATTCACAAAAAAATGCCATGGTGGTGCAGCACCATGGCTCGGTAACACTGAATGTCCAGCCAGACCCTGAGTAAGGGAATTCACCACTGAATATCTCTTCCGATATCCATTCTTCGAATCCGACGCTGCACCGTCGGTCGAACGCTGGTTGTCGAGTTCAACCAGCAGAATAGCCCATTAGACAGGTACGGCGTAGCCGTCTTTGCTGGAGCTGTTGCTTGTCAGCAAATTACTCGAGCGCTCATATTAGCACTTCATTCAGTTGTACCGATGGAACGAACATTAACCGACGAATTTTTGCATGTTGTGGCTATTCTGTCGAGCCTATAGCATGGTAGTATTGAGACATGAAAACACGCCGTTCAGGCATTCTCTTGCACCCAACATCGTTGCCGAGTCCCTATGGCATAGGGGATTTGGGGCCTGAAGCGTACGCATTTGTTGATTTCTTAAAAAAGGCCGGGCAAACGCTCTGGCAGGTGCTGCCGCTCGCGATCCCAGACGAGACTGGTTCACCGTATGCATCAGCCTCAGCATTTGCAGGCAATTGGTTTATTATCAGCCCCGAAATTCTTTGCGCTCAAGGGATCTTGCCAGAGAAGTATCTTCCCCGTGAACGCCCGGTAGGAAATGTCCATTACGAACGCATCATTCCCGAACGACGGCAGATGATGTGGGAAGCGCTTCATCATTTCGACCAGACAGCTACTCAGCGGCTTCACCGAGCGTTCGAAACATTTTGCCGCACCGAACGGTCGTGGATCCGCGACTACGCGCTTTTTTCTGCGTTCAAAGACCGTTGCGGCGGCAAACCGTGGCGCCGATGGCCAGCAGGAATCGCGACACAAAGGCCGTCAACTCTCCGCGTGTGGGAAAAACGGTGCACTGATGACATCCGTCTCTATCTCTTTGCCCAGTGGGTATTTTACCAGCAGTGGTTTTCCCTCAAGGCGTATGCAAACCGGAGGGGCATACAGATTATTGGCGATGTGCCTTTCTTTGTCAGGTATGACAGCGCAGTTGTTTGGGCACACCCCGAACTTTTTCTCCTTGATCGCCGACGTCAGCCGCAAGCGGTTTCAGGAGTTCCTCCAGACTACTTTAGTCGAAGAGGACAAGTATGGGGCGATCCGCAGTACGACTGGGAATATATGCGCGGTTCTTCGTTCCACTGGTGGGTCCAGCGATTTGCCCATGCGCGCCGCATGTATGATATTGTCAGGTTAGACCACTTTCGAGGGTATTGCGCACTTTGGCATATTACTCGCGGAGCAAAGACAAGCAGGAACGGAAAGTGGGTCCATGTTCCGGGTCAGGAGCTTTTTAGTAAAGTAAAGAATTCACTTGGCGATGTGCCTTTTATTGCCGAGGACCTGGGGGCCATCACCGACGACGTTGTGGCGCTACGGAAACGATTTGCATTACCTACGACTCGGGTTTTGCAGTTCGGATTTGGCGGTGATCCAAACAATAATCATTCTCCATACAATGTTCCGCTCAATGCAGTGGTATACACCGGAACGCATGACAACAGCACTGCTCGCGGATGGATTACGAAAGACGCCTCGCCACTTGAACGCAGGAATGCGCTTTTAACACTCAAGGCAGGTGTATCCTCGTTCGCCTGGAAGCTCATCGTCACAGGAATGCGTTCACGAGCAAATGTTTTTATCACCACTATTCAGGACGTCTTGAATCTTGGAAACGAAGCACGGCTCAATAGGCCGGGGACCAAACGAAAGAATTGGGACTGGAGAATGGACATTAACGCATTGCCCACACGGCTAGCACGAAGACTGCATGCACTTACTAAGAGTACAAGGAGATAAGACACAGTATTGTTTTCCGCATTAGGGTTGACAGAATGCACTCGCAGGGGTAAACAAGGGGAGCGGTAGGAGAAAAATCAACAAAGGTCCTTGACGAAATGAGGCGATTATATGAGCTCAAAGTCGGTTCTTCGGTTTTCCTGCAGCACCGATCGTTTCCGCGAGGCCGTGAGAACCGAATGCGGAGTAGAGCCTCTCTTGAGGACGACATCCGAAGCTCGGGGTGCTTTTGTCACTCTTGCGGTGAGCAAGCTGTTGTTTGACGGCGTGCACTATGAACTCGAGCGCGGGTGGCATGTACGTGAAAGCACAATCACCATCGCGCTCTCTTGGACATGTCTGTGCAAACCCGAGAGGATGAAAGCGCTTCTCACGCTTCTCAAAGATTCGCCTTCAGGAAACGACCAGGAGTTTGTCGTAGGATGAGAGGATGTTTGCATCCTCTCTTTTCGTATTATTAAACTCCTCCGCAATGCGGACCCAAGGGGATTTGAACCCCTGATCTTCTCCGTGACAGGGAGACGTGTTAGCCGGGCTACACCATGGGTCCGCATTGCGGATGATTTGTTTTCAATGAAAAGTGTTTCTTACTGTACCAGGGTACTGAGTCCCTGTACAGGCACAGCATAAAGAACTGTCACGCGAGCTCTTGCGAGCATGTTCCTATTTTTGGGCCTGGGCGACAACTGCGGTGAAAACCTTCGGATGACTTTCGGCAAGCTCTGCAAGCATTTTGCGGTTCAGGCTGATGTTCGATCGCTTGAGCAAATTGAGCAATTGTGAATACTTGGTTCCATTCACTCGTGCCGCGGCATTAATCTGAATATTCCACAGTTGGTGAAAGTCACGCCTCTTTCGACGACGGTCACGATACGCGTGGACGCCGGCCTTGAGGACGGCAACCTTTGCCAGCCGAGGGATATTTTTTCTTCCCCACCTGAAGCCTTTTGCCCGGTTTAGCAGTCGTGATCGCTTCCGTGCTCTAATTGTTCCTCGTTTGACGCGCATATGGTTAGTAGGGGATCATCCGTCCCACAGTTCGTTTAAAAGAAGGGTTTACTTCAACATCACGCCGTTTGCTCCTGGTAATATTGCCTGACTCTCTAGCATTAAAGTGATCCTGGCCGGATTTACGCCGGAGAATTTTTCCGTTTTTCGTTTTCCAATACCTTTTCGTCGTTGCTTTATGGGTTTTCAGTTTTGGCATGAGTGTATACTCTTTACTTCTTTCTTGCGATCAGCATGGTGAGACGTCCTCCTAATTTCGACACATCTTGCTCCACATGGACTGATTCACCGAACGACCGAGCGAATGCACGAATCATTTCAAATGCCCTGGCGGCGTGCGCCTTTTCTCTCCCACGAAGGATCATTTCAAGCAAAACCTTGTCACCTTTTTCAAAAAACTTCTCCGCCTGGCTTTTTCTCATCTCGAGGTCATGCTTGCCAATGTTCAGTGAGATGCGGATGCCTTTAATATCGACGCGTTTCTGTTTGGCTTTGCTTTTACGCTCTAATTTTTCCTGCCGGTACTGGTACGCGCCGTAGTCGATAATTTTTGCTACAGGCGGTTGGGCGTTCGGAAACACCTCAACGAGATCGAGGCCCGCTGCCTGCGCCATTCGGAGCGCTTCCTGGGTGGAAACGACGCCTACTTGCTGACCTTTTTCATCAACGAGTCGTACATCCGGTACCCGGATCTGAAAATTCAAGCGGTAGCGCTTCGAGGTGCTAATTGTATTGGCAGTTAATCATTAAGTAGGTGATTGGTGGTGGAGATGAGGGGCATTACACCCCTGTGTAGCGCGCTAGCCATCCAACGTCTCCAAGCTGTCCTATTTTAACATGTCGATATGAGAAGTCAAAATAGGAAAAAGCTTTTCATACCCGAGCTTGGATAGTACGCGTGATGAGTCCAAACATCCTCATCATGGTCCTCCGAATGTAGCACCTCCGGTCTCCCTAGGAGGAATCAGAAGTGGAGATGGTTGTCACGGTTAGGCGACAACAGGCGCAAAGGAAGGTGCGAATGTGTTAGCAAACGCAGTCTTCACCTTGCTGACAAATGACTTGGCATTTGTGTAAATGTGGAACCAGTTTAACGTCGTATCCCCACGAGGGACGGCTTGCAGTTGGAATGACAATGAACGCTGTCGATTATGAGCATCCCCTTATACCGTACGAATATACGTATTGGTACGAATGTACCAATCGGTCCGGAATCGTTATGTTACCGTCTTCGGAACATCTTGCTCCGCATTCTTCTGTCAGCTTCTTTCTTCCGTATCGATTCGCGCTTGTCTGCCTTTTTCTTTCCGCGCGCTAAAGCAACTTCAACCTTGACAAAGCTCCCCTTACTATAGAGAGAGAGGGGGATCAATGTCAAGCCCTCCGAGGTCATCTTTCCTATCAGGGTCTTCAGCTCCGATTTCTTTACTAGAAGTTTTCGTGTACGGTCGGGGTCCTCGTTTGATTCCCGCGCGGCATGACGGTACTTGGTAATATGGCACCCGACGAGCCATAAGCCGTTATCGCGGAGAGAAACGTAGCTCCCCACGAGTTCAAGCTGTTTTGCCTTTACTGATTTCACCTCCGCGCCAGTCAACTGAATACCCGCCTCGAATGTCTCGTGGATGTGGTAGTTGAATGCACCTTTCTTGTTATACGCGTATTGAGGCATCCGGTATACATTTAGTAGAGTTCATAATGACGAATGCTGCCATCATTGAGCATGACACCAATCTGACCCAAACCTCCGCAAACGCCGGTAATGCCAGGACACGCAGTCCAGTCGCCCGCTTGGGTAGTACATTCCTTTGCAGCAACTTCAGCTTCATCAGCATAGCACTCGTGTTCGCACTGAGCAGAGCAATCTTGCGTTATAAAGATCAGAGCATTAAAACAAATGAGCTTGTTTTCTGGGCAGTAGTGTGGGGGGGAGTTATTTGTGTTGCGATCTTTCCAAGTATTTTTGTCACGCTTTCAAAATTTCTTGGCATTGGAAGAGGAGTCGATACATTAATTTACACAGGAATGATTATTCTTTTCTACGCGCTGTTTAGAATTTATGTGAAAGTAGAAGCGCAGCAAAGAGAGATGACAAAACTGGTGCGGGAAATTGCTATCCAGAATCCTGTGCACAAAAAAAAGTGAGTGGTATGAAAACAACATACTGTTTACTGAGTCTGATTTTTCTTTCGATTCTTTCGGGGTTGTTGTATTACAATACTGTTCTTGTGGACACGCAGGCATATGTTCCTTCTGTATATTATATGCAGGTAGAGATATTAGGCGATGATGACACAGAACGTGTCTTGCAGAGTTATGCGTT
>Ga0075987_132_pt1 | contig 7185 bp, 7 predicted proteins | sample RifGroA2_FD_68035 | JGI IMG/M metagenome (GOLD analysis project Ga0075987, IMG submission 68035) | Parcubacteria bacterium GW2011_GWA2_48_9
CTTTCCATATCCGCTGATTTTAATCGACAATCAGCCCTTCATGCAATAGTTTGTTATAGTTGACAATCTTTAGTGATTTATGTTACAAACAAAATAGTCTTGAAACTAATCCTTTCAAGATCAGAGAAACCCAAAAGGAATCTCCTTAAAGGCCCCTTCATCGGGGTCTTTATGTTACTGCTTCGTCGATGCAAGTTTCCCTGTTATTTCTACCTCATTTATCTTCTCCACCCTCAACCTTCAATTGCTTCAAATAGGTCATAAACTCTTCCTTTACTTTTTTCCAATCCCCTCCCGCTTCCTCAATCTCCTTAAACAACAGGTGGGACCTTCGAAGCATCATAGTGACGTAATAGAGCGACCATGCCATAAAGAAGGTCAGTACAACCACCGCTAGAGCGAGAACAAAATAGAGGATGTCTTTTGTAGTGTCAAACATATCTTTTTTCTATACAGGTAGTGTATCACAGGGGTGCTTCAGCCACAACACCACCGCTTTTTCACGAAAACGCTATTTTATGGTATACTTCTTTTTAAAGAGTACGGATTTCCTCAAGTTTAGTCGATGTGAAATTCTATGACTACCCAAGGGGACCTTTGGTTAAGATTCAATTATTGGTTCGTATCGAACAGCGCCTCGCTACGGAAATGGTGGGTGCTTATCCTTCTTGGATTTGCTGTGTTTTTTATTGTATTTTCGCTGACAAATATTATCGTTTATAGTATATCGTTCCCCCGGGAGCAGCGGCTAATTGTTCGTATGATTGATGCGTCTGGTCTTTACACAGGACTCCGCGAACAGTTTCTTCCTCAGGCTTTGGCTACTTCAGGCGCAGCAGTTGTTAATGGGACTGGCACGAAGAAGGATTTCCTAGTCAAAGTAACCAACCCAAATGAACAATGGGTCGCAGAAAAAATCAACTATACATTTTCGCTGGGTGCCCATGTGACTGAAGAACAGTCGGGGAGCGTGATCCCGGCACATGAGACATACCTTGCCACGTACGGCGAAGAAGTAGCAAGTGATGCGGGATCCAGTGTTTCTTTCAATATTGTGGATGTGCAGTGGAAGAGAGTTTCTCCTCTTTCACAGAGTGTCGTAGATGTTTTTTCAGTTGACGAGGTACAGTATCGTGTATCTAGTCAGGGACAGCCCGTGCGGAATGTTGGCACAGTAACTGCGACCCTCAGCAATGAGTCATTCACCGGTTTCTGGCAAGCTCCTTTTACTGTCGTCCTGATGAATGGCTCAACGCCCGTAGGGATCAGTAGGGTATATATAGAGCAGTTTGAAGAACGCACTACGCGCCCATTATCCGTTCAGTGGTCTCCGGCGCCGAGCCGCGTCGACAGTGCGCGGATTATCCCGGAAGTGGATCTCTACGAGCAGACGAACATCATGACCGCCCAATGAATTGTCAGGTGCCGAGCGACACCCAATGAAATCATTCTTACTTTTTTTTCGAGAAATCAACTGGCTGATTGTAGCACCAGCGCTGCTCTTGGTAGTCTATGGTCTGGTGGTCTCGTATAGTTTACACGCGGCATCAGAAGTCCCAGATTTCTCCGGGTTTTGGCGACAGGTTGGATTCGCGGTGGTGGGAGTTATATTCCTTTTTGCTTTAGCCGCATCTGATTACCGGTTCTTCAAATCATGGTATGTCTTCTTTTTTGTTGTTGCGTTTGTTTTCCTCGTAGCGGTTCTCATTTTCGGGCAAACAATTCGCGGAACGAGAGGATGGTTTGTCATTTTTGGCATTACCATTCAGGCAGTTGAATTTGTTAAACTTCTCGTAATTATTGCGTTTAGCGGCTATCTTGTCAGATTAAAAGTATCATTGGCGCGCCTGCAGGATCTGGTTATAAGCGGTGCGGGAGTCGGGGTGCTCGTTGTACTGACATTTCTGCAACCTGATATTGGTTCGGGCATGCTCCTTTTAGGTATTTATGCCGGCATGCTTCTGCTTGTTAAAACAAAAAAGGTGTATGTTTTTCTCCTCATTTTCCTTTTGCTGTTTTCGTCGATTGTAGGGTGGTTTTTTGTACTCCAAGACTTTCATCGGGATCGGGTACTTACATTCCTTAATCCTGAACGAGATCCGCTTGGTGTCGGCTATAATCTCACTCAGTCGATCATCGCGGTAGGCTCAGGAAAGATTTTTGGACGCGGCTTGACGCTTGGTCCGCAGAGCCGTCTCGAATTTCTCCCTGAAGCACAAAATGATTTTATCTTCGCAGTAATTGCTGAGGCACTTGGATTCGCCGGGGTTGCATTACTTCTTCTATTGTTTTTTACTCTCTTTGCTCAGATACTACGTGCCGCCCGGCGAGCGAGGGACGATTTCGGGATTATCCTGGCGGGGGGAATTGCAGTTGCACTCCTTCTCCAGTCAGTAGTGAATATCAGTACAAATCTGGGCTTATTGCCCGTTGCGGGGTTACCGTTACCATTTGTCAGCGCTGGTGGTAGCTCATTGCTGGTGAGTCTAGCCGGGGTGGGCATTGTTGCCAGTATTGATTTACGCCATCGTCTAGGACGTGTCAATTAGGCACTTGCTTTCTCCGTATCGCTGTGCTATAATGCAGATGCTTAACAGCCCATTGCCATGCTTGACACGTCTTCTCTATTTCATTCTCACGGTCTGAAATTGATCACCTACTGTCCGCTGTGTCGAACGCATTACAGCATACGGGATGCGAAGATCCTGGAGGAACGAGAGGATAGTCACCTCATGCACATTGTGTGCCGGAGGTGTTCGAGTTCAATTCTCGTGCTTATGCTTATTGGGGAACTGGGGGTTAGTTCAGTAGGCATGGTGACCGACTTAACGAGCGACGACGTCTTACGACTTAAGGATGTACTGCCGGTAACTGACGATGACGTATTATGCTTGCACGAATGCCTGCAGCAGGAGGAATTTCCCCTGGCGGAATAGGTTTTCCTGAGCGTTAGTAGTTTCGGAGAACCCCCCTTGCCTCAAGGCGTGGCGAGGATTTACTTTTTGATAGCAAGGTACATACCCCTATGACCACACATCAGCTCACCATTGAGGCTACAGTCCGAGATCTACAAAATGAGAAGACCGGTCCTATTCGAAAATCGAATAGGATTCCTGCTGTGGTATATGGCCACGGCAAACAAAGCACGCCGATTGTTATTGCTTATATGCCTTTTGAGAAGGTACACCGGGTAGCCAAAGGAGGGCTTATTGATTTAAAAATCGGTACCGATACGCCCGTAAAGGTAGTTATTCAAGAAGTCCAGACTGATCCGGTATCTGGCAAATTTGAGCACGTTGATTTTCATCAGGTGTCACTTACTGAAAAGCTCACGACAGACATTGCAATTAATTTTATCGGCGAGTCAAAAGCAGTGAAAGAACTCGGAGGTGTACTTGTGAGAAATCTCGATCACGTTCGAGTCGAATGTCTGGCAAAAGACCTCATCGAATCACTGGATGTCGATTTGGGTTCGCTCATGACATTTAATGACCTCATTCGCGTCAAAGATCTAACAGTTCCATCGGGGATCGTTATCAAGAATAAGGAAGATGACGTTGTCGTGTTGGTGCAGGAGCCTCGTACTGAAGAGGAGTTGAAAGCGCTCGAGGAAACACCGGAGCAGCCGATAGAAGAAGTAGAAGTTGCGAAGAAGGGTAAAAAAGATGAGGAAGAAGTACCCGAAGATGGATCTGAACCAACTGCTACTACTGAGGCACCGCCGAAACAAGAAAAGAAAAAGTAACCGTTTCGCACTATGCCCAATAGGACGAATGGTGTAAAGGAATATACGTGGGGAGCAAAGAGAAGCAAGGGGAAACTTATTGCAGTTCTTGCTATCGTACTTATTGCAGGCGCGACAGTAGCCGGCTTCCTATTTTTTAGTCGTGAGGAGAAAAGTGCTGGCCCTACTGTAAATGTAAATGGTGAAGAAATGATCGCCAGAAAGATTGATGGTGTTCTAGTGCCAGTGCAACGTTCGAACCTATTTCCTGTGGGCGTCATGATTGAAAACCTCGTATCGTCACGACCACCATCGGGATTGTCTGAGGCAAATGTAGTGTATGAAGCACTTGCAGAGGGAGGGATTACAAGGTTTCTCGCGCTATATGCTTCGGGCTATGAAATTCCAAAGATTGGTCCAATACGGTCGGCTCGGCTGTATTATTTGGACTGGGTGCAGGAGTATGGTGCACTCTATGCGCATGTCGGCGGAAGCCCCGAAGCCCTTCAGCAGATTGCTGCCCGGGAAATTTTTGACTTCAACCAATTTTTCAATTCACAGTATTTTTGGCGCGATACGGACCGTTCCGCTCCACATAATGTCTATACTTCAAGTGAGAAGTTAACATTCGCTCTTCGCGATCTCGAAGCGCAATCCGAAGGTGGCTATGATTCATGGGCGTTCAAGGAAGATGCACCTCAATCCTCACGACCCGTGGAGGGGAAAACTATTGAGATAGACTTTTCCAGCATTAATTATCGGGTATCATACCAGTATGATCTCACCGAAAATACCTATATACGTTCTCTTGGAGGCAAGTTGCATGTAGATAGTGACGATCGTCAGGTAAAGGCCAAAAATGTCATCGTGCAATTTGTTGAGACGTCACTCTCTGATGGTGAGGGGCGATTATCGATGAAGACTACTGGCGAGGGCAGAGTCCTTGTTTTCCGCGATGGCGCGGTTATCGAGGGAACATGGAGAAAAGACTCTTCAGATGCACGAACAGAATTTTTTGACTCAACAAATACAGCTATAGAGCTTAATGCGGGAACCATTTGGGTGGAAGTAGTACCTTCTGATCGCGAGGTTACCTATACATAGCGGTTAACGGCAATCAGTATGAAACAAAAACAAAAACAACCAGAAATGCCTCAAACTCATCAATCCACTTTATCTACAAGATTGCTCACACTTGCCAGGCGACCAGTGTTTCGTGTAGTCGTCATCTTTGTGCTCTCAACCGCTTTCTCTTGGGGAATCATGGCTATATTTGTCGGTACGGCAAAAACTGAAATTTCTAGTACACTTGATAATTTTTCCTCACCCGCAGTGACCAACGCCGTGCGCGATGAGATACCCACTGTTGAGGAAAAAGCGGTATTTATCCGTTTATTGGATGGCGTGGTTACCCAAGAGGGAAATGAAGATCACTGGCCGGTGGCCGTAATGATCGAAAATCTTCCTTCGGTACGCCCGCAAGCGGGTCTCGGCGATGCCTCAGTCGTCTATGAAGCATTAGCTGAAGGCGGCGCAACCCGATTTATGGCTGTATTCGACCCGCAAGTCCTCACTACGCCTACTGTAGGGCCGGTACGGTCTTCTCGGCCATACTATCTCGAATGGCTCGGAGAATATGATGGCCTTTACGCACATGCGGGTGGATCTCCGAAAGCACTCACTGTGATCAGGGAAGCCAATGTGCATGATCTCGAAGCACTCGGACGGGATGGCAAGTATTTTTGGAGAAACACGAGCCGGTCAGCGCCTCATAACCTGTACACGAGCGCGGAGAAGCTTGTTCTCGCCCTACGTGACAAGGGATTAGTCGATACAGAGGCTTCCTACGTCCCGTGGAAATTCGAAGATGAGGCGCTTATCGATGAACGGGGCATAGATGGCACCACCCTGACATTCAACTTTTCCTATGGATTAAGCTATAAGGTTGACTGGGTCTATGATCGCACGAACAACTCATATCGGAGGTTCAACGCTGATCAGCCCCACACAGATGAAAACAACGGTCGCCAGTTAGAGGCAAAAAATGTTATTGTCCAATTGGTTCAAGAGCCTGAACTCGATGGTACGGGAAAGGGACGTCTCGACATCTATGTTGGCGGCACCGGTGATGCATGGGTTGCACATGATGGCCAGCTGATCAAAGCAACCTGGAAGAAGGAATCGCGCACAGACCGTACCAAGTTCTATGATACAGGTGGTCTCGAAATACCGCTCGTCCGGGGGACTACATGGGTGCACGTGATCACGAAAACGCAGGATGTTCTCTACGAATAGGCAGGACTTCTCAAAACTGTTGGTCATTGATCTCGATGACACGCTCATCGGGATCGGACACCGCATTTCCCAAAAAAATGTTTCAGCGGTGCGCCGAGCTGCACGCCAAGGTGTAGCTGTCACCATAGCAACAGGACGGACATTTCAGACTACCCAGCCATTTGCTAAGCAGCTTGGCATCAGACTTCCATTAATTTGCTACCATGGTGCTCTCGTGCGTACGGAGCACAAAGTCTATATCGAACGCATGCTGCCCGAATTTTTTATTCGTTCATTGATAGCATTCGCGAGTCGGCACAAGGTGCAAGTGTGTTTTTATGTCTCCCACCACAATATTATTTATTTTAACCGGCCACTCGATGCGTTTGCAAAAGAATACCTCAATAAGATTGAACGTGTTCGTGAGATCACCCTTGTTGATTTTTCTACATATACGCTGCTTCGCACCCCGATTAAGTGCATGATGATAGGTCCAGAGGATAAAATCGCGCGTTTGGAAAAGCTCGCAAGAAAACGCTGGAGAACCGAAATGTACATCACTCGATCTCGACCAACGCTCCTCGAGTTTCTTAATAACGATATTAGCAAAGGAAAGGCAGTCGAATTTATTGCGAAGAAGTTCCATATTCAACCCCGTAATGTGGTGGTGATTGGGGACAGCTATAACGATATTTCAATGTTTAGGGTCGCTGGAACGTCAATTGCGGTCAAGAATGCGCCGCATGAAGTCGAACAAGCGGCTGATCACGTGGTAGCATCATGGAACCATGACGGGGTTGCGGAGGCGGTGGAGAAGTTTGTCGTGGAGAGGTAGGGTTGCTGACCTCAAGATAAGGAATAAAGGTAAAAAGACCCCCGTACAAATAACGGGGGATTTAGCCTTGACACAAAGATATATTTATAGTATCATTTTACGAAAACCTAAAAACCAAACTAGGCAAAAACCCTTATTGCCTACCGAAAGGAGGGGGTGGCATGTAGGCGCAATAGCGTATTTTGAGAATCAGACAACAGCAAACAAAGTCACGTTCCACACACAGGAGACACACAATGGGGACACTGATTTTTCTATTGATCGTGGTTCCCCTGGGAATATTGATTTACCTGCTCAATGCGGGGGTCTTCAGCAAACGCCAGGCAACTCTTTTTCCTGCAGTGTTTCATCC
>Ga0075987_143_pt1 | contig 6899 bp, 6 predicted proteins | sample RifGroA2_FD_68035 | JGI IMG/M metagenome (GOLD analysis project Ga0075987, IMG submission 68035) | Parcubacteria bacterium GW2011_GWA2_48_9
AGTTTATCGGCAATCTGTCTAGCGCCATACAAATCTTTATAATATAGCCTTTTTACAATTCGCCTATTTTTATCAGTTATTGCCACCATAAATACATTTTATATCAAAGAACAATCATGATCAAACGCTGTAGTACATAAAAACGTTTCCCGTGATCAACCGGAGCCACGACTCGGCAAAGCCTCGCTGGACTGCGTTTTGTTGCAAATCGCTACGCTCTTTGACAAAACGGGAGCCGGAAAGAGGGATCGAACCCCCAACCTTTCGCTTACAAAGCGATTGCCCCGCCTGCCAAGCGCCTGGAGCCGATGGTCGGATTTGAACCGACGACCTACTGTTTACAAAACAGTTGCTCTACCACTGAGCTAGGGTGGCCCAGGATGCTAATGGACTGGTGGGCAGGGAGGGATCCCCCTTCGGGCCCGGGCGCTGCGCATGCTCGCGCCCTTCGAATCTACCTACTCCAGTGATGATACAAGCAACCTGCTAAAAAGTAACCCCTGAGATTTATTGGTGGGCAGGGAGGGATTCGAACCCCCGAAGGCCGAAGCCAGCAGATTTACAGTCTGCCCCGTTTGACCACTTCGGTACCTACCCACGTTGTTAAAGGTTTGGTCGTCCCACCTCAGCCGATGGTCACGCGACCGCGGAACGACCTACTCCTTACCCCCGCCATTCGACGGGGCATGCATGGAGTTGCTCCGCCTGCCCTCGCCTTAGCCCATGTGCGGATTTGAACCGCAGACCTACTCCTTACCATGGAGTTGCTCTACCAACTGAGCTACATGGGCTCGGGCTAAGGCGGGCAGGTCTACCACTGAGCCTGCGCAAGCTACATCGGCTCAAGCGGAATCCCAACTACATCAATTATATGTTGGCGAGTACGGTAAGTCAGAACAACGAGGCAATCTACCCGTATAACTACATCTTGTCAATCTGTTGCTCTAATTCCCCTAATTTCTGGTTATCCGGATCAGCAACCCGCAGTTTCTTCAACGCTTCATATGCGAGAGGCTTGTTCTTCATGGAAACTGCGAAGTCAAAAAGTGTGTCCAAGTTTCGAGGGTTATTTGGTTCTAAGTGAATTGCCTCTTCAAAACATTTCTGAGCGAGGACTGGCTCCTCTGTCAAAACGTACACTTCGCCGAGATCGATATAATGATCTGCGATGAGCCGGTCTAGTGATGCAGAAGACTGCTCTGCTTTCTGTTCCCCTTCTACGGGCTGAGGAGCGCCAGTGCTTTCAACGCTGCGTTGATGTATACGGAGTTTCAAAGAATAATTAAATGACTCCTTCGCATGTTGAAAATCATTCATTGAAACGTATACTTTCCCTAGACGGGTAAACGCATCAATATTGTCAGGGTCGAGACTAATAGTTTCAATATACTTCTTTTCCGCCTCCGCAAATGATTCGTCTTTTGCTAACTGGTCAGCCTCGAATAGCAATTCTTTAATGTGCTCTTCCCGGTTTACTTTCTCCTTGGCAGAAAGTTGGTGCTCGGGCAACGTGTGTCGGCGCTCAAGGTCTTTTACATTTGCCCAGATCTTGTGCAAAAAGACAAGAATGGTGCTCCGGAAAAACTCGAACGCTTTTGCCAAAGGCTTATTGAGTGACTCGAGACGTCGGTACAGGCGACCTGCGATGAGGGCTGATTTTACTCGCTCCTGCTTATGCCGCGGGATTTCACCTACTGAAATCGATGCTAAAACAGGAAACTTCCTCCCAACGATAGCAAGGATTGCGATAATACTGGCGATGATGACACCAATGACAATGTAATCGAGAATCATGACTCAAAGACTAAAGAGATAGGCGTGAAAACCCGATGATACGGATATTTTCTCCCAGCTTAGCTATATGTTCCTTAACTATATCATCGACGGATTTCTTGTCGTCTTTGACGAATGGTTGGCTGACCAAGCAGTGTTCGCGATAGTACGCCCGCAACTTGCCATCAATAATTTTCTCGCGAATTGCCTCCGGCTTACCTTCCCGCTCGAGCTGTTCGCGGTAAACAACTTTCTCTGCGTCGATAATGTCTTGCGGTACAAGGGAAGAATCGAGATAGGATGGATTCATGGCAACAACATGCATCGCAACATTATGTGCAAGCTCGATAAATTCATCAGTCCGAGCTACAAAATCGGTTTCGCATGCAATGGCGACTAAACCAGCGACTTTCCCATTTATATGTGTATACTCCCCTACCCGTCCTTCATGAGTAGTACGATCTGCTTTCGTGAGTGCGACTTTCTTTCCTGCCTTGCGAAGATGTTCGATAGCCTTCTGAATATCCCCACTTGCTTCCTCGAGAGCTCGTTTTGCATCCATCATCCCGGCACCGGTTTGTGCTCGGAGGGCCTGTATGGCTTCTGAGGAAATCTTCATACAGGTATTTTTTCAATTTTGTCTAATTTTGCTGAAGCTGTGTGCATCTTGTCCTTGTGGTCGTCGGTTGAAGCGATTACTCCTGCGTCAACTGGTTTCTGAGAAAAGAGCTTCTTTCCCTCTTCAACGGCTTCCGCCATAAGTGAGATAATGAGTTCCAACGAGCTAACAGCGTCATCATTTGCTGGAATAGGATAATCTACTAATTCAGGGTTCGCATTTGTATCGACAATAGCTACGCGTGGAATATGAAGTTTACGCGCCTCTTCAATAGCTAGACTGTCCTGTTTAGTGTCCGCGACAAAAATGACATCGGGTGTTTTATCGAGACGCTCAATCCCCCCAATCAAATGCTCAAGATGTTCGATCTCTTGAGTGAATCCTAATTGCTCTTTCTTAGTATACTTCTGAAGATCTCCCCGCTCTCGTGCGGAGCGCAACTGTTTCAGTTTGCGGATGAGTTTTACGATAGTCACGAAATTTGTCAGCGTTCCACCAATCCAGCGTTCAGTGATAAATGGAGTTTCAACTCGCTCAGCTGCATCGCGGATAAGTTTTTGTGCCTGACGCTTCGTGCCAACAAAAAGGATGACCTTCCCCTCTGAAGCTTGCTGCTTAAGAAAATCGTAGGCTGTATGCAGACATTCCAAGGTCCGCTCAAGATTGATTATATGGATCCCTTGGCGCAACGTATGAATATATGGCTTCATTTTAGGATGCCAACGAGATTCGCGGTGTCCGAAGTGGACACCTCGCTTGAGCATTTCTTCAAGTGTGACTTCACGCATAGATTGTTGTTCCTTTTCTCCTCTACCCGCCGTATACTTCGCGTCTTTTGGTCTCGCTATTGCGGACCAGGAACAAGACCGAAAACGAAGGGTATGTGGGATATTAATGCTTTAAAACCGCACTTCACTGGCCATTTCCGGCAAGCGAAAATGCAAAAATCATCGTATCACATAAATGCCCGCGCCGCAAGAGGCCTGCCGTATGATCTCGAAAAGTGCGCAGAGTGCCACGGTTGATCCTGTTAGAAAATTTTCTGAAGCCTGATCATGCATGTCTAGCGTACGCAACCTAAGAAACACTTAATCCCGAGCCAAACGTTCCGGTAAAATTTTCTAACGGGGTTGACAAGATCACTATCCGCAGTTACAATGGGTTTCACTATGAACACCAGTATCCACCCTACCTACTTTCCCGAGGCAAAAATCGTGTGTGCGTGCGGCAACACGTTTACTGCCGGCTCGACAAAAAATGAAATACGCGTCGAGGTCTGTTCAAATTGCCACCCTTTTTACACCGGAAAACAGAGGTTTGTGGATACGCAAAGACGTCTGGACCGTTTTCGAAAAATCATGGAAAAAAAGACGGCTCTCCAGGGTAAACGACGTTCAAAAAAGACTGCGGAAGCTTAAACGCAGTAACACGTTCAGGCGTCATGTTCTGGCTGCCTGAACTGTTTTGAAATTGTCGACTACTATGACAAGTGAATTCGAAGAACTCCAAAAACGTCATGATGAATTAGAGCGGATACTCCAGGATCCGGAGCTATTTCGAGACAGAAAAAAAGCAGAATCGGTAAACCGGGAATATGGCAGTGTCGAGGAGCAGATCTCGCTATACAGAAAAATTGAAAGCACTAAGCACGATCTGCACGAGGCAGAACGTCTTTGGAGTGATGAAACCGACCCTGAACTTAAAAATCTTGCTGATGAAGAGCGTGTGTCATTATCGAGACAACTTTCAGAGCTCACAAGTGCGCTCATGGCAATCACCAAGCCGCGAGATCCTCTGGACACGAAGGATATTATTGTAGAGGTGAGGGCTGGCGCAGGCGGTGACGAAGCAGCGCTGTTTGCTGCTTCTCTTTTCCGAATGTACCAGAAATATGCTGAGCGTAATGGATGGAAAACCCATCTCATTTCCTCCAGCCACATAGGCATCGGGGGTTTGAAGGAAGTAATATTTGAAATAATGGGAAGAGATGTTTTCTCAGAACTCAAGTACGAAAGCGGCGTTCACAGGGTTCAACGAGTTCCCGAAACTGAAAAATCGGGACGCGTCCATACGTCAACTGTCACTGTCGTTATTCTACCTGAAGCTGAAGAAACTGACCTGAAACAGAACAAGGAAAAAGCTATGCAAGTTTTGCGTACCCGATTACTAGCCCTGGAGCGCGAAAAAAAACAGAAGGAAAGGTCTAAAGAACGTAAAAACCAGATAGGTACGGGGGACAGGAGTGAAAAAATACGAACATATAACTTTCCCCAAGACAGGATTACTGACCACAGGATCAAGAAAAGTTACTCTCATATCCAAACCGTACTTGAAGGTAACCTTGACTCGCTTATAGCCGACCTAAAATCGACGAGTGAGTCATGACAGCAGAAAAAGCCCTAGACAGGGCACTGTCTATCTTACGGACAACTGGTACGTCTTCTGCAACGCTCGATGCAGAAGTTTTGTTATCCCACGTCCTCAAAACAAGCAGGACACGATTACTTAGCTTACCGGAACGATTACTTACTTCCCGTCAACAAAAGATTTTTTTTAGGTTTATTGCTAAGCGTTCACATGGTTGGCCTGTCGCCTATTTGACCGGGCACAAAGAATTCTATGGTCTCGATTTTATCGTGACAAATGATGTGCTGGTCCCGCGTCCGGAAACAGAGACGCTTATCGACATGATACTGAAATCCGCGGGCCGCAATGAACCACTTGAGATCTTTGATATCGGAACTGGAACGGGTTGTATCGCGATCACGCTTGCCCACTACATGCCGCATACAAAGATAACCGCTCTTGACCTCTCACCTCGAGCGTTAACAATTGCAAAAAAGAACATTAGCATAAAAATCAATCGATCTATCGAGATCTGTTACTCTGATCACCACAGTGGGATTAGAGCTTATTGAGAAAGTACTCCAGGAAACTCCAATCCACCTGAACGAAAATGGAAAAGTCTTTCTCGAGATCGACCCTCGACAGACAGAGGCAGTTCGATATGTGATCGAACAGTGCTTCTCAAAAAAACATATAACATACGCTAAGGACCTCGCCGGAAGAGAACGGGTCGTTTATATTCAGACATAAGCAAAGCCCCGGACTGGAATAGACCCGGGGCTTGTCGTGATCGTAGCAAATGGCAGGCCAGACCCGGAAGTCAGGAATTCGCTCGAGAGCATTCCATCACTCACCCTTCGACCCGTGTCTCCAGGCGGAGCAGGGGTCCGTATCCCATTGTAACCCCTGAAGGGCCAGATCCATCTGGCGAGCACACACGTAGAGGTGCCTTTGCCTGCGCTGAATCGTTCTACTGGGGATACACTTCCATTTAGCACTTCATTCGCTTTCGATCACAAAGAGCACATGTTTAAATCAGTCTACCATCCTACAAAGAAAAAATCCACGAAAAAAATGAGAATGATTATCGGTAAGACATTAGCAGAAAATTGTTATAAATAAAAAGAAAACAGGAGTCCCTTTCGAAACTCCTGGTCAAATAAAGATGTGCGTTGTTGGTGTTACGGCTGCGAGGAGGCACCAGTAGTGTCGGGTGGCGTCGTCGTAGAATCAGCCGCGGAATCAGGTTCAACAGCAGGCATGAAATCGATAGGACTGTAGCCGGGAATCTTGAGGCCCAAGAGCATCTGGCCAAGAATTGTGGCATTCAGAGGTCCAAAGGTCTCTGTCACGGCATTCCCGTTGCCAGCCCCCTGGTAGAGCACCATGGGGGTGATGTTTTTGACGCCCATTTCCTTCAGACGGTCGAGAGATTCGAGCGTCGTTACGCCCTCAGGACCAATCACACTCGCCATGGCGCCATACTTGGCCGCGAGACCGTCGGCCAGCTGACGTGCATACGACGCGTCGCCTTGGCCTCGGAGGTCCTGCATCTGCCGATAGTAATCGGCCTTTTCCTTCTGGATCTGGGCATAGACCAACGAGTCCTGTTGCTCTGCAATTGCGCGCTGTTGTTCAGTCGCGATGCGCGCTTCTTGTTCGAGCTCCTCGGCTTCCCATGCCAGCTTGTTCTGCTCGGCAAGGACTTTTCGCGTCTGAGTCTCTCGCAAGTCCGGGGGAATCATGATCTCGCCGTAATTCACGTCGACCACGATAGTCCCCTTTTTCAATTGCTGCATCCACATTTGTTCAAATGTGGTGCGTTCCTGCAACTCGCGATCCCTGACGTAGTCAAGGCACGCAACGTTCTGAGCGTTATTCCTCATCGCAGAACGAGAGTCGGGCGTAATCGATTTGTTTTCGATATCAGAAAAAAGCGCCGGCATGAAAGTCCGATCATTATGCCGAGTGTAGTTTTACAGAAGTAATATTCGTTTGAGTTTTGTCACGAAATATGATATTTTTAGTTTAGCGCGCCGGTCGGATAGCGGCTATTCCAGTGGACTGTAAATCCACGGCCCCATGGGCATCGCTGGTTCGAGTCCAGCCCGGCGCACTACTTCGTCCCGATGTACATCGGGACTTCGAAGTGCAGGCACTA
>Ga0075987_135_pt1 | contig 6730 bp, 7 predicted proteins | sample RifGroA2_FD_68035 | JGI IMG/M metagenome (GOLD analysis project Ga0075987, IMG submission 68035) | Parcubacteria bacterium GW2011_GWA2_48_9
TTTTACTTGACCTTCCGGGCACGCCCCACCCGCAGATTCGTCGGTAATAATCGCGGCGACGTTCCCGAGCCCTATGTTAACGACGACGTTTTCAGTCGCGTTCAAATTTAATTCCCCGTCACGTAGGATGCGGTAGTACACTCCTATGCCGGCCATACTAACAGCAAGTAGACTCACAACTACAGTGATCGTTATCGGTATAAGGTTTCGATGTATGTTCATACGTGTTTTATTGAAAATATCATGCTCTTTCAGTATACACCAAGGAAGCGGAATTGTGTCTAACCTAGCTTGACAAATCGCAAGTTTAGGACTATATTTCCCCATTGGCAAACGCAGTAAACAGTGAACCGTTCCAAAACGCTCCACAAAGGAGGATGTATGTTCTTTAAAAGGAAAAAGCAAATGGCGCAACCAACACTCGTAAAGCCACTAACGCCGGCTAATCCACTATCGTTCTTGGACAGGATCGCCCAGGAGGAGAAACGAGTCGCCAAGCTATTCTGCGCAACTGTTGATTCCGAATTAAGTCACCTTAAAACCACTCATGTGACTAACGGCGGAGTTGCAGCTGTGATTGCGTGGAATCCGGATGGTAGTAAACCCCATAGCACACATCCTTTCGAGTTTATGAAGTATCCGGAACTTGACCTGTCGGAACGTATGTGCGATCAAATTCTGGCAGAGTACAAGAGCCGCGGATTCACGAAGGTTACGTTCACCAAGCTCGGGTATAACTCTCACCCGGTAGGTGAGTATGGTTATGCAAAATTCATCATCTACCGCGTCGAGCTCTTTCTTTAGGGCGCACTCTTTACCGAGTAGAACTCAATCTCTAGAGTGCCCGTCAGCTCTTTACACCGACACGCATTATCTTTTGCTCTTACACCCGCATCGCGGGTGTTTATATATTCTGAAGGTGTGGATAACTGATATTGACACTGTTTTGGTGTGGTGGTAATGTATCAACGTATTAACACATTGATACAGTCATCTACCCCCACTTCCCTATGCCTAAGCGCTCGACAAACTGGAACGATCGAAAAGCAAACGACCTGTTTGAAGCGGTCCTAGCTCTCAAAACGAAAGACGAATGCCGTCGGTTTTTTCGTGATTTGTGCACACTCGAGGAGATTACCGACATGGTTGATCGATGGCAGATGGTCAAACTCCTCATCAAAGGATTTTCGTACCGTGACATTGCCAGTAAGTTAAAGGTAAGCACTACAACGGTAGCGCGAGTAGCTACCTGGTTTAACCGCGGTCAAGGTGGGTATCAGTTGGCAGTTAAACGATTGCGGTTAGGTTCCAACAATTCAATCCATCATCATCGCGCATCTCTTCACTGAAGAGGCGTCGTGCTGTGTTGAACTAGTTAACACCTCGCAATACCTCTTCAGTGCAAGAGGTATTTTGTTTGTGGGGTGTTTCATATATCTATGGTGGGTGAAGCTCAAGCCAGGTTGAAGCGCTGGGTCGTGGCCCCAGAGGTTGGAAGTTCAAATCTTCCCACCCACCCTTAATCAAGAATGTTCTTTGTCAGAAGAGTACGAGTGCGCGAATAAGGAGGGCTTATGCACGACCATGTAAGGTTTCTGTATCTTCCCTCAGTTGTTGTGCGAGGAGAGGTAGAGTTCTTCAGGATCTCTCGGGGTAGCAGCGAGCTAATCGTTGAACGGTTGGAAGTCAATACATCCATCCGTCAATGTCTCAGCACTGCCGTCACCGAGACTGGGTTTACCACGCTTGAGGAGTTGCTTGCTCCACACAGCGAATCATGGAAAGAAGTGGGGCGTGGAGACAAGAAGTCAGTGGGAGAAGCGATCAACTGTTTCACGGAAGGTAATCCGAAGTAACCCGTTACACAAAGCGCGCGTTCGTATCTTGTCACGCAGGGAGGGTTCAGTTACTTGGTCCTCCCTGCTTACTTTGCCGGTGGTAGCTTAATTGGAAAAGCGCTGGATTGTGGGTCCAGAGATCGAAGGTTCGATTCCTTCCCCCGGTACCATGACTAGAAATGTTCTTTGGAAATAGACAGCCGCCGTAGCACAGTTGGTAGCGCGCAGGGCTGTGGCCCCTGAGGTCGATGGTTCGATTCCATCCGGCGGCAATAGTTCGGGGCTTAGGCGAATCTTCGTTTAAGCCCCATTCTTCATTCATTTGACATCATTTCAAAGAAGGTGTAATCTCTTACTACATTATGACTCTTACTTCACTCAAACAGAACAACCTCAAAAAGCACCGCTGGTATTTTCGTCGCTTTGGCGGCGAGGTTTCTTTACTGTTAGGAGAAAGTATGGTCTAGTACGATTCGACATAATTCTATCCAGTAGTAAGAAACCTCTAGCACCCGCTCGAGGCTTTTTTATTAAATACCTTACGAATTATTACAAATGTACGAATATGACAGTTAATAAACTTCAAATCGGGGCAGTCGGGACGTTTTCCGTCGAGATTCCATATCTCGAAGTAGGTTCAGGCTTCCCCAAAGGGCTCATAACAGCTGTCCAACATGGCGGCGAATGGAGCCCCCTGTGGATAATTAAAGAGTTGCTGAAAACTCCTCCTCAGACGGGGACCATGACCATCATTCCAATCGCCAACCCATTCGGATTCGTTTTTGGGCAACGAAATGAGGTTATCGAAGGCAAAGATCCGAACAGGCAGTATCCCGGCAGAGCCGATGGCGATTTTTCTGCCCGGATTGCAGACACGATTTTCTCCATGGCAAAAACATCAGACTTTGTGATTGATCTGCACACTTTTTCACGCCAGGCTCCATTCCTGGCCGGGTACGCACAAAATGAAAAAGCAGACCGTTATACCGTGGAAAAAATGATCCAGTTGCTGCAGCCAGATGTCGTGTGGGCTGTTGATGAAAAAAAAGGTGAGGACCGCAGGTTCAACGGGAGTTTCGACGGCGCGCTGGCGAGGGAAGGCATCCCATCGGTATTCATCGAAATGCCTAACTATCAGATGATTTCCGACGGACTCATCGCGCGGATAGCCACGGGGGTGAGAAACGTCTTCGAAGGATTCCAAGCGCCACTTGGGCAGAGTAAAGAGATCAAACGGTTTTCAGCGAAATACCTCTATGCCGACGATGCGGGAATCTTTGACCCCTTAGTGAAACCACTCGAAACAGTCGTTGCCGGTCAGCAGATTGGAACCGTATCCTGTTTTCCGACGTTTGAAGCGAAAAAGGTGATAACGCCGATCACAGGAACCTTACTCACTATAAAAGGAAAAGATGTAATCAGGACAGGAACGAAGCTTGGAAGCATCGGAGTCTAGGCAGTACGAATACAAACAGAACACAAACGCTGTTCATTCACAACCAACCGTAAGGAGGTTACTCATGAAACCGATTCATGAGCTCTGCAGTGAACTCCTCGACCGAGGAGTCGTATACCGCTATCCGCCGGAGCGGCTCGAATTCCTTTCATCAGGCGGGCACCCATTTCCTTCGCCGACACATGAGGTGCAAACCAGCACGGGCCCGATGATTGAAGAAGTGATTCAACCGGTGCTGCAACCCATCGTTCTTAGTCGTCCGGCGATCAAACATGCTCGCCAGCTCGCTTCACTGTGGCCGCCGTTCATGCGCGCGCAGATGGAGATTTTCCAAATGGCGCGTGCGAATCATTTACCACTCGAAGATTGTGCACTGGTTCGTGCTATGTGTACCGATGAAGAGTGGGAGAAGGGACACATCGATCCTGGCTACGGCGTCATCCATCCATTCGTTCGGCTGGACGCACTACTCATCGATGAGTGCTGGAAGGTGCTGGACATAAACAGCACCCGTCCAGCAGGGGTGGGCGATATAATTGCTCACCAAGCGATGGTGAATGGCAATATCGATCCATTAGTCCATTCACTGCCGATGGGAGCAGCATTTGCCCACGTCGTCCGGCAGTGCGTTGATGACTGGGCATCGAAGCGCCATCTGCCCGGTGAGTCGGTCGGCGTGAACATCGTCGTTCGGGAGCGGGACGGAGACTGGAAGAACTTTGAAAACCTTCGCCGGGCACTCACCGGAAGCGGATTGAATGCCCAACTCATCGAGCCGGACCAACTAAAGCTTGGTGAACCAACCGCCGTCATCCGTTCTAGGATCAAAGAAGGCGATCCTGCCTATGAGATTTTAAAGGCGGGATACCCTGACGAGCGGTGCGTGTTGTCACCACTCTTTCGCCGCTTCATTGGCAACAAGATGTGGATGTACCTTTTCTCCATCGAACCGTTTGCGTCGCTTTTCCGTGGCCGACTCGGACCAGGATATGCCATTCTCAAGGGTGCGTTTCCTGAAATCGGCGTCATTGATGGTGTTGAGGTCCGGTTTCCGGATCGAAAGGTGCCACTCGCATCACTGAAGCGCGATGAGTGGGTACTGAAAGATCCCGCCGGATCATCCGGCCGTAGGATGTACCTTGGCTGCCGGACTGGCAAGGGCAAATGGCAAGAGCTTATCAGCAGGGCCCAAGACGGCTGGATCGCTCAGCAGTTTTATCCCGCTGAGGAACGTCTCACTGTCGCCGGTGCGGATGGCGAGCCGACGGAACGCAAGCTGTATACGAAGCACGGCTTGTATCTCTTCGATGGAGTACTGGCCGGGATGGAATTTAACGCGCGGCCGGATCCGGTGGTACACGGCGCGCGCAACACGTACATGAATCCCGTGTACTACCGCGAGTAACCTCAAAATAAACAGAGCGGCAATGGAACCTGGTCTTTTGACTGGTGGTCTAGGACTGGTAGGTTCCAATGCACGCTCTGCATTGTGCACGCTAGCCATTTTTGGTATGCATGTCAATGTTGGGCGAGTGGACCATTTCTACTCGCCCTTTTCTTATAGCTTGCCCTTTTGCTTCATCTTGACTAAGATACGTTAATCGCAAAAATCAACAGTTGTCCTGTATCAATCGAATACTTAGCAGAGAGGAGGGTCCAGATGGATCCGAGGTATGTGCAATTCGCGGACACCCTGGTGAACTACAGTATCGAAGTTCAACCGGGGGAAGTGGTGTACATCGACGTGATGGAGAACACCCCTATCGAATTTGTCCGCGCGGTGATGATTGCCGTGCAGAAAGCCGGTGGCCTACCCTACCCACGACGGAGTAACGAACGCCTGTGGCGTCAGATGATTTCGTGCGCCGACAAACGTCTCTTCAAGTTCGCGGCGAACGTCGAGCTCACAATGCTTGATGCCGACAAAGGGATTCTGATCAGGGATTTCGGCAATATCCTCTACGGCAGCGATGTACCGGAGGATGCGATGAAACTCTGGTCTCGCTACTTTCGTCGCCCGACGCTCGGGGTGCGTACCGCAGTCGAAAACTGGGTGTTGACTCGTTGGCCGACACCCGCCATGGCCCAACTCTTCGGCATGAGCACCGAAGCACTGGAGGATTTCTTTTTCGCCTGTGTTGGCATCGACTACGCCCGAATGGCGAGGGCCGCCCGTCCGCTCCAACGGCTCATGGAGCAGACCGATCAGGTTCGAATCGTCGGCCCCGGCGATACGAACCTCACCTTCAGCATCAAAGGTATTGGTGCCGTTCCGTGCATCGGGAAGATCAACATCCCCGACGGAGAAGTGTTTACCGCGCCAGTCAGGCGTTCTATGGACGGCGTGGCGCAGTACAACACGAAGACGATTAGCCAAGACGGCCATATCTTCGAGGGTATCAGGTTCGATGTGAAGAAGGGCCGGATTGTGGGGGCCACCTGCCAAATTGGCAGCGAAAGCGCACTGAATCGGATCCTTGATAGAGATCCGGGTGCCCGGTACTTCGGCGAGTGGTCACTTGCATTTCACCCCTTGATCACCAACACGTACGGCGAGATCCTCTTCGATGAGAAGCGGCGGGAGAGTTTCCACTTGACTCCCGGAGATTGCTACGCCCGTACCAACAACGGCAACAAGAGCGGTGTTCATTGGGACATCGTCTGTGTCCAATCCGAGGACATGGGCGGCGGAGAGATTTACTTCGACGGCAAGCTGATCCGCAAGGACGGCCTGTTCGTTCCGAAGTCGCTCCAAGGGCTGAATCCCAAGTCGCTCATGAACTGACCTTCGAACCTCTACAACAATGTATTCCAGCCCTGTTTACTCGTACCACATGTGCGACAGACGGGGCTTTTTCTTTATCTAAAATTAACGTATTAGCGAATTACGTATTGGCGTATTAGTTTTCGGTTATTTCCCACATACAAAGACATTACACGTAATAGCTAATTCGCAATTCGCCAACTCGCTAATTCGTTAATGTGATATACTATTTATATCATGACCACGAAGACTAAACTCGAGTTAGGATTAAAAAAACGCATTGTTGCTCTATGGCCCCACACACAGCATGCATTTGACGTCGGCTCGATAGTTGCTGAAGTAACATACCCTCCAGAATTTCAATTTGGACATTACACTACGAATGTAGCGATGCGCTTAAGTCCTATCGTGCAGTTGCCACCACGAGAAGTTGCGGAAAAGCTTCTTATTAGCTGGAAAGTTCCAGGGATAGAAAAGCTCGAGATTGCAGGTCCTGGTTTTTTGAACTTTTTTCTTTCCGCCCAAACGCTTCGAAAAGAGGTGAAAGCGATTTTGACTCAGAAACAACTGTATGGGAGTAGTCAGATGGGTAAAGGCAAACGGGTCAACGTAGAATTCATTTCAGCGAACCCTACTGGGCCTCTTACACTCGGCAATGGGCGCGGGGCATTT
>Ga0075987_140_pt1 | contig 6608 bp, 6 predicted proteins | sample RifGroA2_FD_68035 | JGI IMG/M metagenome (GOLD analysis project Ga0075987, IMG submission 68035) | Parcubacteria bacterium GW2011_GWA2_48_9
CTTTCCTGCTTCTGAACTCTTATGACATTCTCCACAAAGCTTTCAATTTTGCTTTCATGTGAAACAATAATAACCTGCTTCATGCTCAGCTGCTCGAGAACATCCCTTACTTTGTCAAGCTGCTCTGTGGAAAAGCCGTCAGTAGGCTCGTCAAGCATTATTATGTCCTTTGTCTTTATGCCTGCAACAATGTCGTTTATGACCTTGTTCAGCGCCAATCTGTATGACAATGCAACGGATGTTTTCTCTCCGCCGCTCAAATTCTCGATGTAAGTCTCGTAGCCATCCTGCTCGATTACCGGAGTGAACTCTTCGTCAACCCTCACATTCATTGCCTCGTCCTCAAGCAGAATGTCAAACCAGTTCTTGAACAGCTCGTTAAACTGCGAGTGTATGTTAACCATCACATGCTTTTCCATTGTTGACATCAAATTGGCAAACAATTCATCAATCCAGTTGCTTAATTGCGAGATATAGCTTAATTTTTCCTTTGCCTTCTGCTTTTCATTTAGCTCCTTTTCTATATTCAAAATGAATCTTTTTATTGAATCTTTCTCAACGTCATACTTTCCCTTCTCAAGCTCCAAAAACCTTTCCTGAGGCAGCAGCTCATCAATTTCCTTCTTAACAATCTTGTATTTTTCCTCTGTCTCGGAATATTTTTCAATTTTTGAATGCAATTCCGATTTTTTTGAGTTCAGCAAGCCAATTTCCTTTTTTATCATTTCCTTCAGCCTGTGCTTTTCCTCTCTCAAGCTGGTTTTCTCATTCAGGTTGTCAAATTTTATCTTCAAAACATTAAAATGGCTCTGCTCCTTCATTAACGAGTCGCGCTCTTTTTTCAGCTGAAGCCTTATTTTTTCAAGATTTGACTCCCCCTCTTTGCAGCTTTGTATTTGCTCAACTAATTCATTGTATTTCGCGCTTTCCCTCAGATGAATGCCGTGCTTGTGGCTTTCATCAACCTTCTGCTCGCACACCGGGCATATCTCCAGGGATTCCATCTTCCTTATCGTGTCATTGCAGTGCTCTATTTTTACCTCAATCTCTTTTATATTCTTTATGGCATTCTTGTAATTTTGCTCCGCCTCATTTATCTCGTTTTCCTTTTCACCGATTTTTTTTGTTATCAGGCTTAAATCTTCCAAACTCCTGCCTTGGACATCATTTTTGATACCTTCAATCTGGGACTCAAGCCTTCTTATTTCCTCGTTTAGCCTGTTATTCTGCTCTATTCTGTGGCTAAGGTTTGCTTCTGCAACGCTTAACTCCTTTCTTAAGGAATTCAGCTCATTGATGTCTTTTTCAATGCCTTCTATTGATGCCTTTTTTTGGCGTATAAGCTTCTTCACTTCCTCGATTTTAGGCAGCATGTTTGTTATTTTGTCATCAATATCAATGATTTCCAGCTTCCTTTCTCCAAGCTCTTTCTTCTTGTAGTCAAAGTCAATGATAAACCCCTCAAGATGCTTTTTCTTCTCCCTCAACGAGGATGTTATAATTTTCGAATTATCCTTTGCCCTTTTGTACCTGTCTATGTTGAAAACCTTCCGCAAAGTCTCAAGCCTTGTATCCTTGTCGTCATAAAGAATCTGCTTCATGGCTTCCTGCGGAGTGTAAACAGTGTAGCGGTAAATCAAGTCCTTGCCCTTCTTTATCAAATCCTTCGGATATCCCAATAACTCAAGCACAATCGCCCTCAGCTCTTCAGTTGTGCCTTCTTTTTTTAAGCCGTTAACAACGACATAGCCGGCTTCCTGCTTTATGTCCTCGTTGCTTCTTTTCAGGGCTCTTTTTATTATTATGTCCTTGGCATCAATCTGCATTCTTAATTCAACATAGCCTTCCTTTTTTCCGTGCCTAAGCAAAGTGTATGCTGGCAGTTCTCCCTTCTTTGCTCCAAAGATTGCAAACTCAACCGCAAGAAGTATTGTTGATTTCCCGGAGCCGATGTCGCCAGCCAGAAGAACAGAGCCTGAAGGAAAATTTATCTCTGCGCTTTCATAGCTTCTTATGTTGTGCAGCTTTATGGATTTGAGGAGCATAGTCTTGGTAATGCTTGAAGTTATTTAAAAGTTGTTGTGGAAAATTTAGTAGATTATTACAAATAAAATATTTTTACTACTATTAAAATAGTACAAATGATAAAATTTAAATAACATTGTAGATTTATCGACCTAATGGACCTAGACCTTGAAATGGTGGCAAGAGAAGTGCTGGGAAAGACAACTTATATGGGCATTCCTGCTAAAAATCAATTAGCCTTATTCAAACTGCTGCTGGACAAGGTTGGCAACTTTGTCGGCAATAAGGATATTGCAGCCAAGCTCAAGGAAATTGGGGTTTTTTCTGGTGAGATGGACTCTGATGTTGCGCGCAGGCAGGTTCTGAAGGCTGTAAAAATACTTGAGCAGAAACTTCAGATATATGCTTCAGGAAGGGACAGCAAGCCCCAGTACTGCTATATACTGGAAAAAGGGCAGGGCGGCAGTGCCGTAAGATTGATATCTGCATCCGAAGCAACGGCAAATTATGCAATACAGCCAGTTACATTCGGGATTCCCCACGGAATGGTTAAATTATCACAACATTACTCTGCTTCGACTGGAAAATCAATGGACGAAATAGTCTATGAAGCGCTTAAAATGATGATTTTAAGCAACCAAAATTACCTGCAGGATATGAAAAAGAAAAAAAAATACCTATCCGCTTGGTTATAAAAGTATCGGCGGGATGTACCTAGACGATTTGAAAAGGGTGCCAAAAAAGAAATAATATTTTATTTCAGCTTCTTCTTCAAATTCTCAATGACAGTTACAGGAGTCGGGTCAACCCTGTTTGCCAAGGCAAGATAGTAAGAAGCAAAGTCGCCATAGTAAACTCCTGAAAAAATCCTTGAGAGCAGATGCTCACCTCTTGTAAAAACCTCTTCAACATCAACCCTGCTTGAGATAATTTCCTTTGTTATGTCCATCCTTTTCTTTACCCTTTCATTGTCATTTTTGTCCCTTATGAAAATTGCAACAAAATCATTTTTGTTAATGCTCTGGTAGCCAGCTATCTCATTGTGGTTCATCTCTGAAAATGCATGGTAAAAGGCAGCAGCCTTGCTGTTTTCATTAAACTGAGTTTTCCACCTGTAGGCAACTGCTCCTAATAATTCAGAGGCGTAAATTATTGGCGTTCTTAATCCAATTTTTTTAGCAATCCTTTCTCCGACTGCCTTGAATTCATCTGTTTTGGACAGAATATCGAGCATTTCCTCGATTTCCTTGCCCTTCACATCAACAATTCCTGAATTGGCCAAAACCCCCAAAACTGGAAAGAATGTATAGCCCAATGCCGCCCTTGGCTGCAAACCACTTGGAATCTTAATGACTTTCTTAGCCATTACTGCAAGCTGCCCGCCTGATGTAACTGCAACAATCTTTGCCTTTTTTCTTTGCGCATCTTCAAAAGCCGACAACGTCTCTTCTGTGTTGCCTGAGTATGAAACAGCAAAAACCAATGTGTTTTCATCAATAAAATTAGGGACTTTATAGTCTCTAATGACAAAAACAGGCACTTTTGAATCGTGCGTGTAAATCTTCAGTAAATCTCCGCCGACAGCGGAGCCGCCCATTCCAGCCACAACAATCTTGTCAACTTTTCCGGAAACAGTCATTCCCTTGGGCAGCTCTAGTGCTGTCCTGCACTGCAAAGGGAAATCCTCAATGACTTTGAGCATGTTGGAATTGTCGGTTGGCATTTTAGTCAGAATAATTGATAATTGTATAAAAAGATTTGGGTTGAGTGGGAAACCTGTTAGGTTAAGCCTGACAACCTATAATAAGGGACACCATACTCGCACTTACCATTCTTTATGTAGTGAACCGCGCCCTTGAATTCAAATTCACACCCATTTTGCGTATGAGTCCCGCACAGTTCACTTATTATAGAGCTTATCCTGTTTTTTGTGAAACCTTCAGATATCTTTGCTTTTTTGTCTATTTCTTTGCTTCTCTTCTTTGCATCCTTATAAACATCCCCAAAAAGAAAATAAGAATAACCATTCCAATTTTCGAGATGCTTTAGTAGTATTCCTGATAATCCAGCAAGCTGTTTTTGCCTTATTGTAATACTGGTGTGATCTTTTGATTTTGATGATATTTTGTATTTATCTTTCAAATTAGAAATTCCTTTAAGTGCCACTTGATAGGGTATCAATTTGTTGTATCCTTCTTTGTGCTTTTCTTCCAATTCCATAAATTTTTCAGCTACTTCCTTGTCCAGCGACATTTTGCATTTGGTATTTTAATTATCTTTTAAATTTAACTATGCTGAGGTTGTCAAATATCTCCCAATACTTTTATAAACCACCGAAAATTCCAAATCATTGAGAATGTAGGTAGTAGCTTACCTGAACTCGAATTAAATAAAAATATGGAAGCTTAAAATGGGAATGTACCAATATATTAGAGAAGCTTGGAAAAAGCCAAAAGAGCTTGAGTTTTGGCAGCAGCGCATTATAAAATGGCGGCAAGAGCCTGCTACTTTAAGGGTTGAAAGGCCAACAAGGCTTGACAGAGCCCGTTCTTTAGGGTATAAAGCAAAGCCTGGATTTATCATAGTAAGACAGAGAGTAAATAGGGGAGGAAGGCAAAGGCCAAAGATAAGGCACCCTAGAAGGCCAAAGGCAATGTCAAGAAGAAAAGACTTGACAATGAATTATCAAACAGTTGCTGAGCAAAGAGCAGCAAAGCACTATCCAAATTGCGAAGTTCTCAACAGCTATTATGTTGGGCAAGATGGCTTGCATTATTGGTATGAAGCGATTTTAGTTGACAAATCCCATCCGCAAATTCTTGCAGATGAAAGAATAAATTGGATTGCTGAGCCACAGCATAAAGGAAGAGTTTATAGGGGCTTGACAAGCGCCGGAAGAAGAGGAAGAGGATTGTTGCGCAAAGGCAAAGGCGCTGAAAAAATAAGACCAAGCTTAAGGGCGCATGATAGAAGGGGGAATTAGGGGTTTATTAATATAGTCAACCAACAAAGTAATTAGATGTTATGTATGATTTGTTGTTGAATATTACGAACACACAACAATACTTAATAATTTCTGTGTGTGAGCATATCTAAAGAATCTATTCCTAAAATACACTAATAAGTAAGTCTACCTAATTTTCTTCTGTATTATCCCTTTTATAATGATAATTCATAATCGGCAAACTGCTTATAATTTGCCTCGATATATTCTATCAGCTTCTTATGAGCGCCTTCTCCATAGGTTTTGTATCCATCAAGCAATAAAATTATAGCCATTAGCTCTCTTATAACTTCATAATACTCTTTAGTGATATTTGAACTATATCTTGTTATGTCTATTTCCTTAATCATATTCAGCGTGATTTCTACCATTTTCAACATTGACTTTGCCTTTAGCTTATCCGGAGTTACTCTGATTAATTCTTCATCCATTTTTTAATGAAATGTTTAAATATCCTTTAAGTTTATCCCCATTTATTATATTTTTCTTTAATTCTTCGCTTAATCTATTAAAGTTCTTCTCAAAGAACAGGTGAATCTTTCTTTTTAATTCTTTTTCATACTTGCTTAAATCTAATTTTTTTTCTTCACACTGCAAATATAAGTCAATGTCGCTTCCTTTTACATCCTCTCCTTTTGATGCCGAACCAAACAGTATGATTGCATCAGGCATGCATTTTTCATAAAGATAATCTAAAAGCCCAGATTCCTTTATGGATTTTATTATATCCAATCGTTTAAGAAATTTGAAATAATCATCGTCTCTATTTGCATAATAAACAGGATATTTATGGATTCTATGCTCTTTTTTTATTATTAGATTTTCACCTTCAAGCTCTTCTAAATACAGCTTGACAGATTTTGGAGCAAGATTTATCTTCCTGCCTATCTCCCTAAGCTGAAATCCTATTCCAGCAGGCAATGGGTCATCAAAAAATATTTCTAAAACCCTATAAATATTATCTTTTTTTAACATATGTAATAATATTATTACAACTGATATATAAATATTACGATTTTAAGCCCTTAGAAACAAAGTATAGTCTCGGCTTTTTTATAAAATTAGCTATGCAAATTGTGAATCACAGAAGAATATCTTTTAGAGGGCTAACAAGTGCCGGAAGAAGAGGCCTAGCTTGAAAAGGTTATTGGAGAAATGGACAACCGCGACCAGGAGCACGGCGATCTTGATGTCATAAAAAAGGACAAATAGCGGTGTCAGCAGCGTTCCCAACCCAAAGCCGCTCATGAGTACCATAGCCGCAATCAAGAAGGCGGCAAGGCAAATACCGGCAGCAGCGAAAAAACTCACCTTGATAGTTCCTACATATCGTCTTTCGTTATCGGAAAGCGATACTTTATAGCATCGGCTCGTCTGTAAGGTCAAGGGCGCCTGAAAAAAGCTATCTCGCGAGAACCCGTCTGGAGTCAGGGACCGACTTTTACTGCCCTGACGTCCCCGTCCACACCAAGCCCCAGCGTTAGAGGCAGCGTCACGTAATGCCGCCGGTTGGACACGGTGTCGTCAAAGATTGAGAATCCTATCGGGTAAGCCCTGCCGGGCCGCAGGACCTTGTCAT
>Ga0075987_142_pt1 | contig 5975 bp, 5 predicted proteins | sample RifGroA2_FD_68035 | JGI IMG/M metagenome (GOLD analysis project Ga0075987, IMG submission 68035) | Parcubacteria bacterium GW2011_GWA2_48_9
TGTGTATGCTTTAAACTGTACAGGAGCTGCCTGTGCTCCCGGCTCTGCCGACTACTGTTCTTACTGTGCTACCCAGACTGGGAACTGCACGGGATGCTCGAATGGAACGGCGTGTAGGGTGGGGGCGGTCAATGGGACGTGCCAAGCCGGAGTATGTATCGTTCCGTGCGCTGCAAATCAATGTAGGAATACAGTCACTGGCGTTTGTACGAACCAACCAGGTGTGCCACCCAATACGGCTTGCGGAAGGGATGGTAATGCATGCGTTAACTGTGTGACACAAGGCAAAACATGCAACCAGGCGACGGGACTATGCGAAGTATTGTGTGGGAATGGCGTGCTTAACCCGGGAGAGACTTGTGATATCGGGCAATTAAATGGACATACGTGCGTTACCGAGGGGTTCGCTGGTGGAAGTCTCCTTTGCAACGCCACGTGTACGGGATTCAACACGTCTGGGTGCACTACCTGTGGTAATGGGACCAAGGACGGCACCGAGCAGTGCGATGGTGCTGATCTCGGTGGGGCGACATGCGTGTCGCAAGGCGTGGGATGCGAAATCGGAAAACATCGATGTGTCTTCGCCGGAACACAGACGTGCACAGGGACGACAAATATTACGTGTAACGCCAACTGTACGTTAAATACCAGCCAATGCCTGGGGGTATGGACACAGGACGCCCAAACTCTGCCCGATGCCAATAATCACTGGAAAGGAGACTGTTTCCTTGCGGCTGGCGAAGATTGCTATGCAAGCGGTGAAGCGTGTTTCACGAATGGGGCTGGCACTGATGCATATTGCCTATCTAGTAACGCAGGTGACATCTTCCAGTGCATTCCCGCATGCCAGGCTGACTGGCCAGAAGCGTATGCCGCGAAGTGCACATCTTGTACTTTGAATCCGGCGATTTGTAATGATGGTAATGCCTGTACCACAGATTCCTGTGTCGGTGGCGTCTGCCAAAATCCTGCCGTCGCTCCTGGCACCAATTGCGGTGGAACGAACGTATGTTGTGGTACGACATGTGGAGTTCCGAAGTGTGAGAATAGTGGTCAGTGCAACGATGGTAATCCGGGTACGACTGATACATGCATCACACCAGGAAAATGCACAGGAGCCTGTTCAAGTACGGCGATAGTGGCTTGCGTGAACGGTGACGATTTCTGTCCCGCAGCATGCACTCAATGCAACGATAATAATTGCCCTTTGTCTAAGTGTACGGGCTTGTGTTGTGGACTAGTTTGTGTTAATCCGTGTACTGCTGGTTCATGCCCGGTAGGGCAAATTTGTCGCAATCCCGGTCTGTGTGCGGCCCAATGCGTTGTCGATTTCCCTGGTAGCTGTGAGGCGAACGGTGATTGCAATTCTCCCCCGGAATGCAAAACGGGAGGGTCGTGTAATACCAGTACCAATGTATGCACGTATGGCAACGCGGCCTCTGGGACGGTGTGCACAGTGGATGCGAAAGAGTGTACAAATGACCAGTGTGACGGGTCGGGCAACTGCGCGCATCCGAATAAGCCGAGCGGCACCGTATGCACGGATGACGGAAACCAATGTACCATCGACCAGTGTGACGCAACGGGTAACTGTATGCACCCGAATCAGCCGGCAGGAACCCCCTGTGCCGGAGGTACGTGCAATGGCTCGGGCGTCTGCGCCGGAGAATGCACTACCGCGCCCGACGGCACCGGATGTACGGACGATACAAACACATGTACGAATGACATTTGCCAGGGAGGATCATGCGCGCATCCAAATAAGATCACCGGATCGACCTGCGCAAGCGATGGCAACGACTGTACTATTGATGAATGCGACGGGTCAGGCAGCTGCACTCACACGAATGCATCGCAGGGCACCGATTGCAACTCCGGGAAAGGTGTTTGTAATGCCACCGGCACATGTAGGCCGTTTACCTATAAAATCAGAGTGTTCCTCGGCAAAGCAGTCATGCTCAACACCTCGCCGGTGTTATACCGTAAAGGTGGAAAAATGACTGACGACACAGCAGGCAATCGAACCGATGGAGCATGGATAGAAGTAATTCCATTTACCGGCCCGGGTACTGGTTATAACGATACTGCGTATATTTACAGCATGCCGCCAACGGAGGTGCACTTTTTCCTTTCTGGCGGCAACTTCCCGAACTATAGCGCCAATCCAGCCGAGTTGCGGGTAGAGATGTACGACAGTAACAATACGCTCATAAAAACCTATGCCAATCCCTTAGGCTGTCTGAACTGTTCCGGGTATAGGCACTGGTTTATTTTTAAGATAAATCCTCTTTCGAATCCCCCGAATGAAATATCGTATTGTAACCAAGGCGGCTTCAGGACCTACGCAGCTCCCGAGGCACCCCATTACTTTGACGACCGCGGGGTCATCCTTGATGCCCGGCCGGCAAATGCAAATTCACTGTATATATGTCCGAATACGGCCCTGGTGAACGGAAAGTCTTGCGCCAGTACGGGAGCTGATGCGGGTGAATGTAAATACGCTGGGTGTTCTGGGCTACCGCTCATATGTTCAGGTTCGGGGAGCTACTGTCAATTTTTCTGTCTTAATGCGTATGATTGTTGTACGGCGGAGCCGTATTGTTACTTGGATATTCCTAGTGGCGTTTCGTTATGTCAATCTACCTGTACCGCCAATGGCGACGGCTGTTATGACAACAATTCCTGCTGTTCAAGCAAGTGCGTAGGTAATGTCTGTATTCCATAATGTAGCATTTTTATGAACAAGAACTTCTTCATCGGTATACTCGTAGTACTTATCTGCGCCGCTATCGGCGTCGGCGCTTACTTTTTCTTTATTCAAAAAGAAGAACCCACACTTTCAAATACAAATACCAAGGCCGAAGATATTAATACGATCGGCACCCATGTATTAACAGAGGCACAAAAGAACGAACTCGGCATTTCGGCGAATGTAGACGCGACGCTTGAAGTGATTCCATCAGACACGAGTCCGGGAGCGACCATTCGCATGTTGAATGTAGCTCCGGACCCGAGTGCACCAGTCGACAGCGATGGCGACGGTCTTTCTGACATTGATGAGGAAAAGTATGGCACTGATCCGAATACTATAGATACGGATGGGGATATCGTCACTGACAATGCGGAGATTCTGGCAGGACTGGATCCGAAGAAAACAGATACGCTCGGGGACGGACAGGATGACTATGTCGCCATTTCTACTACAGCCGAAGGGGAAATCGACGCTGACAAAGACGGGCTTAGCATGAAAAGAGAAAAAGAATCCGGCACAGATCCTCTCAATCCCGACTCTGATGGCGATGGTTTTACAGACGGCATCGAAGTCGACAATGGGCACAACCCTCTCGGAGCATAGAATCATTTTTTTTGTAACCGCTGTATGAAAAACCAATTCATTCTCATCGTCGTCGTACTGATGGTTGTTATCGCCGGAGGCATCGGATATTACCTCTATTTGCAAAGTGACAAGCAGGATGACACAACTGGACTAACCGAGAATACCACCGTGAATACTGCCGTAAATACTCCCGTGAATACCGCTGTGAATCAGGGGGAGCCAGTAATTTCAAATTCTTCACCCACCTACGGTCTTCAGCCGGGTGAGAGCAGGGTATTGACGGAAGAAGAGAAAAAAAAGTTAGATGTAGGACCCGAACTAGATGTTACTGTTGAGAACCAAGGGGGTGAAGTGATCCTTATGTACACTCGTCCTGCTGCGGAATGATACGTCAGCTGTAAGATCTTCAGCTTAATTCGTTACCAATTGTCTATGCCACCTACGCAACAACCGAAGGATATGTATGAAAATGTAACCCCGCAACCTGCTCGGCAGACCCTGCGTGCCCCACAACAAGCAGCGCGTCAACGGCCGGCTTCGATACCACCGGTCTCGCGGACACCCTCGTCTGCGATGAAAAGTTTGATGGGTAACCGGTCAGTTGCTTTGACTGGCGTGATATTGGCGATCATTGTCATAGCAGTTGTTGTGGTAGTCTTCTTTAACCCATTTGAGAAAACGGCGACGAATGAACCGGTGGCAAATACGAATACTGAACCAAGCATTCTCCCATCAACTATCAGTCCGCCTTCGAATACTGGTTCGGTATCTGACGCTGATAGCGATGGGCTTCCCGACGCGGAAGAGCAAAGTCTCGGCACAAATGCACAGAACGCTGATTCGGACAGTGACCAGCTGTTCGATAGAGAAGAAGTAAAAGTGTATTTGACGAACCCTACGAATCCCGATACTGATGGTGATGGGGTAATTGATGGACAGGAAGTCGCGCAAGGGCAGAACCCATCTGGTGCCGGGCTTCTGCGGGATTTAACCTCGGAGATTGAGAAACTGTAGTAAATGATTTGCACTCCAGAAATCTCTCTTACATTCTTTCACTTCTTTCCGACCAACCAACTCGCGAACACGCTTAACCCGCCAACTCGCAAACTCTAATTTATGCCCGACACCGCTCCAGACCTCCAGCCGCCTGGCCAAGAACCGCGTAATGCACCAGTCCACACGATTCCCGAACAGTATTACCTCGGTCCAAAGCAAAACGCCGGATCAAAGAAATTAGTCATCGCACTGATCATACTTGTGGTAGCCGCACTCGGGCTTGGGGCTGCGTATGTATTCACCCGCGTCATTAACCAAAATGGAGGTACCGGGCTCAATTCCAATAATTCTAATACCAACGGCGCCGGAAATTTTAATTTTAACGTCAACGGTGCGACGAACCAGCTTTTTAATGGAAACAGCAATGGGAATACGAATCAGCTGAATATCAATGTGGTGCGTATTCCTGATTCTACCGATGCAGATAAGGACGGGTTGACTGATGTCGAAGAGATTCTTTATGGAACAGCGGGCAGTATAGCTGACACTGATTCTGACGGGTTTAGGGACGGCGAGGAGGTCATCCACGGGTATAGTCCGAGAGGAGTCGGGAAGTTGCTCGATACCAACCTTGCGAAAGAGTATCTCCATCCATCTTTCGGGTATAAAGTACTCTACCCAAGCACGTGGATCCGGAGCGCCGATCCGCAAAATGAGGACGGTATTCTTTTTACTACCGCATCTGGTGAATTCATTGGTGTTAGTGTCCAGAGCAATCCCGCCCGGCTTGCCGCTCGAGACTGGTATTTAAAAGCGTCTCCCGGAATCGACATACGGAAGATTCAATCTGTTGCGAATAACACGGGAGTGCTGCAGGGAGCGATAAGTTTGGATGAACAGACGGTCTATTACACCTCAGGAGACCGCGCCTATGTCATCACGTACAGCACGAATCTGCTTACCGCCGCGAATTACCGCACCACCTTTGAAATGATGTACCGGAGTTTCGAGTTAAGCTCTGTGCTGACCAATACGAATACAAACGTGAATACCAATAGCAACACGAACAACAGCAATACAAACGGAAACACCAACAACGTAAACAATTCCAATACGAATGGATCGTAAGGGTGCGATGGTCGGCAGTATCCGATGCATAGATGGCATCAGATATGCGACGAGGGATCTTGCGCGGACACTGGTTCGAGTCCGCCATGTTCTCTCTATTCCGCGATCGCGTACGATATACATCATTCTTTGCGGTGCAGGTACCATTCGCCGTCTCAATCGCACCTATCGAAACATAAACCGTGTTACTGATGTCCTCTCGTTTCGTTACGGTCATGGCAAGCACGAAGGAGTGTTTGGAGAGATATTCATATGCGTTCCCCGAGCCCGCAGCCAGGCTCAGCAGTATGGCAATGCATTCAGTGAAGAAATGCGATTACTCATGATACACGGCCTCCTGCATATTCTCGGACATGACCACGCCACAGCCCGCCAGGCCAAACGGATGCGTTCCCTCGAAAATACCCTTTTAGGCAAAAACCTTTCACGAAGTGCTCACAGGTAATTAGCGCATTAACGTATTAACGCATTACGTATGCGTTGGTAGGAAGATTCGGCGTTAATTTCTACAAAA
>Ga0075987_144_pt1 | contig 5283 bp, 4 predicted proteins | sample RifGroA2_FD_68035 | JGI IMG/M metagenome (GOLD analysis project Ga0075987, IMG submission 68035) | Parcubacteria bacterium GW2011_GWA2_48_9
ATCGCCTTGGCGCATTGGCTTCCATAGCCGCAGGCCGAGATGAAGATGCGTGCCGCGATTGTCTGGATTGGAGTTTTGCCAGTATTGAATACCACCCGAAATCACAAACCCCGAATTACCAACCTTGCCGATTATGTCTCCCGCCTTAACTCGTTGGTCTTTTTGGACAAGAATTTTCGAGCAATGAGCGAACATCGTTTCGCACACCAAGCCGTTAGTCTGAAAATCAGATGGTTGAATATCAGAAAACAAATCAATCTGATTGCCGCCGATTTTATTTGTATCCTGTAAATGCACGCCGCTTATTCGTCCATTATAAGGGGCGATGATTGGCGTGCCATACGGCTGAAAAATATCAGTGCCGGGATGTCCGGGCATTCCGATTGCCTTAAGATAAAGCTCTTTGTTTTCGCCAAACCATTGCGTAACAGACCCTTCAGGATATTTTTCAAGAATTGAATTTGGTAGAGGATTAAGCATTTTTATCATAATTAACAACTAAAACATAAACCGCAATTTTTGCACTTCCCCTTAATCAATTCTCTGCCGCACTCCGGGCATTCTTCGTCATCCTCGTTATCTTTGCATTTATGGCCGGAACATCCGCAACACTCCGTCTTTACGCCTCTTTCTACTATTTTCTCACAAGCAAAATGAGTACCTTCCGAACCATGAACAAAAGGTTTTAAATCATCCATAACTTTTATTTTAGATTATCAATGAATTTTCCGCATACTCCGCATTTGAGCGAAGGGTGCTGACATTGTAGCGTCTTTTTCTCTCGTGCTTGTTCTTTGCTAAGATAGTCCGCATAAGTATTCGGACAAACAAATTTAATCAGTTTTGTTTTTTTCAGATGATATCGGATTGTTGCCCGGCTTACGTTATATATTTTTGATAATTGCAATATATTTTTTTCTTTGCGAAAGTGCTTAATGATGTCAGCTCTGTCGGCTTGGGATAGTTTTTTGAATTTATAATTGGTTTTCATATCTCTATTTTACATTAGTATTTTACTTTTGTATAGAGATTTAAGGTGTCCCTTGTGGATAACTATGGATCGCTATTTATGGTAGAATGATTGCATGAATCCTAAAATCTCTCATCCGTGGATCGCCTTCGTGGTCATCTTTGTCCTCTTGGCGCTTCTCTCGGAATATGGGGTCACGCAAGGGTCGCTCTTGCTGTTTGATCTCTTTGCCGGCATCGGCATTTATAAGTGGATTACTTCCCGAAGTTAGTTCGTTTTGATTCTCTCAAGCTTTTAATTGTTGCATTGATCTGTTCGGGGTCAAACAGCACACCACTGTTGCCAAAGTCGACGCCGTCGTATCCCTGATTTCTTAGGCGATCTTCAACAATTTTCCATCCTGCTGATTCGTGAATCCCATACTTATCCATGACTCCAAATTTCTCAGGATTTGCACGGAGTTCGTCCATTGTTTTTAACCATGTTTGCTCGTATTTTGCTTCAGTCATTTTTTTTAGGTTGAATTGATCAGCCCCCTTTTTTGTAAGTTGCACAACACCTCCAGTCAGTCCTTTTTGGGTTGCTTGATGGTATCCACCAGATGCCGTGATCCAACTTTCCGCTTCGCTGGCTTTCTTCGCAAAGAATACTCCGGGATTTCCCATTGTGGATGTTTCACTCTTTTTAATTGCTTCACCTTTCTGCACCCATCTGATGTCATTCGTTCCATGATAAAGAGCTTGTGGTTTTGCTCCGAATGCACCTGCAGTCGGCTTTTTTTCCACGAGCACTCCGCCTTCGCTATCTTTGGCGATCACGCGGAAGTTACCTTTGACTCCGGCCACCTCTCCGTAGTTTGAGGCGGCTTTTTTTGTCGTCGTAAGCCATTGCAGGTTGTCTGATTTTATTTTCTTGAGGTCAATCCCGGCCACTGGCTTTATGTCGGCATTGCCGAGTTGAGTGCGCTCATAGTTGAGCACGTCGGCCGCGGTCATGCCTTTCGGCATCGCACCTTCACCACCTCCTCGGAAGAGAGATTGTGCGGCGGTTTTAGGGGTTGCCGCCTCCCCCGGTGCTTTTGGGGAGAATGCACCTTGTTTGTTTTGATTCAAGAAGTTTTCAGATTGTTCCGGAGTCATTGCAGTTTCTTTTCCTTTAATAGTTGCCTGTGCAGTTTTAATTCGTTCATTCCATGTCTGGGATCCAGCTTTCTCAAGACGCAATCCATGAATCTCATCGTAAGAATATAAACCCTTAGGTGTGGTTAATTTTGTAGTGAATAAGTTGTCAGAAATATATCCTCCTTTTGTCCATGCTGCACCACCATGTCCTGTCCATATCTTAGAAGCAAGTTCTGGCGAATCTTTAAGTGTTTTGTTCACTACAACGTGCATACGATCCATTTTTCCTTGATACCCCTCAAGAGGTTGCAATTTAGTGTTTTGTTTTATTTTGAAAGCACTCGGTTTACCGCCCGAAACATCCTCAATCCCTAACCCAATTTTCGGCTTTATTTCTGTCACATCCTTACTTAAAACGGCCGGAGGTCTGTTCGGCAACTGGTTTATCGTTGTTGCTCCTTTTTTTAACGCATTCACAACCGCAGTGACTGCGTTGCTATTCTTGATTAAACCGTATCTGCGGAGGAGTGGCACGGCGAGCTCCGGTGATGTAAGAACTGCGGTGATGATTGCCTGTATTGGGCCTCCGAGGAAGAAGGCGCCACCGGTGATTGCGGCGCGTCCGTATGTGCCTACTTTGATTCCGCTTGCGGCTTGGATGTCCTCCACGGCCTTGAGCACTTTGATTTTCCCGGTGATCCCGGGCACCGTCTCCTCGAGGCGGTTGAGCAGAAGGTCTTTGCCTTTGCCAGTTGCGTTTGCGATTCTGTTGATTGCGGCGTCGGTCAGGTTTCCGTTTTTGTCCACGAAGCCCTTTGAGAGCCGGGAGAGCTCGACGGTCTGTGCGCTGAATGTTTTGTCGATCGCGTCAAGGCCTTCGAGTTGTGGCCGGTATGCTTCGTTGAAGCGCCCCCGGGCTATTTTTGCCATACTCTCAAGCGGTTGGCTCTTGCCGATCTGCCGTTCAAACCTTGAGATTTTTGCGAGGTCAGTGCGGAAGTTCAGGAATTCGTTTGCAGTCATCGTGCCTTTTTGGAAGGTTGGCTTCCATAGGTCGTAGATGTGTTGCATTGCCCGGACGTCGCTTGCTTCCCGGAGCACGGATGATCCGCTTGATTTGAGCTTGCCTTTTTTGATGTCGAGATTGGTCAGGTCTTTGATGGTTGAGTCGAGCCAGTTTTTTGATACTTTCACGCTCGAGCCGCCTTCGCGGATCGGCGCGTATGCTTCGCCAGTTTCGGAGAGCGTTGCCGCTTTTTTGCCGAGGACGGATTGCACTTCTTTGCCGAGGGCTGCCCGGTCCACTATGCCCCGGGCTTCTTTGGTGAAGGCCTCTGGCTTTTTTATTACTTGTGTGATGGTTTCCGGGTTCAGGCCGGTCGCTTGACCTGCCGCGAACTTTGTGGCACTTTCGGCCATGTTTTTGACCCCTCTGAAGACGTAGCCCGCGGATTTGGTCACTGGGGCTGCTACCTTACTCACAGTCGTGTCAAACGAGGTCACCGCCTATGATTGCTCTACCGGCCTCTGGGACGAGCGTTTCGTAGGCCGCCTTTGGCAATTCCTTGCCGAGGGCCCCGAATGCCTTCCCATAGTCGCCTACGTCGCTGGCGAGGCCTTGAAATTCGGTCACGGCCTGCTTCACTTTCTTGTATGTGCTAATCGGGTTGAAGAGGTCGATTGCGCCCTTGACGAAGTTGAATGCTGATGGCGCGAGGTTCGCGACCACTTTTGCGGGCTCGCCGATGATACTCGGGCTCTCGGTGCTTGCCGGCGCCCATGCGCCGTATTTTTGAGCACTCTCAAGATCGGCTTGTTTGTTTGCCGATAGGGCAGGTGCTTTCGGAGTAAATGCCCCAGTTGCCGCGGGTGCGCCAGTTACCCGGTCCTTGTAGACAGGGTATTTTTGCAGCATACGATTGCCTATATCCTCATCGGAGTATTGGCTGTATGCCGGGTACTTGGTTTTCACCTGAGCCCCAAATTGCTGAATTGTCATCGTGGCTTCTGTCATAGTTTTTTAGAAGAGTCCGAGTGGATCGTTACCTGCTCCGCCTCCAGTGCCTGCGGCCGATCCTCCGCTGGTCGTTCCGATGTAGGCGTTCAATGCGCCAGTCAGTACGGATTGGAGGACGCTTGAGAAGTTGGCCGCCTTTTGTGCGGCGAGGGTGGAGCTGTCGCTGTAGCTTGGCAGTGCCTGTGCAATGCGTTCGATGTCTTGATTGGTCAGCACGCCCTTTTCTCCGGCTGCCCGGGTGAGGAGCGAGAGGACGGAATTGCGTGCGCTGATAAATTGTTTTGCGTTGTTGTCGGTTGAGAGGGATGGCGCGAGCTCGATTGCCTTCAGTCGTGCCGCCTGTACGGTCTGCGCTCCGGCGTTGTCTGGGGCGGTGAGCACATTCGCTGTCAGGTTCACGATCTGCTGAACGAGTGCGCTTGCGGAACTGAAGCTCTGTAAGGATTCCTGCACTTTGTTGGCGTCCTCTTTGCTTAGAAGTGGCAGTCCCATCTCTTGCGCTGCGCGTTGCAGGTAGGGGAGTTGTGCGCTGGTTACTTTGGATGCGTCGAAGAACTGCACGCCGGAGACGCTTGTCAGTGCTGATTTCAATTCGGGTGCAAGGTTGTTTGTCGTGACGCCTCCGCCGGACGATGCGGCGCCTCCGAATGCGCCGCCTCCGCCCATCTTTGAGATGATCGTCGGCTCGCCGGTCAGAGGGTTGATTGCGTAGACGGTATTTTTTGCTTGGAAGGACGGTGACTTCGATGCGGCTGCCTGCGCGTTTTTCAGGTTCTGTTGAGGGGTCAGTGAGTCGTCCCATGCCACGGCCGCGTCTGGGTACATTTGGGTCAGATTGAAGAAGGTGTCGAGTGCTTGTTTGTCGCTCAAGGATCCTCCGCTTGCGACGGTTTTGCCGGTCAGCGGGTTTACGAGTGAGGTGCCCGGGGCTACCGATACCGGCTTGCTTGCCTCACGGAGAGCGCCGAGTTTTCCGGCTTCCTGATCGAGTTTGAATTTTGATGCTTCGAGGGTCGCGGTTCGTTTTGCTTGAAGGAGTGCGGCTTTTGCCTGCAGTGGCTGTTCGAGCGCGAGGCCTCTTTGCTCAATCGCCTTTTGCCGGCCCGTAATAAAGGGCAGCGGAATTGGCCTGTTGGCTTCGCCGGTGATACCTGTGCGGATCGATGCATCAAGGG